>Ga0308414_1000037_pt1 | contig 81391 bp, 63 predicted proteins | sample HotsprSampleOS50_FD_205667 | JGI IMG/M metagenome (GOLD analysis project Ga0308414, IMG submission 205667) | Hot spring phototrophic mat microbial communities from Octopus Spring, Yellowstone National Park, Wyoming, United States - 20090730_OS50 ... | reverse complement strand
TGGGCCGCGCACGGGCAACACCGACCGTGCAGCGATCTACACGGTATGGCAGATCACGCATGCGGTCGATGGTGTTCAACAACAATCATGCAGTGCAATGAGCTATGGAGTTGGTAAGGTACAACCGCCACTTTTACTCACATCGTAGCAGACTACAGCAATTTGCATACTGCAGCGCATACGCTTGAGTAAAACCAGAACGGAAACTGACAACCTTAATATTATAGCATATCAGCGTACGGTTGTCAACAGTAAAAACTAACACCCACAAATGAACGTTAGTTTCTGGTGGAGCTGAGGGGGCTCGAACCCCTGACCCCGACACTGCCAGTGTCGTGCTCTCCCAGCTGAGCTACAGCCCCAGGATTGAATTATCCGGTATCATTTGCGGATGCCTGGTGGAGGTGAGGGGGCTCGAACCCCTGACCTCGACAGTGCGATTGTCGCGCTCTCCCAGCTGAGCTACACCCCCAGACAATAGCGTTTTGAAGTATATCATAGCCCACAGCCAGTGTCAAATATTGACGATGCCTGGTTCCTATGCTATACTCTGTGCGCTATTGTGTTGTATCCTGTTTAGAAGAACGCTCGCCCGTGGGGATAGCGATAGTCCTTCGGCTCTTGTTAAACGCCTGAAAGGGCGTTGACCCTCTAGCCTACCCCACCGGAACGGGTATTATAACCATAACACATACTATGGTGATGTAATGTCCCGCACTCGGTTTGTCATTCTCGATCAATCAAGGGATACACACCGCCAGAGCGCTGATCTTGCTCAGTATATATCATCTCGTCAGCTTCGTCATCAGCCAGCATGCTGATCTGGTTAGCTTTGCTTGTTGCTCTATAGCAGGTCAAGCCAGCTTTACTGGATGCGGTAGGCTGGCTTTCTACTTCTTTTTTTACTGGGTACCCTAGCATTGCTTCAGTGTCGTGCGCTGGTCGGGTAAAGCGGCATTCTGCGCACCATTATCATGCATATATGTGTGATATACGATAGACACTGAACGGTTGCATAACGGAGATTGCATTATGCCGCGTGGTGAAATACAAAAGGTGGTGCTGGCTTACTCCGGTGGCCTGGATACATCTATTATTGTGCCCTGGCTCCGTGAACATTATGGCTGTGAGGTAATCTGCTTTTGTGCCGATGTTGGCCAGGCGGAGGAGTTGCATGGTCTGGAGGAAAAAGCACAACTGAGCGGAGCGAGTAAAGTGATTGTGCGCGATCTACGTGAAGAGTTTATTCGCGAGTATATTCTACCGACATTACAGGCCGGTGCTATCTATGAGCGCAAGTATTTGCTCGGGACGTCGTTTGCCCGACCACTGATTGCGAAACATCAGGTTGAGATCGCAGCACAGGAAGGGGCCGATGCTGTGGCGCATGGGGCTACAGGTAAGGGTAACGATCAGGTGCGCTTTGAACTAGCATACGCCGCTCTCAATCCAGCGTTGCGGGTCATTGCGCCCTGGCGCGAGTGGGCCATTCGCAGCCGTCAGGATGCGCTCGATTACGCCGCTGAACATCATGTGCCTGTAACAGCAACAGCGGAGAAGATCTATAGTCGTGATCGGAATATCTGGCATCTCAGCCACGAAGGTGGTTTATTGGAAGATCCATGGAACGAGCCAGCTGAGGATATGTTTATGCTCAGTGTGGCACCCGAAGCAGCACCAGATCAACCAGAGTATATCGTGCTGGATTTCGAGGCTGGTGTGCCGCTGGGGGTCAATGGGCAGCGGATGGGCCTGGTAGCATTGCTGGAGTATTTGAACGATGCTGGTGGCCGGCATGGCATTGGACGGGTCGACATGGTTGAGAACCGGCTGGTGGGCATGAAGAGTCGCGGCGTTTACGAAACACCGGGAGGGACGATTCTGTATACGGCGCATCGTGAACTGGAGAGTCTCGTGTTGGATCGAGAGACGTTGCGGGTGAAAGACCAGATCGCGCTGGATTATGCGGATCTGGTGTATAACGGTCGCTGGTTCACACCGTTGCGCACATGTTATGATGCCTTTGTGCGGGCAACCCAGATCAATTTGACAGGAGCGGTGCGGCTCAAGCTGTATAAGGGCCAGGTACAGGTGGTAGGACGGCACTCACCACATTCGCTCTATCGTGAAGATCTGGCGACATTTGGAGCTGATGAGATTTATAACCAGCACGATGCAGAGGGTTTTATCCGTCTATATGGATTGCCATTGAAAGTGCAGGCATTACGACGTCATCAGGAATGAGCAGTTGTACTACAACCCGTTCCTGCCTATATACCAAAAAATTATGACACACCTTTATTTGATACGCCACGGTGAAGCTGTGGTTAATGTACAGCCGATAATGGGTGGCATGCGGGGCGATACAGGATTAACACCGCGTGGTGTGGCACAGGCTGAACGGTTGCGGGATCGCCTACAGGCGACACGCGAAATCAACGCCGATGTGCTGATTGTAAGTACGCTTCCTCGTGCGCGGCAAACGGCGGAAATTATTGCACCTGCGCTGGGTGTGCCCATCGTGTTTGATGACGATGTACAGGAGTTGCGGATTGGTGAGGCGGATGGTATGTCGCTCAAAGAAGCCTGGGCCAGGTTTGGTGTACCCGATTTTCGGAAGTATCCCTTTCGCCCGATTGCACCGGGAGGGGAAAATTGGGGCCAGTTTATTCTGCGTGTAGGGTCAACCCTGGATCGCATTGCCTGTGAACACGCGGGCAAAACCGTGGTGATTGTGTGCCATGGGGGGGTGATTGACGGATCGTTTATCTATTTCTTTGGCATTAACAGCCTGTCGCTGCCGCAGGTAGAACTCTTTACGCATAACACTTCGATTACCCACTGGGAGCAGCACCACCTCGATGGTGTAGCCCGCTGGCGGTTGTGGTCTTATAACGATACGACCCATTTGCGCGATATTGGGGTTACTGAAGGTATTCGCTGGACGAGTTTCAAGCCGGAACCAGATACGGGTGCAAGTCGCCCATCGGTACCATTGCCAACCGAGGAGCAGGAGGAGGAAGCATAGATTATGACACCTGTCTTTCTGGATCACGGGCATATTACCACGCCAGGTGGTTGGCGAGCGGCTGCAGTGGCATGCGGTATCCGCCGAGCAGGGCGCCAGGATTTGGCCCTCCTGGTAAGCGATGCGCCATGTGCTGCGGCTGCCATGTTTACGACCAATAAGGTTAAGGCCGCACCAGTGCAGTATGGTCAGGCACTACTGGCTCGCAATCCAACTGGTCTACGCGCTGTGGTTGTCAACAGTGGGATTGCCAATGCCTGTACAGGCGAACAGGGGGCGGCAGCGGTCGTCACCATAGCACGTGCAGTTGAACAGGCGCTGGCGCTACCTGCCGATAGTACGTTTGTTATGTCAACCGGGGTGATCGGGATGCAACTCCCAGTCAACAGGCTGACACAGGGGATCGCTGCGGCAGCGACACAATTGGATCCCACACATGGCCCGGATGTAGCGCGGGCGATTATGACAACCGATACCCGCCCGAAATATTGTGCTGTACAGGTTGATCTCCCTACAGGCGGACAGATCTGGATTGGCGCAATGGCAAAGGGAGCCGGGATGATTCACCCTAACATGGCAACGATGCTTTGTTTTATTACCACCGACGCCACAGTTACGCCCGCTGCACTGGATGCGGCGCTCCGTTCTGCGGTGCAGTGTTCGTTTCATTGTATCAGTGTTGATGGCGAAACCAGTACCAATGATACTGTGCTGGCGCTGGCAAATGGGTATGCGGGTCTGGAACCCATTACTGATATGACCTCGCCAGCCGGTGCAGCTTTTTGTGCCGGGCTGACGCTGGTATGTCAACGTCTGGCACAGGAGATAGTGCGTGATGGCGAGGGAATGTCGCGCTTTATTACGATCAAGGTACAGGGGGCAGTCAGTGATACGGATGCGCATCGGGCGGCAATGACGGTGGCGCGTTCACCGCTGGTCAAAACAGCGCTGTTTGGGGCCGATGCTAACTGGGGCCGGGTGGTGTGTGCCCTGGGCTACAGTGGCGCTGAACTCGATCCACAACGACTGACACTGCATTTCAATGGCCTGCCGGTATTTGCCCACGGGTTGCCGCTCGATTTCGATGAGGAGGCGGCGCATCGTTTGTTGGATGTACCAGAGGTATTGATCGATATAGATCTCGGTCTGGGTACTGGCAGTACTACAGTATGGACATGTGATCTTTCGTATGAATATGTACGGATTAATGCTGAGTATCGGACGTAGAACGTGCGGCATGCGGTGTCTTCAGATGACAGGTGACAGATACACAGGCTGGATGAAATCGTTCACCGTTCTCTGTTCATGATTCAAGGAAAAACAGGCATATGAGCCATCAGTTGTGGGGCGGGCGTTTTGCGACACCAACCGCCGATGATATGCGCCAATTCAACGACTCGTTTCGGTTTGATCGACGGCTGGCGGATGCTGACATCACTGGTAGTGTGGCCTGGGCACAGGCGCTGGCGGCTGCGCATGTGATAACCGACGTAGAGTGTGCTACGTTGGTGCATGGGCTAAACCTGATCCGTCGGGAATTTGCTGAGGGTCGCTTTCTGTCTGCTCCTGGTGATGAAGATATTCATACCGCTGTCGAACGGCGTCTGCTCGAACTGGTGGGGCCAGTCGCTGGCAAGTTGCACACTGGTCGCTCGCGCAACGACCAGGTAGCAACAGATATGCGCATCTTCTGCATTGAGGCCGGTCAGACGTTGCAGGCAGAACTATGCCATCTCCAGCAGGCGTTTCTACACCAGGCCGAACAGCATACAACGACCCTGATGCCGGGCTACACCCATCTGCAACGTGCTCAGCCGATCACGTTTGGGCACTGGTGCTTGGCATATGTCGAGATGTTTGAGCGTGACCGGCAGCGACTGGCGGATGCTATAGATCGTACACGGAGCCTGCCGCTGGGGGTGGGCGCACTGGCTGGCAATAGCCTGGGCGTGGATCGGTCGGCACTGGCAGCACAACTGGTGACAGCGCAGGGGGAAATACCTTTTACGACCGTAGCGGCCAATTCGTTAGATGCGGTTGCTGACCGTGATTTTGTGGTCGAGTTGCTTTTTGATTGTGCCATGATTGGCATGCATCTCAGTCGCATGGCCGAAGACCTCATCCTCTACAGCAGTGCCGAATATGGCTTTATCGAACTTGCGGACGAGTATAGCACCGGCTCAAGTCTGATGCCGCAGAAGAAGAATCCTGATAGTATGGAACTGTTGCGTGGCAAGAGCGGGCGGTTGATTGGCAATCTGGTCACGTTGTTGACCGTCCTCAAGGGCACACCTCTGGCCTACAATAAGGATTTGCAGGAAGACAAGGAACCGCTGTTTGACAGTCTGGACACCTTGCAACTGGGATTACGAGTGGCGGCGGCAGCCGTGATGACGCTCGTGGTGCATCCCAAGCGGATGGCTGCCGCGCTGGATGATGCAATGCTGGCGACGGATCTGGCCGATGAACTGGTACGCCGTGGCGTACCTTTTCGTGAAGCCCATGGCAAGATAGGGCAACTGGTGCGACAGGCAATGGCTCAGGGCGTTAGTCTACGGCAGTTACCACTGGAAGCTTATCAAGCGGTGCATACCGATCTCGATCCGTCGATCTATGCACTGTTTGATTTTACGCGCAGCGTGATGCACAAGAATAGCCTGGGTGGTACTGCACCGGAGCGTGTAGCCGAACAGGTGGCTGCCTGGCGACAACGCCTTGTGCGCATATCCGAGTGAAATGTTTACCCTTTATATTCACCGGGCCTTTATGGCTTTACGACCTGATACAGGATTGCTATAGAGATACTACATAGCTCCCGCTGAACGCTTCATGTTCCTGGAAGCAACGACTGCAAAAGGCGGCCCCAAACTGGTTGAAACCGGGCCGCGGGTTTGTGATGATATGGTGGATCATTTGCCGGATATGGAGTTGAATCTGATATAACAGGGTGCCTCGCATGGTAAATAGAACTGAACTGACCCCGCTGCAGCAGTGGCGCATGCAGGCTCTGAACTGGATATTGCAGATAGCACTGGTGGTTGCTACACCGACCGCCGTGCTGACGGGGATAAATGCATTTTCGAGTGGACGCCTGGTACAAGGGGCAATTTACCTTGGTGGCTTTGTTGTCATTGCTATTCTCACATTCGCCCGGCATATCCCATTTGTGATACGGGCCGGGTTTGCCCTCGCTATCTGTTATGGTGTTGGGCTGACTGCCCTGGGTGTAACCAGTGTGTTTGGCACTGGCCCGATGTATATAATGACCTTTATCCTGCTGGCGGCCTTTCTGTTTGGTTTGCGGGTAGGAATCGTGGCGGTGTTGCTTAGTGTACCACCGCTTCTCTGGGCAGTTACTCTGGTACTCTCCAATGGGCCTTTTGTGGCCTCGGCCCATGAGATATTGCATACACCTATGTCTCTGAGCATCAGTGTACTAACCCTGTTAGGGATCAGCATCCTGTTTCTGACGGCGATTGTGTCACTGGCGAGCCGCTTGAGCCAGAGTTTGCAGAGTGCGGAGCAATTGTTCAGTGCCGCCATAAGCGCGCAGCGTCAGGCGGAGGAGCAAGCCGTGATGCTGGCACAGCAGGTGGAAAAACTGGAACAGCAATATCAGAAGGAGTATCAGTTGCGCAGCCTGGTGGCGACGTTGGAGGCACCCATAGTCACGCTGGCTAAAGGTGTGCTATTAGCGACTATTGTGGGTATCATCGATCAACAGCGATCACAGGCGCTGGTGCAGCGCCTGTTGCAGGTGGTCTATGATCAGCATGCGCATACACTGGTGCTGGATGTGACGGGTGTGGCGACAATAGATGACCAGGTGGCCCATACGCTGGTACAGGCAACACAGGCCCTGTTTTTGCTAGGATGTCGGGTGGTTATGACCGGGGTAACGGCGCAGGTCGCGGCGACCATCGTTCAGCGCGATATGAACACCACAGGATTGGTGACGGCGCAGTCACCACAAGAGGTGTTGGGGATGTTCAACACTATCCACCAGAATGTGGTATAATCCGCCCCTTGTAGTTTGTGTGTATTGCACAAAAGGAGACAAGAAGAAGTTATGCAGAATGTCTCTGTTGCACTGTATCAACCACCAGCGACGTTGACGCAATTGTTTGTATCGCCGCAGACGGATGCGGTAGTGCGACGGGCCCATGTGCGTGATGTCCCTCGCCTGTATGAGCTGATCAATTATTATGCAGCACGAGGTGATATGTTGCCTAAAACACTGGATCAGCTCTATAACCGGATCCGCGAGTTTCATGTGGCCGACGTGGAAGGTGAGGTTGTAGGCTGTGCCGGGTTGAAAATCACCTGGCAGGATCTGGCTGAGGTGGTGAGTGTCGCCGTGCATCCTGAATTTCAAGGGCGCGGATTGGGTCGGCGCCTGGTTGAGTCATTGCTCGTTGAGGCACAGGAGATGAATATCGCCTCGCTGTTTACACTGACACTACAGGTGGGCTTCTTTAGTCGTCTGGGCTTCCGTGAAGTGCCACGTCTGCATTTGCCGCATAAGATCTGGCAGGATTGCTCAGGTTGTTTTAAGCAGGATCGTTGTGATGAAGTGGCAATGGTGCGTTCTGTATTGTAAGCTGTGATGCACTTTGTGAGCTATAGTATGTTGTGGTGTGAGGCATCGTAGCTGGCTGAACTCAGCAGTCAGGCTAAAGGTGATCGGTGAGAACCAGGACAGCAAAGAAGGAGAAGGAACCACGTCGTATGTCAGATATTGATAGTCTTACCGCCCAGATGCAAGCCCTCAAAGCCCAGTTGCAGCAGGAACGTCTTTATTTTCAGCAGCTTATTAATCATTTCCTGGCCGTAATCTACTTTCGTGATGTTAATGGACACTTCACTCTGTTCAATCGAAACCATGCTCGTATCCTCAATTGTGAGCCTGAAGATCTGGTGGGCAAGCAAGGCTATGATCTGTTTCCTAAAGAGATGGCTGCAGTGTTTCGTGAAAATGATCGCCGTGTGTTAGAAACGGGTGAAGTTCTCGATTTTCCTGAACAAGCTCCCCAGGATGATGGAATGCACACCTACCGCTCGATCAAGTTTCCTATCCGTGATGAACATGGGGTTATTATTGGTATCGGGGGAATCTCGATTGACATCACTGACCAGCAGCAAATCATCGAGACCCAGCGCGAAACGCTGCGCGAACTGTCGACTCCGCTGATTCCGCTGACTGATCAGGTGGTCATTATGCCGCTCATCGGTACCATCGACAGCCAGCGGGCGCAACAGATTATGGAGGCGTTGCTCACCGGTGTGGCGCAATACCAATCAGAACTGGTGATTATTGACATTACGGGCGTACAGGTCGTGGATACACAGGTGGCTCAGGCACTCGTGAGTGCGGCCCAGGCGATACGCTTGCTGGGGGCAAAAGTGATGCTGACCGGTATTCAACCGCAGATCGCTCAGACGCTAGTACATCTGGGTATTGATCTGAGCGGCATTGATACGCGTAGTAGCCTGCAAGCAGGCATTGCCGCTGCACTGCGCAATCTTAAGGAGATGACCTGACTGTTCAACGTCGCCAGCAGTTATCATTCGTCAGTGCGTTTTGTTTCGGTATCACCTCAATCTATATCCTCATGCGCGATGCGCTGCCGGCGGGTCGTACTGGTGTACTGGTGCCGATGCTCCCGTGTCGGCACCGACCCGCGTTCTGAAAGCGCTTCAACCACGTCTCTTCCTCCCTGGAATGTACAGACTGCATACCTCGCTTCGTTATCGCATCGGTTGCACAGGTATGGTATAGTTGCGGAGTGCGATGAACATTTTTTCATCATTGTATGAGGAGACTATATCCCAATATGAGTGAACACATCCGCGATGAGTACGAGACTGTGGCTGAACAGTATAATACGTCATTCCAGCTTGCCTATCGCATCCACGTCGAACAATACACGACGATGCAGGCGCTATCTCAGATCGGTGGAGTAGCGGGCAAAACTGTCCTGGACATAGCCTGTGGAACGGGGCATTATACCCGTCTGCTACGCCAGCAAGGTGCCACACGCGTCGTGGGCATTGATCTGTCGCCAGACATGATTCGCGTGGCGCAACGGACAGAGCAAGAGAATCCGTTGGGTGGAATTACGTATCATGTGGCCGATGCCGGGGCATTGGATGCATATGGAACCTTTGATCTAGCCGTCGCCGTCTATCTGTTTCACTACGCACAGTCGCCGGCGCATCTGAGGAACATATGTCAGGGTATTGCGCACAATTTGCGTTCAGGCGCAACGTTTGTGACGTATGGCTTGCACCCGAATCTATGTCTGCAACCGGATTATTATCTACAATATGGGGTCAATATTTTTGCTCCGACGACGCCCCTTCAGGATGGCGATCAGTATGCGTTTGCCTTTCGTATGCAAGATTCCTGGTCGCCACAGATCCCAGTGTACTACTGGTCATTTCAGGCCATGGAGCAGGCGCTCCAGCAGGCCCGGTTTACCAATATCAGGTGGCAAGACGCACAGGTCGCTGCTGAAGGTATAGCTGAACATGGCAGCGAGTTCTGGCGTGCCTATCAGGACTGCCCACACTGTACGCTCTTGATTGCCAACAAGCAGTAACCTAACAGAGACGTTCGCTGGCACGCCTGCCAGATCAGGGGACGGCGTTTCACATCAGGACATACGCGGTCGCTCGAATAAATAATACATCCAGATCTTTACTCGGTGGCATGGTCAACTGGTCTTTTCTCCTGTGGCAGAGGGATATTTTTCTGGAACGTAGGGACAAATTGTGAGCCTCATGTTTCGCTTTCGGTGAAAAATGAGACCCACAAAACAGAGTACGTATCGCTCTGCCGCAGACGAAACCCATCTCGTGATGAACGACCACGTGCGTCCTGTAACCTGACACGAAGGACGCGGTGGCTTAAAGCTCCTGCTTTTTTCGCTTTCGACAGCTCTGCCAAAGGCGTAAAGGGAAGCTAACTATATCCCCGCGTAACCCGATCATTGTTCCACCGTTCCAGTGTTTATGACATCTCGCGACTTGAATAAAGGACAAAAGTACACCGTTATGAACCTGGAAATGGCAGTCAAATGATGCTAAGATAGAACCTGTACGCTGCGTACGCGAGCGAAACCTCGCGTATGGATTTAAGATACGAGGAGCTTTCTTATGTCACGCCCGACTTCAAACATGCAACATACTACTATCACTGTACCTTTCTGGTACCGGTGCTCGCTCGGATACACGCTGCTTTTGCTGGTACTGCTGTACCATACCACACTGAGATCACAACGTGAAGTGCAAGCTAGCAGCATATCGCCGTTGGCTACCCCAACACCGGTGCCCACGATAGTGGCAACTGCTGGAACGAACACTGAAACATCGCCAGTAACAGCAGTGTTTCAGCGTCGGATCTATCTGCCGCTTATTCTGACGACGATGATCGCCAGTGCTCCCTCTGCGCCGCCCACGGTGCAGCCGATGGGCTTACCCACCCCACTGCCAACATCCCCGACACCAACGGTGGCAGGTAGCTATTTTGCTGAACGGATGCTGTCACTGACTAATCAGCACCGTCGTCAGTATGGCTGCCCGGCACTCACCCTCAACATGCGACTGGCGACGGCAGCCCAACGTCATAGTGATGATATGGCCCGGCACGATTTCGTTGGTCACACCGGTGTAGACGGTTCAACATCTGCCGATCGCATTCAGCACACGGGCTATCAGGACTGGCAATGGGCCGAGAACCTAGCGGCTGGCTATCAGACGCCGGAGTCGGTCATAGAGTCCTGGATGCAAAGTGCCGAGCATCGCGACAATATCCTCAACTGTCATCTACGTGAGATCGGGATAGGCTATACCTATCGTGCCGGCACCACCTATATGCACTACTGGACACAAACGATGGCTCAGCCACAATAAATAGTACATGGCTCGCTGCAGAATGCCAGGAACGCCTGCCGCTCTGGGAGGGACTCAAGTCTTTCGAACTATATTGTGCGTAACCGTTCAGGTGATACCTGCACCAGCAGGGGCGCGGGGGTCTGCGGCTTCCCCAAACCGTTGGTTCGGCCCGTCAAAACGGGCCGAACCGAGGAGCCTCCCGGAGGGGCCATCCCTCTCCCGACCACCCCACCTGAACGATTACTATTGTGCTGCCGAATGTAGGGGGTACGATGGTAAGCCTCCCTGTGAACAGGGAGAACACCCCAGTGCTGGCAAAAGAGCTCTGTGAGACGATAAAAAACCTCTTGTAAAAACGCGAAGGGGGTAGAATTGCACGCACGCATTGTTTCACAGCCTTGCGCTGACGGATTGATCTACTTGCCGACCGTGTGTAGGGACTGCCGATTTTTACAATGACAGGTGGTACAGAGATCCTTGATTATTGATGTGAACCATCAGGATCATTCCCGATCTCCACCCAGTCGCCCGAATGTGCACTTGAGAGTCGCACGGCATCTACCACCTGCTGGACACACAGGCCGTCGCGAAACGTGGCGGCGGATGTCAGTGCGTTCGGATTGCCTTCCAGTGCAGTACGCAAGGCATGCGCCAGATATACCGTTGCCTCGGCAAAGCAGGTAAAGCTGCTATGCCGTAATCCCTCAAACCAGCGGGGAAACGTAATGCTGTGCGGTGGCGTAACATCGCGGAATTCCTCGTCAAAGCGGGCATACAGCAATTGTCCATCAATAAACCTCAGGCTGCCTTCATCACCATGTAAAGTGAGGCTCTGTGGCTCCTCGACCCGGGCTACCATACTGGCGATGACCACGGCTACGCCACCGCGCTTAAACCGCAGATGAAAAGTCGCAAAGTCATCAGCCGTCACTGAGCGCAGGTTTGCTGATGTGAGCTGGCCCGATTTGTCACGGGGACGCTCGGTGATAAAGGTGGTCAGAAACCCCTGGGCTGAAGCCACTTCATCGTTGAGCAGATATCGCAGCAAGTCAATCTGGTGAGTGCTGATTGTGCCCAGAACACCGCCGCCCTGGGCAGCATCGCTCCACCAGTTCCATGGCTGACGCAAGTTGGCACGCACACTGGCAATTGCCCGCACTTCAGCACGCCGAAACTGACCGATCGCGCCTTCAATGACCATCTGTCGCGCAGCTTGCAAGGCCGGCAAAAAGCGGAGTTCGTGATCAACCAGTGTCAGTTGGGCCGGGCGGGTACTGGCCGCCTGTACCATCGCCCGTGCTTCCCCCACATGTAGCGCCATAGGCTTCTCGCAGAGAACATGTTTGCCCGCCTCTAGCGCAGCCAGAGCCATCTCGCAATGTGTACTCGGCGGAGTGACAATACTGACCAGGGTAACATTATCGCAGGTCACCAACCGCCGCCAGTCAGTTGTCGCAAATGGTACAGCTAACTGATCAGCTGTACGCCGTGTCTTCTCAGGATTGCGACCAGCAACAGCCACCACATTGAGACCAGCCACACGAAAGGCCGGTAACTGAACCAGAGTACCCCAGTTCGTCCCAATAATGCCAATACCGACAGGCTTCATCCCTCGGCGGTGGTTGGATCTATCATCGCGGCTATGCGGGCTATACGGTTAGCCGGGAACGCGCCCAGGCGCGCATGCTTACGCACCAGATCCTCGTTGGGTGCAATATAGACGCAATAGATCTTATCATCTGTGACATAACTCTCGATCCACTGAATCTGTGGCCCCATCTGCCCCAGCACATCGCAAGACCTTTGCGAAATGGCCTGTAAATCCTGCGCAGACAGGTTGCCGGCGCCGGGCAACTCACGTTCGATAATATATTTTGGCATAAATTTGATCTCCTTCAACGTGCCTGTCTGAGCAGGCAGTACATCGTATGCCTGGGAAAGTCCATATCGATTGGCAAGCGGGGCAGGCGTGGATCTCTGGTATCAAGTGTCACCTGCTATCAGCACTTTCAATTGCTCCAGTTGCGTCAGTGCCTGCACAAAAGCGGCATAAGCATTGTCGGGGAGCTGACGGTTAGCCAGAAAGCGCTCCAGCGCGACCCCAATTGGATGGGTTCCATCTATGCTACACACGAATGACACCAGATCATGCGAGTAGAGAAAATAGAGGCGACGATTATCATAGCGATAAATCAGCCCACCAAAGCGTTCCGGGCGAATAACCGCCTCACGTGAGAGGCGATAGTAGGTATCCAGGTTCATCATACCTTTTCCATAAGAAACAAACCGAAGAGACACCGCTTATTTCAGCATCAACCCGGCATCAACTTTCAGTTCCTGCCCCGTGATATGACACGCTTCATCTGACGCCAACCATAGGGCTGCATTGGCGATTTCTTGCGGTTCGACCAGGCGCACTGGCAGCAAATTGTCGGCATAGAGTTGTTCGACCAGTTGCTCCTTTGATATACCGGCAGCGGCAGCCATGCCATCAATCAGCGCGGTATTCACACCGGTCGGATGAAGAGTATTGACTGTGATTCCAAATTGAGCAACTTCCAGCGCCAGCGAGCGTGCCAGGCCCACCACGCCCCACTTGGCCGCACAGTAATGGGAGAGGCCCGGCATACCTTTTAAGCCCGCCACGGATGAGGTCATAATGATCCGTCCTCCTGTGCGTTGCTCAATCATCTGCGGCACCACATAACGGACAGCCAGCCAGTAGCCCTTGAGATTGACATCAAGCATGATGTCCCACCATTCTTCGGTGATATCCCAGGCCAGAGCCATATCAGCAATCCCGGCATTACAGATCAGAATGTCAATACGGCCAAATTCGTGAATGGCTTGCCCGACAGCATGGGCCATCTCGCCTGCGTTCCGCGTGTCAGCCACGATGCCCAGAGCACGACGGTGGTGTGCGCGTACCTGGCTGAGCGTTTCGTCCAGATCGGATCGGGTGGAGAGCGCATAGCGAGGGTACGGTAGATTCTTGCAGATGTCGACAGCCACAATATCCGCGCCTTCAGACGCCATGGTTGTGGCGTGCGCACGACCCTGACCTCGCGCTGCGCCAGTGATAAACGCGACTTTGCCGTCTAGTTTACCCATATGTACCACCCATCCGTCTGTCTGTTAAGCCAACCGATACAACTTAATAGACTCCACACATGCCGTCAATGCTGACTTCTTCTATTACCAGTTCGAGCATAATCTCTGGTCTGGTAGCCGGTGAGGATCCTTGCACTTCAACTGGCCGGATCACTGGATGCGCCTGATCTGGATCGGGCGTCATGAGCGGTTGTTCGGGCGTGATGAGTTCGAGTTGAGAGCGAATCATAACTACAGGTACTCCTATATTCTGGTCACGAAAACGGTCATACCCTCATCTTAGCATTGCCCTCGCAAGTTGTAACTCACCGCCCGCATAATTCATAACCGATCGATCGGGTAGTGCATTACTATCCAGTCGATCAGGGGAGGCATGTTAAACAGGTGTTGACGTGGCCGAAGATGATTTGTATAATTCTACCTATCAAAACAGTTTCTTAATCTATCGCTTGCACCAGGACACGAGTGATTTTCGCCAGAACCTGTGAAGCCTGTGCTGAAGCAATGGTGTGACCTGAGACAGAGGAGGTCTCTGGACGATGCGCAGAGAGGCGCCTGGCAGCATTCCTCAAGTACTCATCTTGTCTGTTCCAGTGTGTCGCCCGACGCATATATATGTCTGGCAATTTCTTTTTGGGTATACGCAAAGAATATTCGGTGACATCAGTGTCTCTCCGGATACGATCATGGTGGGCACGGTTGCTGCATGTCAGAAGAGACGACACACAACTATAGCGTCGAGGCCTGCCTGCTCTCTCACCCGTTAGCCTGGCTGGTCACTCAACACCAATTGGTTGCGATTGCGCTATCACAACTATACCAGGATAGGAGCTATGCAGGTCTGCAAATTTGTTGCGCCAGAAATTATTTTTGGTTCTGGTACGCTATCGCAGGTAGGCAAGGCAGCTCGGCGTCTCGGTGCTAGCCGTGTCCTGGTGGTAAGCGATCCTGGCGTGATCGCCGCTGGCTGGCTAGAAAGCATGCTGCCGTATATCGAGGATGAACACCTGGACTATGCGGTCTGGTCAGGTGTGACCCCTAATCCCAAGGACTATGAGGTGGAGGCTGGTGCCGCGTATTATCAACGCCACGGCTGTGATGCCTTGATTGCCCTGGGGGGCGGCAGTTGTATTGATGCAGCCAAGGGTATTGCCATTTTGAGTACCAATGGTGGGCGTATCCATGCTTATGAGGGTATCGACAAGATCAAACGTCCTCTGCCCCCCATGGTGATGGTGCCAACGACCGGCGGGAGTGGGGCCGATGTTTCGCAGTTTGCGATCATTACGGATACGACGCGGCGGATCAAGATGACGTTGATCTGTAAATCGCTGATACCCGATATTTCGATTACCGATCCGTTATTGTTGACCACAAAGGATGCCTATTTGACCGCCAGTATCGGAATGGATGCTCTGACGCATGCAATTGAGGCCTATGTTTCGCTGGCAGCAACTTTTTTAACCGATGTGCAAGCATTGCGCTCGATCCAGTTAATTTTCACGCACCTGCAGGCATCGGTTACTAGCATGGAAGATCTGGTGGCGAAAGACGCAATGGCACGTGGCAGTCTGCATGCTGGTCTGGCTTTCTCGAATGCTATACTGGGTGCTACGCATGCGATTTCGCATCAAATTGGCGGCATGCTAGATAGTTGTCATGGTGAATTAAATGCGGTACTGTTGACCTATGTGATGGAATTTAATCTACGGACTTGCCCGGCCCGTTATGCCAACATTGCCGAGGCCATGAATATCAACATCAGTGGCATGAGTACCCTGGAGGCCGGGCAGAGTGCCATTGCTGCGGTGCGGCGACTGGCGCGGAGTATCGGGTTACACGCGCGTCTGGCCGATTTTGGTGTCACGGAGGAACTTATACCGGTCTTGAGTGCAACGGCAATGGCTGATGCATGTATGGCGACCAATCCGCGTGAGGCAACATGCGAAGAAATTGCGGCGTTGATCCGATCCGCGCTGTAGCGGATGTAGAGAGAAGGGCTGAGGTATGGAGGCACTGCCGCGTGAACACTTGATCGAGAACCTGATTGGTATCAAGTCATCCCGCCAGACCTACTACAGCGCCTATCGCGAGCAAGAACGGCGCTTAGATCGGGCAATCACTGCGATTGCCGAAATCTCGGCTGCACTCTGTAATACGACTGATGGTGTGCCCGCGCTGGTACGGGCTGTGGTGCAGGTGGCAGCGCAGCACTTTGATGCCCAGTGGGCGGTCATCACCTTAACAACCGAGACGGTGCAACGCTGGGTAGCGTGCCGTGATGCTGAAGGGACGGTGGTGCTAGAGTCATGCTGGATACCCCACCTGTTTGATCAGATTATGTGTGAGGTGATCGAGCAGCAGCAATTGGTTATTCTGCGCGACGATGGCTTGCCGATAACACTGGGAGCACCGATGTGCCTGCGCGATCAGGTAATCGGTGTGCTGGCAGTGGCACCCGCACCGGGCTTTCCGCTTGATGAACGTGAAATATCGGTTTTGCGTACGCTAGCCAATCATGCGGCGGTAGCTTTTGAAAATGCGCGTCTATATGAAGAGAGCGAGCGATTGCGTGCACACGTAACCACGCTGTATGAAGAGGCCTGTCGCCAGAAAACTGATGTGGAGGAGAAGAATCGCCAGCTCCAACGTGCCCGGCGCTGGCTGGCCATGGCACGCCAGAACGAGATTCTCAACAATGAACGGAACCGTATTGCACGTGAGTTGCACGATAGCGTCGCCCAACATTTGATCGGTATCGGTATGCATCTAGAGTGGTGTCGGGCGCAACTGAGCGACCATGCGGTGGTCTATGAACGTATCTGTACCGCCAAAGAGTTAGCACGCAATGCTATCACCCGTATGCGTGCCGCTATTTTTGAATTATCAACCATCCATGGGAGTCAGTCAGGATTGGCAACCATGGTGCATGAACTGGCGCAGGATTTTGAGAAGACCACCCATTTGCAAATTTATATTCAGGCTGATTCGCAACCTTTGCCGTTGTCGGCCGAGTTCGAGCATGCGATTTATCATATTGTACAAGAGGCTCTTTTTAATGTCTACAAACATGCGCAAGCACAGCATGTTACGATCACAATCCGCTATAAACCTGATACGATAGTAATCCTGATCGCCGATGATGGGATTGGTATTCCCAAAAAGCAGCTTGATCGAAGCTTGCATAGTCCTATCGAACAACGGACGACGCATTTTGGGTTGCACAACATGCGCGAGCGTGCGTCAGAATTGGGGGGAAAACTGCGAATAACCCGCCGCCGACGGGGAGGGACGACCGTGTGTGTGACGGTGCCCCTGCGTTCATTAGAGGAAAGGACGACCGATGAGCGCTCGAATACGGTTGATCATCATTGACGATCATAGTATTGTGCGGCATGGCCTGCGCTCGATCCTGGAACTAGAACAGGGTCTGGAGGTGGTGGGGGAAGCAAGTGATGCCACATCAGCCCTGGCGATGCTGAGTAGTGTTCAGCCTGACATTGTGTTGCTTGACCTGAGTCTGGGGGGACGTGGAACCACCGAAGGCCTGGAGATATGCCGCTCGATTACCCTGCAATATCCGCAGATGGCGGTGATTATCCTCACCACATTTCTTGAGGAATACCTGGTGATGCAGGCGATACGCAATGGGGCACGCGGCTATGTGTTAAAGGATGTGGATGCGGTTGACCTGGTGAAGATTGTACGGGCGGTCTATCGGGGTGAGTCAGCACTTGATACGCGGAGTGCGGCTCTGGTGATGAAAAATGTCTTGACGGGTAGCAACTTTCAACAACCGATTCTGGATCTGACTGAACGAGAGATGGAAGTGATCCGGTTGTTGGGGCAGGGACACTCGAATCGTGAAATAGGTGAACATATTGCCATTAGTGAGAGTACAGTGAAGTTTCACGTGCGCAAAATTATGCGCAAACTGGATGTGAATCACCGCACAGAGATTGTATACACCGCCGGTAAGCTCGGCTTGATTTGATCAGGAGGTCGTGGTGCAGGTTAATTTTTATGCGACCCTACGCCCAATTGTAGGTGCAAAGTCTATCGATGTGCCGTTACCAGAAGGAATCACGGTAGAAGAGTTACTCGCGGACATTATTGAACGTTATCCTCAATTGCACAGCGAGTTGTTTGATGAGCAGGGGGCGTTATATCGTCATGTACATGTATTTATCAATGGGCGAGATGCACCTTTTCTGGCCAATGCGCTGGAAACAGTGTTGACCAGCAATGATACCATCGACATTTTTCCAGCGGTGGCGGGTGGATAAGATTGATGTGATGGCACAACACTAGCTAGAAATCCGCCATATCCCGATCTGGTGGCTGCAACGCTATCTGGAAGGACAAATGAGATTGGACAGGATGGCTGGGCATATGGCTCGGGTTGGAAGGAGCGGCTGACCCGGAGAAGAGGCGCATGGTCATGCGCCTCTTCTTTCAGCTATCCCAGGTAAAAAAGGCGTCTGGTACGCATGACCACGTACGCTCTGGTGTGAAAAACCTGTATTTACTATCCCTTCTGCCAGTTGGATAAAACTGGCAGAGGTACGCTTTGTGGCTTTGTGGCGATGAGAATCTGTTTAGATAATCTCCAACTCTTTCAGTTTAGCTTCTGGCACAACGCCATTTACCCACCCACGTGCGGCATAATACTCGGCTAGCATCTCATTCAGTTCACAGACATGGCCCTGTGAGCCAGGCATCGTGGAAGGCTCATCGGTAAAGCGCGCTGGCAAATAATCGCTGCCTTCGCCAATGCCAGCCAGGTTGTTGTAGTAGCGTTCCAGGTTGTAGATACGTTCACCAGTACGCATAACATCATCTACGGTGAAGGGAATGCCAAGCATTGCACTGTATTGGGCAGCATATTCTTCGGCCCCTTCGGCGAATGCGCTGAACTTGCATAGATCAAGGCTATCAGAAAAAGCATGTAAGTCCTGGAAGATCTTGGTTAACTCACCCTTGCCTTTCCAGGCCAGCGGATCGACCTTGATCGAGCCAAAGGGCGTGATACCCAGTTCTGCGGCTGGTGTATAGGCCCGCAAATGACAGGCACCGCGATTGCTGGTGGCATAGGCGATGCCCATCCCTTTCAGACCGCGCGGGTCATAGGCAGGAATAGACTGACCCTTAACAGTCATGGCAAGCTCAGCATGGCCGAAATGGGCGGCAACGCGTGCGGCACCTTCTGCCAGCACATCGCCAATGCCCTCGCGCAACGCAATTTTGGATACTGTTGCAACCATTGCCGCCTGGTCTCCCCATTGCAGACCTGGATCACCATTGGTATAGCCACGTTGCGTGGCTTCCATATAGACTGCCATCACGTTCCCGATTTCGATTGCATCCAGGCCATAGTCATTACACAGATCAATCATCTTGGCAACTGAAGCAATATCATCGTTGCCACAGTTGGCACCAACCGACCAGGCTGGCTCATATTCGACGCTCTCCATGCGGAGGCCAGCATACGGACCTTCTTTGATCTCGACTTCCTTCTTGCAAGCGACCGGGCAAGCGTGGCAGGTAGGGTCTTCGACCAGGATATGTTCTTTGACATACTCGCCGCTGATGCGTTCGGCTTTTTCGCCAAAGGCCGTAACCTGGCTGTTCATCGTTGGTAGCGCACCCATCGTATTGGTGATGTTCATCAACACATTGGTACCATAGACCGAGAGGCCACCTTTGCGGGGGCTGGTAATGTTTTTCTCGTCCATTATCACCGCCAGCGCCCGTTTATGTGCCGGGATCCAGGCATCACGATCTCTGGCTTTGGGCAGTTGCTTGGTAGACTTCACCACCACCGCTTTGAGATTCTTGCTCCCACCCACACAGCCGGTACCACCACGACCAGCAGCGCGATCATTCTCGTTCACCCAGCAAGCAAAGCGGGCGAGATTTTCACCAGCCTGACCAATGGCCGTTATACTGAGATCTTTGTCACCATACCGTTCTTTCAAAATAGGCATGACTTCATGAATGCCCTTCCCCCACAGATCTGAAGCATCCAGAATTTCCACCTGGCCATCATGGACATACACATAGACCGGCGTGCTAGCCTTGCCTTTGAAGATCAGGCCATCAAAGCCTGCCCAGCGCAGGCGCGCAGCTGACCACCCACCGATATGGCTATCGGTAACGGTGCCGGTCAGCGGAGATTTCGTGACAACTGCTTGCCGTCCACTCATATTAGCATCGGTTCCTGTCAGTGGGCCATTCATAAAACAGAGCAAATTATCGGGCGAGAGGGGATCAACTTGTGGACCATTTTCTAGAAGATAGCGGACACCTAGCCCCCGGGCCCCAACATATTTGAGTGCCCACTCTACGGGGATTGGTTTATATTCGACTGTCCTCGTCGTCAAATCAATATGCGCGATGCGATTGGCATATCCACCCAGTTCCATGTGGTACCTCCCTGTACTCATATCATTGGAGCGTATCATTTGACAGTTCCGTGTTGTAACACGGTTCAACCGCAACATATGGAGCGAACTAGAGCATCTGTATGCTAGGGATCGTTATTCGGGAACGCCAGATGTATGATACTAGCCAGTAAACCCCGGTCTATGTTAACTATCACCTCCCTGGTTCAAGGCGATTACGGCATAGTTGTATGTCACCCTGACATAAGGGCAGCGCCGGATTGACAAGACTATACTATGAAAATAGAGTCCTCCAGGTGTTTCTATCGTAGCATGTTTCTTGCACCTGTCACTCACCAGTCGCTCAATTAAACCCTGTCTTGAAGAACAGTCAGAGCACTATCCAGTTGGGTAGTGGGGATAGGGCTGCAAGCAGTACTTTGTTGAATCATTCACTGTCGCGTAGGGCGTTACCTTGAAGCCTGTCTAAAGATGAGCAGGGAAGAATATGAGGATCAAAGCCTCTCACTCACTCCCTTTTCAGACAGTTTCGTAAAATAACATTGCTCATGCTCTGAACGACCTGCGGAACTGCTATTCATAGGCATGGGAGCAAAGCATATAGAGTAGAACGTGCAAATTCCCAGCAAGAAGGTAGTAGCGAATGTTGCGAATTGGCAAGCGCGGCTATCAATACAGGCGCTTGCTTTCATCGTGGATCAGGCACCCGGTTATTTCTCCTCGTCGTAGAGTTTTTTACGGATTGCCAGCACCTCGTTGCGCAGACGCGAGTCGGCATTGATTTCCTCAGTGATTTTGTCGCATCCGTACATAATGGTGGTATGGTCACGCCCGCCCAGCAAGTTGCCAATATCGACCAGGCTGCACTCGGTCTCTTCACGGAGCAGATACATGGCCACCTGCCGCGGCAGCACAATGTTGCGACTGCGCCCGCGCCCTTGTAAGACCCGCATGTCCACGCCGTAGAATTCACTCACCGCTTGCAGGATCATTGTGGGCGTAACATGCTTACGGCGGGTATGATCAAGCAATTCCGCCAGGGCTGCTATGGCGACATCAACGGTAATCATCGGTATGTTATTCAGTTCGGCATAGGCCGCCACACGATTCAGGCTGCCCTCCAGTTCCCGAATATTGCTCTGGATCTTGTGCGCCAGAAAGTCAATCACTGCATCGGGAAACGGGGTCTTCATCTGTTCCGCTTTGGCACGCAGGATGGCCGTGCGAGTCTCTAGATCTGGAGACTGAACATCAACAATCAAGCCCCACTCAAAGCGGGATCGCAGGCGCTCTTCCAGCGTGACAATCGCCTTAGGGGGCCGGTCGGAACTGATGACAATTTGTTTGTTGGCCGAATGCAGCGTGTTAAAGGTATGAAAAAACTCTTCCTGGGTTGCATCTTTGCCAGCGATAAACTGAATATCATCGATTAACAACACATCAATGTTGCGATAGCGCAGCCGAAACTCCTCTGTTTGCTGGCGACGGATGGCGTTGATCAGATCATTCGTAAATTTTTCAGACGATACGTACAGAACATTGATCTCCGGGTCACGATCCAGAATGTAGTTGCCAATTGCATGCAGCAAGTGGGTTTTGCCCAACCCCACTCCGCCATACAGAAATAATGGGTTGTAGGCATGTGCCGGATGTTCAGCCACGGCAGCACATGCGGCATGCGCCATACGATTGCTGGAACCAACAATAAAGCTGGCAAAGGTATAGCGTGCGTTGAGCATACCTGCCCGCATAGCGCTTGACAGATCCAGTTGCACCATATCTGTATGCCCCCCATTGGTGGTTCCTGCAGATATGCCGGGCATTGTGAGCATACTATGGATGCCGTTGTGAGACGACACTGGTGCTGTTTCATGCTCTGCCGGCAGGACGACAGGGGTCGAGGACAACAACGATTCTTCCGCTTCTACCTCCGGTACTGCTGGTTGCACTTCTAGATGCGCTGTATGCTGCGGCGCAATTACGATCCGTACCTGTACTGGAAACCCGACCACATCGCCTAGCGAGCGCCGCACCGGAGCCATATAGCGGTTTTCCAGGCCTTCTTTGTGGAACGATGACACGGTGCCGATGGTGGCGATACCACTTTCAAGCGCCAGCAGGGTTGTGCCCCGTAACCAGGTATCAAATTCCTGGCGCGACGTTTGCATCTGCATCGTGCCCAGCGCTGCTTGCCAGATCTGGGTCAGGTTCACAGAGGCCTCCATTCTGCGGCCATACAAATCCAGAAAGGCGCACGCCAGGTACGCCTTTCGGCTGACTCAAGGGTCAATGAGAATCACAAAACCCACGTGTACGAACAGTGGATAGCGGTTGTATATCGGGCCGTGTGCTGATCATACCCGATCCATTCTATGATTTCAAGGAACATAACGCACAAAATCTATTAGCATTGCTTATAGTATCAATGTGTCATACAGCAAGCATGCTTACGATAACGATCACAGATGTCGGGGAAAATGTAGATAACCTGATTGTCTCTATGTGGATAACTCACTGGAGTGATCTCTATCCCGTTCGGCTCCGGGTCATTCTAGAGACTTCAGTCCTGTTATTGCGCGTGCAAACGCACGGCTGTTCTGTGTGTTCTGATTGTGGATAACACGTGGAGAATGTGGAAAAGTCCGAGTTTACGCAACCTTTACTATCATACTTAGGCGAGGCACGGAGTCGCCGAGGCGCAAAGATGCAAAGACGCAAAGGTTCTCAAGACCCGAGACAGAAAGCGCTGTAGAGCGATCCTCCAGGGGGCGAAGCCACGAGGCAACGAGGCACGAGGCGCACGGTGACGAGGTGCCCGGCGCTCCTATACCTCTGCACCTTTAGTTGCTTTGTGGCTTCGCGTTAAAAAAGGGGCGTGCGGCATCTCGTCACCACGGCGCGTCATTGCGTTGTCTCATCGCGCACCGCGTCTCTGCCCACTCCCTCCTCATCAGTAGCATCCGGGGGCGTGGGTATGTCCAGTGGCGGTAAGTCTTCCAGGCTGGTTAAGCCAAACTGGCGTAAGAATGTCGGGGTGGTAGCATATAAGATCGGTCGGCCCACGGTTTCAAGGCGGCCTACATCAGTAATAAGGTCTCGTGCCAGAAGAGCGCGAATGACACCACTGCTGTCGACACCGCGAATAACCTCGATCTGAGATCGGGTCAGCGGTTGCCGGTAAGCAATGATTGCCAGTACCTCCAGCGCGGCGGGTGAGAGGCGGGTGGTGGCCTGCACGCCTAGAAAGTGGGCTATGGTCAGTGCTGCTTCGGGTGCGCTGACCATCTGGATGGTATCGCCATGTCGTTGCAGGCGAATACCACGCTCATGGTATTCGTCTGCCAGTTGCGCCAGCGCTGTTTCGACTGTGTCAGCCGGTACTTGCAGCGTACGTGCCAGTTGCACCACGGTGATCGGCTCACCCGCGACAAAGAGCAGACTCTCGATTAACTGCCGGGTTGGTAGGGTCACCGGTGCTGTCACCAGTTGGGGTTCGGATGGTGTATGAGCCGATACGTTGACCGCTTCGTCTGTTTGAGCAGACGTATGGAGGAACGTACGTCCGTGCTCCTCTCCATGATCAACTGGGCGATCGAACCTGAACATCTCTTGATCAAGATCGGGATGATCCGCGGGTTCGGTAATGATCCCTGCCGATGCTGGCCATTGACATCGGGATAATACGGTGTTCAGGTGGTGCTGTCGGGGTACTTGCACCAGTCTCCACAACATAGTTGCCAGGTAGCGCGGTAGGTTACGTATGAGACGGTAATAGCTGATAATCATACGATAGATAAACAAACAGCAATCTCACATTAAATACGGCGGTACTGCTGAGAGCCTGGTGCCGGTGTCGATCTGGAGCGACGGTACCAGTTCCAGGATATCGGAATCGGTGTGTATCATGCTCGACACGCACGCCCCGGGCTTTGCAGGCCGTCTCTTGAACATGAACGTAAAACCTGTGATAAGATACCATACATCTACACCATAGCACCGGTATAGAAAGGAGGTTGGGCAATGGCCGATCTGTCAGTTGAGACCGCGCTTGAACGGATACTGGCGCATTGTCATCCGCTTGATACGCTGGAGATAGCCAGTGATGCAGCAGCTGGCTCTGTGCTGGCACAGGCAGTAATTGCGCCGCATTCCCTGCCACCGTTTGCCAATGCAGGTATGGATGGCTTTGCGATCCGGGTGGCCGATGTAGCCACGGCCACCTGTGAACATCCGGTGGTGTTGCCCCAGAGTGGCAATGTGCAGGCGGGTGGGCCACTGGTCGCAACGGTGGCACCGGGCACGGCGGTACGTATTATGACCGGTGCGCCGCTGCCAGAAGGGGCCGAGGCGGTAGTACCGCTCGAAGACGTGACAGAACTGGATAATGGACAGATCGCCTTTGCACGGCCCGTTCAGGCAGGGCGGCATATTCGGCCCGCCGGTGAGGATGTGCTGGCAGGTGCCGTGGCGATTCCAGCAGGCACGCTGCTGCGAGCAGCGGAGATCGGCTTACTGGCAGCGCTTGGCATTCCTTATGTGACGGTGGTACGCCAACCCAGGGTAGCGATCATCTCGACCGGTGATGAGTTACTGCTGCCGGGACAACCACTGGAACCGGGCAAGATTCGTGACGCGAATGCGCCTGCGCTGGCAGCATTTGTGATCGAGCAGGGGGCGCAACCGTTACCGATGGGCATTGTGCGTGATCAACCAGGCGCGTTGCGTGCCAGGATTGATGCGGCACTGCAAGCCAGGGCTGATTTCATCCTGACTACGGCAGGCGCGTCGGCTGGTGATTACGATATTGTGAGCCAGCTCATGACCCAGGAAGATGCGCTCGAAGTCTGGCGTGTCAACTTGAAGCCAGGTCGACCGCTGCTGTTTGGCTTGATTCAGGCTCGGCAGTCATCGACAACAGGCGGAACACAGCGTGTGCCGTTGCTCGGTCTACCGGGCAACCCGGCCTCGGCGTTAATTGTGGCCGAACTGTTTGCCCGCCCGGCAATCGCTCGCCTGCGCGGGCTGGCTGACGTGAGTCGACCTCGGGCACAGGCCAGGTTGGATGTGGCATTGAAGGGTGACCAACGCCGCCGCTATGTCCGAGCGCGGCTAGAATGGGATCATGGCCACTATCGTGCGATTACACAGGGCATCGGCAGCGGTAGCGCATCGCTAACAACGCTTGTGCGCGCCAATGCGTTATTAATCATCCCCGAAGGTACAGGCGAAGTACCGGCCGGGAGCATGGTTGAGGCGATCTGGTTGTAGATACATTTGTTGTTTGATTGGATAGAGAACAGGAGCGGTGTATGCCCGCACTTGAACCACATATTAATATCTGGTTTGAATGCGAGGGCCAGGTGGCATTAAGTGGCTGGCGGGTGTTGCTGATGGAGGCCATAGCCGAAACCGGTTCGATTTCCGCCGCTGCCGAGCGTATGCAGGTACCCTACCGAGTCGCCTGGAACAAGATCAAGGAAATGGAGCAGCATCTGGGTGTTGAACTGGTGCAAACGCGGATTGGTGGGGCAGACGGTGGGGGCGCGCAGCTCAGTCCCGCTGCCGAAACGTATATCCACAGCTATCGCCAGTTCAGCGCAGGATTGGAGGAGTGGGTGCAACAGCGATTTGCCGCAGTTTTTGTAACGTGTATGCTTTCCCTCTCACCCGAGCACGGGCATCTCTACCCGCACCAGTGACTCAACCGCACCAATGTGCAGCCGTTAATGTGTTGTCTGGCATTCCCGCAAGGAGTGGTATAATAAGGCTTCCTATCAGCGTTATGATCAAATTGCATAACGCTATACGCACAGGAGGTCAAGCGATGTCTATGCGGCATCGAATCGTTTTGCTGGTGATGCTGATGTTGTTCATAGGCGGCTGTGGTGCCACCAATTCACCGAGGGGAGCAATTCCCAATGCGCATGCACCAGCGATCGTGCGCCTGGCAACGACGACCAGTACCGCTGATTCGGGTTTGCTGGAGGTCATTCTGCCCGCTTTTGAGCAGCAATACAATGCACGGGTGGAGGTGATTGCGGTGGGCACAGGCCAGGCACTCAAGTTGGGCGAGAACGGCGACGCTGATGTGGTGCTGGTGCATGCTCGCAGCCACGAAGATGCGTTTGTGGCAAAAGGGTTGGGCATCAATCGCCGCAATGTGATGTACAACGACTTCGTTCTCGTCGGCCCGGTGACCGATCCGGCTGGTATTGCGGGCATGCCTCTGGCAGCAGAAGCATTCCAGACCATCGCAGATACTGCGGCCACGTTTGCCTCACGCGGTGATGACAGTGGTACGCACTCAAAAGAGTTGACTATCTGGCACAGCATTGGTATTACCCCCACGGCGGAACTGAACTGGTATCAGTCCCTGGGTCAGGGCATGGGCGAAACCCTGATCACTGCCAATGAGCAATTGGCATACACACTGGCTGATCGTGGGACGTATCTGGCGTTGCGGGATAATCTGCCCAATCTGACGATTGTGGTGGGCGGTGAGACGATCGAGGATAACCACGACCCGGCCTTGCTCAACCCCTATAGTGTCATCCTAGTTAACCCGGAACGCTATCCTGATATACAGGCGGAGCTGGCGGAACAGTTGGCCGCCTGGCTTGTAACGGATGAAACACAGGCACAGATTGCCACCTTTGGGATCGATGCCTACGGTCAGCCGCTCTTTTTTCCAGGCATGGCTCAATAGGGGAGTGTGGAGCCAACCGTGGAAGATCTGTTCAATGGCTTGCAGCAGGCGCTGGCGCTGATTCTGGACGGTGATAGCGAAACCTGGCAGATTACGCTTCTGTCGCTCCAGGTATCGGGAGTGGCGCTGGCATTTAGCACCTTGATAGGTATTCCGCTGGGAGCGTTGTTGGGTTTACGCTCGTTTCAGGGTCGCCGCCTGGTAATCGCGCTGATCTATACCGGAATGGGCTTTCCGCCAGTGGTGATTGGTCTACTGGTCTATCTGCTGCTCTCGCGTGCGGGGCCGCTCGGCTTTCTGGGCTGGTTGTTTACACCGTCAGCGATGATCCTGGCACAGACGATCATCAGCTTTCCGCTGGTGGCAGGCTTTACAATGGCCGCGGTCATGAGTGTCGATCCAGCGTTGCGCACGCAGGTCACCTCCCTGGGTGCCAGCACTATGCAGACCACGTTCGCCATCTTGTGGGAGGCACGGACGGGAGTGATCATCTCGGTCATCGCTGGCTTTGGTGGGATCATCTCCGAGGTGGGCGCGGTGATGCTGGTAGGAGGCAATATCCAGGGTTCGACGCGGGTATTGACCACAGCGATTGTGTTGGAAACACGCAGGGGGCGGTTTGATCTGGCACTGGCGCTGGCGTTTATCCTGCTGGCAATTATGTTTGCGATCAACCTGCTGATACTGCGGTTACAGGGCAAGCTGGACTGAGACGTCTTCAGGAGATAGGTGACAGGGAACAGGGATCACATCATTTTAACGCAAAGACGCAAAGGGGCGAAGGCGCAGAGATCGTTGGTACCACAATGAGGCATGAGACGCGAGACGCTGCGAAGAGTTGGAGCATTGGAGCGGCGCAAGCGGCACGAGACAAGGCGAGGCGGTGAGGAGGCGAGGAGGCGAAGCGCGAGATTTTGCACGCGTAGGCGTCTTCCAGGTCGTGGCCAATAGAGAAGTGAGGAGGCGAGGAGGCGAAGCGCGAGATTTTGCACCACGAAATAGCGTAGGCGCAGCAGCGGTAGATGGCGAGCCGTAGACATGATGTGGCATCCCGCGGCTGCGCCCCTTAGCGGTTCAACGCGCACCGAGACCAGGCAGCGAGGCGAGGATGCGAGGGGTTGAGATCATGGGTCGGTTAAGTGTGTATGAGGAGAACGGTATGAGCTATCAACGCAGGGTTGCGCCAGTAGCCGATGAACTTGTGCTAGCACCGCAGCCAATCTATCGCGTCGAAGGAGTGCAACACCGCTATCGCAAGCGCATAGTGCTGGATATTCCGGCACTGGAGGTACAACGGGGCGAGATTCTGGCGCTGGTGGGGCCTTCGGGGGCGGGCAAGAGTACACTGCTACGCCTGCTGAACTTCCTGGAAGCGCCGACTACGGGCTGTATTCACTTCCAGGGCTATAGCGCCAATGGCAATAGCCGGGTGCCACTGGCCCTGCGCCGTCAGGTGACAACGGTGTTTCAGCGCCCGGTGTTGCTCAGTACCACAGTGCTGAACAACGTAGCCTATGGCTTACAGTTGCGGGGAACGGCGCACGCCCGGCGTATTGCTACTGATGCACTGGAACAGATCGGTCTGGCACACTTGATCGACAAGCCGGCGCGTACGCTGTCGAGCGGAGAGATGCAGCGCGTTGCGCTGGCACGGGCGATGGTGATCAAGCCGGAAGTACTCTTACTCGATGAACCAACGGCCAGTCTCGATCCGGCCAACGTACAGCTCATCGAACAGGCGATTACCACGATCCATCGCCAGCGAGTTCCCACAATAGTGCTGGTGACGCACAACATCTTTCAGGCCCGCCGCCTGGCAAAACGGATTGCGCTGCTCATGGAAGGCCGCATCGTTGAAATCGCTGATACTCAGACGTTCTTTGAGGCACCACAGGATAAACGCACAGCTATGTTCACACGGGGAGAGATGGTGTATTGAGAAGTTCTGTCAGCCTGTTTTTGCAGATTTGAAAACGCATTCATATTACCGCGTATCGAACAGCACGACAACATATACCTCGAAGCCGTTCAGCAGCTTTACGATCACGGCCTCGCGGTGCTGAAGTACGCCATACCGCGTATATAGAGGCGTTCTTCACCAATAATGACCGCGATGGCACCACGTAGACGTACGAGGTTGCTTCAGACGAGCTACCGCGTTATCAGGCAGCCTGATTAAAATACCAATTGCTGGTACACATGCACCCGACGCTACGCCAGTTTCTATACAACATCATTAGCCCCGGCTCAGTTTCGTTGCACCCATCGTATGCGCACACACATTTGCATAGCCAGACTGATCATGAATGCCAGCGAGCAACAGTTGCAGCAAATCCTCCAGTTGATAGAGTTGCTCAGCACTAAAATGGTTTAAAACACGGGTCATATCTGCGTGGCGTGCCTGTTCCACACGCGCCAGGCGCTCTTCACCGGCTGGCGTGAGTGCTACCTGCACCACCCGCCGATCATCCGTGTCACGGATACGTCCGACCAGGCCATCTTCAATTAATCGGTCAACAATACCGGTTAAGGTACCAGCCGACTGCCGGGTCAATTCAGCCAGCTCACTCATACGACAGGTTCGCGCATCACGAATGGCAAACAGCGTTATCATCTGGGGGATAGTGAGGGCAATATCGGGGCAATTCAGCGTATGAAAGGATCGTTTATGCCCTTCCCATGTAATTTGACGAATAATATCGTCAATCAATGCGATGTGGGCAGCACGTTCGACTATCGTCATCATAGCCCGTCCCTCCGTAATTCCATATATTATATTATCGAGGCTTTAATAATTTGCAGGTAAGAATGTTTTCTGATCTACTTCATCGTAGCGTATCCGCACCTACTTGTCAATATGGGAGAAATATTGCCGTGCAATGTCGCTCCTTAAACTCGCTGCCTCTGCTTATATCCATGGATACAACGGATACACCCCATGGATACAACGTACAAAGACGCAAAGGACACTGGCTTCGAGCGAGCGTGTCACTCCTGAATTATGAGAAAAATCTCAGCGACACTTCAGATAGGCTGTTGCTGTTTTCGCTCATTCCCAGGCTTTATTTCTCGTTTAGCAGGTTCGATCCGCCCCATTAGAATGGTCAACGTAGGCTATAACAGGGTATTGACAATCAACCTGATATGTATTACTATGCCTTGAGCCTGTAGCAGTAAAAAAAGGGTTATTCTGCTATCAAGAGTATCATCTGGCTATCATGTGGAGCAACGACATTCAGTGCCGATACGAAGCTGATATGTTGTCTGGTGTCTATGTCCAGATGGTTCGTTCCGTGATATACGTTCACTTGCCCAATCACATCAAAGAACCAGAATCGTGCCCTGGTGCATGGGTTTATCGGTGCCGTTTCCCGACATGACTGCGGGATATAGTAGGAAAATGGAGTGCTCCATGCTTGAGCAACAACGTAGAAACTTGCTGTCACCTGTCCGTAATGACCTTGATTTTTTGCAACAGCGTGCAAGCCATCAACACAACCGCTTTCGGCAATCCCACCAGCTATTGAATCGTGTCTATCGCCCGGTTATTTCCACTACTCGTGCCGCTCTGGATAATATCACTCGGCTCCCATCACGGTATGTTTTGCACATTGTTATTATCCTCGTTGTACCACTGGCGCTCCTGTTCAGTCCTATGCTGAGGACGCGCCCGGCTTTCGAGCCCGTGATGCCATCCACGCCCCTTGACAGTACGCTTACCGGTATCGGCCCTATTAATATACCTGAGCAACGCGATGCCGGTGGTATGCGTATTGGCGACCCACCTCTGCTCGACGTAGATGCCTTGCCAATGCCGCTTTCCTTGACCTCCCGCAGTGAGGCGCTCGCACCAGTTATGGTTCCTGCTACCATTTCCGGCGAAGGAGTGAAGTTGCGTGATGGCCCGGGTCTTGAATACGATGATGTTGCCACAATAACTGATGGTACCTCCGTTCAGGTTATTGGGCGCCATGGTGATTGGTTTCGGGTACGCGAACATGCAGGGGCAACGGTGTATTGGGTAGCGGGCGAATGGCTCTCACTGCCAGAAGCAGCCATCTATACCCTTTTTGAAGTTCCGGAAAGCGAGATTCCTCCGCCACCTCCCCCCAGAGTAGGCACGGTACGCGAGCATAACCTCAACTTGCGTGATGGCCCGGGTACCAACTATGTCTCGATGGCCAGACTCGAAGCGGGACAGGAGTTCTCCCTGGTTGAACAGTATCAAGGGTGGATGCATATTGCGAACAATGACTTCAACGGCTGGGTTAGCACCGAGTTTCTGGAGATTGGCGATGGCATTATGCACCGCGTTCCTACGGCCGAAACAATCCCCGATCCGAACCCGCCGCTGGTTGGTTTTGTTAATCAAAATCAGGTCAATGCACGCAAAGGTCCTGGTACTGCCTACGAAAAGGTGAGTACTCTGAATGCAGAAAGCAAAGTTGATCTGTTAGCCCGCCACAAAGACTGGTATCGCGTCCAACTGGCTGATGGTACCCGTGCCTGGGTCTATCAGGAACTGTTGAACGTGACCCCGATGGCTCATCGCCGGGTACCTATCACGAACGACATTCCGGCTCTACCAGCACCACCACGTTCGGTCATCCATGGTGCCAGTAGTCAGTATAGTGGCAGCACTGTAGACCAGGGTGGTGGCAATAGCACAGCTTTCTCGCCAGCACCACCGGTTCGTGCCAGCGGTGATGTTGCCGGGTTAGCTGCGCAATTTGTTGGCTATCGCTATACCTATGGTGGTTCTAGCCCTGGGAGCGGGTTTGATTGCAGCGGCCTGGTTGCGTATGTCTATCGACAGTATGGCATTCATTTGCCGCATAATGCCGCTGCTCAGTATAGTACGGCCTATGGTGCCATGATCGGCGGTATGCAAAACCTGGCACCAGGCGATCTGATGTTCTTTGCCAATACCGGTGGTGGCCGTGGTATTACGCATGTTTCAATCTACCTGGGTGGAGGACGTATGGTGCATGCAATGATGCCCGGCCTTGGTGTCCAGGTGTCGAGTATCTGGGAGAATTACTGGACCAGTCACTACGTCGGTGCCATTCGGCCCTATCGCTAGGTCACGGTAAGATTGTCGGTCAGGCAGCCATCTAAAAGCTACGATCTCCTGGGGAGACACCGTGGTGCAAGCTGGTGCAGTGGTATCAACGCAGGAACGTCAGTACCACCTGGCAAGAAGCGAAAAAGCGAGGAGCGAGGAAAGAGAACCCTCGCTCCTCTCCCCGCTGCACGCGCGCCCCATATCAAAAAACCGACTCGTACAAGCCGTTCTCTCTGCCGTCTTTGTTGTCTCCTCTCCCAGAATCGTGTACAATCTAGCCGGTACTATCACACCATGTCAGAAGTTGTCTGAAAAGGGGGGGTGGCCTTGCCCCACACGATCTTCCCTACCCGCCCCACAGCGGAGGGAGGATAGAAACAGGGTTTTTGGAGGGCTGCGCCCTCCAAACCGCCCTTTTTAGACAGGCTCTCAGAAGATCCAAACAGAGGAGTGTTTCTATGAAAGGTCTGGTTTTAAGCGGTGGCAAAGGTACCCGCCTGCGTCCTATCACGTATACCAGTGCCAAACAACTCGTACCTGTCGCCAACAAGCCAGTCCTGTTCCGTGTGATCGAGGCCATCCGCGATGCCGGTATCACAGAGATTGGGATTGTGATCGGTGATACTGGCGATGAGATCCGTACTGCTGTTGGCAATGGGCGACGTTGGGGTGTGCAGACGGTTTTTATTGAACAGCCCGAACCTCTGGGACTCGCCCACGCGGTAAAAATTAGCCGCGATTTTCTGGGCGATGACCGCTTTGTGATGTTCTTGGGAGATAACTGTATTCAGGGTGGCATTAGCCCGCTGATCCAGCAATTCAGTTACAGTGACTATAACGCTCAGATCGTGCTCAAGCAAGTGAACGACCCGCGCCAGTTTGGGGTAGCAGAATTGGACGAAGATCGGCGCATTGTACGCCTGGTCGAGAAACCACGTGAACCACGGAGCAACCTGGCGCTGGTTGGCATTTATATGTTCGATGCCCATGTATGGGAAGCTGTCGAGTCCATTCGCCCCTCAGCACGCGGAGAACTGGAAATAACCGATGCTATCTCCTGGCTGGTACATAATCACTACCGTGTCTTCCCCTATATTCACGAAGGCTGGTGGATTGATACCGGTAAAAAAGATGACTTGCTTGAAGCGAATCGACTGGTACTGGAAGAGCTAGAGCCCGCTATTCATGGCTACGTCAGCCGTGACTCGCAGCTCATCGGACGGGTGATCATCGAGTCAGGTGCTGAGGTAATGAACAGTACCATCCGCGGCCCGGCGATTATTGGCGAACATTCGCGTATTCTCAACTCCTATATTGGCCCGTTTACGTCGATCTATCATCATTGCTTAGTGGAAGAGAGCGAAGTGGAGCATAGCATTGTCCTCGAACACAGTAGCATTCGTAACCTGCCACACCGTCTGGAAGATAGTTTGATCGGGCGTAATGTCGAGATTATCCGTAGTCCCCTCCGGCCCAAGGCATATCGCATGATGCTGGGCGACAATAGTTCGGTCGGTGTCCTATAAATAAATGTCTCTGGAAGTCGTGTCAGATACGTGTTGTGACGGCTCTCAGGGCTTAAGCACCTGTTACTATCGGGAACTGCCGCCGCAAAGACGAATGAGGGAAGCGAAGTGAGGGGAGAGGAGTGAGGAAAGCTCAGAGGAGCGAAGGTTCTCTCTCCTCTGGGCTTTATGGGCTATTTCTGTAAAGATAAAAATGACTGCAACGCTTATCAGCGAGCTACTATGGGAATATAGAGTCGCCATACTTCTGGCAACACAATCAACCGCACTGTTACATTCTGTGTGCCACCATTACTATTAATATGCAGTATACCCTCGTGAACACCGGTAGCTAACCCGGTTGGATTAGCCTGCAACGTCAACCCACTCTGCCAACCCCGCCCCACTGCGGACACAGGTTGCAGCCAGGCGACATTGCTGCTGGCACTCCAGCTAATCTCTCCAGCACCGAGGTTACGAATCACCAGCGTGGATATACGTGGCGCATCATCGGCAGCCGCCAGCAATGTCAACACCTGGGGCTGCACCTCCAGCACTGGCGGTAGTCCCTGTCGCAAGTAGACCGGTTCCTCACTAACTGTAAAGCGGGCCATCCCGGACTCGGCGGTGAAGGCGAGGTGCTGCCCTCCCAGCGTGACCAGTGTGGAGTTATGGCCAGCTTCAAGCGGCAGACTGATCACCTCAGTTCCACCATTCCGCCATAAAACATCAACCAGCACCCTATCTGGGCGTTGAAAGCGGAAATGATAGCGATCCACCGGGTGATGGTGTTGCTGGGCATCATAGGCGAATGTATGCAATATACCTGGCCCTACATAGGCTGCTCCTGCTAGTTGCCGGGTGAGATTGGCATAGGCATAATAGGCCTGTTTGGGCCGATAGTTCTCACGCTTTGGATACACAATGCTGGCAGCTTGCCAGAAATCACGACGAGTATCAACAAATTTATCTGCAAGCTGAAAATAACTCACATGTTGGACACCTGCCGCCAGCGCAATCACATACGTACGCACGAGATAGTTTGCCTGCTCGGCCTCGGTCTTGCCAATCGTCGTTGCCGCCAAGTGTGGATAAGCGGGTGTCACCAGGCGATAATCAGGTACCACCCGTGGTGTGTCTGATTGTGGCCCCTGGGCCACACCGCCTGGATAGGGGCTGCAATACGACTCAGCCGGATTACAGGTTGACCAGCCGACCTCACTGATCCAGATAGGGCGCAATCTCCCACCATAAAAGCGGGTGCGAGACGCCACCCAGTCGCGGCTGGTTGCGATACGGCCCCATAGGGTTACTTGCGATAAAATGCCCGGTTGATCCGGGGCAACATCAGGCAGATAGGGGTGAATTGCCAGGGCATCAAACGCATACCATGCCTCAGGAACAGCCGCCAGCGCTGCATCGAGAAAGCGCAACCCATCACTATGCCCAATCGTGTTGGCCCAGTGTCCATCCAGCACATACAGGCCGCCGGTCAGCACAATCGCGGTCGGGTCAGCCGCTTTGACCGCAGCATAGCCCGCCTGAAGCAATGCGCCATACTCAGCCGGTGTACCCGGCCAGGTTTCCCAGGCGTTGGGTTCGTTCCAGATTTGCCAGACGGCTACGCGGGGCGAACCAGGTGCATCACGGTAGCCGTCACCGTTATAGCGCTCGACCATGGCATACACATAGTCGGCAAAATCTTGAACATTGGACGGTGGACACCAGTAGTCTTCGGCATAGACACCAGCGGCCGCATAGCGCTGGGTACGTTCTTCACAGTCCGCCACACGCGCCCAGGCAGGAGTCGTCAGCAGCATGCCAATAATCCCATAACCCGCTTCCGCCAGTTGCCGTAGGCGGCGATCAAAATAGCGCCAGTCCCAGCGATTCTTACCGCGCCGCTCCAGATTGCCCCAGCTTAACTCTTCGCGTGCCCACTCAACCCCGGCTGCCCGCCCCAGCGCGATCAGTGTGGCAATACCATCATCACCATCGTTGCTGATGCGCTCCAGCCCGGTGATGTAGGTATTCATCCCAAAAAAGCTGATCTGATCAGGCTGGGCTGACAGCAGTGACGCAGAAAATGACGCCGGCACAGACAACGACGGTACGGTCGGCGCAGTAATGAGCACCAGCACCAGCACTGTTGTGTAGAAGCGGATGATCCACTGCATACCTCGTGTCATATGGCGGAGCTTGCACAATGCTTCAATACCTGTTCCACCGACCAGGTGTTGGCAATTTGAGGAACACTGGCCCAGGCCCGGCGGGCAGTCAGGATACCATAGCGCAACCGGTTGAGTTCGTCTGGATGATGCGCATCGCTGTTCACCACCAGGGTCACACCCAGTTCCAGCGCACGTCGGGCATACACGGCATCAAGGTCAAGCCGCTCCGGGTTACTATTAATCTCCAACAATGTGCCATTGGCAGCAGCAGCTTGAAACACGGCCTCGAGATCCAGATCGGCACCCTCGCGCCGATCGAGGATACGACCGGTTGGATGGGCGATAATATCAACATGCGGATTGGCAATCGCTTGCAGCAGGCGGGCGGTAATCTGATCACGGGGTTGGCGCAGACTGACGTGTAGCGAAGCCACGACCAGATCCAGATCGGCCAGTGCTACATCAGGCAAAGCCAGGCTGCCATCGGGGGTAATATCAACCTCAACGCCATGCAGGATACGAAACGCTTCACCACGAGCAGCATACTCGGCGTTAAGTGCCGCAATCTCTACCGCCTGGTCGCGCAGGCGAGCAACATCAACGCCACCCGTCACTCCCAGATAGGCGCTGTGATCGGTAATAGCAATATATTCATGGCCAAACGCATGAGCAGTCGCAGCCATCTGTGCAATACTGGCGCGACCATCACTCCAGGTACTATGCATATGCAGGTCACCGCGAAGATCAGCCAGCGTTACGAGGTCGGGTAAGGTGCCAGACCGGGCCGCCGCGAACTCGCCGCGATCTTCACGGAGTTCAGGCGGAATCCAGGGCAGGCCCAGCGTGGCATAGACCTGCGCTTCGTCAGCACAGGTAATGAGGGTATCGTCAGCCTGACGGAAACCATGTTCGCTAAAGCGTAACCCACGCTCCAGAGCCAGTTCACGTAGGCGAATGTTGTGTGCCTGGCTGCCCGTAAAATGCTGCAAGGCGCTGCCCCACTGTGCTGGTGGCACCACCAGCAGATCGGCCTGCAGTCCACTGTGCAATACAACAGAGGCCTTCATTGTGCCTGACGTCAGCACCTCGGCCACCTGCGGCAGGGCGGTGAAGGCCTGTACCACCGTCGCGGTATCGTCCTGTGCCGCCAGCAAATCGAGGTCACCCACCGTTGGGCATGCACGGCGCAGGCTCCCTACTGCTGTGATCTGCAGATCAACAATAACTTCCTGGAGCGCAGCGATCAGCGTTTCGGCGGTAGACATGGCGTAGGGCATGAACACCCGCTGGTCACGTTGAGTAATCCTTTCTAGTCCCTGCCGAATACGCTGCTCGGTTTTAGCCCCAAAGCCCTTTAGCGTGCGCAGCCGACCAGCATCGATCATCGCCCGCAGATCATCCAGACTGGCAATCCCAAGTTCTTCATAGAGTCGTTTCGCAGTACGAGGGCCAATCTCTGGCACGCGTAACAGATCCAACACTCCCGCTGGTATCTGACTCTTCAGCTGTTCATAGAGCGGTAAGGTGCCGGTATCCAGCAAAACACCGATTTTTTCGGCAATCGTCTTGCCAATGCCAGGAATGTCCTCCAGCGCCTGACGCGCCTGATAGTCAGTGAGGGGCAGTGGTAAATCGCTAATCACATCGCTGGCACGACGATACGCAAGAATACGGAAACGATCCTCACCCAGAATCTCCATGCGGTCGGCAATAGCCTGAAAGATGTGGGCAACATCACGATTAGAAAGAGACATCGGTATACGCTCAGTTTTCTTGTAGGGCCAGGTACTGAGAAAATAGCTGTCAGGAAATAGGAAAGAGGGAACCAGAGGAGGGAGAAAATAGCTGTCAGGAAATAGGAAAGAGGGAACCAGAGGAGAGGACTTCTCTTTCTCCTTTCCATTTCCTCTATCTCCTCTTATCTCCTCCTTTCCTCATTGGGCGAAAGCCGCTCAAGCGGGTGAAGCCCTTCTATCCCAGGGCGAAAGCCCCTACTGACTAGCCAATCAATAACATGGAACAGCTTACAGAAAAAATACCTGCTCTGACTTGCATCTCTACGCCCACTTTTGCCCTGGCTATCCGGCCTGATCTACATCCATTGTATCACCAGGCAATTCGCCCTCATTTGGCCCGACTTCATCGCCTGGCGATCTGGATCGCCAGGCGACGTTCATTCTACAGGTACTGGCTCATCTACCGGCAGCGGTTCGGCAGTGGGCGAGGGTTGTGGCCATGGTTCGACCCCGGTCGTATCCATACTGGCTTCTTCGGGCCAGGGCGCTTCATTCCCGGCACGATCACGGGCACGTACCCGAAACGCAAAATGCCGGCCCTCGTCCGGGCCAAACCAGGCACTGGTCTCTGTAACCTGAATGCGCCAGTCACGCCAGCCACCGCGAGGTAGTTGGTGTACCTGCACATCATAGGACTCAATGCCACTGATGTCGTCTTCGCCGTCCCATTCAACCAGAAAGCCATTGCGCTGACGCGTGATGCTGGTGATGCGAGCCTCAGGCGGCGTAGTATCGGTGCGTGCAATCCAGGCCATTGCATCGAAGCGTACTGCTTGCTGACGGTCGCCCGTGACATTCGATAGCACAACCTGTCCACCGGTGGCATCGAAACGATATGTACCCAGCGAAACCCACGTTCCAGCATTGGTCGCCTGGTTGACCTGCACCTCCGCCACTCCATCGCGGTGGGTCACGCGATAGCGTGCCGAAGTCGTCGGTTGGGGGCTACCACAAGACGGAATATAGGCGTTGACCTGGTAGAATCCGGCCGCCAGTTGTGGTACCCAGGTGGCACGATGTTCACCCTCTGCCGCACCGGTAACAGAAGGTACCCAGCGATGACGACCATTCAAGCCACAACGGGCTTCCTTCCAATCCGCACCGCTGGCGGTATAGCCCGCAGTATCATTATCCACCATAATTGCACCAGCCTCCACCTGTGGATTGTCGAGCGGTTCTGTATCGGGTACCTGCGCGGGTGCGTCTGGTGATGGATCGGGTTGCGTTGGTATCTGTGACGGTGGCGCTACCAGAGTTACACCTCCCGGCCCCGGATCTTCTCCCAACCAGAGAAACGTCACCTGCACCCAGTCGTTGCGCGTCATCCCCAGATCATCCCAGAACGTACCATCGGCAATATCAATCCCGTTCGGGTTATTAATACGCCGTCCAAACTGATCCCGGCCACCGTTATAGCCGTTCAGGTACGCCGCCTGTGCCATAGGCACGCCGACCGGCAGATCGCGGTAGTTATCTCGATTGGGCGACCAGTAGTTGTCATTCGTGTTCCAGGGACCAACGTCCCACACCGGGGCAACCACACTCCGCCCGTTATAGGTCAATCGCACCTGATATTCATTGCCACGATAGGATGACAGGTTACGCCACGAAGGAAGGGCCACAAACCGGTCACGCGGTTGAATAATATGCCCATTGGCAGTCTGATAACCCACCAGTCCCAGGCGCGTGGCAAAAATGGTATAGGTAGGTGCCAGCGATCGGGTCTCACGTGGCGCAGGTGCCGCCTGTACCTGTGCTATGGCAATCATAATCATCAGCACGACGAGCGGAACAAACTTCCAGGTTCGCAATAGTCTGCTACTCCTTGTTCCTCCTGACCGCTGTTCGCAGTCTACACAACAATAGCTCACTCAACGGTGAGATTGCGCAGATCCGGCAGGGCGACGATCCACACTGGCCCGACATTAAACAGAACCTCTGTATCATCGGCATGATAGAACCGTAGCGGCCACGCTGCCGCTGGTTTCCGCCAGTGACCAGTATGTTCGCGGCCATCAAGAAAAAAACGGGCGCGTCCCTCGCCAATAACCCGCTGTTCGATACGCCCCTTGTCGTCACCAGGAACAGGCGCTTCGTAGACCTCTATCGCCACAATATTCTTAAACCAGAGTTGTGCGTTCGTTCGCCCATCAACATGCGGTTTATTGCGGCGCAGCCGGAAATAACCGTTGGTTTCTGGATCATATGTCCAACCCACCGGATCATCGGCATAGATAAAATAGTAGTCCAGGCGCTGGACGGATGGGCGCTCAACCAGGGGGAGATCGGGCTTAAACAGCAACCCCTGTGCGCTCAAGTCAGGAACTGCACTCTCTTGCTCGGCTACAAAGCGCTGCAACTCGGTGCTGGTGGTGTACAAATTGTGCGGTGGATCACGTTCGTTATCGCGGTAAAAATAGGGTTCCCCGTCGCGTCGTAGGGCATCCATATTCACGATCTCGGTTGCACTCTCGGCCAGCACCAGACTATCCGGCGAGCCACCGGCATGCACAAAGACGGCGCTCAAACCCATCGCCCACTGCACAAAGTAGAGCCGGGCGCTACGTACTGCGCCAATCTCATCCAGATCGGGCGAGATACCAGGCACGAAAATCCCCATGTAGCGTGTAAGACCATATTCGGCCAGAGCCTCGAACACCATTACGGCCCCATCCATCCCGGTTTGGGGATAGGCGGCGGGATGATTGTCAAACATGATCGCCAGCGGCCGCTGCTCGATTGTGCCACGCGCAAACGTCAAACCACCAGGAAGCGGAGTCGGCGTGGGAGTGGCGGTAGGCGGGATCGCGGTGGGGGTCGGTGGAGCAGGTGTTGGTACTTCCAGAGTTGGGGTAGACGGCACCGGTGGCAAGGTTGGCATCGACGTTATTGACGTTGCCTGATCAATGGCTATGCTCCCGCAGGCACCGAGCAATACGATAATACCAGGCACGATGGCTAGACGCTGGAACATTGGCATTACGTCTCCTTCCCCAGGCAAGATCATCCCAAAACGGCGCGTATTCTACCATACTTCTGGCAACGGTTGTGCCGACAATACCATTGCCGTACAATAAATAATCGTTGAGGATTGTAGCACACCACAGGTTGCGGATCGACGATACTGATGCACCACGAGGGCATGTTTCATCGTTTTGTAACCTGATGGCCAGCCACAACAGGGGCACGTTGCAACGTGCCTCTCCTTCGACACCGAAAATGACCAGATTCCACTTTCGTTCAAGCTTCACGCCTGGGACGCTCTGATATGGGCGTCAACCATATGTGGATGGAGCAAATAAGTCGTATGTTTCGCACTAACGCCGGATAAAAAGCCCACGTCGCACGGCAATCTCCAATACCCACAGCACGAGCGCCGCACCAAGCAACCAGGGCCACAGTTGGTGCGGCGTCGGTATACCATTCGTTGTTTCGGTGGTGAGTGGTACACCAGCATTGGTGTTTAGCACCTGACCGCCCGTATGTTGCGCAATCGCTTCTAGCAACGGTATGCCCTGCAAAAGGCCGCCTGTTGCATCCATAGGCATGTACTCAGCCGGTACCGGTTGGACATAGCCGATCTGCGTCTCATAGCGGATGGCATCACGCTCCAGGACAACCTCAACTGCATAGGCACCATCTCTGGGCAAGAGCAGATCGCGGGCATAACGGCCAGGAGCAATCTGCGGCAGACGTATTTCGCTTTGTGTACCATCAGGTAACGTCACCCGCGCATTGACTGTCGCCAGATCAATCGGCACGCTCCCCGCCTGTACCGCCTCTACCACCAGTTGCACATCATTGCCTTGCGATACCACCCGTACTTGAAGCGGGCCGCTACTGTCTGGTTCAGGCAATGTATAGCGTACTACCTGCGACCAGAAGCGGCTGTAATCAGGCCAGTTCAGCCACGGGTCAGCCCACGGTTCGGCAATGGACGGCGTCCATGCCACGGCACGCCCCAACCCGTATTGCCAGGCCGACAAGACCGGGTCTTCTATCGGCGAGCGTAGCACCACATCGGCAGCCTCTTTGGGCGTTGTTGCCACATACCCACTCAGATCAGGCAGATTGGCGGGTGCAAAGCCGCGCAGGAGCGGATGCGCGGTGGCAACATCGGCCCGAAAGCGCTCCTCAACGGTCGGATCCGAGTTCGCAATTTCGCTCTCGCGCAACGTCAGGCGCGGAATATCATCGGGATGCGAGGCATAATAATAACGCCCACCACCCCACTGCGCCAGAATATCGAGCAATTCCAGATCTGCGTCCTGCCCAATTGCCACCGTCGAGAGCGTCATATTCATCGAGCGCGCCGCGTCAATTAACTGGCGGTACGCCACACGATCACTGGTAAACGAGCGACCATCGGTCAACAACACGGTATGCCGAGTGGTCGTTGGCTGACGTGCCAGTTCGCCCATCCCAATATTGAGTGCCCCAAAGATATCGGTTCCACCGCCAATCGGCAGAGTCGCAATTGCGTCCTGGATCTCTTTGAGCGACAATCCCTGCCCAATCGGCTGGAACGGAACAACCCAGTCCTGGCGTGTATCAAAGGCCAGAATACCAATCCGGTCATTCTGGCGCAAGGCCTCGGTCGAGAGGATGGCCGCCTCCTTCGCCATATCAAACTTGGTGACACCATAGGCCGCCGTCATACTGGCCGAGCGATCAATAACCAGCAGCAGTGAGATTTCTGGGCGTTGCGGTCGGGGTGGTGGATCCATCAAAACGGGCAACACATGCTCCAGCGGCGTGTCCTTATATGCTCCCAGACCAAACGAGTTACGGCCACCCGTCACCACCAGCCCCCGCCCTTCACTGCGCACAAACTCGCGCACGCTGGTCATCTGATCCAGGGAAAGCACACTGACCGGTACATCCACCAGCACCATACCCGCATATGGCTCCAACTCGGAGAGGCGCGAAGGCAATTGCGTGGCTGGCATTGTCTGTACGTCAATACCTCCGCGTTGCAAGGCAGCATTCAACTCCTGCCCGTTCCCTGAACGTCCTTCAACGAGCAGAACCCTCGGCGCTGGCGTAACAGTAATCGCCGCTGCAGCCTGATTGTTGCGCTCAAACGTATCTGGCTCACCAACAATTTCGGCGCGCACCTGCATCACCCCTGCACTGGTCGCCTGAATAGTGAAGGGGAACGTATTCAGGCCTGCCTCAAGCAACACCGGTTGCTCATCCAACAACCGCTCACCCTCCCAAACACGCAGCGTAGCAGATGCCGTACTCCTGCTCCCGGTACCAGGTATATAGCCGACAACGATCTCCACGTCGTTGTTTTGATGCTCATACATCGAATGCGGGGCATGCAACCGCGCAATATACAGATCGGGATGCTGATACGGCTCAATTGACCAGACATCAATCGGGATGCCCACAACTGCCGCTCGTTCAGCTTCACGTAGCGCGTCACCTGTTGTCTGCATCCCATCTGAGAGCAAGATGATCCGCCCACCAGTCGATGCCAGCATATCCTGTGCCCTGCGCAACGCCTCGGCAATGTTCGTTCCTGCTGGATTCAGCGCCGATGAGACAGATTGCAGGTTATCTTCATCGGGCGCAACCACGTTTGCCCCAAACCAGAGGATCGCCGTGCGCCGTGCACCTGGCTGATCTTCGCCTGCATCCTGGTTCAACAGGTATGCCAGGCGTCGTGCTTCCGATTGTAGTGCCACCTTGCCATCAGCGGTGAGACTATCAGATTGATCAACCAGTATCACCACCATGCTCTCGGTAGGTACCTCTTGACCTGACAGTGGGTTGGCGAGCGCCAGTATCAGGAATGTCACCGTGCCTAGTCGTAGCAGGAGAGAGGCAATCGGCAGCCGTCGCCCTCGCCAGAGCCACAGGATCACCACAATGACTGGTAGTACAAAGAGCAGGATAAGTATATCAGGATTACGAAATATCATACTTTTTTAGCGGTGGGCAACAGACATCAGTCGGTGGTCTTAGTAAAACCTCGTGTTGTGTCGCATACCCGGTGATCACTTCTTTCTACGAGTACATTAACGATGGATATAGATCCATTCTATCACCATAACGGTCAATGTCGCCAGAGCCAGCCAGGGCCAGAGTGGTTGTGCTACCGGTTGAGTGGTATCATCGCTGGAGTCGAGTAATAGGTTGGTGCTGGCTGTAATCAGATCGGGAGATACAGGCCGTGGGCGCAGATCCGACTCGGCTGGCGAACCCGCATTCACTGCGATACGCTGCTCATACAACACGCTGTCGCCAGCACGCTCTGCAATCGTATATACCCCGGTCTGCGTAAGATCTTCGATATGGATTGATGTTGCAGGGACGGTCAGATCGATCTGGCGCGTCTGCCCGGTGGGGGCAGTGATTGTCAGTGTCTCTGCATGCGCTCCGGGTTGAAACCCCAGTAGCTCACCTGCCAGCATGGAAACCGGAAGCGGTGCTGGTGTTAAATCGCGTACTGTACGTGCTACCAGCAACGGAAAAGCGAGGCGCTCACTCAGGTTGCTGCGGGTCAAGTCAAACGTCCAGATACTGACCTGGCTTCGATCAACCTGTCCGCGCACGATCAACGGCACATCATCGGCCAGCACCTGCACAGCGGCCCAGGCAGGCAGTTGAACCACACGGGCGGTAGCAAATGTGACACTATCCAGGCTGAGACCATCAAACAGGCTATTCGCAGCACTATCAGGTGGCACAACCACCCGTGCCGGAGCGCTCACCGGGCGCGTTGCATCTACCGTGAGGAGCGCGTTCCCAGCTTCAGGTGGATGCACCAGTAACACCCCACCGGGTGGTAATTGATCGGGCAGCATGCCTTCAAAAATCGTCAGATCGGCTCTGGCTGCAGCAGAAGCAGCCGTATACGCAGCCGGATCGACCACAACGACGCTGACACCCCGGATTGCCATCAATGCTCGCTCCAGTGGCTTTGGCTGCGCAGAAACCAGCACCACCTGCACCGGTCGCGTTTGCTCTAGAATGAGACTGGCCCGATCATCAGCAGCCAGAGCATCCTGTCCTTCCAATTCAGCCCGCAATACACGTATACCAGCCGGTACTTCCCAGGTCAAATCAGCTTCACCATCGGCGGGCAGATTAACATAGCGTGTGTCCAGCAGGTGCTCATCACCAAACAACAGGACACGCATTTCAACCGGTGCCGAACCATAGTTGGCAACCCGCGCATAGACCGGAGTGATAGAGCGATTGGTCGGACGTGCCCCAAACGCAACAATCGCTCGATTACTGCGGTCACTACCAACGGTCAGCCACTCAATATCGGTGCCAGGACGCACAATCTGGCGGGTTGACACCGTGGCTGCCAATAAACTGATCGCGGGCGAGGCATTATCACTGAGGACAACGATTCGTCCACCATCGTGGGTATCAAGTGCAGCCTGTGCCAGCGTCAGCGCCCCGGATAGATCACTCCCCACGCCTTCACTCGCCAGTGTATCCAGGGCATTCAGCAGGCCCGTGCGCTGGTGGTGGGTGCCCATTGCTATCACCCGCGCTCGTGGCCCGGCGCTAATCAATGTCAGGCTGTCGCCAGGAGCCAGACCATTGATCAACGAACGGGCCTGTTCTCGCGCCTGATCCAGGCGGGTACGTCCCTCCTGGCTGAACAATCCAGCCCCTTCGCGGGCATCCATACTGGTTGAACTATCAATAATGAGCGCCAGGTGATTTCCACTCTTGAATCGCCCGCCCAACCACTGGGGCTGACCCAGTGCCAGGGCCAGCAGCGCTGCAGCCAGGAGATGCAAGAATAACAACAAAGTCAGGGGTAATCGCAGGCGGCGCTGGTTATCCGTTTTGTTGGATATCTCCTGCCATAACAACAACGAGGGCACGATAACCCGTCGCCGCCGCTCGCGTACAAGATGGAACCACACAATAATGGGAAGCGCGATCAGCGCTAGCAATCCTGACGGAACAAGAAAGGCCAAACTTGTTGCTCCTTATAGTAACGCGACGAAATCCTGACGTTGCAAAACTTCAAGCGGTTCGCCACGTCGCTCTGACGAAAGCCAGGACTTCTGTGCGCAATGCATGATCAATACATAACGATTTTATCGTTCTTATGATAGCCGATCTTGTCAGATTGTGGAGGACATAAGGCGGAGAAAGGGCTGATTCTCATCAAAGACACATCTAGCGGCAACCTGAAAAGCCCTGAAATTTCCGTAACATCCACAACGTCTGTCCGAACCACGGCTTCCCTGGCACGTTCAAGCAAGGCTGTGAGGTCAACTTTGTTCATGGGCATACTCTGGAGATCACTATTCAGATGGTACCTGGGCCAGCGGAACTGCTGGCCCTCGCACAACTTTCGGTTCGATCTGTTATAGCCACGAAGCCACCAGAACGGGCCGAACCGCAGAGAATCCAGGAAGGACACCTCCTTCCTGACCACCTCACCTGAACGGTTACTTCTAGTACTCAGAACCCCAACCCACGCTCGCGCATACTCACGTAACAGCCATGACCGATCACCAGATGATCCAGCACATCAATATCCAGCAGTTGCCCGGCCTCGACAACCTGACGTGTTACGAGCACATCTTCAGGCGACGGCGTCGGATCGCCACTCGGATGGTTATGCACAATAATCAGCGCCGCGCTGTTGAGCTTAATTGCCTCTTTAAAAACTTCGCCAACACGTACCGGCGAGGCATTCAGACTGCCAATATAGACCGTCTGGATCTTTTGTACGCGATTTTTGGTATCAACACAGATCACGCGCAATTGTTCCTGATCAAGATGACTCATTTCCACCTGCATCAATTTCGCTACATCTGATGGTGATTTGATCTGAAAGCGTTCTTCATAGCTCATCAACGCTAAACGACGACCAATTTCCAGAGCCGATTTGAGCTGGGCGGTTTTGGCCTCCCCCATACCATGCCAGTTCTGCAAATCTTGAAAGCTGGTACGTTGCAGTCCACGCCAACCATTATACTCGCGCAGCAATTGTTGCGAGAGTTGTACCACATTTGATCCCGACACTCCGACTCGCAGCAAAATAGCCAGCAATTCGGCATCAGACAGAGCTTCCGGACCATAATCGCGCAACCGCTCACGGGGTTTTTCATGATCAGGCATATCACTGATACGCAGGTTGTATTCGGCCATATTCAGGCTCCTTCTGGTATACGTAGCGAGAGAACGACCTGACACGCTACGTCGCTATTATACCGCTACAAGTACTACCGTTGATCGGCGCTACCAGTTAGGCTTCTGATTATGCACAATTTTGCCCATAGCGATCAACACCTGCTCCAGCTCGGTGCAGTGGCGTTGCCAGGAATAATGCGCAACCACACGGGCGCGGGCACGAGCACCCATAGCCCGCGCTGCCGGCTGGTCTTCCAACACACGCCGTATGGCCTGCGCCAGATCCGCAACGTCACCTTCCTGAAACAGGGTACCCTCCACTCCCTCACGGATGATAGTGTTGAGCGGTGGGAGATCAGTCGTGACAACTGGCAGACCCGCCGCCATATATTCATAAATTTTGAGTGGCGACCAGAAAAAGCCAGCGGCCTGTAACGCAGGATGCGCCCTGGTTACAAATGGCGCAACGCCCACCGCAGCCTGATGCAGTTCAGCAGGTACCCGTTCATAGTCTATCGCGCCTGTAAACCGGAAGTGTCCCGGCCATGCGGCAGCATAACGCTCGGCTGCTGGCCGTTCAGGGCCATCACCGATCAGCGTAAACCGATAATCATAGCCTTGCTCTAGCAGCAACACGGCCGCCCGCACAAAATCTACCACGCCATGCCAGGCACGGAAGCTGCCCAGAAAAAGCGCCGTCGGCGGCTGATCATTACCAGATTTCCGCTCCTGGTCAAGCGGAGTGAAGCGGGCCACATCTGCCCCCCATGGCAACTCGATGATTTTTGTGCGTGGTATTTCAGCCGGTACGGTTGTGTGTAGCGGTGTTACAATCCGCGTGGCCCAGCGACACTGCGTCAATGCCCAGCGCTGCAATGGCCCCCCCAGCCGATCATCCAGCCAGCGCTTAAAAACGGCTGGCGGATCGATGATCAGCGCGTTAACCTCCAGTAAACAGGGAATACCCAGCCGCCGGGCTGCCCACACCCCCGCTCCAGCGAAATTGTAATAGCGCTCGATGATCACGTCCGGGCGTATGGCCTGCGCCAGACGCAGGATCGGCCATGCGCCCAGGAGCGCCAGACCTTTTGGCACGTCCTGGTAGTGTAGATAAAAGCCATTGCCTGACAACGAGATAAGACGGCTAAAAGGGGCCAGACCCTGCCATCCTGGTCGCCCTGTTGCCACCAGGTGTACAGTGTGACCGCGCTGCGCCAGACCACGCGCCACCTCGCGGGTATGTGTCGATCCCCCCAGTGTGCCAGGCACCGGGATACCGCTGGCGATATAGAGGATGTTCATACGTCAGGTTTCCTGTGAAAAACACTGATTGCCAGCACATAGTATACACTCATCCCTAATCTCCATACGCGCCAGAGAGGAATGTGTCAGATAGGGAAGAGGTGCCAGGTGTCCAGGGTAACCAGCCCGTTTACTTCGCATCTGAAGAAGTTGCACGCCTCGCGCTGCACATATCCTTGCCTCCCGTCTCGTCGTACCGCACACCGCACGATCGCTTTGCGCTTACTGCTTCGAAGCCCATAGGCGCAGCAGCGGGGTGCCGCATCATTTGTCCACCGGTTTCCGTTTGCTGCTGCTACGCCTCTACTTCTTCACGCCTCCCCGTTTGACATTCGTGGCCCCTTCAGCTATACTGCTGCTTATACCCACTTAATACAACCTTAATCTATAATACCGAATGCGTTCCCAGCCGGGAGCGTGTATTCTTTGTTTCACGAAACACATGGTCAATGCATCGCCGGTTTGACACGGATGTCGACGCTCATCGTCCATCCGTGTCTTCGTGTGTTTTGGGCCTGGTTGCCCAGAATATTCGCCGAACGAATGTCCAGGTATTATGAGGAGAACCGATGAAACGTGTAGCCACCTTCTGGATCGTTAGCATGCTGGTACTTATTGGCTTTCTATTGACCGCCTGTGCTGGCGTGCCAGTCGCCGAAGCACCGAGTACAACGCCTGAGCCAATCGATGTAACCCCGACTACTATTCAAACTGATACAACCGATACAAATGATCACGCTGATCAACCAGATGCCCCTGCTCCCGTTGCAACCGACGAATCAGAACCGGCAGAAAGCGATACGATCGCAACCGATGCAGAGTTTGTTTTTGGTATGGTACTCGTTGGCCCGATCAACGATGCTGGCTGGAGCCAGGCACACTACGAAGGCGCACTCTATGCTCAGAAGCGCGTAGCCCACACTCGCTTTATCTATGTTGACAAGGTGAATCCAGCTGACCGCCCCAATATCACGGTTGAGCAGGTCGTAGATGATCTGGTCGAGCAGGGCGCACAGTTTATTATTACTAACTCCGACGACTTCAAGGATGGTACGCGTCAGTCTGCCCTGGCGCATCCCGATGTCAATTTCCTGCATATTTCGGGTGATGATGTATTGACTGGCCTGGCACCCGATAATCTGGGCAACCTGATGGGTCGTATGGAATATGGCAAAATGATAGCCGGTTGTGCTGCCGCCCTGCAAACGCAGACCGGGCGCCTGTCCTATCTTGGCCCGCTGATCAACGACGAGACACGCCGACTGGTCAACGCGGCCTATCTTGGCGCACGCTACTGTTGGGATAATCTGCGTGAGGAACGTCCGGCCGATGAGTTAGCCTTTGAGGTCACATGGATTGGCTTCTGGTTCAACATTCCCGGTGTTACGCTTGACCCGACCCAGGTTGCCAACGATTTCATCAATGGCGGTAGTGATGTCATTCTGTCAGGAATTGACACTACCGAGGCGCTGATCGAGGCAAACAAAGCTACACTGGCCGGTAATCCCGTGTTTGCCGTACCCTATGACTTTGAGGGTGCCTGTAGCCAGGCGGAGGAGGTATGCCTGGGCGTCCCATATTTTCATTGGGGGCCAGACTATGCCCGCGAAATCGAAGCTGCTCGTACTGGCACCTGGAAACCACGATGGGAGTGGGTTGGCCCGGATTGGAACGACATCAACAACCCTGATACGAGCGCCATCGGGTTTCATAAGGGGCAGGGCTTGACGGCTGAAAATGCGGCATTGCTCGATACCTTTATTGCAGGTCTAGCTGATGGCAGCATCAATCTCTTCGTCGGTCCGCTCAACTTTCAGGACGGGAGTGTCTTTCTGGAGGACGGCGAGCAAGCCAGCGATGAGCAGATCTGGTATATGCCGCAGCTACTGGAGGGCATTGTTGGCCAGAGTGCAGCCGAGTAGTATCATGATAGGGTTGCTATACCCGAAGGGGTAGGTTTGTGCCGGCTGGCAGCGGATCCGTTGTACTCCATCGCCTGTAACCTGCTCGCTGCCAATATAAACCTGAATTTTATGCATATTCGTGTTCACAATCTGACGAAAACCTTTGGCACCTTCCGCGCAAATGATAGTATCTCCCTGGAATTTGCTGCCGGGCACATCCACGGCGTACTCGGTGAGAATGGTGCGGGCAAGAGTACCCTGATGAAACTGCTGGCCGGCTTTCTGCGCTGTGACGCGGGCGAGATCTGGCTTGATGGCAAACCGGTATCGCTCAATAGTCCCGCTGACGCCCTACGTGCTGGAATTGGTATGATCCATCAAGATCCCCTGGACATACCGGCATTCACGGCACTCGAAAACTTCTTCTGCGCCAGTTCACCGACCATACTACCCAACCTGAAAGTAGCACAGCGCAAACTTATCGATCTCGCTGAACAACTCGGCTTTCCGGTTCAACCTGACATGCCCGTCCGTAACATGACGGTAGGACAGCGCCAGCAACTCGAGATCATGCGTCTGCTGGTCGGTGGTGCGCGAGCACTGATTCTTGATGAACCAACGACGGGCATAAGTGGTGCACAGGCTGCGGCTCTGTTTGCGGCCCTGCGTCGCCTGGCCGAAGATGGAAAGACCGTGCTGTTTGTCTCTCACAAGCTGCATGAAATAGATCAAATCTGCCATACTATCAGCGTGTTGCGCAACGGACGGGTGGTGGGTGAAGGGCAGTTGCATATGCCCCAGCCACGATCTCGCCTGGTGGCGATGATGTTTGGCCAACCAGTGGAGGCCGAGCAACCCATGCCTGCCTCTCCTGCACCAGCAGACACCGATCAGCCACCAGTCTGGCGGTTGGAGCAGGTAACGCTGCGTGAAGGTGCGCTCACTCTGCACAATCTGAATCTCACGATACATGCGGGACGTGTACTCGGCCTGGCCGGGTTAGACGGTAGCGGGCAGCAACTGCTCTTACGCCTCTTGTCAGGACGTATGCGCCCGCTTACCGGAAGAGTTTTTCTCCAGCACCAGGACATGAGTCATACATCCGCTGCTGCATTTCGGCAGGCTGGCATACACTATCTGCCTGCTGATCGACTGACCGAGGGCCTGATCGGTGCCTTTTCACTGGCCGATCATGCGGCACTTTTGCAACCAGACTTTCTCCTTAACCAGCGGGCAGCCCGGGCTACCGCTCAGGCCGCGATCAACCGCTATCAGATCAAGGCTTCTCCTGATACACCGCTCGCCGCCCTTTCTGGGGGGAATCAGCAGCGAGCGATGCTGGCATTGTTACCGCAGTATTGCACAGGGCTGCTGCTGGAACAGCCCACTCGCGGCCTGGATGTAGCCTCGGCACGTGCTATCTGGCAGCAGTTGCTCGCCCGCCGCAGTGCAGGAACTGCTCTGGTATTTGCTTCATCTGACCTGGACGAATTGCTTGAATACAGCGACATGCTTCTGGTCTTCTATGGTGGGCGCGTTTCTCCCCCTCTTGATCGCAGCGTCTGCAACGCAGCCCGCCTGGCTGAGATGGTCGGCGGTATGGGATTCGAGGTAACAGATGATTAGCTCTGAGTCAGGCAACCACGAGCATGAACATTGGCCCCAGAGACTGCTACCCTCTATGGCTGGATGGCGAATCCAGCCTATTGGTTCAACGTTCGCTGCCATACTGATGACGCTGATAGGCGCGCTTCTCTTTACCACGCTTGTGTTGATCACCACCGGTGTATCACCGTTGGCCGCCTTTCGACTGATAGTGCTGGATGCTTTCAGTTCACCAATTAAGCGTGCAGACACGATAATGTTAGCTACGCCATTGCTACTGTGCACCGCTGGCCTGACCCTGACCTTTTCCGCTGGCCTGTACAACCTGGGCATTGAAGGGCAGATGGTGCTCGGTGCGGTATGTGCGATGATTCCCCTACGCCTGCTGCCAGACCTGCCGCCGCCGCTGCTGTGGACGCTGGCTATCACGATTGGGGCACTCGGTGGCGGGCTGTGGGCGTTGTTCGCGGCACTGCTGAAACTGTATGGGCACATCAGCGAGATATTTGCCGGCCTGGGTCTCAACTTTCTGGCAACGGGCATAACTCTCTACCTGATCTTTGGCCCCTGGAAACGGCCAGGAACGGCGTCTATGTCAGGAACGCAACCGCTACCAGCCGAGTTGTGGTTGCCTCGACTGGAGGGCCTGCGTCTGGCACCGCTGGCACCCATCATTGCATTGCTGGCACTGGCTCTGGTCTGGTTTGCATTAAAATATACACACTGGGGGCTTACCGTGAAGGCGGTCGGTATCAATCCAGTTGCCGCTATGCGCCTGGGCGTTCCAGTTCACCGCCGCCTGATCGAGACGCTGGTGGGCTGCGGGATGCTGGCGGGCATTGCTGGCACGTTACAGGTACTGGCTGTTTTTCATGCACTCGTTCCAAATATTTCGAGCGGTCTGGGCTTCCTGGCCTTACTGATCGTCTTACTGGTACAGGCACGTCCAGTGTGGGTGCTACCGGTCGTACTGGTATTTGCCAGCTTCAGCATTGGCAGCATTCGGCTCCCACTGGCATTGAGTATCGACAGCAGCATCAGTGGGGTATTGCAAGGAGCACTGGTGCTGTTTGCCCTCGTCGCCCGCAGCCTGATCAAGGCACGAGGTGTCTTTAGAGAACAGGGGACAGGGGACAGGGGACAGATGTGTGCTGTTTACCAACATTGTGCATGTGGTTCCTGCCATCGTGAACGTGGGGTTTACCGCACGATGATACCACAAAATGGTCGTTCACGATGTCGGTAAACAATACAGATGCGCAGGAGGGGTGGCTAGGACACCTGTCCCCTGTCCCCTGTTCCCTATCCGACGTAAGGCGACGACGCGACAAGGCGACAAGGCACGAGACCTCATTTGCGTTAACACATTGATACGCTGACCCATTTTTTCGCTCGTCTCTTTGCGCCTTTGCTGCTTTGCGTCTTTGCGTTAAAAACGCGGGCGACGACGAGGCGACGAGGCGTGAGGCGACATAGAAGGCTGATACGAACACAATGCCAACAACACAAACACTCATGATCCTGGCCGCAGTGCTAGCCAGCACGGCCCCGCTGATATTTGCCACTATGGGCGAAACCATAAGCGAGCGGGCAGGCGTGATCAATCTCTCGCTGGACGGCACCATGCTGCTAGCAGCTATGGTTGGCTTTGCGGCTGGACTGCATAGCGGCAGCGTGATCATTGGCTTTATCGCTGCCGCCATAATCGGTATGCTGGTGGCGCTGGTGCTGTGCGTCGTGAGCATCTCGCTCAAACAATCGCAACTGGCAGTCGGCTTTGTGCTGGCGCTGCTCTGTACCGACCTCTCGTCTTTTCTGGGCAATCCGTATGTACGTGTGCCCGGTGTGGCCGTGCGCTCCATGCCCATTCCCTTCCTCAAAGATCTGCCAATCATCGGGCCGTTACTATTCAACCACAACCTGCTCATCTACGCCAGTTTCCTGCTCATCCTGCTCGTGTGGTGGTTTTTAGCGCACACGCGAGCCGGTCTGGTGTTACGAGCGCTGGGTGAACGGCCAGAAGCGGCGTTTGCACGGGGAGTGAATGTCATCACGCTACGCTATAGGTATGTACTACTCGGTGGAGCACTGGTGGGATTGGCCGGTGCGGCCTATTCTCTCGATATTAAGCAAGGGTGGAGTTATCGCCATATCGCTGGATCAGGCTGGATCGCACTGGCAATTGTCATTTTTGGGGGCTGGAGTCCCTGGCGCATTGCCCTGGGATGTTATCTCTTCGGGCTGTTGCAATCGCTCGCCAGTCGCTCTCAAAGCGTGCTAACCGGCATACCAACCCAGGTGTTTCAGGTGGCTCCTTTTATCATTATGATCTTCGTGCTGGTACTGGTCAACAGTTGCCATAACACGGCACTTATCTCGTGGCTGAATCGGTTACCGACACCAGTGCGCCTCCCGTTCCAGCGGATCATCAACCGGCTGGCACGACCGGCACCCGCAGCACTCGGTCAACCATTCCAACAACCTTAATCTGACACGAGTTACACAGTCACTCAACCCACCATGTCTGTTTCACGCATGTGGAACAGGCGAAAGGTGGCTACCCTTACAACCTGTTCCCAGGGGCCCGCAGCCCCAACGCGGCCCGAAACGCACGGTTATAGCGAAAAGGTCTCGCCCCAGATCGCCACCAATGCGGCTGAAAGATCGCGAAAATCCGGTAACACCGCATCCGGTTCATAGGCCTGGAGATCATCAACACTGTATGGCCCGGTTGCAACCGCCACGGTACGTGTGCGATTCAGCTTGCCACAATGAATATCGTGCGGTGTGTCGCCAATAACGACAATATCATGACCACTGAACGGACGGCCATAGAATCGGGCGGCCCGTTCAGCCGCAATCGGCACCAGCAGTGGACGCTCGTGATGATCGTCGCCATATGCACCAACCTCAAAATGCATAAAATCCAGCAACCCCAACCAGTCCAGTTTCAGGCGAGCAATCGAAGCGACATTGCCGGTCAAAGGGGCTTGAATGACCCGTGCGTGCAGATGATCGAGTAACGCCAGCGCTCCTGGCATCACCCCTGCCCGTGCCAATACTGCCTCACGCTGACGCTTAAATTCAGCGACATACACTGCGATAAATACCTGCAAGTGTTCCAGAACAGCAGATGGTGTGAGATGCGGAAACGTCTCCTGAATAATCTGCCGATCCGTCTTACCAGAGTAAAATCTTCGCTCCTGACGGATTGTCGGCCCAAAAGTCCGTTCCATCGCTGTGCGCATAGCCTCACCGGCGATACCATCGGTATGTAACAGTGTCCCGTCAATATCCCACAAAACCAGCATTGACCGGGAGATACCACCGTGATCAGGTTGCATCACGCCTGTAACACCTTTTCCAGACCACCATTGCGGTGACGCTGCACAACATCAAGCAATTCATCGAGATTGATCGGCTTTGCAAGATAATCACTAAACCCGGCCTGCAGTGACCACAGGCGCTGTCCCTCGCCCATCCCACTCATCGCCACGGCCGGGCAATCCTGATAGCCCGGTAAAGCACGGAGTGTATACAAAAGTTCCGTTCCATCCTGATCCGCAAGAAGCAGATCGATCAACAACAGATCGCACTGCTGGTTCTGGACAACACCTAACGCATCCTGAGCACTACTTGCCACGATAATAGTATGTCCATGGCCTGACAGAAACCGATAGAGTACCTGTTGCATCAACGGATTATCTTCCACGAGCAATATCAGCATAGGATCTCCTTTCCTCATACGCCATACGGCCCTGAGAACAGAGGCAGTGCTGCATGCAGAATAGGCAGATTTTAGATCATACGACCCTTTTACGCAAAAGCAACTAATCGAGTATCTGCTCCATCATAACTGACGTGAAATCAAACCCGCTGACACCCGTCAGCCCGGAACTAACCCCATATGCTGTCAGAAAATATCGCCCATCAACCGTCAGTTGCTCCGGACACAGGTTGTACACAAAGGTACCTCGTCGGTTGGTTATCGTTGTTCCCAGGCTTACCCCATACCCATCAGGCACCCATAACCATAGCGCGACCATCTCTGCGGGCCGATAGCCAGAGCCACGTACAACAAAACAGGGTTGCTGCTTATGATGTGGATACACCACCACCTGGATACCCGCACTCGAAACCGTTCTCTGTCCTGGAACTAGCACAAATGCGACGGTCTCAACCCGGTTACTCATGCGACCCTGGGCATTAAAGTAGTAGACACCAGTCTCAGCCGTAGAGGCGAATTCGACGAGATACTCAAGGCCCCCCTGTGCGTCTGTCAGCACTTCATCAAGATAGACAATGTCATAGTCAGGCAAAGTTTGCCACAAACTCACAAACTCGTTTGGTAAAAACCCTTCCAACTGGATTTGCACAGTACTACCCTGAGGAGCAACATCAGGCACAACAATCATAGACACTTCCTGGGCACGAACCATCGTCCCGGTTAGTCCCAGAAGTCCAGGAACGAACACAAACAACCACAACGACATAAACAGAGACAAACGGCTCATTCTTTTCATAATCGTGCCTCAAACTACACAAGCTGTTTGCGCATGTAGATCCATTCCCGATGCCCAAAAATCAATCGGGTTAACCACGATCGTCGTACATGCCTTTCAAGAAAACCCTGGCGGTGGTACAGGGCGAGCGCTCCGGTATTAGCGCTACTCACATAGAGACCGAGGTACTCTTTCCGTCGTAACCGCGCCTCCTCTTCGGCCCGCTTCAATAATGCGCTGGCAATCCCATGGCGGCGAAACGGGCATAGCACAGCCACATCTGTAATAAAGCCTTCACTGCGCCCGATACGATGATCGAGGAGTGAGAGCGCAAATATTGAACGAACCGCACCCCATAAACCCAGCACCTGGTGAAATGCCAGTTCAGTGGCACCTGAGTCATCATACGCCATTTCCCAGGTACGCAGCGTAATGGTACCGATAATTGCTCCCTGAAATTCGGCCACAAACATCCCCCGCAATGCCAGACTGCCCTGACGACGCCATGAGGCCTCCAGAGCAGCGATACCACGTGCAGCATTATCGGCACCAAACGCACCACCAAACTTATCCGCAAAGGCCTCACCGTGCAGGGTGAGTATCGGCGTAATGTCATCCAGGCATGCCAGGCGAATACACAGGTCAGAGAGTTCCAATATTTCTGGAGCAGAAGAGATAGTGGTACTCACAACATCATCACTTCGTTGCTGTTAACGGTATCGTTATTCCTACAATGTTAGGAATGATACCTGCCACGTAGCTCGTGACCATCACGGACACGTGTCAGAGAGTGACACACACAACGTTTTTTGTGCCAGAAACGCAACGATTCTTCGGGATCCGGGGCCTCAGAATCCCTCGCCGAAAGGATTCGTTGATGCATATTAGGGGAGGCTATCTGACCATATCACTGCCTGACCTCTGTCACTGAGCCGTAAGTTCAGCCACCCGTCGATCCAGGCGAGTTGATATATCCCGATACATATCGCCGCGCATCTGAGCGGCACGCAACCGTCGCCGTAAATCGGTAATCCATATGATTGCCGCCAGAAGGAGCATGGTGAGTAAAAAAGTCAGTTTGTTCATCACATCTTCTCCACTCTAGAGTATTATGTGTACTTGCATTCTAGCGCAGACCATCCGATCCTTCAAGTGCATGTCATGTATGGTACGGATTGTAGCGCCTGTCTGTAAGCAATCCTCCCGGAAGCCGGTCTTCAGACACGACGATACCTCACTTTCCCCTCAGAGGGAGCCTTTGAGGTACAGTCTCTAACACTGTACTAACAACCTGTTAATGTTTCGACTCATACACCTCTGCTATGCTATAACCATAGCACAATCAGAATGATGTCTATGCCATTGTAGATGCACATGGATGGTATTATAACGAGCCATCTCCTGGAAAGGGAATGTGCGCGAGGGCTGCAGGCCCCTGCACCCCTGCCGAGATGAATCTTGTTGGAGTATTTACGGAAGGAGTAAGACTATGACACACGTTTTCCCGACTCATCGCCAGGCCTGGATCGCCCTGTTGAGCCTGTTCACAATAATCACCATCAGCCTTTTGATCGTGTCGAACCAGTCGCTGATAGGTCTCCTGGTCGTGCTGCTCAGTATACTGGCGCTGACCACGCTATATCGCCAGTCCATCAGCTCCACTTCAACCGGCACAGGCGCAGCAGTGCAATCAGGTGTGTGGCAATATAATCCCCAGGAGCCAGTACTGCTGACCAGTGCCGTTACGGTGGATGGAGAGACCCACACCGCTCGCGTGGTACCCCTGGAACAACGTGAAGGACATCAACTGCTGCTAACCATCGATGGCTATCTGGTAATCGATCGTTCCGGGCGAGTCATTCACAAGTTGTGAGCCACCCCATGTTATAATGCGTTGCACACAACCCTGTGCCTTTCGGAACGATTGTTGATTATCTATGGCCCGTGGTTGTTCACCATGGGCTACTCGCTATCAGGAGTAGAAGCAAAAACAATGCCCAGGCGCACTGATATTCGGACTATTTTGATCATTGGCTCTGGCCCGATCGTTATAGGTCAGGCCTGTGAATTTGACTATTCTGGTGCCCAGGCGTGCAAAGCGCTCCGCGAGGAGGGCTACCGTGTGGTGCTGGTAAACTCCAACCCGGCCACCATTATGACCGATCCCGGCCTGGCAGATGCCACCTATATTGAACCGCTCACGGTAGATATCCTGGATCGCATTATTGCTAAAGAGCGCCCCGATGCCGTGCTACCTACGGTAGGGGGCCAGACGGCGTTGAACCTGGCAGTGGCACTGGATGCAGCAGGTGTGCTGGAACGGTATGGAGTGGAACTGATCGGTGCATCGGTCGAAGCCGTCCAGATTGCCGAAGACCGGCAGCGCTTCAAAAACAAAATGATCGAGATCGGTCTAGAAGTACCCCGGAGTGGTATCGCCCATTCTCTCGACGAAGCCCAGGCGGTGGTTGCCACTACCGGCTTTCCCGCTATCATCCGCCCCTCGTTTACACTGGGCGGCGAGGGTGGCGGAGTTGCCTATAATGTTGAAGACTTCCGCACCATCGTTGAGAGTGGCCTGGATGCATCACCCGTTCGCCAGATCTTGATCGAAGAGAGTGTATTGGGTTGGAAGGAATTTGAGCTTGAGGTCATGCGTGATCACGCCGACAATGGCGTCATTATTTGCAGCATCGAGAACATTGACCCAATGGGCGTGCATACCGGCGATAGTGTTACCGTCGCCCCTGCCATGACTCTGACCGACCGCGAGTATCAGTGTATGCGCGATATGGGCCTGGCTGTTCTGCGGGCGGTTGGTGTCGAAACCGGCGGTAGTAACGTACAGTTTGCCGTGCATCCCCAGGATGGACGCATGTATGTGATCGAAATGAACCCGCGCGTAAGCCGCAGTAGCGCGCTGGCCAGCAAGGCTACCGGCTTTCCGATTGCCAAGATTGCCGCCAAACTCGCCGTGGGCTATACGTTGGATGAACTACCTAACGATATTACACGCGAGACCCCGGCCAGTTTTGAGCCAACCCTCGACTATGTGGTTGTCAAGATTCCACGTTGGGCCTTTGAGAAGTTCCCCCAGGCCGATCCGACACTCAGCACACAGATGAAGAGCGTCGGTGAAGTTATGGCAATCGGGCGCACCTTCCCCGAAGCCTGGCAAAAAGCCTGGCGATCACTTGAACAGGGCTACACCGGGTGGGGCGCAGATGGCAAGGAGCCGATTGAGCCGGAGTGCCTGCGCAAACGGTTGATTACTCCGCATCCTGAACGATATTTCTATGTGCGCTACGCTTTACAGAGCGGTATGAGTGTTGACCAGGTTGCTGCCCTGACCCACATCGATCCCTGGTTCCTGCATCAGTTTGAGCGTATTCTCAACCTGGAAGGCAAGATCCGTGCCTTTACCCTCAACACGATACCTGACGATCTGCTACGGCAGGCCAAGCGTATGGGCTATAGCGATGCCCAGCTGGCCTATCTGCTGCACGTTCCCCATACGATTCAGGGCGGGGCATTGTCATCCATACCACCTGGCCCATGGATCCCTGAACTGGCAGTACGCGCCAGACGCAAGGAACTGGGCATTCTGCCTACTTTTCATTGTGTTGATACCTGTGCCGCCGAGTTTCCGGCTTTTACACCCTATCTTTACTCATCATACGAGAGCGAAGACGAAGCTGCCCCCTCTGACCGCCCAAAAGTGATTATCCTGGGGAGCGGCCCGAACCGCATTGGCCAGGGTATTGAATTTGATTACTGCTGCTGTCACGCTGTCTTTGGATTGCGTGCAATGGGCTATGAGACCATCATGGTCAACTGCAATCCCGAAACCGTCTCAACCGACTATGACACGGCCGATCGGCTCTATTTTGAGCCGCTGACACTGGAGAATGTACTGAACATTGTCGATATCGAACGTCCAACGGGTGTGCTGGTACAATTTGGTGGCCAGACACCCCTCAAGCTGGCTCGCGGATTAGAGGCCGCCGGAGTGCCGATCTGGGGCACCTCGCCCGATGCCATCGATCTGGCTGAGGATCGCGATCGCTTCAGTGCCTTGCTCGACCATCTGGGTATTCCAACACCAGAGCATGGAAGTGCCACTTCCTGGGAAGAGGCACGGGTGGTGGCCAGGCATATTGGCTACCCGGTGGTGGTACGTCCATCCTACGTCCTGGGTGGGCGTGCAATGGCGATCGTCTATGATGACCAGAGCCTGGAACGGTATATGCGTGAAGCAGTTGACGCCTCACCAGAACATCCAGTACTGATCGACCGCTTTCTTGAAGATGCTTTCGAGATGGATGTAGATGCCGTTAGTGATGGTGACACCGTGGTCATTGCAGGCATTATGGAGCAGATCGAACTGGCGGGTGTGCATAGTGGCGATAGCGCCTGCGTCATCCCACCCTATATGGTTCCACCTCAGCATGTTCAGACGATGCGTGATTACACGGTTCGCCTGGCCCAGGCACTGGGTGTCGTTGGATTGCTGAATATCCAATACGCCATGCAGGAAGGTATCGTCTATGTACTGGAGGTTAATCCGCGCGCCAGTCGCACTATCCCCTTTGTGGCCAAAGCTACTGGCATTCCCTGGGCTCAGATTGCCGTGCAGGCAGCCGCCGGTGCGCCGTTGCAATTGACCGACACAACCTTGAATGCCGGCTCAGAACGATACAGCCTGAAAACAGCATCGCGCAATGTACAGGCACCTCTCTATCATGTCAAAGAAGTGGTGTTGCCCTGGGCACGGTTTCCAGGAATGGATATACTGCTAGGGCCGGAAATGCGCTCTACTGGCGAAGCAATGGGCAGCGGAACGACCTTCGGTGAGGCTTTTGCTAAAGCCCAGCTCGGCTGTCATCATAAACTACCCACCAGTGGCAGTGCGTTTCTCAGCGTAAACGACCGCGACAAGGCCAATCTCATTCCTATCGCTCGCGATCTGGCTGAACTGGGCTTCATCTTGCTGGCAACCGCCGGAACTGCCGCCGCGCTGCAAGCGGCCGGTCTGCCCGTAACCCAGATCTACAAGGTCAACGAGGGCCGTCCCAATGTAGTAGATTACATCAAGAACCATCAGATCGCGTTGATCATCAATACCCCCCTGGGCAAAACCAGCTTCTTTGACGAGCGCTCGATTCGGCGGGCAGCCATCACCCACAGTGTACCTACCCTCACGACACTCTCCGGTGCCGCCGCTGCAGTCCAGGCCATCCATGCTCTGCGCAATGGTGGCTGGACGGTGCAGAGCTTGCAGGAGCGAATGTGACGGCTCCCAGGGGGAAAGCACCGGGGATTTCGGAGACTGCCGCAGTGCTTCATAACCGATGTAGACTTACCAGATAAAAATTTTATCATCTAGTTGCCAGGATTGCTGTTCTTCGGGTATACTAGCTGACAGTAGCCTGATATTTCAGCCATTATCGAATGACACGGAAATCCGCGCCAGAAGATCAACCCACCACCACCTATCATCTCTCACCATTATTGCCACGACTGTGGTCGGCATTGCGTCGTCGCTGGTTGCCGATCACAGTGATATTTACGCTATTTCTGGGGTTGCTTTTGATCAGCAGCAAACCAGGCGGCAACAACCTCGCAGACACAGACCTGTTCTCCGCCCGCATATCCACACCCACCCTGGAGATCCAACCGATCTCTGTTGCCGCTGCTCTGGAACAGTATCCCCCCGATCCGCCATTCAACCCGCCAGGAGATCGATTCGCCAGTCCAACCAGCTCAGCCTCTGGTACTGCAACACACATCAAACCAACAACGGCTCGACCAACCTCGATCACCAGATCCCGAACAACCAGATCCCGAACAACTCCAACCAGTACCACAACTACGACACCAACCCCCACTGCGCTCAATCTGGGCCTACCACCCCGCGATCAGTGGACAGATGTACGGGGCAAACCCTCACTCAGCGCCGAAAGAATCGACGCAATTCTGGCTTCCTACGGCTCGCCCGCAGTGGGTACCGGCACAATCTGGGTTGAGCTCAGTCACCGTTATGGCATCGATAATGCCGTAGGCCTGGCCTTTTTTATTCATGAAAGCTCGGCCGGCACCGATCCGAACTGGTCAGGCAATAAGCGCGATGGCACCAGTACCTACAACATCGGCAATATTGAATGCGCCGGTTATCCGCGCTGCTACGGGCGCTGGCGTGACTATGAGTCCTGGGAAGAGGGCATTGAGGATTGGTATCGGCTCATTGCCTTGACCTATGTACAGAAGTGGGGGTTGACCACCGTTGAAGAAATTTTACCGGTCTATGCACCCGAATTTGAAAATGATGTGGCCATGTATGTTGCCATGACCCTGCGCCGGATCGGGCAATTCCGCAACATCCCCACCGAACTGTGGCCACCCATCCCCACCCCACGTCCAACCATGACCCCAACACCATCATCCACACCCAGCGTAACACCCACTGAAATACCGCCCGTCGCTGGTGCACAACGCATGCCTAACCTGGTTGGCCTTGATCTAGAAGAAGCCCTTTTCCTCCTTCAGGAACTGGGCATCGTCGTTGACATCGTTGACATGCAATTGCGCGAACACATTCCCGATCTGTTTGACCAGGTACCGGAACGTACTATCGTCAGCACCTCGCCCCAGGCTGATGCCTGGGTTCTGCCTGACGACGAGGTTATCCTGGGCGTACGTGCGCCAGACCAGTGGCCACCCCCAACACCAACGCCTGTTACAGACAACAGCATAGATCCCCAACCAGGATGGCGACCAGGACGAGGTATGCCCTCGCCAGAGCCAGAACCACAACCGGAGCCAGGTTCACTCGACCTTGAACTTACGCCAACGCCGGTGACAATCGAAGCGGAGGTTGATCATCTACCGCCACAGGAATAGGTGGTCAGATCTCTACCCTTTCCCCTTTACATCTCGGCTCATCGTTCCCACAGACGAGGAGGAGAGTGAACCCTACCACTGCATCGCTCCTATGGTAGACACACGCAATCTCCATGTTCCATCTTGACGTATACTTGTCCACCATGTTAAGATGGTGATAGACTGATACCAGTTCATCTCGTCATTGGGGCGAGTCAGATATGCGGACCGCGCCCTATGAAAGGCCATCTGATGATACGTGTAACTATTGACAGCATTCGCGTCAGTCTGCTCACCCAACATCGTGTTGTGGTACTACGTGAAACTGATAGCAGACGTTACCTTCCAATCTGGATCGGGCCTTTTGAGGCTGATGCGATTGCAATGGCAATCCAGGGTCATGAGCCGCAAAGACCATTAACCCATGATTTGCTCAAGACAACCATCGGTGATCTGGGAGGCACAGTCACCCATATCATTGTTAATGATATTCATGACAACACCTTCTTTGCACGCATTGTGATTGAGCAACGTGGGCAGATTGTAGAAATTGATGCCCGTCCAAGTGATGCGATTGCGCTTGCTGTGAGAACCGAAGTTCCTATTTATGTTGAACCCCATGTGTTAGATCAAGCCGGAGTGTTGTTTGATGAAGATGAGCAATCTATTCCTGAACCCTCTTCCTCGTCCTCAGAAGAGGCTGAACCTGAAATGAATGACGAGTCGCTTTCAATATTCAGGGATTTCATTAACAAGCTCGATTTTCCCGATCCAGATGAGGGTAGTCGCGAAAAGAGAGAATAAAGCACATTCAGAACACTATACAGAAGCAGGCGATACGAAGCATGTACGCCTGCTTTCTGTCAGAAACACCGATCGGGTTCCGGTGTATGCCGGGCCTATGGTGTGACAAACAGCACAGTACCACTACCGTACTGCTCTCGATTTTCTGCCATGCTCTCGGTGTTCCAATGTACGCAAAAGTGCGTCGTGTCTCCCTCTTGCCAGTGTCAGGTCATGGTTGACGGCCCCGCATTCGTTACAGGTCTTGTTGGAGGGATAAAACAGATCTACCCGGACTACACCTGCTGCGCCTTGTAGCCAGGCTGCCGCACGATTTCACTGAATGTGGTTGGGTACGAGCACCATAAAGCCTCTGCTCCCTGCCTAAGCCAACGTCCCCCTGAACAGATACGCTCTATCTGTATAAATGTGGATAAGCAGCAGAAACGTGTGAATAACTTCACCCCTGCCAGGTACGCTCTATCTGTATAAATGTGGATAAGCAGCAGAAATGTGTGGATAACTTCACCCGTGTGTGGATAACTTTGCGCATAATGCGTGGATTAATCGTGGATATAAACCCGTCAACTGGAACCACGCTCGTTCCGGTGTGAAGAATGTGGATAAACATCCACCTGTTATCCCAGAGAAGAGAATGCACACCAATCAGCAGTAAAGCTATTTTCCACATCTTCCACAGCCACTACTATGACGTCTATTATAAATCTATACAATAAATTTGTGGATATTTAGCAAGCGCACTCTTCTGGGGATAACCGTTCAGGTGAGTCATAGCGAGCATTCAGCGCTTGTTTGAAAAGGAAGCCTGGCGAACGTCGTTTCACACATCCGCCCGTATCTCCGTACCTCTTTGGGATTGGCACGTTTTATAGAATGTTGGTATAATAGAACAGGTGCCAGGGAACGGCAGATACTTGCTGAACCCCGCCAGGGCCTAGCGGCAGCAACGGTAGGTGAGTTCCTCTGGGTGTTTCCTGGTACCATCCAGGATCATCGTCTGGCTCCGCTCAACTGGCTGGCACCGAAAGCCGCAGGCAACAATTTCTGTGGCGTCGTTATGTGTTGATCTCCTCGTGTATTGAGGAGTAACACAGTACTGTGTGGTGCCAGTTCCAGGATAACCTGACGGCACGCTCCACAAGGACTGGCAACCGTATCCGTAGCAGTAATAACGGCTATGGCAACAATATCTCGCTCTCCTGCAGCGTAGGCGCTAAACAGGGCCACACGTTCAGCACATAACGTAACAGGATAGGCCGCATTCTCAATATTACATCCTGGAAAAATCTGCCCGGATGCAGTAAGTACTGCTGCACCTACAGCAAACCCAGAATAGGGTGCATAGGCTCGCTCCCGTCCTAGTTGCGCCGCACGAATCAGGGCTGTATAGTCATGTTGTTCCATGTATCTTCCTTGCCATTCACTTCTTCTGGTTGACACTGGGTGAGCAACGCAGCCAATAACTCATTGTTGTCCTGTACCATCAAGGTCGTCGGATCTTCCTCGGTTGTCTGTCGCATCCCCACATCACGCTCTGCAGGGTGTTCAAACGTAATGCGCAGCTTTTGCGGACGTACACCCTGCATTGATAGCACGGTGACCGTAGCCCTGTCAAGTACCACTTCGTCTCCAACTAGCGGAACTCGACCCAACTGCTCATATACCAACCCCCCAATGCGATCGGCATCAGTTGCCTGTAAGTTCAAGTCAGCGAGATCATTAATATCATCAATTGATACCCGTGCATCAACGATCAACTCGGTCTCACTGATAACCTGAATAGAAGGTTCTTCATCTACATCATACTCATCTTGAATTTCGCCAACAATTTCTTCTAACAAATCCTCGATTGTTGCCAGGCCAGCTGTACCGCCATATTCATCAACAATAATTGCCATATGAATCTTGCGTTGCTGCATTTGCTTAAGCAACACGTCAACCTTCATGGTTTCTGGTACAAAATGGATCGATGAACGCGAAAGATCGGCCAGTGACATATTACGTTGACCATCGCGTAAAACCGGCAACAGATCTTTCGCATACAAAATGCCAATAATGGTGTCAATCGTCTCTTCATACACCGGGATACGAGAATGACCTTCACTAATCACAAAATCCAATGCCTTCTCCAACGGAGTGTTTACTTCGAGAGCAACAATATCAACGCGGGGAACCATGATCTCACGTACCAGCGTGTCGCCGAAAGAAAAGATACCCTCGATCATCTCACGTTCGTTGTGTTCGATCAACCCTTCTTCCTCGCCAACATTCACCATCAGGCGCAGTTCTTCCTCTGTCACCAGGGACATACCGGGTGTATTCGGCCCTCGTATCAGGTATACCAGTGGCCTGGTCAATAGCGTAATAACGATCACGATCGGTCCGAGTATCGACATTGCGAGGTTAAAAGGGGTGGAAAGGATAAGCGCTGTAGTGTCTGGAGCGCGTGCGGCCAGTGCCTTGGGCAACACCTCACTTACAACCAGGATGATGAACAGGAGTAGGGTCAATGCGATGCCCTGTGTCCAGAGTGCAACGTTCCGCACCAGATACAATGTCAGCGTGGTAGTAAGAATGGTGACACTGGTGTTCAGCAGGATGATGACTGCCTTGATCTGATATGGATCGCTCATTAAGCGGGACAGCAACCGTGCGCGGGGGACTCCTGCTTCCAGTAAGGCATTCAGCCGATGACGACTGATAGCAGTAAAAGCGGCATCAACGGCAGAGGTGAAGGCTAATATACAAAGACAGATTCCTATACCAATCGCAATTAGACCAGGGTCGGGATCCAAAGATATAAACTCCTGAAGCTACATCCTTACAGCACAGTCTTGATGAAACACAAAAAAGTGACTACCGATCGTAACTTCGTAGGAATCCAGGAAACAGACAATGGGTGATCGGGCGTAACCTGGATTTACAATCATCAGGAGAAGAGTGTACTGAGCGATAGATCCTTGTGGATGCGCATGATTGCTTCAGCGAACAGTGATGCAACGCTAATGACTTTGATCCGCGCACCATCATGGACTTTAGGCAGGGGAATAGTATTGGTGATAATGGTTTCAACCAGATGCGATTGCGCGATGATTTTCAAGGCATCAGCGGCAAAAACACCATGCGTAGCACATGCATAGACCGAACGTGCCCCCCGTTCGATCAGAGCGTGAGCTGCTTCTACCAATGTGCCACCGGTGGAAATCATATCATCGACGATAATAGCGGTTCTCCCTTCAACATCTCCAACCATTTCTACGACTTCCGAGACATCTGGAGCAGGCCGTTGCTTGGCGATAATCGCCAGGCCTGCCCCGATCCGTTCACGGAAGCGGTTGGCACGACCCACGCCACCGGCATCGGGAGAAACAACGACCGGGTCAGGCAGATTCAAGGCACGAATACTATCGGCCAGGAGCGGCGCTGCCTGCAAGTGATCGACAGGGATATCAAAGAATCCCTCAATAGCTGGCGCATGCAGGTCGATCGTGAGTACGCGATCCGCACCAGCGGTGCAGATCAAGTTTGCCACCAGTTTCGCCGAGATTGGTTCACGCCCGCTGGTCTTTTTTTCCTGTTTGGCATACCCGTAGTAGGGAATGACTGCGGTGACGCGAGCCGCGGAAGCGCGGCGTAACGCATCAATGATCAACAACAGTTCCATCAAGTGATGATTAACGGGCGTACAACTGGGTTGAATGACAAACACGTCGCACCCACGGACATTGTCTTCCAGCTTGACGCGCGTTTCATCATTTTTGAACGTTCCAACGATCGCCCGGCCCAGATTGAGACTCAAACAGCTTGCGATTTCCTGTGCCAGCGGACGATTGGCGTTGCCACTGAAAACAAGGAGGCGTCCATCCATAACAATCTTCGCACCCTTCAGTTTATAGTAGGTAAGGCTAACCCGATACAAGACAGCGCGACCGAACGATATGTGTGCCAGGAACAGGTATAAGAACACAAAAAAGCAGCGAAGCAAGCTTCACTGCGCACATGTTTGCTAGCATAGGACAACCACGGGCATGCACTCAGCAAGGATTGCTGGTTGTTTTTCCTTTTCTACCACCGCTTGCTGTCTATCCCCACTGATGCGGAAAGATGGCTGCCGGGCCAGGACTCGAACCTGGACAAACGGATTCAAAGTCCGTGGTGCTGCCATTACACAACCCGGCAGCAAGTATGTAAAACAGGTTGTGCTGCATTATACCATACTCTTCTTTGCTATCGCAATATTGGGGAGCGGGTGGACGGGTATCTGTCTGGTACCTGTTCAGGCAGGTTGGTGGCGATGATCTCCGTTCAGAATGCCCGGTAGCCGAGAGTGATGCCGGTTAAAAAACGGTCTCTCTGAACAGGCACGTGTGTTATAATGATTTTATACTCCTGTAGGAAGGGTGGAGAACGATGGTGCGGCCATTCCGAATATTTTGGGTGGCATTGTGTGATCTCATGGATGAACTATGGGTCTTGATGGCCTGTAATGTTCTCTGGTCACTGATCGGCCTGCCCTTGCTACTGCTGACGCTGGTACTGTTCAGCCAGGGCTTTGTCTGGCTACCAATTGTAGCTGGTCTGCTGGCGGTATTGCCACTGGCTACGGCAACTGCGGGGCTGTACAGTGTTGCTCAGCGGATTTCGGAAGGTCGGGCCTGCCATGTTCGAGATTTCTTTGTAGGGATGCGGCGCTATATGCTGCCAGGCTGGTATACCGCAGGTCTGTGGAGTATCGGGTTACTCGTTATACTGGTGAATCTACAGTTCTATGCTCGTCTGCCCAATCTGTTCGGCATAGTGCTGACGGGATTCTGGCTCGTCGTGTTGCTGATCTGGCTTTGTATGCTGGTGTATATGTTCCCCTTACTATTGATTCAGCCACAGACACGCTGGTGGGTACGTATGCGCTATGCATTTGCGCTGGCAATGGGCCGCCCGCTCTTTACGCTGGTTACGCTCATCCTGATGCTGCTTCTGGTATTATTGACGGCATTAGTACCCGTTTTATCGCTGGTGGTGACAGTGGTGCTGCTGGCTCAGTGGAGTATGCGCGCAACACTGTTGTTGCTTGAGGAAGCTGAAGCACACCGTGCTGCAGCCAACTCGACGGTGATCTGCTATGGTTCGCTCACGGATAAAGGGCGCAAAGGCCAGATCAGACCGGAATAAGTGACACAGAGTACACCGTTTGTAAGGCTGTAGAGCGACAAAAGTCGTTACGTCATAGGGGGCATCGCATGATGTTCCACCATGGGTCACGTCAAACTCTGGTGGTTAGCTCTAGATGCGAGAACGATGGTTTCGTTGCTCATACCGTGGGAGCAATGGACGTTGGTACCTTCTCAGGTGGGCTGGTGGGGCCGGCCCACCTGGGCAACCCCTGCCGGTACACATTGCCCTGAACGAGTACAGCAGTCATTTCGCCATCAACATCAGTGCTCAACCGGTAGCATTTGAACCTTTTGTCTTATGATCGCCATACTGAACAGAGAACGAACGTATGCTGACACGAAGAATAATTCCCTGTCTTGATGTGAAAGCTGGCCGGGTGGTGAAAGGGATAGCATTCCTGAACCATCGTGATGCAGGTGATCCGGTAGCGCTGGCAGCAACATATAACGTGGATGGGGCTGATGAACTGGTGTTCTATGATATTACCGCCAGCAGTGATGATCGGGCCATTATGGTTGATGTGGTGGAGCGCACAGCAGCCCAGATTTTTATTCCGCTGACGGTTGGCGGTGGATTGCGTACCACCGAGGATATGTATCGGATGTTGCGGGCCGGAGCGGATAAGGTTTCACTTAACACGGCTGCCGTGCTGAATCCGCAGTTGATTTACGAAGGCGCACGCCGGTTTGGTAGTCAGTGTATTGTGTTGTCCATTGATGCGCGACGGGTGAATGTCCCCGATGAGCCGTCGCGCTGGGCGGTATTTACCCATACCGGGCGTCAGGCCCGGGCGACGGGGATTGATGCGATCGAGTGGGCACGGCGTGGGGTCGAGTTGGGTGCGGGTGAGATTGTGATCAACAGTATGGACACTGATGGGCAGCGTACAGGCTATGATCTGGAGTTGTTACGGGTGCTGAGCACGACCGTTGATGTGCCGGTGATTGCTTCGGGTGGCGCAGGGTCGCCAGAGGATATGTATCAGGCGCTCATAGCTGGTCAGGCTGATGCGGTGCTGGCGGCTTCGATCTTTCACTTTGGCGATTATACGATTGCTGAGGTGAAATCGTACCTGGCTGAACGAGGAGTCCCGGTACGTCAGTAACACACGAGATATACGGTTGCTGGTCGCTTATGCCTTGCGCATTGACGATTCCGCTACCTGGATCACGTTGAGACTGCTTCGCGCATGGTAGGGGAAACAACCTGTGGATGGGTGGCACGCAACTTGTGTAGACGCGCCAGTGACTCGACTGCGGCGGTATGCACATTGGTATCTTGATCCTGAACTGCCTGGGTCAGGGCATCGAGTACTTCACGTGAGGCACCTGTGGCACCCATACTGCCCAGGGCGCGGGCAGCCGCTTCACGAGTATAAGGATCCTCGTCGGTAAGGAGGGTCATCAACTGATTGATCAGCAGGGGTGCGCTGGCCAACTCGCCAATTTCAGCCAGCACCAATGCAGTTGACGAACGCACAAAACCATCTTCGTTCGTCAGGCAGATCGACAGGTAGTCGATCAATTGGGGCGAGACAATACGTTCACGCAAAGTACCCAGAGCACGTGCAGCCGCATTACGGGTTTTGAGATCGCAGTCAAAAATTGCCACCCGCACCAGCGCCTTGACCAGATTCAGCGGAGGTGTCTCGGCAAAATGACCGAGCATACGCGCCGCGGCTGCCCGCACATCGGCGGTACTGTCTTTCAAGCTATCATGCAGCAGAATGAGATCTGCCGAGGTATAGTAGCCTTTGCGATGTTGCAGGCTGCGGATCGCATCATAGCGTAGTTGCCAGCCAGGATCGTTAAGCAAACGCCGGAGCTGGGTGAACTCATCAGTGCCGTAGACATCCAGTTCATGCAGGAGCGTCAGGCGGAGCCACTCGTCACGCGAGCTGTTGAGCCGCTGACGTGCCAGATGAATAACGTTCAGCGACAACATCAACTGTTCAATGGCTGCACGTAGCACCGGGGTAGTACGTAATTCCCGCTCGAGTAAAAGTGCAACCTGATAGCGCATCTGCACCGCACGATGCACAATATGATCCGCACCGGCATCACGAGTGATCTGGGCCAGTGCCAGTACGGCAGCGACTGGTTCTCGTTGAAACGCTTCAAGGAATGGTTCAAGTGTGCGGACTGACAGGTAGCCCAGTATCGTGCCGGTACCGGTGAGTTGTATATCCTGACGTGGGTTACGGGCAAAAGCGTTCAGTCGTTCAGCGATTTGTGTGCGCCATATATCCTGGTCAAACATTGGTGTATCCTACTACAATGCTACGTATCATGGTTGGGTAACCACTCACGTAGGGTGGACTCAAGGGACAACAAGTCTCCTTCAGGCGTTGCTCGAGTCTGGCGGGGCCTGCGGCCCCGGCGAAACCCGCTGGCGAAAGTCCCCCTGAACGGTGCTGGTATATGATATAGACATCAGTGTGCATATTATAACATACTGGCGTATATTATTGTTCGTGCGGCTTCGTTATTTTGACCGTCTGCCTGAAAAGCGAGCCGGTTTAGGGCAACGCTCCTCACGTTCTGCTCGCGATGGCTAGAAACCGGGTTCCTGGAAGGTGTTTTTTGATCGGCAACACAGCGGCAGCATGGTGGTCGTGCGTTATACCGCGTATGCACACCGGTTCTAAAGATGCCAGATTGATGTCTTCAGGCGTTGTTCTGGTGGGGTGCTCACTGGAGATGCTTCAGTGTGCTGGTGAAATTACAGTATATCATAATGACAGAGCAATGAGTGGGCTATACCTGACAGGTGACAATGTGATCATCTGTAGAGAAACAGAGCTGACGTGGTTGGTTGTCTGCCGATCGGTTTCGTCCGTGGTAGAATGAAAGAAGGATATGCCCTTCTCGGTTCCATTTTTTGCCGCATGTGAGGATGGGAAGACGAAGTAGAAAAAGAACCGCTCTGCCGCGATTGAACAAGACCATGGTGCTCCAACGAGACTTCATCGCAGCGGGAGGTGCGAGGGCCGCAGGCCCTCGCGCACGTTCGGTTGTGGTTTTTGAGGAGCAACGCCGCGCCGCGACGTAATAGGCACAGGCAACCACGTAACTCGGCTAGAGTCAGGAGGAAGATCGAGTGAACAAGGAATTGAGGTTACCATCTACGCGCCAGCGCCTGGGCTTGCGCCCAGGGTTAGAGCCGTATTATACGGTGGTTGAACAGACACCAACACAGCTGGTGTTGCGTTCGAGACCAGGTGCGAATCGGCGTGCAGGCTATACCTTTATGGCACGCGGGGTGGTACTGATAGTGCTGGGTCTGCTCTTTTTTAGTGCGGGGTATATCAATCTATCTGAAGGTATGGAAGATGCCGGGATCAGTGTGATTTTCGGTACGGTTGTCCTGGGGATTCTGGGATGGTTTGGTCTACGGGGGGTGGTAACCGGGTGGGCAGTGGCCAGTACGGTCAATCAGATAACGGTCGATCAAGAAACGGGAACGATCACCTATACGCAGAGCAATCTGATTATCCGTAATCGTCACAAACGTACACAGACGCTCCCCACGTCACAGGTGACACAGCTCCGGTTGCGCAGGCGATCATTTGTGTCATCAGGCATACTGGCACGGCGATATCCTATTATGGCCCTGGAGTTGCTAACCGCTACTGGTGCGGTCTGGCTGGTGGATAGCGCTGCAGACGCGGCGATGCTGTCTGAAACGGCCACAGCGCTATCTGCGGTGTTGGGTCTCCCGGTTGAGCATGCCGGGCAGGATGCGTATCAGGCTGTGCCTGCTGCTGATCGCTGACGGTGACTGACTGCCCTTATTGCTGAGGCGTATGGCTTCAGCCGGATTCGGGCTGCCGGTCTGCGCCGGGATACAGACGCGGCGCAGCAGTACTCGTGTCCGGTGTGCGGTGCAATGTTCTATGTCATAGGTGGCCCGGCCCGGTCTTTCAGGCAGTCTCTTCATTTGCCGCAGGGCGATATTATCTTGCTCCAGATCCCTACTTGCGCTATCATGATCGCCATTGTATACGGTTTTGGCAACAACGAGGTCACATGCTATGCTCCTGGCGCTGTGGTCTGGTTCAAGTTATGAGGATAGCAGCATGAAGGTACGTTATAGTGCTCTTTCTGATCCGGGCCTGAAGCGGGACGTCAATCAGGACTCTTATGGTATCAGTACGCCTGAGCAAGATGGACACAGGGGGCACCTGCTGGTGGTATGTGATGGCATGGGGGGCCATGCTGCTGGTGAGGTTGCCAGTCGCCTCGGCGTGGAGGCGATTCTGCATCAGTTTAAACACTCGACAGAAAATAACCCGGCGGTACTGCTGGAGCAGGCATTTGGGGTTGCGAATCAGCAGATCTATATGCAGGGGCGAGGCACTATGGGAACCACCGGTGTGGCCGCATTCCTGGTTGATCATATGCTGTATGTGGCGAATGTGGGTGACAGTCGCGCCTATTTGATCCGTGCTGGTCAAATCCAGCAGATTTCGCAAGACCACTCGTTTGTGGCCGAGCAGGTGATGGCCGGGTTGTTAACGGCAGCTGAGGCGCGGTCGTCGGTGCATCGCAATATGATTACGCGCGCACTGGGGCATCAACATGAGGTGCAGGTCGATCTGTTTTCATTGCCACTACAGGCAGGTGATATGGTGTTGCTCTCGACGGATGGGTTGCACGGGGTGGTCGAGGAGTATGACATCGTACAGGTGGCGCTGACATTACCGCCTGATGCGGCGGTGCAGCGCCTGGTTGAACTGGCGAATGCCGGTGGTGGGCCAGATAATATCACGGTGATACTGGCCGCCATTGATGGGCTGGAGTCGTCCGATACCCCCGATCCTTCGACGGCAGTTACTGAGCCGCTGCGTCCCATTATGATGGTAGATGTCCCTGCTCACTCGATCACGGACAGGTTGTCTCCCACCACGACCGAGATGCCCAAAGAATTACCCCTCTCACGCTGGGGACTGGTGCTGGCGTTGCTGACATTGCTGGTGTTGATTGTGGTGGGAGTCGCGGTGCTATGGTTGCCGGTAGATGAAGCGGCGACAGCTATGAGCATGCTGTTCTGGGGCCGAGGTGTAGGATGCCGATACAGGTGTTAGCACCGGCAGTAGCAGCGCAAATTGCGGCCGGTGAGGTTGTCGAGCGTCCGGCTTCGGTGGTGAAGGAGTTACTGGAGAATGCGCTGGACGCGGGCGCGCGGCGGATTGCAGTTGAGGCGCGTGGTGGTGGCTTACGTGAGATCAAAGTCCAGGACGATGGCTGTGGGATTGCAGCGGCCGAGGTGGAACTGGCGTTTGAGCGCCACGCAACCAGTAAGCTGCGCACGGCAGCCGATCTATGGACAATCGAGACGCTGGGCTTTCGCGGGGAGGCGTTGCCCAGTATTGCCAGTGTGGCGCAGGTGGTATGTATTACCCGCACAGCGACGGAAGAAGTCGGTACCGAGTTGCGCGTGGCGGGCGGTGAGTTGCAGGGGCGTATGCCACGTGGCTGTTCGCCCGGCACCAGTATCAGTGTACGCAATCTTTTCTACAACACGCCTGTGCGCCGCGAGTATTTGCGCTCCGATGCGACCGAGATGAGCGCGATCAGCACGGTGGTGCAGCAATATGCGCTGGCCTATCCCGAAGTGCGCTTTTCGTTGCTGCTCGACGGGCGCCTGGCATTGCAGACGAGCGGTGATGGTGATCTGCGCTCGGTGTTGATCGAGTTATATGGCATTGATGTGGCGCGGCAGTTGTTACCCCTGGATATGCAATATGGTGAGGGTGCACAGGAGGTGCGCCTGACGGGGATGATTTCGCCGCCTGGTCTGACCCGCGGCTCGCGCAACTATGTGCATCTGTTTGTCAATCGGCGGGCAGTGCAGCCACGCGGGGCACTGGCGGCCGTGGTGACCGAGGCTTATCACACGCTGCTGATGAAAGGCCGTTATCCACTGGTAGTGCTGGATATACGGGTTGATCCAGGTGCAGTGGATGTGAATGTGCATCCTACCAAGAGCGAGGTGCGTTTTCAGTATCAGCCGCGCGTACATAGCGTGGTCGGACGTGCAATTCGGGCGGCGTTGCTGGAGGGAGCCGGAGTGCAGCCCTGGAACGAGGTGGCATCGGAGTTAGAGACGATACAACGCCGCTTTGAACTGCGACCCGCTGGCCAGACTGAGCCGCCGCGCACTGTGGAGCGCAATGCGGCCTGGCGGGTCGGTGCGGGGGCATGGGATACACAGCATAGCCGCTGGGATACGGGCCAGCGTGATGGTACCCTGGAACTTGACACCGAACGTGTTACAACTACGCCGGAAACATCCGATGCAGAACAGGCGCAAACGCTCGAAGTGGATGTGCCCGGAGCGCCTCCGCCCGTATCGTTGTCCCCTGTCATACCGTCAACCTTGCCACCATTGCGCGTGATCGGGCAGGTGGGGCTGACGTATGTGGTGGCCGAGTCGCCGGAGGGGATGTATTTGATCGACCAGCATGCGGCGCACGAGCGCATTACCTACGAGCGCTTGATGGCCCAGCACGGCGCGGGGACAGTCGAGTCGCAGGGCCTGCTGTTACCGCTGACGGTCACGTTGCCCCCGTCAGCGGCGACGCTGCTGCTGGATCACGCCGATGCGCTGGCAGAGTGGGGGTTTGCGCTGGAGGCGTGGGGCGAGGGCATGCTACGTCTACGAGCCACGCCGGCTACATTGCCACTGGAGGATGTCCAGGCGGCACTCCTCGAAATTGCCGACTATCTCGCTGGTCAGGGCGGCAGTGCGCCCACCGACTGGCGCGAGCAGATGTTGATTACCCTGTCCTGCCACACCTCGGTGCGCGCCGGGCAGTCGCTGGCGCTGCAGGAGATGCGCGAGTTGTTGCAACAACTGGAGCGTTGCGTCAGCCCGCGCACCTGTCCCCATGGTCGCCCGACTATGATCCTGCTCACCCCCGGCCAGCTTGAGCGTCAGTTCGGACGCCTGGGGTGACCACGAGGTATGAGGCGAGCAACGCAAGACAGACGCTCCTTTTAACGCAAAGGCGCAAAGACGCGGAGGTTTATGTGGGTGTAGGAACGCCTTTTGTCGTTTCCGAGGATCCTGATCGGCGTGAAGCGCAGAGGTGACAGGGTGCGGTAACAGGTGCCCCCACTCTTCATCGCTGTCACTCCCCCACTGCCCCAATGGCCTACGCAGAGCCTGTCCTCAGTGCAGGCGAACGAAAGTAGCTCATTGCGCGATCGGCAAAATCGTTTGCGTTCGCCTATGCTTAATAATCACTGGATTGGCTACTTCTGCCATACTGTGCTGACTCCTGGTGCAAGCGCCTGGTTGGGCAGGCGAAGCCTGTTTTTACAGGTGCGAGTATAGTATATCTCTGATCTGTGTTCAAGGATCGTCAGTTGTACGATAGGCTACATGTAGCGATTATGTGCTATACTCTCCACATATCCAGGTGAACAGGACGAGTTTATCATCAAGAGGGAGGTCAACATGGCGCATCCAGTGGAAGCGTCCGTGGAACGGGACAAGACCAATGTACAACGGACAGAAGCGCCGCGCATTCCGGCGAACGATCCGCCGCGCATGCTGCCCCCAGAACTCTGGCCGAACGTGGAACACTTGATTACCGAGGATGATACCCCCGTGGACAATTTTTTCTCTGTGAAACAACAACGGTTACTGGTCGAATCGCTGTATAGTAGCTGGTCAGGGCCAGGGCCGGAGCGCACATTCCTGGCTGATGCGAATGTCGGAGTGTTTGCCATCGTGCAGAACCCGCCAGTCGTGCCGGATGTCTTCCTCAGCCTGGATGTAGCGGCTCCGACAGATTGGTGGACGAAGGCGGGCCGGTCGTATTTGCTGTGGGAAGTCGGCAAGGCGCCCGATGTCGTGATCGAAATCGTGTCCAATCGGGAGGGTGAGGAGAACAGCGCGAAGCGAGCCGATTATGCGCGTATGGCAGTGCCATACTACATCATCTTTGATCCGGCAGAGTACCTCCAGCAAGGGGTGTTGCAGGTGTATCAGTTAGACATCACGACTCGCACCTACGAGCAACGGCCAGATGGCTGGTTAGCGGGGATAGGGTTAGGTGTCACGCTGTGGGAAGGGTTGTATGAAGGCAGTCAGGCACAGTGGTTGCGCTGGTGTGATGCGCAGGGGGAACTGATAGCCACGGGTGCCGAACGAGCCATCCGTGCCGAGGAAGCCCGTGACCAGGAGCGCCAGCGGGCCGAGCAGGCAGAACAGGCGCGGGAGCAGGAGCGCCAGCGGGCCGAGCAGGCAGAACAGGCGCGGGAGCAGGAGCGCCAGCGGGCCGAGCAGGCAGAACAGCGGGCCGAACAACTGGCGGCACGGCTACGGACGTTGGGAATCGATCCGGATCAATGATAGGCAGCATATCCATCGCTTATCAGACAAGGCATGCTATACTCTGCAACCATCAGCAACTTGCGCTGGTTGCGAACGCTGCCGGGACAGATCCTGAATCAGGCAACCGAATAATACATCTGGGGGTGGGAATGAAAACGGATGCTGCTGCAACGATTGCAGCCCTACAAACCGAAAATGCGCAACTGCGACAGCAGCTACATGATGCGCAGCAAGGACGAAAGTTTCTGCAGAGCGTGATTGAAAATATCCCGGCAGCGATCTATGCCAAAGATCTTCAGGGGCGATACTTGCTTGCCAATCGTCACGTTTCGTCATTGCTTGATCTGATGCCGGAACAGATTATCGGCCAGTACGATTCGGATCTATTTCCCGCCGAGGTAGTTGCGCACTGGCATGAGTTACAACAACAGGTTATAGCTACTGAGAGCCTGGTCAGTCACGAGGAGATTTTACCCCAGGCTGATGGCATTCATACCTTTCTTTCGTCCCTATTTCCAATCTATAATGAACATCATACGCTGATTGCAATTGGTGGTATCTCCGCAGATATTACCGAGCGAAAGCAGATTGAGCGTTCGATGCATGAAAATCAGGCCTTGCTTCAGGCTGTGATTGATAACGCCTCGGTGCTGGTGCTGGTGAAGGATACTACCGGGCGCTATACTGTGGTCAATCGTCTGGCGGCGGCCGCAGTCAAGCTAACACCTGCGCAAATGGTTGGGAAAACAGACTATGATGTGTTGCCAGCCGACATTGCTGATGCCTATCACAAAGACGATCAGCAGGTACTGACGACCGGCACGATCATTCATGTTGAGCATGAAGTAGCGTTGCACGATGGTGTCCATACCTTTCTGAGTACCCGCTTTCCGATCATGGACGCACAGGGTATGCCATATGCAGTGGGCATTGTTGCCACCGATATTACCGAGATCAAACGTGCTGATCAAGAACGGGCAATGTTACAGCAGCAAGTGATTGATGCTCAACAGGCCGCCTTGCGCGAGCTTTCGACGCCGTTGCTGCCGTTGTCGCAGGGTGTCCTGGCAATGCCGCTGGTCGGAACAATTGATAGTCAGCGGGCGCAACAGGTGATGGAGACGTTGCTGGAGGGGATCGCGGCTTACCAGGCACAGGTGGCTATTTTAGACATCACGGGCGTGCAGATCGTGGATACACAGGTAGCCAATGCACTGCTCGGCGCGGCCCAGGCAGTCAAGTTGTTGGGCGCGGATGTGGTGTTGACGGGTATTCGCCCTGAAGTGGCTCAGACGCTGGTGGGGCTCGGGGTCGATCTGACCGGTATTGTCACCTGTAGCACGTTGGAGAATGGTATTGCGTATGCGTTGCAACGTACGCAGCGAGGATAGAACGATGATTGTCATTAAAGTTGGTGGTAGCGAAGGTATTGACTATGATGCCCTGTGTGATGATCTGGCAATGCTGTGGCAGGCCGGGCAGAGTCTGGTGCTGGTACATGGCGGTTCCGCGGAGACCAATCGGCTGGCAGAGGCGCTGGGGTATCCGCCACGCTTTGTAACCTCGCCCGGCGGTTATACCAGTCGTTACACTGACCGGCGCACGCTGGAGATTTTTGAGATGGTGTATTGCGGCACGGCCAACAAGGGTCTGGTGGAACGGCTCCAGCGGCATCACATTAATGCGATTGGCTTGAGCGGCCTGGACGGGCAGTTGCTCCAGGGGAAGCGCAAGCAGGTCATCCGCATTATCGAGGATGGGCGGCAGAAGGTGCTGCGTGATGACTGGACAGGTACGGTGGAGCGGGTGAATGCCGATCTATTGCAAATGCTACTTGACCACGAGTACTTGCCGGTGATTGCGCCGCTGGCGTGCAGCGAACATGGCGATGCAATCAATGTTGATGGTGATCGGGCCGCGGCGGCGATTGCGGCTGCACTACGGGCTGAGACGCTGCTGCTGCTGTCAAATGTGCCCGGCCTGCTGCGCGACTTCCCGGACGAGTCGTCACTGATTACGCACATTCCGCGCACGGAGATTGCGGCTTACCTGCCCTATGCGCAGGGACGGATGAAGAAGAAGTTGCTGGGCGCGGGCGAGGCACTGGCACGGGGCGTGGGTCGCGTGATCCTGGGCGATGCACGTACTGCGGGTTGCGTCTCTCGTGCGCTGGCCGGGGCGGGGACGGTGGTGGTGTGAGGCGCGGATGTGAGGATGCGCGGATGTGAGGATGCGCGGATGTGAGGATGCGCGGATGCGCGGATGTGAGGATGCACGGATGTGAGGAGGCGCGGATGCGCGGATGTGAGGAGGCGCGGATGTGAGGATGTATGGTGAAACAATGCGTTGCCATGCTCTTCCATACAGGGCATGGCAGCGCAACGTCATTATGCCCCTCACTCCATTACTTTGCGGGTGCAACCCACTGGTTCGCTTGCGTTCACAACGACATGGGGGGCATGGCGGCGGCGTTGTGCCATGCCCCCCACGTCTCGCCGTCCTAGCGCACGATCAGCGGTAGGTAGACCGAACCACCTGATTGTGTATTGATTGTCACGGAGGCGCCGGGATCAATCGTCTTATCCACCGTCAATGTGCGAGCATCAGTGCCTACCTGGTTCATCGTCGTCGTCAGTTTCACCAGATTGCTGCCCCGATTCGCCACTGTCAGTACGTCGCCAGTTTGATCCAGCGCAAACTGCACCGGCTTACCGGTTGCCTCGGTGACACACGATGTAAAGTCACGACTGGCGGTAGGAAACTCGTGGGTCAGGTAGTGGCAGTATGAATCTGTAGCTGGTGTGAAGGTTGTATGCTGCACCGTACCTTCCAGCACCAGTGTATCCCGGTTACCAGCACTGATACTGATGTTCGCCAGTTGCATCGATGAAGCACCCGCCAGTGCTGTCAGGGTATAACTACCGGTAGCTGCGACCGGTTGAATAGTGACGGTGAAGGGCAATGTTGGTGGGAGATAGAAGCCAATCACATGGTCAGCATCGGGATTGTTCGGGTCGTAGCCTTCATTGTAGAGCGGAAATGCACCGGGAATATCGGTGACCAGATCGTCATTCTGATACCCCATAGACTGTCCCTGCGCATCGGTGATCAACAATGTTGCGGTACCATCAATGCTGATCATTGTACCTTCAGGGGCAGACTCTTCGGTCAGCATTACGTTGGCATCGTTATCATACTGTAACCAGAGTCGCCCCGGAAAATTAAGACTGGCCGGGCTATAGAAAAGACCGGTATCTCTCCCGCTCCATATGATTTCAGGAGCCAGGGCATACGACCATTGGCCCGTGGTCAGATTGACTTCGATCCGGCGGCTGCTGTCGCCGGGCCAGTTGTTATCATAGACATAGATGAAGCCGCGATTTCCGCTCTCTTCGGTGCGATAGGCCGTCATACGATGTCCCTGGCGTCCCTGCCGCACACTCACCGCCAGCGGTGTCCCCGTCCGAGTGCTATTCTTAATCGCCTGGTACGTCTGGAGCGGTGTGTCATTATCATGACGATCGCGATATTGCCGATTCCCATTCGCCCAGTACGCCGTGCCGTTCCACCATTCGATGTACTCCTGACTGTGCTGCCGCGCCTGGTACAGGTGGATATAGTCGGCCAGATCACTCTGCCGGAGATTCACCTGACGCCGACCATACGGTGAGGGGAGGAAGTCCGCCCAGTTCCAGGGGGGCCGGATGGCCCGGTTAGCCGGTGTCAATAATGATGGCTCGACCGTTTCGGGCAACTCCAGGAAGCGGATCAGGCTCACAGCGGTGAAACCAGCGCAGTTGCCACCTTCGCCTATCGTCTGATAGAGAGAACTGTTGAAGTAGGTGAGTGGCCCCTTGCGCCGTTCCCCAGAAGGCAGTTCCATCCGGGTGGCAGGGAAGGTCTTCTTAAAGTGTTCCCAGTCGGCACCATAGTACTCAAAGTTACGGAACTGCAAGCCATCGCGGTCAACCTGGAACACCCGACCAGACGGTACTGTGGCGGTCGCTGTCGGTGACGGTGTGCTAGTGGCGGTCGCTGTCGGTGATGGCGTGCTGGTGGCGGTCGCTGTCGGTGA
>Ga0308414_1000036_pt1 | contig 81470 bp, 68 predicted proteins | sample HotsprSampleOS50_FD_205667 | JGI IMG/M metagenome (GOLD analysis project Ga0308414, IMG submission 205667) | Hot spring phototrophic mat microbial communities from Octopus Spring, Yellowstone National Park, Wyoming, United States - 20090730_OS50 ... | reverse complement strand
AGCTGTCCTTCGCCTATATATATAAGGCGGAATTATGGGAGTTTCAATCCTCACCGGCCCCGAAGGACCGGTGCAGCAAATTCACGCGGAGGAGCGTAGATATCACCAAGGAGTTTCAATCCTCACCGGCCCCGAAGGACCGGTGCAGCGCTAAGCTGGGCAGTGTGTTGTATGAGGCGTACCAGTTTCAATCCTCACCGGCCCCGAAGGACCGGTGCAGCGTTTCCGGAGGTTAGTGATGTTTCTTGGTCCTTCCCGTTTCAATCCTCACCGGCCCCGAAGGACCGGTGCAGCTGTCCGCATTTTCTGTATTTTGAGCGTAATCTGACCCTCTTCCTGCAAATGACTCTCCATCCCATTTTGTCAGTTTTTCATTCATTTCCTGCCTTTTTACGCTCAAAGCTCTACGCGAACCTCTTACGTGATGTCAAACCGCTAAGGGTTCGCGCAACCGATGAATTTCTAGTTGCAACTCCAATTATTGCTCTACGCTGCTTATACGATTAATGGCTCGTTAAAGTCCACGTAATGGTCTCTGCCATAATGCTCCAGGTAGTCTTTTCTATCACCCCTCAGATGGTATATCCGTAAACTATCCTCCTTCTCGCAAATGATCTTCTTAAGTTTCTGCCGCAAGCGTTCAAAGTCTGTTTCGGTAACCGTACATTCAAATACAGAGAATTGAACCCGCTGTCCAAACCCTTCACAGACTTTGGCTACCTTGCGAAGTCTCCTCCTCCCTTCTTTTTCAATCGTGTTCACATCATAGCTCACCAGAATATCTATTCTCATGGTAACCCACACCCTTACTTCGGTATGTATGGGATATAACTGTCCATATCACGCCTCAGTGTCCTCGCTAGCAGGCGCGCCTGAAGGTGTGGCACAAGCCCAAGCGGTACTTTTGCCTTTACTAATGGATGAGAGACCTCCTCTTGTTTCCTCTTTTGGTATGCCACTATTACAGCCTTCCGTCCTTTCTCGTTTAGAAGTACTGAATCACCCGGGCGCACTTCAAAGTCATCAGCCGTAATCTGTTTCAGATTGATCAAAGTAAGAGCCAAACGTTCCGCTAAGGTGGGGCGAAATTCTTCCATGAGGTCAAGCGCCAGAGCAGGTCTCCCCGAACGCAGCGAATGTAAGTAGCCTATCTGAGGATCCAATCCTACTCCTTCGACGGCCGAGGTGCAGTCGTTCGCCAGCAACGCATATATGAACGAGAGCAAGGCGTTCGTTCTATCCCTGGGCGGCCGTCTGTTTCGTGACTCAAATCGAAAGTCTGTCCTCTGGGTCAGGATCATCCTATCGAAGAGCCCGAAGTAAATTGCTGCTGCCTGACCTTCATTTCCACGAATTTCGTCTAGATTTTTTGCCTCTGGTAATGCCCTAGTGAGTATGCCAATCTGTTCAGCGCCCTCGCGGAGACACTTGCTGTCTTCGGGAGATCTATGTTCGCGCGCAGCTCTCAAAAGATTGCTTCGACAATTTTGTAATTTGCCAGCCACTATGCTACGAGCTATATCCGTACAGAATGTGGGGTCTGTATGGGCAGTCCACTGAGCCTCGCGAAGCAAAATGTTACCCTTCGTGGGTCCCACAACCCTTGCTTTAAACCTGCCGTTGATGTCCAGAAAAGTAACGCTTCTGTCGTCTTCGGCGCATCTTTGGAGTGCACCGGGCGAGATCATGACGTTGCCAAACAGAACGACACTTCCTATGTGGTGCATCGGAACTCTAGATATAGTGCTGCCGTTAGCCTCGACGCGTAGCGTATCTGAATCCAGTCTCACGTAGGCGTTAGGCGTCATCACAAATAAAGTATTCAGCAACTCCCCAATCAACCATATGCCTCCTTAAGACTGCTGCCTAATCTACGCTAGATGGTCAAACTATTCCGGTCGAAAGAGGTGATTTTCCAGCTTCAACGTTTGTGCCGTACACAGCGCTTCTGGCTGGCATGCATCTGCTAGTGAGCAATTTCTGCATCTGGCGTCATTCGCTGGTGGCGGTAAATCACAGTGTAACAACATCTGCCTGATATCTTGAATAGTGGCTTCTGTTTCTTCACGCAAGCGTTGATCAATTAGTACTTCTCTTCTTCGGCGTGAGGAGCAGTAATATATAGCTCCGACGGGTACGACTACTCCCAGCATTTCTTCCAGACACATAGCCTGCGCACATAGTTGCAAATCATCGTGCATTCGGGCACGCCTAGGTCCATGCTTGTATTCGACGGGGAAGACAGAGCTGTCTGAGCGGAATTCCACGACGTCTGCCTTCCCCAGGAGACCTAGTCTCTCCGACCAAATGGGCAGTGCGCACTCTATTCTCCTGTCACCAGAGATAGTCATGGTATCCTCGTCCACCCTCTCGTGGGCCAGTTTCCCACGAATGGTGAACATGTTTTCGTCGAAGATGTTTTCCATATGAATGAGCGCGCACTGCCTCGGGCAATATGAATAGTGCTCAAGTGCAGAAACGAACACTATCTCATCGTCAGCCCATTTATCCACAGCTTATCACCCGATAACCCGTGTCAGAGTCACTCCGTCGGGCATTTCCTCATCCAGCTCGACTTCGTAGTCATCGAACGAACGTGGCGCTTCAATGCCAGACTTACGCTCAACTCGGAGCTTTGCAAATAGCTCATGGGCATGCGCGTTCCCCAGAGGATTTTCATGACTGAACACATAGAGACCACGCAGGCTCATAAATCCCCTCGCAGCGGAATGATCGAGATCCCACATGCGAGCAAGGGCTTCCCAGAACAGCCCCAAGTCGTCTTCCGTGACACCGGTATCTTCTGCAAACTTTGGAGAAAAGAATCCCCTGCTTAGATACAGGCCGTAAGGAAGCAATGCTTTGCGGCCCATCGCTGTGACCTTTCCCTCAGCTTTGCCTTCCTCGCCGACTACCACTTGAGCGTCCTGCGATTTGGTGATGGCTACTCTGGTAATGGCAATGTCCAGCGGGGTGATAGGATCGATTGAACGAGCGAATGTCAGTTGTACGGGGCCACGTACCTGTCCACAGTTCACCTCAGTGGTCATGACGGCGCCAAACATCCGGATGTCATAGAAGTTCTCACACATCCACTTCCGAACCTGCTGTACGTCCTCGCGCTTCTGCTTGGTCCCTGTTGAGTTGAGCTTAAGTGCGGTATATGCTCGCTGGTGCATCTCGTTCAAGGCAACGCCTTTGTTCTGAACGTAGATCTTGTACTTTTCCTTGTCTCCCTTCGCCATATCCACGAAGTCGCGGACTTTGCGCTTGATACATACGTCGGTGACGATTCCTTGCATCGTCTCGGGATCAACCCGCGGCATGTTTCCCGCATCGGGGTCTCCGTTTGGGTTGCCGTCTTGCACATCGAATAGAATTATGAAGTCGTGCCTTTTCTTGGGGTTGGTAATGATGTCGTTAATTTGCATTTATTCTTCCTCCTGCTCGTTTGTGTTTTCGACTTCTTCGGGCTTTGCCCAACGCGCATTTTTCTGATGGTAATATCCCAGCGCGAACATGGCCTGTTCTTTAAGGTTAAGCGTCTTTGGGAACTCCTTCAGGCCAGACAGGATTTCCTGCAGGTTCTGGTCGATGCGGATGTAGATTCCGGGTTTGTCCCTATTCAAGGTGCTCATATGCGCGCGGTTCATCCGCATCAGATTCCCGAACACGCTGGCGGGGGCAGAAGACGCCGCTCCGTAGTAACGGTCTACTAGCGTCGCCCTGGGGTTGATTGCCGCCTTTTGCGCGGCTTCCAGTTCCGCCAACAGTCTACCGCAGAGGTAGCCGGGCGAAGTACAGCTTAGATCGAGCTTTTCCATATAGTCCTCCTTGTAGTCTTTCATCTGTGAAAGCAGAACCGCCTTGATGAGGGCGGCGCGGTGTCTCGTGACTTCCTGCTCGGCGCGATTCCGTCCCACTGCCTGCGCGAGCAGCCAGTTCGGAAGCATCTCACCATAGAGCGCACAGCGGACGAGCGCCCGGGGGACATTTGCCACCATCTGATCCTTCGGCTTCAGGTAGAGCGAAGCCGCGAGTGCATCTACCCCGAAGGGCTTTCCCGGTTTCCCGTCGGAATCGAGTAGGCGCTGGAGTCGGAACCAGCGGGCGAGGTTCTCCTGCGCCTTGGGAACAGTCGTGTCGAGCCAGTCACGGAGCACCGCTCTGCCTCCCGATGCAGAAAGCGACAGGGCATAGAACGCCTCGGGGCTCACGGTCGAGTCACTGTAACGTCCGGTTCGATATGATTCGAGCAACGTCTTGACGTCTTTATCGTCCGGGTTGGAAAGCAGTGACACGGGACTGAACCCCGCTTCTTGCTTCGTCCAGAACACGAAGGCCGTTGGCCCAACTCTTAGCCTGTGGTTCTCCGATGCCAGCATGTAGTTGATGGAGTTTGTGAAAGCTTCGGCGCACGTTCGGCAGGTAGGTCCTACGAGCGAGGCACGTAGTCCGTATGACTCGAAGGCTTCGCTATTCGCTGAGATTATGCTAGTGCCAGAGACCTGTCCGCCGGGAATCCCTTTGATCTTCAGGGGCAGTCTCTCTTCCACCTTGCCTTCGTTACCGCAGATGAGGCACTGCATGGACTTCCCGCCGGACAACGTGTGAGTCGCCCAGAAGCGCCGCACGGATGGTAGATCTACTGGCAGTCTGCCCTCGATCCGGAAGGTGACAATATCGCCGTCTTCGGCCTCTTGAGGAAGCACCGCCGGCTTGTCCTCGCAGGTTTCGAGGAAGACCTGAACAGCCTTCACAGATTCCTCGCCTGTCTGCTCGCCACAGAGCTTCACGAGTTCGTAAAAGGCAGAATGCCGCGCAGGAGTCTTGGGGTCATCACCCGCGCCCAGCACGTACTCCGCATTGTCCGCGAGGAGCTTTGCCGCGATCTTGACCGTCCGGCCGATGTGAGGCACGAGCATCTCCTTGCCGCGTTCCCTTCCTCTACCTTCACCGCCGGTGAGTGGAACGACGCCGACCAGCTTTCCTTCGGGCGAGAGATCGATTAGCCATTTCACACGCGTCTTCTGATACATAGGCGGAGGGGCGTCGGTTCGCGGGGCGAACTCCACCAGACGCTGAAGCATCATCGGTCACCCCTCCTTTCCATAGGCGATGTCCTGCGGGACGTGCAGGACACCTTCTTCGAGCCGAGCATGGAAGAACTTCGGGGTGCCTGCTCCGTTCGGCTCGTAGTCGAGGTCCGCGAGCATCAGGCCGAGGTCATCGGTGAGTTCGATCGGCTTGTCGTCCGGCTGCGGTTCAGAGAAGTCGCACGCGAACTCCCGACAGCCGAGGTAGGGCCGATGGAGACACTGCCCTCGCTGGACCCTCCGCCGGAACTGGTCGCGGTACTTGGCGCAGTTGTCTTCTCCGGGTTCTACGGGGTCTACGTCGGCCCGGATCACATAGGCAACGTCCCGGAGAGCGAGGGTGTGCCTCTGTGCCCGGTCTTCGTCTGCGAAGAAGCCTCCTCCGCCCTCGATCCAACCCGCGGCTGAGCGGTGGCTCTGCCGTGTGGTGATCTCGTTCCGCAGGATCGAGAAGTGCCGTATTGGGTTCAGTACCCATATTTCCTTTACTCGCCACTGAAACTCCGGCTTCCAGAAGATCGCCTCGAGGACTCCTCGTGCCGCTGAGGGCGTCATCACGGGATACGATACCCGCTCGACTTTCATCTCGGGTCTCGTGAAGCAGGCAAAATCTCCCCAGACTTTTACCTGCAGAGGTGGTGAATTGCCCATAAGTCTTCCTCCTTTCATGATTACCGTTAGTATAGTTACTTTATCATTAAACGAGAAATCTGTTAATCCTCTCTAGATTAGACCACCAAATCGGCCGGATCGGGGCACTCTGTTGTGGATATGCCTGTTTGCCGGTTGTACACGCCCGTCCACTCGTAAAGCCCTTCGATGACAGGCTTCACGAAGCCTTGCTGTTCGTATTTCGATACCAAACTGCGCCAAATACTCACGCTTAAGCTCTGCAACCGACGCCATTCGTCACGGTTAGCGCTACCTTTGTATTTGATTACTGCCAAGAGATTGTCTAGATCAGGTGAGCCGTAATGGACAACAACTGGGGCTGTGTCGTCCGCAATCATTCTAAACTCCTGAGCCACGCTCGCATAAAGAAATGCCTTTCTCTTCTCTGTTATCCTCTTCGGATCGAGATCGCAGTCCTGCCATAGGAGTGTGAAGTAGCGGTCGAACACTTCGGGAGAATGCAGGTTGCAGTCAGGAGTGGACAGGATCTTTTGAGCCTCCGACATTGCAGTCTTGTAGGTTCCTCGCGGATTGCTTCCTTCCTCCGGCGTAAACACGATTACCTGTCCGATTCCCAGACTTCCTTCTCGGTTGCATCTTCCCGCGGCCTGCACAATTCTGTCTAAGGGGCCAATGGCTCGCAAGACTACTGGGAAGTCGAGGTCAACTCCAGCCTCGACCATCTGCGTGGAGACGACGAGACAAGGTTCTCCATCTCTCAGTCTGCGTCTTATCTCCTCAAGGGTATCTCTCCGGTGAGCCGGGCACATAAGCGTGGAAAGATGAAAAGTTGCATCGTTATCATTTAATAGTTCGAAGAGCGCCAGAGCGTCTTTGCGAGTATTCACCACACAAAGAGCCTGCTGTTGCCCACGCATCTCGTCCGCGACATGTTCCCAAGTCCATGGCTGAGACTCCACACGATAGTCTACGCGTCTCAGCACATCAAAGTATTTTGCATGGTTAGGCACTATTTCACATGGTTCAGGCTGAAATCCTTTTAGATAAGGACTGTTCCCAGAGAATGCAGGTTGAGTTGCGGTGCTCAAAACCAGCGTTACGCCGTAGTGAGCCACTAATTCTTTCAAGACATCCAGGATTGGTTGAACCAAGTCTATAGGTATAGTTTGGACCTCATCAATCACCAATACGCTTCGGGCGAGATTATGCAATTTACGGCATCGCGATGGCTTGTTCGAAAATAAGCTGTCGAATAGCTGAACAGTGGTAGTTACGATGATTCGCGCATCCCAATTCTCAGCTGCTAGCTGTCTGCGAAGTTCTAGTTCTGTTTGTGCTTCATCGACGTTAGGCGGAACTTCTAGAGCAGAGTGGTGTTCGATAACATTCTCTTCACCAAAAATGCTCTTGTAGACGTCGGCAGTCTGATCAATGATGCTGGTATATGGAATAGCATAGATTATTCTGTCAAGGTTGTGTTTCAGTGCGTGGCGAAGAGCAAATCCCATGCTAGAGCGTGTCTTGCCCCCACCAGTGGGGACTGTGAGACGATATACTCCTTGTTCACCTTCTGCCGCTTTGAGGCAAGCTTCATAAATCTCACATCTCGCTTTATTAACCCTGCTTGGCGCATTTCTCGACGTCTCGCCAATCAATCTTTCCTGGTCCTGGCTGAACGCATCCCAGAGTTCATCGAAGGTGGCATAGCTACCCCTGATGGACCTCTTCTGCGGCTCAAAGTGAGCCTCTGTGTCGAGCCAGTCTGCGTCGACAAGAGCCGAGAAAAGCATGCGAATGAGGAACTCGCAGGTAAGACGGTCGTTTGCATACTGGGGTATCGCCGCTTTGGAGATGCTGTCCATGTCCAAGGAATCCAACGCTTTCTTAAACCACGCAACATCCACGGTTTCCGCCAACTTGTGCTTCGAATCCGGGAGGTCTTCCAATCCGCCATGATGGGCGGATGCAACGATAGCCAACGGGTCTTGCCCTATCTTTTTTAGAACCAGCCCGCCGTAGATCGAATGGGGGACAGGACGTGCCTTGGACGCGCACGTTGTTCCCGGGCTCGATGCTTTGCGAAGGTAATCCTGGAAGTCAGGATTTGTCTTACCTATGTCGTGCACGTTACCAAGAATCCGTCCAAGTTCGTTGGCACCAAACCGGCCAGCAAATTCACTTGCGAGTTCCCCCACGGCCTTCTGGTGGTCTGAGAGACATTGTGCGAGACCTTGTTTGTTAGGGCTATGTGCCCACAGATGATTACTCATAATCGAATCAACCTCCAAAAAACAATTCTATTACAAGCATGGATAGTTGTCATATCATTTGGTGAGAATTTAAGTTATTTTCTTTGCTTATCAGGGTGCAACACTCCTGCCAACTATCCTTGCTTACCAACCGTTGAGGGTATGCCAACCTCTCAGTTGCTGTACCAGCTCACGACGCTGAAGCCCGGGGTCTTGAGTAACACTGCAAATCGTGCTACCATATCGCGAGGCGATATGTATGGTTTCATGTGGACTAGTCGGGTTGCCAAACGTCGGCAAGACAACCCTTTTCAATGCGATTACCCGTGCCAGCGCAGAGGTGTCAAACTATCCTTTTACGACGATCGGAAAAAACGAGGCGATTGTACCAGTACCCGACTGTCGATTGGAGAAGTTGAGGCAAATTGCTGGCCAGGAAGAGGCCAAACCCGCGACTTTCCGCCTTGTGGATATCGCTGGTCTCGTGCGTGGTGCTAGCAAGGGGGAAGGTCTCGGAAATGAGTTCCTAGGCTATATTCGCAATGTGGACGCCATCATTCAGGTTCTGCGCTGTTTCGAAGCTCCCGACATCTCGCATGTGGAGGGTGAGCCAGATCCTGTTCGCGATTTGGAGATCCTAGACCTTGAGCTGCGGCTTGCGGACATGGTCGTACTGGACCGCCGATTGGATAAGATTGGAAAAAACCCTAGCCTGCGGGAGCAGAAAGAGGAACGAGAAGCACTCCTGACAGTCTTTGAGGCGCTGAATACCGGTAAAGATCTTAGAAAAGGCGCTGTCTCTGCGGAGTGTATGGAAAAGGCTAGACCGCTTGACCTCCTCTCAGCAAAGCCTCGTATGCTTGTCGCTAATATCAGCGAGAAAGTGTCAAACGGTTGCCTTGAAAAGCTTCGCGCTTGGGCTGAGGAACATGACGAGCTTTTGTATACAGTTCCGGCAAAATTAGCAGCCGACCTTGCTGAACTGTCTCCGGAAGAGGCAGAAGAATTTGCGGCCGAGCTCGAAATGCCTGCAGACACTCTTGCCGGCGTCCTTACCGCCGCATACCGACTCTTGGACTTGATCACATTCTACACCATCGTGGGTAAGTGTGTGACTGCTTGGCCTATACGCAGGGGTACCGATGCCTACCATGCAGCTGGTATGATTCACAAGGACATGCAGAAGGGCTTTGTAAAAGCTGAGGTAGTTTCGTTCGAAGATCTAAAATCCGCTGGGTCTTGGGCACATGCGCGCGAAAAGGGCAAGCTTAAGCTCGAAGGACGTGAGTATGTAATCCAGGACGGAGATGTGCTTCAGTTCAAGTTCACTGCTTAGCACGTTATTGTAGAACTGCGGCACGCTCACTTTTCGCAAACAATGCCTACGGCCCGGCCGAACCGGACCATAGGCGGGTAGGCAGCAATCATAGAGATCTAGCAATCTGGTCCAATCTGCGGATTGTATTCACAGAAGACCTGCGCCTCTCCATGGCCTGTGCCACTTTGATGCTTATCAGGTCATAGACGTCTACACCAGGTATGTTCTTTTCAACATAGTCAAACGCTCCGCGCTTCATGCATTCGACAGCATTCGCCACGTTGCCGTACGCAGTCAGGACCATCACCTCCGTAAAGATGTCCTGCGCTAGGGCAGCTTGAAGTATGTTCAGACCGCTATTCGGGCTTTCCATCACCATATCGGTCAGGACTACATCATAGGTGGGATTCGCAGCTTTGATCTTTTCTATAGCCTCTGTTTCACCCGCCGCAACTTCCACTTGCAACCCATCTCTTTTTAGCCGGCGCTCAATTGCTGCTCGAATTTCACCCTCATCATCAACAACAAGGACCTTGCACAAAGTTTTATACCTCCAAGCGATATGTTAGCTGATAAACGCTATGGTTATTGCCCCATACATGATTATTATACCCACAGGTTAGCCACTTTTGTCTTGCCTTTTTAGCCCGCGGTGTCCTGAATGGCAAATCAGCACTTTGATTGTCCATCCGAGGGATTACTTGCACCATTTACGGGAAGAAAGATAACAAACTTAGCTCCGGCACCAGGTGTACCGATCTCACATATCTGCCCATGGTGTGCCTCGACTATTCCTTTGACTATCGATAGACCCAACCCCATCCCCTTCGCTCTGGAAGTGAAAAATGGGTTGAATATTCTCTCCTTGTCCGAGTCCGGTACACCAGGGCCACGATCGGCGAATTCCACTTTTACATACTGACGTTTACCCGAGAGACCACACAGCTTCCGAGCTTCATTAGAACTAGCCAAGTTAGTACTGACTCTCAGAACGCCGCCTTCCGTCTGGAAGTTCACTGCATTTTCAATCAGTTCCGAAAAACACCTTTTGAGTTTAACCGGGTCAGCCAAAACCAGCGGTAGATCAGAGGCCAGACTCAGCTCAAGTCGGACCGGCGAACGCTTCGGGAAGGACTCCTCTACGGCTTGTTTTACTATACTGTTAATGTCCTGCTCCGTTGGCGCGAGTTGCGTTGCCAGTACGAAATCTCGAAACTCCTGAAGCAATTCCTCCAGACGAAAGATACCTTTCTGAACCTGTTCGAGCAATTGCCTAAGTAGTCCGGTATCAGGGACGTCCTGAGACAACTCGTACGCCATTTCGTTCAGATGGCCCTTGATGGCAAACACTCTGTTGCCCATCATGTGTGCCGAGCGTGCAGACATTTCACCCCAAGCCGCCATTCGCTCAGCATTCACGACGCGGTCTATCAATCGGAGGTTTTGAATGACAGCACCCACTTGGCTTGCAATGCTCATAAGCACGTTTTCATCATCGCTGGTGAATTCATTGCGAAACCAGGGAAACTTGCTCTTTCGTCTTAATACTCGCAGTACACCCACTACACCATCACGAGCTTCTATTGGAACTCCTAGGAAAGCACCCGTCTCTTCTGGAGGGAACTCGCAGTGCAAGCCACGCCAGCGAGGGTCGTTTCGTGGGTTAGTCGTCCGAACTGGCTGGGCGTGCTCTGCAATCCAGCCAGTTAGTCCTTCACCCATTTGATATGTAGCCTTACCGACATGTTCGTTTAATTTTCCTCTAGAAGCCTCTAGTACCAACGTATGGCGGTCACGATCTAGCAAAAAGACAGAGCAGTCTTCGAACCGGAGAACTTCGGCAGCTACCTTGATTACCTTGGATACTAGGCTTTTGGTGTCTTGGCTGCTCGCCAACTCTGTGCCGATCTCGACCAGTGCACGTTCCCGGTTTCGATGTTCGTCCACTGCCAAACCCAGGCTTGCTAGATTTGCCAGCGTCGATAATAGCACCGAATGATGCTCTGTGAAGCTGTTGGGGCGAGGACTCTCGACGTTGATTACCCCGCGCGTGCGGCCATAAGCATCTGTTATGGGTACCGCCAACTCGCTTTGAACGTCTTCAAAGTAGGGGATATAATACGGGTCCTCGTTCACGTTGCCAGTCCGATACGGCTTGCCGGTTGCACCCACATAAGTGGTGATGCCTTTGCCATCACCATCATGCAAGTGAAGTCGGTTTTGTATTCTCTCCGCATCCCAGCCTTCGCCGGCTGTGTTCCCAATCACTAACTGGCCACTGTCGAAGTCAACTAAGGCAATAAAGCCACGGTTTCCACCAACAGCCTCTAACCCGCGAATCAGAATTGTCTGGAGTAGTTGCTGGAGGTTAGTGGTCGAAATGGCTTGGGTAGTAATCTCACTGACGAGTAGCAAGTCAGCCTTACAAAACGAGTCTCGGTCTGCCTGCATTGTCTTATCTGCCTTCCGTTATGTTATGCCGAGTCTCTTCTTGAATGGGCTTATTGTTGGATGATGCTGGCGATTCTTCCGGCTCTGAATCCATTTCATACACAGCGCTGTACGCGAGTTTGCCAATCAACGGAAATAAGTATTCTTCACCATGGTACGCCCGATACATCATATACACGGCAAAGCAAAGCATCAGTAGCCCGGGTGCCCACCAGAGAAAAGTATGTAGTGGCTCAATCCATTGCACGCACAACAGAAAAATGGTCAGTATGCCGAAACCGAGCGACGATTGAACTGCGTGAAACCTGACGAAATTGCTCCGCCGTTCCATGATGAGAATCAGCAGTCCGAGAAAATAGAAGTAGCAGGCTGCTGCTACCTCACCTTCCTCAAGCCCTAGACTAGATTTGCCCTCATTGTCCATCGCTTTTGACTATTCCTGTTACAGCACATCAAAAGTAAACGCAAGGCTCTTTCGAAGTTTGTTCGGTACTCCCCTGGTGCTGTGCACAGTATATCAGAACACTTCGGATGTTTCAATCACCTTTAAAGGCGACTATAATAGCCGCTATATAGTAAATGGAAAATTTGCTAACGAGGAACGGACGGCTTTACACCACATCACAGTCCAGCTGACAATCTTGCACTCCGCCAATATGTACATAACCTGCAATTAGTTGCAGCGAAATGCCGAAAGTACCTCAAACAACTCGGCCAGCTTCTTGCAGTCTTTCTTGCCTGGTGACGATTCAACACTGGTGCATATATCTATACCATATGGCTTCACGGATTGAATGGCTGCACTTATGTTACTGGAACTGAGTCCCCCTGCTAAGAAGCTTGGCACTATTCTTGGCGTGACCAGCCCACGGATCACAGTCCAGTCGCTTACTAACCCTGTGCCACCGAACTTCCTCTTGTTTCCAGACGCGTCTACAGTACCAAAAAGTAGTGCGTCCACTCCCGAATCCTCGTACTCTTCTGCAAGGGTCTTCATTTCCTCCACGTCAATTTCACCACATCCTCTTGGGGGAACATGTAGTGATTTCCAAACCTGACAGTCGAGGGAGCTCTTCAGGGAAGCGATGAGTTCCGGGGGCTCATGTCCCAAAAGCTGTACGGCGAAGGGTTTTAGCGTGTCTACCACTACCTGTACCCTGCCTAGATTGGCGTTGAACAGGAGGACGACTCCCGGAATTGGTGGAGATTCAAACAACGGCTTAGCTTTGTCTAGAGTTAGCGTCCGTGGTGAGTATGTTACATCAACGAGGACGCCAAAATAGTCTGCGCCCGCATTAGCTGCCAAGTCACGGTCCTCGACATTCGTCATGCCGCAAATCTTGACAGCTTCCAGCCGGTAAGAGCTGGCGGGTGTTCTATGTGGCATGTCTTGATGAAACTCCTTTCACTTGAGATTTCGGACTATGTCCCTTGCCAGCGCTATTCTATCATTTACCAGTCACAGGGTCAACATCAATATGCGTGTAGCAAGTTCGCAGAAGAATCATTAACAGGAACACACCTTGTCCGCGTAGAAAATAACACCAAAAAGCAGATGAGTAGGAGTCAAACGATGTCGTATTTTCCTAAAATGGACAGCGACTATGATATGCTAAAACACTGGATCAGCCTAAGGAAAGAGCAAGGCGCGAATGTCTCTCATATGGAGAAGCAGCTTCGTACTTTGATTCGCCAGCTTACTCGCGAAGCCGAAAAGATGAAACCTCCATTTACAAGCAAGTACATCGAGCCCATACCACTCAAGGCTATCAAGGCTGTTCGTCCAAAAGGTCCTCGTGTGCTACCTCTTGCCCTAACAGACAAACAGCTGTATGACAAGATGCTCGGAGCTTTGCTAGGAAGAGGTGCAGGCTGCGTGCTAGGGATCCCAGTCGAAGGCTGGAGTAAACATGCAATCCGTGAATGGGCAGGGCGAATGGGACAGCCATATCCGCTCGCGGAGTACTGGAAGGACGTTCCTAACTTAGGTATGCATTATTCAGAGCCCACCGTGAACTTTCTCAGAGACAATATTGATCACATCGGTCCGGACGATGACCTCACCTACACGGTTCTGGGACTTATTATTCTAGAAGAAGCAGGTATAGACTTTACTACAGAAGATGTTGGTGAACTGTGGGTCAAGTACTTGCCCATGGCTTGTACGGCAGAGCATGTGGCTTTGGAGAATCTGAAGAAGGGCCTAAAACCTCCTAAGACAGCTCTGAAAGGCAATCCTTTTATGGAATGGATTGGTGCTGACATACGGTCTGACCCATGGGGCTACGCTGCACCCGGCCTTCCTGAAGTTGCGGCCGACATGGCTTATCGGGACGCCAGCGTGAGTCATGTGATGAATGGTACCTATGGCGAGATGTTCTTCTCAGCTGTTATCTCGGCCGCCTTTGTCATGGATGATCCTATTCGATGTTTGGAGATTGGGCTCACGGAGATTCCGAAGAAGTGCCGGCTAGCCGAAACCGTCAAAGAAACACTGAACTGGTGCCAGAAAGATGACGACTGGGACACAACTCTCGACCGTATTTATTCGAAGTACAAGGGAATGAGTGGCGCACACACACTGAACAACGCAGCAATCACAGTAGCAGGTCTTTATTACGGTGAAGGCGACTTTGAAAAAACAATCAGTTACACCGTGATGGGCGGCGTTGACACAGATTGCACAGGCGCAACCGCGGGTTCTATCATTGGTGCGATTCTTGGGGCAGAGAAGCTCCCGGCAAAATGGGTGGCTCCGTTTGGCGATCGTTTAACCACATACATTCGTGGACATGAGGAGTTGAGCATCACAGATCTTGCCCAGCGGTTCTGCAGCATAGCAATGCAAATCCGTGCTAGGTATAGTTGATCACAACGCCCTTGCTGGTCTGCACAGTTGGAAAGTCGAATTCTGGGTGGAGGGTGGGGCACTAGTTCTTTCTAGCCTTCACCCATTCCAATTCAATCATGTGGGGGAACTCAATGAGCGACACTGTCAGAATTCTACTGCTAACCGTGCTGATCGTCTCTCTTTATGTGATCAGTAGTAGGTGGCGTACCACAGACGAAACTCAACGCATGCTGCGACTCGCTTATTGGATCGGCTTGGCAGCTGTTGCGCTGTTGCTCGTCCTGATCCTTGCCTGGGAAAAAAGAATGGAATGACGAAAACTAAGTGCCCTCTGTTTCCACCGCTTCAAGTTCCAACCACCAGTTGGGGTCTACTTCATGGAACAGCGAGTCTCGTTCCTCGCAGATCTTGTAGAACTGCCAATCATCGTCACTAACATGACCAGTGGTTGCCATTTCATCCACAATATTCGCTAGGCGTTCGAAACTCTTATAATGCTCCGTCAGCCTAAGCTCACCGTAATCTTTGGAACTGCCGGTACTTATACAAAACTGCCAATCAGACGCTTGAAGTAACAATAGTTCCCGCGCAGCTTGCTTGAGGATTGGCACGACATCCTTGTTGTTTCCAAAAGTCTTGACCAAGTCACGCATCTTCAGTTCGGCTTCATATATATATGGCCACGTCCAATCAGTGTTTTCATTTAGCCACATATAGTGAAAACCACCTTCTCCCCACGATCCCTCAGGAAGCACTATAGACGCATTCGGAGGGTTGTTCTCCAAGTATTCCGAGCAAGTAACAATGTCTACCTCAGGATCGTCGTGGATTGCCTTTACGACTCTGTAAATCCACCGTATGCCTTCCATCCACCAATGGCCGTAAAGCTCTGTATCGTATGGAGCACACACAATTCCCGCCGTTCCAGCCTGATCCTTATGTTCGCGCAGAACGTTCTTCAAAACGTTCATGAAATGACTGCAGTGCAAGCCAGTCATTTCATCCGCACGATGCGGCTCGTAAGGTAGTTTATCACCCAGGTCTGTGTTTGGACCCGTCACACGCCAGTACTTATGGCCTCCGGGCGTGTGCTTTTTATGAAACTCTAAATACCACTCGTCACCAGGATATCCTTGCCAGCGACTCCAGACCTGAGAGCCCGTAGTGTGATCACGCACAAAAACACTCACCGGAGACTCGCTTCCGTAGGTCGAATGAATGACATATGGCTTGTAAGGTGTTTTCGCTGCCTCAAATTCAGGGACCTCTTTGGTATACTGCTGCCAGAGCTTTTGGAGGGCGCCAAACCTATCCACATATACGCCGCGTGTTTGTCCACCTGTGAGCAGATGCGACTCAATAATGAAATACCTCAGCCCGTTTTCGCTTAGAAACTCCTCAACACCTTTCCGTATATACGGCTCTATAGTTCGATTCTTTGGTTGCACAGGTGGTGACCACCGGTATGCCGGCCGATACGCACATTCGGGAAGCCAGAATCCCAATGGTTGACGCTTGAAGTGCTTCTTATATGTTTGAACCCCCTGCTTGACTTGTGCCTGTATACTGACGTCCTGTGACAGTAGGGGGAAATAACCGTGGGTTGCAGCACTTGTTATTATCTCTATGTGTCCTGCATCCTGGAGTTCAGCAAACGCCTTGATCAGGTTTCGCCCATACCGCTTCTTAAAGTTGTTGAACACCTTCCAATAGTAATCATGCCAATAATCAGCTAGGTAAGCCTGATGTTGGCTGCCCGATGCGCTGAATTGCTTCTTGTTCTCATGAGCAGCTTGGGCACGCATGCGAGCATAGGCGGCAAATTCATACTTGAATGATTCATCCGCCAACTGCTCTACCAACACGGGCGTCAGCCCAATCGTCAGTTTTGGTGAATAGCCTTCCTCTACAAGGTCATACATTATATCGAGTAGAGGTATATATGATTCTGCAGTCACTTCTAGAAGCCAATCAGTCCCGTGCGGCCATCTTCCATGCGATAGGACATATGGTATGTGTGAATGAAGAACCATTGCAAAGTTGCCAAGTTTTCCGTCAGACAAGAGATCTTCTCCTCTCAAGAGTTACGCAAGACTAAGCCGATACGTAGCTGGGGATAGCACTGCACCCTTTGCTCATTATCGACTGCTTCCTGGTGCTATAAGCGGGAAGGTATCTTAAGTGTGGTTGTCATGGAATGCTGGGCACTCAGTACCCACGCATCCGCTAATGAAGATAGCATAGAAGGCTTATGATGTCAACCAACTCCGACTGGGAGTTCTTGAAGAGATGTCATTGCAGATTCGTCTGTTAAGCAGCTTTCGCTCTCAAGAAGTGATCCACAATCGCGCTGGGAATGCTCGACAACGGTAAAACTAAGCTTGCCGCTCCCAACTTTATTGCCTCCTTTGGCATTCCAAATACTACTGAAGTAGCTTCGTCTTGGGCAATGGTATATGCACCTGCTTGGCGCATTTCCAGCAGACCTTTAGCGCCATCGGCTCCCATTCCTGTCAAAATGACACCCACTGCGTTCTTGCCTGCACTCTTTGCCACGCTCTGGAACAGCACGTCCACACTGGGTCTCTGATAGTGGACCGGTGGGCCGTGTTTCAGTCGCACAATGTACCGGCCGCCTACTTGCTGGAGAATCATATGTATGTTTCCGGGCGCTACTAGCGCTAGACCAGGTCTAACCGCCTCTCCATCGCGAGCTTCTCTAATCTCCATCGCGCAAATCTGGTTGAGTCTTTCTGCAAAAGCTTTGGTGAAGAACTCAGGCATGTGTTGGACTATCACAGTGCCTGGCGTGCTCTCTGGCATGCAAGTAAGAACTGCCTCGATAGCCTGGGTTCCTCCGGTAGATGCCCCAATTGCGACAATCTTGTCTGAGAGACCTGTGAGACTGGTCCGTGGTGTCTCCTTGGACACCGTGGGCGTAGAACCACTATTCCTGCGATGAGCTACTCGTGCGGAGGCCGCAGCGCGTATTGCCCACACAAGTTGTCTGTCTACGTCAGGCGCGGTGAAGCTTGAACCCGGCTTTGCGATTACTTCCACTGCTCCCAGTTCTAGCGCTCTTAATGCAGTCTCGCTGTTCTTAGGTGTTACCGAACTCACGATTATGACCGGCATAGGGAAGTGCTTCATTAGCTTAGACAGAAACGAAAGCCCATCCATTCTTGGCATCTCGACGTCTAGCGTGACCACGTCGGGGCGGAGATTCACGATCATATCCCGCGCAGCGTAGGGGTCTTGTGCACAGCCTACCACCTCGATATCACTATACTTCGAAAGCTTTTCACTCAGGACTTTGCGAACCACCGCCGAGTCATCGACGACCAGTACACGGATCATGCTGGGGCACCTCTTATTTGTCCTGTGTTTCTGTGATGAATAGCGTTATCTCCACCGCTCCCTCACTCAAAGGAATATTGACGCGGGCAGCAGGCTCTGAATGATGGTTCCTAGCATCCGACGGGTGAAGAAAACTCGGAGGACCTATGCGAAACACGTGCCCAGAGCCAGCGATGCGCGGTAGTACGCTGCCGCAAATCACATTGCTTACTTCACCGAGCAAGTCTTGTTGCTGTTCCATAGTTGGTGTTTCTTCGCCTAGTACGTCGGCGGCCATTGCTTGCATGAGTCCACCATATGAAGCAACATGAAGCTCACCACTGATGGGACCAGTAAACGTTACCATTGCAGTTCCATCGTGTGGCAATGACCGATTCTGGTCTTCCATCTCGGGCATCTCAAACAGAAATGCCATGTGTTCAAAAGTCGCAATCGCTGATTTGTATAGTTCTTTCTGTAGAGTTTCCATCATCTGCAACCCCTATCATGCTCAAAACAGTCTCTCGGAGACGTTCGGGAGTGAACGGCTTATGAACAAACCCAACGCCATTGTCTGAAAGCATCTCTATCCTAGCAGTACTGCTTTCTGTAGAAACCACAATCACGGGTAGGTCCGCCGTTTCAGGGTCCTGCCGTATTCTGCCGATCATCTCCTCGCCTGTCATTACTGGCATGTTGATATCTACAAGTGCAAGGTCGATCCAGTTATCCCGGAGAATCTCCAGCCCCTCTACGCCGTTTCCCGCCTCGTGGAGATCACCCAATGGTAGACCACTCATGCTAAGCGTCTTGATTATTATTTTTCGCATTGTGGCACTATCATCTACCACCAGAACATTCAAAGCCATTTTACCTTCCCCCTATGCTTGCTTGGGCTCTACAGTGTTTTGATGATCCCATTCGATCGTACGGTGACTTCTCCTGTGCCTATGTCTAGAGATAAGGTCCTAGATTCAGTACCGCCCACATCGCTGGAAGTGAGGAGAACGTCGTTTTTCCACAGGAGCTTTCTCAGAACGATGAAGTTTCTCTTGCCAATTTGAAACAGGTCTTCATCTTCGTTGGCATGTATGCATGCACCGCCAGCCACTTTCACTTGAAGCCTCCTCTTTTGGGCGCCCGCATCATAGCAAGCAATGAACAGCCTAGGTACTCCAGTATCTACGAACATAAACGGGTAGCGTCTAGCTTTCTCAGGATCAACACTCGATAGCGGAAGCATTGCATGTAGCATGCCCCCGACTCGGGCTACCGGATCGTATATCACTATACCAAGGCAGCTGCCCAGTGCATGGGTTACAATTTCATCGTTGGGATTTGCTGAAACCTTCATATCGGCCACGCCCACTATGTGTTTCAAGGTGCACCCCTATAGCAATAATATGACCGATCAGTTTGCACAGAGTCTCGTCACTACTACTTCTTCTGGTATATCGCCGGCTGAATGTAACGCAGGCTGTCCACCATCCCCATCAGACTCTCCGAATGACCGGTGAACAAGTACCCACCTGATTCAAGGAGATTTGCAAACCGTTTTATTAGCATGCGCTGTGTCTGCTTGTCGAAATAAATCATGACATTCCTACAGAAGATAACGTCAAAAGGTCCTTTCATAGGCCAGTCGCTCATTAGATTGAGTCTCGCAAACTTCACAAGCGATTTTAGCTTGTCATGCACTCGGTAGCACTCACCACCTGTCGGTCCCACAGTGCGTACGAAGTATTTATGCCTTAGTTCAGGTGGCACACCAGCCAAGTTTTCCCGACTGTAGATTCCTTCCCGCGCTATGCCAAGTACTTTTGTCGAAATGTCGGTAGCTAGGATACGCATGTCCACACTACCAATCTCATCCAGCGCTTCTGTCAAGACAATAGCGATGGTATATGGCTCTTCACCTGTGGAGCAACCGGCACTCCATATCCGTAGCTTTTTCTTTTCTTCCGGAAACCTAGACAGGATATGCTTTCGCAAGTAATCGAAATGCTGTGGCTCCCTGAAAAAGTCAGTCTTGTTTGTAGTGAGCAACTCGATCATCGCCGCTAGTTCTTGGCCCGACTTGTCGCTCTGCACTAAAGCCAAGTATTCTTTGAAGCTGGGTATCCCCAGCATTTTCAGTCGCTTTGACAGCCGGGACTTGACTAACAGCTCTTTGCCGGGAGGAAGTTGAATGCCAGATACTCGGTACGTCAGTTCGCGAATTTGCTCGAACTCCCGTCTGCCCAATTCGAAGAATATTGGCTTTGTATCTGGTCTAGCAGGTAAAAGATTTGTCTCCATTTGTTATACCAGCCGTTATCTCTAGTCGTTCGCATATGTTTTGGCGCAACAGCCAATGCCATCGAAAGGCTATCAAGCGCTTTTTGTACCCTGGATTGCATTGCAGCCGGTGCCGCGCAGCTTTGTTCTAGATGGCGGTCTTAGTGAGAGGGGACGCCGCATGTATACGGGCGTCCCCTCGGATTGTTGACTTAGAACTCCTGGAGCGTGTCGTCGTCCAGAGGAATCATCTGGGCTGGATCCTCTGTTACCGTCCCACCGTTTTTCCTTACTGCCGATGCTCCAACAAGCTCCTTGCTCGATCGCTTCTTCTTCGGACTGTGATGTAATACCTCGCTCGTCGAGGTAGATTTGAAGGTGGATTCGCGAATGTTGAGCTTGAAGCTACCAACCATTCCTTGCATTTCCTGAGCCTGGCTGGACAGTTCTTCCGCAGCCGATGCAGACTCCTCGGAATTGGCAGCATTCTGTTGCGTTATCTCGTTCAACTGTCCGACAGCGACGGTTATTTGTTCAATTCCTTGCGATTGTTGTGCAGTCGCAGCCGCGATTTCCGCCATGACTTCAACTACCTTATTTGCTTGCTCGTTGATTTCTTGGAGGCTACTCAATACCTCCTGATTCATCGAAACACCGTCTTCAGCATTTTTCACCGACTCTACTATGAGATTGGCTGTGTTCTTCGCTGCTTCAGCGCTTCTCATTGCTAGGTTGCGTACCTCTTCCGCAACAACTGCAAATCCCTTGCCTGCATCACCAGCTCTTGCCGCTTCCACTGCAGCGTTCAGTGCCAGTAGATTTGTCTGGAATGCTATTTCGTCAATTGTCTTGACTATCTTTGCCGTCTCGTCAGAGGATGCTTTGATTCTCTGTATCGCTTCAGAGAGACGCTGCATAGCCTCTACGCCCTTACGGGTTCCATCCTGAGTTGTTTCAGCCAGACTCCGGGCTTGGTCTGCACTTGCGGCGTTTTGTCTACTCATGGATTCCATTTCTTGCAGATTGCTCGATATCTCTTCCAAAGAGCTGGCTTGTTCTGACGCCCCCTGCGCTAGTGACTGGCTAGACGAGCTGATCTGATCTGAAGCAGATGCAACCTGATGCGCTGCAGTTGCTATTTGGACAAGTCCATCATGTAAATTCTCTACAGATGTGTTCACAGATTCTTTGATCTTTGCATAGTCTCCCTTGTAGTCGCCCGTGACCCTTGCCGTCATGTCTTTTGTCGCAATCCTTGCGAGCACTTCGGCAGTTTCATTGATCGGTCCCATTATTGCGTCTAGGGTGTCATTTATGCCTTGTATGATGTCCCTGTAGCCTCCCTCGAATCGAGACGCTTCACCACGGACACCCAGCTTGCCATCCAGAGCAGCTTGTATAAGTGTCCGCACTTCGGTAACGACGTTTTTCAAAGTGTTGACGACTTTACTCATGCTAATACCGAGAACGTCCCGATCAGATGCCGGCTTGACCTCGACCGCCAGGTCGCCCATTGCTATCTTGTCTGCTACACTTGCCTGTGCCTTGACATTATCAATCATTGTGGACATAGCACGTGCAAGACTGCCGATCTCATCTTTGGAATTGACTTCCACGCTGACATCCACATCACCTAGTGCCAGCTTGTTAGCTACCTCTTCCATTTGTTTGATTGGATTGCCTATCACGCTGGCTATTCCCATACCGAGCGCGATGGAGAGAATCACAGCTGCTACTACTAAAATGATCATGAACCTGGTGGAAGCGTTAGCCGTCGCAGTGTTCTGATCCGCAGTCTGTTTTGCTTTCTTAACCATTACGTCGGTGAGCTTTTCGATGGCGGTATTCGCTGCTGTGGCAGCACGAAGCCCGTCTCCACGCATTACTTCCATCGCTTGCTCTCTGTTCCCCTCTTCCGCTCTTTTCACCATTTCTTTGTGCAGGGGTACATACGCCTCATTTGCCATGATAAACTCGTCATAAGCCCTTCTAACATCATCGGACGTGACATACTTTTCAAATTCCTTGGCAATTTTTTCAACTTCCTTGCGTTTTTCTTCACTTAACGATGTGTGCTCCCGTACCTTTGAAGGATCATAGTACAGGTCAATTATCATGTCGCGAAGCGCCATGCGCTCCTTCACAAAGCTCGCATATAATGTGGTTAGTTCGGATATTGGGACAGTCATTTTCTCATAAAGCATTGTGTCAGCGTTATCAATCTGCCGTATTTTTACGATGCCCAAAATTCCTATACAGCCTGCGATCAATGCCACGGTAACAAACGCTAAAATTAACTTGGTCCTAATTTTGAGATCATAAAACCATTTCATACTCGGGTTCCTCCTTAGCGACCACACTTGTAGTTGATTTCAGTGTTACTTAGTTAAACGACTGTTTCGTTTATACGCATTGCGGTTTCAATTTTAAGCTGCCTTGCTTAATAACGATTCTTCCTGCATATCAGCGGCAATTTGCTCCATTCCAGCAGTCGTAGCTCTTGCCAGTAACTGGGTATCCTGAAGGGAGAGAACTTTGTCTATATCAAGAAGTAGCTTTACTCTACCCTCGGACTTCCCTATTCCGAGGATGTAGTCGGACTGTATACTGCTGCCAAACGATGGCGCGTCTTCGATATCCTCCTCCGATATGTCCAGAACCTCCGAGACTTTGTCCACAATCAACCCAACTTCTACTCCATTCGCCTGAACGACTATTGTGCAGGTTTCTTCCGTCTGTTCTTTGGACTCCATCTCCAGTTTTAACCTGAGATCTACGATGGGAATAATCTTGCCCCTTAGGTTGATGACTCCTTTTATGAAGCTAGGCGTTCGCGGAACCGAGGTTATCGGCATCATACCGATGATTTCTTGCACCTTGAGAATTTCCAGACCATATTCCTCGCCGGCGAGGAAGAATGTCAGGAACTTCCCACCTCGGTTAGATACTCCGGAGCCTGCGCTTCTGGTCGAGTCATGGGTCACGCCAGAATGACCGCTCATAATCACCCTCCTAAATAATCATGATGGTTGGTTAATGGGTATTCCAACGACACATATGAAAATTTGATTAACCATGCTGTTGGATGCCGAACTTGCGTCAATTTACCAAAGCCAAGACGCCTCACGCTGCACTCCTATATTTCACCCCCTCGTTCCCGACTCTGGCCGTCTGCTGCCTTGCTAGTGCCACTATCTCTGTAGTATCGAGAATTAGTCCTACACAGCCATCGCCGAGTATGGCGCCACCGGACAGACCCTGGACTTTACCTATTCCTTGTCCAAGTGACTTAGCTACTACATGCTGTTGCCCCAGTATCTCATCCACCAGCAGGGCGCAGTGCTTTTCTCCATCATCAACAATCACTAGTAGCCCCTTTGCCGGGTCATCAGTGGCGCCTTGAATGTCAAACAGTCTGTGCAACCGGAATATTGGCATCAATTCACCGCGTAGCATCACCATCTCGCCTTGGCCGACAACCGTAGACAACGATTCAGGCTCCGGTCTGAAGCTAAGACGGATATTGATGGTAGGGATGATAAAGCGCTCTTCTCCTACTCGTACCAGCATCCCGTCTGTGACAGCCATGGTCAAAGGTAAGCGAATAATGAAACAAGATCCCTTACCCGGCTCGGAAGATATATCTATACGGCCTCGTAGGGCCTCAATGTTCTTCTTGACGACGTCCATGCCGACTCCCCGTCCAGACACTTCAGTCACAGCATCGGCAGTCGAAAAACCCGGCGCGAAAATCAGATTATATATTTCAGCATCAGTCAATGCCTTACCCGGTGGCACAAGACCCTTCGCGACAGCTTTTTCAACAATCTTGTGCTTGTCTAGCCCTCTCCCATCGTCACTCAACGCCACGACAACGTTGCCGCCAGCATGATAGGCAGACAGCTTTACGACACCCTCACACGGCTTACCGGCTTTCTCTCGCTCGTCGGGAGGTTCAATGCCGTGGTCAACTGCGTTCCTGATCATGTGTACCAGCGGATCATTGATTAGGTCGACCATGTTCCGGTCAATCTCAGTCTCTTCACCTTCGGCCACGAAGACAATCTTCTTGCCGCACTTCTGCGCCAGATCCCTAACCATGCGGGCAGCCTTTTGGAAAGTAGGTTTCAATGGAACCATTCGCATCGACATGCTGAGGTATTGAAGTTCGCGTACTATCTTGCCCAGTTGGACAACTTTCTTGCTGAGCTCATGGTTATCACCTAGTACGACCGTTTCATCCTGCGATACCATCGATTGGGCGATTACAAGCTCCCCAACCATGTCTATGAGCCGGTCTAGTCGATCCGTTCGTACACGGACAAATGACTCTGGCTTTACCTCTTGAGACGGTGCTTTCTGCGCCTGTATTGCTTGGGTGACTTCCGCTAGTAAGGGCTCGTTCTTGGTGGATGTGTCCGTGGGTACCTTAACCGTCGATGCGATCTCAGATGCGACTGTCTCCGCGTCCTCACTGGCAATGGTTACGTCTTCTGGCCGAAGTGCTCGTTCGAAAGGTTCACTTGGTGACTCTTCACCCAAAGACTCAGGGTTTGATAGCACGACCATTAGATCGTCATACCTGGCTGGTCGCTGCATTGGTGAGCCGCTTATTGCACCTTGGACCCCTTGAATCAACTCCTTGAGCACATCTGTTGCCTGCAGGGCGAGGTCTGCATATTTGCCAGTGCAACGTATCTCGCCATCTCGCATTCGATCTAGTAGGGATTCGGCGAGATGTGCCAATTCGGAGATGTGGCTCAGGTCCAAGAATGCCGAAGTGCCCTTTATCGTGTGGAAAGCGCGGAAAACAGTATTAATGGCTTCGGCATCGTCTGGATTGCTTTCGAGCGCTAACAATGCAGCCTCTGCCTTCTCAATGTAGTCACCGCATTCTATTGTGAAATCACTGAGTAGACCAGGATCCGCATCAGGTGCCAAAGTCCATTGCACCGAGTCAGCAGTCGAAATCAATGCTGCTTGTGACGTGGATGGCTCGGTCGCATGGGTCTCATCGGCCTCTGGTTGTTCCTGGCTATCGGCTGACTGCGGTTCGTTTGCCATGATATTCATGGCAGCTTCAACCAATCTGCCTATTTCCGCTAGCGTCTCGGTCGCATCGTTCGCACTTTTTCCTGGCAGGTCTTCGACGAGTTGGCATGCCGCCGAGATTGCCGCTTGCACCTCAGCCGGATAGTCTGAAGTATCAGCGCTGGTCAATATGTCCCTGAGATTACTAACCGCCCGGGTGTCAGAAGGCTCAATCTGTATTAGGAGTGCCGCTATATCATCAAGCGATACCGGAGCGCAAGTCTCGCTATGTTCATTTTCCTTTACAGCAGGATCCATCGCAGATCGAAGGGCATTCGCCACTTCCACCAAGATGTCCTTAAGTTTATCCTCGCTTGCCTGCTCTGTACATTGCTCCAGAGTGCTAAACGACCTCTTTAGGGCTTCAGCTAGTTCATGAGGATTGTGGGCAGTCTTTAAATGCAGTGCCTTCAGACTCTCAATGCCTAATTCCAAGAATTGCTTAAGTTCGCTCGGAATGTCTTGTGTTTCCAGCAGTTGTTCGATATCAGCGCCAATGCGAATTATCATATCCCCACTGTCGGGTGTCAGATTCTTCGCTTCTTCCGCGATTGCCAGGAGAGATTCTATGAATCGCTGTCTTTTCCTACGCATGCCGAGTTTAGCCTCCGCTTTTTCGGATGCAAAAGGGCTGTCCGACCGCTATAGTAATCGAGAACTTGCCTGTGGATAGTGCAAAAGAAATGGTGTTGGTCGTCACATCGCCCGGCAGAATCAGAATTACATCTTTGCCCCTTGCCACTATAGGCAACGTCAAGTTTGCGCTGATTCCCGCGGCTTCACAGCGCGCAGATATATCACCTGAAAGAACATTTGCCAGTTCCCCGACAACATCGGCCATGTCCTGGCTCTCGAAAGGTATTTCAAAACCAGCGAACTTCTGCGCGATGTCTACAGCTACTTCCTTCGGAAGCTGTAAGAGAAGACTCCATGTCAAATCACCTGTCATGGAGATTATGCCGGTTATGCAGTCTTCATCTTGACTGGTTGATTCCGAGTCAATTTCCAATTGTTCTCCGGCTATCATTGCAAAAGTCTCTAGCGTAGATTGCCCCACATATTCCGCTAGTTCTTTGATTATGGGCTTATCCACAGTTTCTTGCTGGCTCATAGTCTCGTTGCTTCTCCTATCTGTTGTTTAAACTTAGCCTCCCATAAGCTTGCTGAAGAATCCCGTCGTCTGCTTGCTTTGTTTTGCTGAAATCTCTTCAAATAGCGGACTTAGTTTTCGCTGCATGTATTCGACTGTGAATGGTTTGGTGATGTAGGCGTTGGCTCCAGCTTTGTCCAACGCTTCCTCAATCTTTCCCATCGACTTCTCGCTGGTCACCATCACTATGGGTACGGTGCACTGCTTGTGAGAGGATCGGACTTTCCGGACGAAATCAATGCCGGTCATGTTCGGCATGTTCCAGTCTACGAAGATGATGTCTGTGGACTTGGGGTTGAATTTCTTGAGGCCGTCGTTGCCGTCTTCTGCCTCGTCAAACTCAAACTCCGCCAGTTCGGTCTTGCGCAGAGATTCCTTTACCATATTGCGCATGACCCTGGAGTCGTCAATGACAAGGGCTCGAATTTTCATTCAGGACCTCCCTTTCCTTAAGCGTATCGGCGCTGATTCTACTGTGCGTCGTGCACCCAGGTATTTGTACTGGCTTACTCAGTACTAGATTATGGAACAGGAGAGAAGACATGTTTGTAGCCTATTCGGGGGGATTTTTCGGGTGATACCAGAGTGGATATCGAACCGATTCATAGTATACCAATCTAGCGAGTCTCTATCCTGTGCGTGCAGGCGTTTCAACATGATTGTTCAACGTGGCTGCGTTGGGCGAGCGGCTTAGCTGCTACGATTATCCGTCTCATCATCGCCGTCGCTGCCCGAGGCTCTCCTTATCAACTCTCGGCGTGAGGTTATGTTCAAACGCTTGTATATTCTCTTGATGTGCGTCTTGATTGTGTTGATACTAATATATAATTGGTCTGCGATTTCCTGATAAGTGAATCCCCGCGCAATCAGATTGGCAATTTCTCGTTCCCGGCGAGACAGACTCGAGAATCTCTCATGCAATTCTGGGAGGATAGGGGCATAACACGACCGGATTATCTGTCCTAAAGGTTTAAGAATGGAGTAGGGGTACGAGATGCTTTCCCCGGAAATAGCCATCCTGATCGCACACAGGAGTGTGTCTACAGAAGCGCTCTTAAACACCAGACCCTCAGCGCCGCTACTTAATGCTTCGAGCATCGTTTCTTCGGTCTCGAGGCTGGTTACGAATATTGCGTGGATTGACGGCCGCTTTGTCTTTAATTCCTTTAGCCACTTAATCGCAGACCCGTCCGGTAGCCTAGTTTCTGAGAGTATCACATCCGGGCTACTTTTCAGAAGTCGGTCTGAGGCTTCGGCAATTGTATCCACCGCCCCCGTTACCTCGAGGTCTGGTTCTTTTGATAACAAAGCGGCTAGCATATGCCTGAACATTGCCGAAGAGTCCATTATCAGCACTTTATACTGCCTGTGCATGATAGTTTACCTATGGTGTCCAAAAAACTACTGCGCAGCAGACTCGTCAACTAGCGCTCTTGTAAGAACAGAATAAGGAGGATTACTTCCTCCATAACTAGATTGTGGGGAAAAGCACACTACTTCTTCTAACCCGACGCAGGTGATAGATAGGGTGATATATTAGGTGGGAAATCCTATTTGCTCGGGCATGACAATCTGAAGTTTCTAGTCTAATGACTGTCGTATCCGAACTCGGTACTTCGCCGGAGATTCGTTAGACTAGTATTCAGAACTTGTCATTTTCTAACTATTTATATTCCCAGCTAGAATGGTATCCAAACCTGGGCAATTTAGTTCTCGTTCACAGCTCTAATTCAGTTAGGGCTTCCAAGCAAAAGCGGCTTTGGGCTCTTGAAGACAAGTGTTCACTGACATGATTGACGTGTGAACGAGGAGTATTGCAGATGGTCAAATGCCTTACTTCCCCAAGCATAAGTGCTCGAAAGCGATTCGGTGCGGTATCGCTCGAAACCGTCCCCAGTCATGCCATGGCCCGGAAAGATTCGTTAGTGATTCAGCTATGTTCGTCAAATCACAAACCGAGATCTCAATGAACCCCGTGATTGCCTCTTCAGTATCTTTCGGCTCCGGCTTACGAACCGTCTCGTTAGTAACATACACATATGAAAAGTAATCCAAACGATTATCAGCATACTTAAAAACAAAACGAAGATCATCGAGTCTTTTAAAGGGAACCCCCAGCATGCCTGTTTCCTCTTCGAGTTCGCGTACGAATGCCTGATCTGGAGACTCATCACCCATGATCTGTCCGCTTGGCAGACGGTAGATACCCGGCGGATAGAAAGGTTTGGTCATCAATAGTACCTTCTCGCCTGGGCGACGGATCACCATAACAACCTCGCCCGGAGACTTGGATCGCTTGGCTTTCATGATTTCCAAGAAATCTGAGCCGACTTCCAATTCAAATTCACGCATCTTACTACACCCGTGTACCCTGCATACTAGCTATACTATATTACAACCACCCAGTTTGCACAATGGCTTGTCTGGATACTTGTCTTACTAATGTACGCAAGCTATAATGCAGACTAGAGGCGAGCTATGCCTCAGTAAGCTGTGCAGAGAAGGAGTATCCATGTCCGACTTCACACGCTCACAGAAGATTGCCATGGTTGCTGCCTATACCGTGGTGGTCCTCACCTTTGTAGCTCTCAGTGTGATAGCTTTGCGTTCGAATGCTTTTCGTGCGTCCAACAGTTCGGAAGTTGAGTTTACCGAAGCCGATACAGACACAGCAGTTTCCGAGATTTCGACGGAACCCACTCCAGGCTCAAGCAAAGTATGTGTCCATGTCACTGGTAAAGTCGAGAATCCTGGTGTCTATGAATTGGAACCAGGAAGCCGAGTAAAGGATGCTATCGAGTCTGCCGGAGGTGCTCTCCCGAACGCAGATCTTGAAAACATAAACTTGGCCCAAAAGCTGTCTGATGGTGAACAGGTCTATATTGCTCCCAAAGGTGAAATTCCACCTCCTGTTACGTCAACTGTTCGAGGAAGCGAAGAGATGCAGAGCTCTACCATTGCAACTAGCACGTCAGATAGAGAGCATTCACGTACATCCGCTTCGGAAAAACTCACTCATCCGGGGCAGGGTACAGTCAATATCAACACTGCTGGTCTCCAGGAACTTCAGCGCCTACCGGGAGTCGGGCCTGCAACTGCTCAGAAGATAATTGATTATCGGACTCAGAATGGCCGGTTTGACTCAGTGGATGAATTGGAAGAGGTCTCGGGAATCGGGCCCGCTAAACTGGAGAAAATGCGGCCGTTTGTCCGGTTGTAGTTCCTGGAATCTAATCTCACAGAGTGCTTATGAACCTTTGCCGCCGACCGCTGTTCCCGTTTGCAGTGGCTTTCATTGCCGGTATAATCTGCGCTACCAGCATGGTCTCCAGAGTTGTCACGCCGTGTACAGTCGTACTAACCATAGCCTTTGTTGGTTATTTCCTATGCCTGCGAAATAGCAGTCGACTTTTCCTTCTACTTCTTGTATCTGTATTCGTTGCAGGAGTTCTTCGCGTCATTACTTACCAACAGGTCTCTCCAAACGACGTCTCTCGTTTCGCCGAAGGAAAAAGTGTTTTGATTACTGGTAGAATCGCATCAGATCCAGAAGCTTTTGGAGATCGCATTCGGTTTGTCCTGGCTTGCGAGGGAATCGGGACGTATGAAAGACAGTGTATTGTGTCCGGCAATGCAATGACCACCCTCTTCTTGTCGGATGACGCGCGCTACAAAATTCCTTGTTACGGAGAAGTGGTCAGAGTCCGCGGACGTCTTCGAATACCTCATTTTTCTACGAATCCTGGTTCATTCGACTACAAAGCCTATCTGGCTCGCAAGCGTATTTACTGCACCCTTGTAGGCGGCATTGACGATCTATCAGTGCTCAGTGGCCCTCGCAGGAATCTCGTATGGGTGGCTACCAAAGCCAGATCACTATTGGAAAGCAGAACGCTAGCCTTGTTTCCACCCCTGGAGGGCAAGTTGATCTTGGGTATTCTTCTCGGAAACTATGCTTTACTTCCACCTGAGACCCAGGCTGCCTTCATGAAGTCAGGTACTATGCACCTCCTGGCTGCTTCCGGCTTCAACTGCGGCATAATCGTCGGCATTTTCGGCTACCTGATGTACAAGTTGACCACTCCTCGTACTGTGAGGCATTTACTCTTGATTGCTTTGCTATGGATGTTTGCCATCATGGTTGGCGCAGGACCATCCATAGTTCGAGCAACGGTGATGGTGAGCGCTTTCTTAGCTGCTTATTTGCTCTGGCGATTTCCAGACCTGCCTAATCTAGTTCTGTTTGCGGCTTTGGTTATATTAGGTATAAATCCCCTTGCCCTATTTGATGTGGGATTCCAACTCTCGTTTACTGCTGTGTTGGCTATAATGCTTGTTATGCCCCTTGTGAATCCGTGGATACAAACTTTCTTTTCACCTCTGATTGCCACTTCGCAAACTGCCTTAAACCCACATCGGTGGATCTTGTCGGCCAGTCGATGCATAGCGACCGCAGTTGCACTATCCGTGGCCTCTACCATCGGGACCTGGCCGATAACTGCACACTACTTCAATTACGTCTCGGTCGTGGCCGTGTTCGCGAATGCCATAACTGCCCTCCTGGTCGTGCTGTTGACAGGTGTTGGATTGGCAACCTTGGCGGCAAGTGTCTTGTCACCTGTGATTGCCTATCCATTTTCTTTAGTTGGCAAAATGCTTGCGGACTTGATGCTGGCAGTTGTGATGGACTTGGGAAGTCATTCCTGGTCATGCATATCGGTTCGTTCGCCGTCTTGGGCATTCATGTTTCTTTACTATGCTCTTGTTCTCTGGGTCTTAACTCACGTGTCGAAAAACGACAGTGCCATAAAGGGAACTACTGATGCTGCAACCGCCAAGTATTAGTGAAGACAGAGTTAGAAAACTACTTCCATCAAGAAATCTGTTGATCCTGATTGGCTTGGTGCTACTGACTATTCTCGCCTGGTCACCATTTTCCGCCGATAACTCAAAAGCGCTGTATGCGTATTTCCTAGATGTCGGGCAAGGTGACTGTATTCTTATCAAGACACCCTCAGGACGAACTATGTTGGTTGATGGCGGTGGGCGACCGAACAGTCCCTATACTGATGTGATAGGTAGAAATGTGGTCGTCCCAGCGCTTAGGAAACAAGGCTTAAATCGTATCGACGTTGTTGTACTCACACATCCCCATGATGACCATGTTCAAGGTCTGATTCCGGTTCTTCAAGACTTTCGCATCGGTATGGTGCTCGACCCAGCTCTACCCCACGGTTCAGACTCTTACATGCGCTTCTTGGCCGAAGTCAAGAAAAGAAAGATACCGTATAAGCGCGCAGTACGTGGACAGACTGTAAACTTTGGGGATGGCGTGTGCGCAATCGTGCTCCATCCTCCTGATGAGCGGCTAAAAGAAGTCAGTAGTTATCTCAATGCCAATTCTGTGGTACTCAGAGTCACATATGGGTCTTCGTCTTTGTTGCTCACTGGTGATGCGGAAAAGAAAGCGGAGGATGAAATGCTCTCCGCTGGTATGAATGTCGAAAGCGATGTATTGAAAGTTGCTCATCACGGGAGCAGATCAGCTACATCTGAGCATTGGCTCGACAGGGTAAAACCACGTATAGCTGTCATTAGCGTTGGTCAAGGCAATCAGTTTGGTCATCCCAGCCCCGAAGTTCTTGAGAGATTAGCTCGCCGGCGAATACGTGTGTTCAGGACTGATTGCAATGGTGCGGTCATGATTCGGATGACAACTCGGTCACTACGAGTTAAGCCTGTTTTTCCCAGCGTAAAGGATTAGCAGGGTTCGATGCTGGGTATCTACCTCTACAGACTACCGGGTGGGGTTCCACAAAGTCGTTTGAAGCGTAGAATGTCGGAGGTGTACGACATTGAGAGCGTCCCGTCTATTCTGCCCGATAGCCACCCTCTTGTTATCTTCATGTATTGTTTTGGCTCAAAGCGTGACCATCACATCGCCACAGAGCAGATCCATCTTTCAGCACATAGGCGGTGTTGTAACCGTTATAGTCTCAGCCACTGCATCGGGCGTGCCGACTGGTGGCGGGGTTGAATTCGTGCTGGATCAAGGAGAATCATTCGAAAGATCGGGGAGAGTCTATTCATCACCCTACGAATACATTTTTACCGCCGTGCCGTTGGGAGAGCACACCTTGCATGCATATGTCATAAATTCCGCTGGGAATCGCATCTCACCGCCGGATTTTCGAGAACGGATAGGGGTCGGAGATATCATCGTGTGCATGGGCGACAGCATTACGGCCGGCGAGTACGATGATATTGACTACGATAATTGGTCAGCCGACGGTCGCAATGGCCCATACTGGGATCCGCAAGACCAAAAATGGTACGGCGGTTACGAGCCGATCTTGAATGATTTGCTCACTGCTTCGCGCGGTTATCCGCACAGCGTTGTGAACGAGGGATTGCCCAGCGAGTCTACGGACAGAAACCCTGACGGTACACCTGGAGGCGCGAAGGTCAGAGTAAGCCAGGTAATTTGCCGCAATCCTACTGCCAAAACATGGTTGATTGCGTATGGTACAAACGATGCAAACCAGCATATGCCAGCATCTACCTTTAAAGCCAATCTTCAGAGCATCATTACGCAGATACATACAGCGATTCCTGATGCCAGAATCTATTTGCCAAAGGTGTTCTATTTCAGAGAAGATGACCCTCAGGGCGACCACCTTTTGATCCCAGGTTATCACAACGCGATAGGCGAACTTACGCGAACAATGTCCGGAGTCTATTGGGGTGCTGATCTGGAAACCCTCTTCAAGGGCAATCACTCCCTGTACAACCATACAACTGGTCAGCCTGGTACATGGTTTTCACCACATGGAACGCATCACCCTAATGGGGTAGGCGTCCAGAAGATGGCTACGCTATGGAAAATGGCACTTCTCGACCGTGCAGTTTTGGTGGGCGACGGCGTGGTAGCCTCTTTTGGAAGTACCAATGCTGACAAAATTCGACTTGACAACGCAAACTCAATAGGTCTGAATGCGAGCAATCTTCTGCAGGTGTGCGAAGTACCAAAGGAACAAATAACCCCTCCAGATGGTATGGTTGTGTTAGGCAAGCTGGGCTACGACTTGCGATTGACGGGCGGTGGGGACTTTACCTCCAGTCTTAGTGTTACTATGCGAGTCGAGGCAGCAGACCTAGCCTCGGCCGGAGCAACGTCTTGGGATCAGACATGGATTGGATTCGATAATATCATATTGCCGACAACAAGGATGGCAGACCCCGATTTTCCGTCAGATAAGGACTTGAAAGCATCCGTAAGCCATCGGGGAAGAATCTCGGCATTGGCCAATGTTAGTAATTTATCAACCATATGTACTTCATCGCCGTCTCGACCAGATGGAGAAAATGGGTGGTTTATTACTCTACCGCAGATAGCCCTTACTGCTACTGGCGGTATAGGGGCGATAACCATAAAATACCGCTGGGATTCGGGTTCCGAAATCATGTATTCTGGTCCGTTTGCCGCACTCTTGGGATCACACACGTTGTATTATTACGCAATGGATCAGTACGGAAACAAGGAGCCTACTAAGTCGAAGGTTTTCAAAGTAGACATCACTCCTCCACTGCAACCAACTATCTCAGACGGCGGCAAGTATTGCGAACCAGGCAGACAATTGTGCGTGTCTTGGACGGCTAGTAGCGATCCGGAGAGTGGCCTAAATAAATACAAGTACGCTATTGGTACTACACCGGGCGGAACAGAAATTCTGGATTGGACGAGCACAAAATCCACTAGCTTTACCTGGACCCCGCCTAGTATAGGTGGCATCACCTATTACTTCTCTGTTATGGCAAAGAATCTTGCGGGTATATACTGTGCTCCAACAACGGACAGCATAACTGTTCCTTTCGAAGTACCGTCTCTAGGTATGGCAAAACGTATGGCCGATGGATTGCCTATCTTGGTACGCAACGTGATTGTTACAGCATCTTTCGATAACATGGTGTATCTAGAAGAACCGAATAGGTCAGCTGGTATAGCCGTGTCTTGTCAGTCATCGCCTGCTCGTGGTACGAGTGTTGCTGTTGCGGGTTTAACTAGAAATCAAGCTCTCGAACCTATGTTGCTGGATGCGGAATTCAAGAACGAAACCCTCGGAGAGATCCCGAGATCGGTTGGGGTACCGGTCCGGACTCTGTTTTGGAACATTTCGGAGAGCGGACTGGGAAAAGGTCTCAGTACGTTTGGGCTGTTGATGACTGTCTGGGGAGTCGTCAAGCATTCGGGTGTAGGCTGGATGATAGTATCGGATGGCTCAAATCCCAACGGCCTGTACGTGATCTGTGATCGTCTGACAAATGTTCCTCCTCCAGGGACCTGGGTTGCGGTAACAGGTGTGAGTACAATTGCTGAACATGATGGTCATTGGTTGCCAGCTCTTAGACCTCGTGACCAGGCAGATGTGTTGATTATTCGCCCTGCTTAGCACTTCACAGCCCTTGCCGTATTTGCTTTTTGAAGTCGACATCTACTATCGTGTTAGTTGTCTGCGCAGAAACTAGTAAGCCCTCAGGAACTCATCCCAGGAAGTATCCCGTGCAAAATCTGTTGTTTCGTACTGACTCAAGATTCTGTCAGGCGGCGGGATATATACGGAAATCCCATGAGCATTAGCTACCTTTCCGCCGGAATTCCGTTGGTACAATATTACTTGATCCAGGGCTGTAATCACTGACCGACATGCGGTGTTAACGGTAGGCGAAGTACTTACTGCGTCTAGCCGGCTAGCAAAGTCGTACAGATCTTTGTAATCTATGTACTGCTTCTTTTCAAAATCGAAATACTGAGTTTCGCTTTGGACCTTTCGAACCAGAGGCCATTGGTCAGGGCTTGTACTTAACACGCGGCCAAGCTCGTCTACTGCCTGAACAATAGTGTCTAATGTAGGCAGACTTATTGTTGAGTAGGTAAGCGTGCCCGTATAGGTACTGTAGTAACCCATATAAGAGTCGATTATCTGACGACTGACCTCATAAGGGGACGCTTGTGGTGAAGATACCAGCTTGGAAAGGACTCGCTCATACGGTTGTCCGGTAGCAGGAATATTGTCTTCGGAGGCTACCATAATTTCGGCACAGTCTCGAATAGAATAGGCTACCTCCAGCATTCCCATCAGGCAGGCGTCAAAAACCACGATGTCGACGTATGGCGACTGAATAAGTCCCTCTCTCAGCGCCGCCAGACTCATTTCGCTTTGGTTCGTGTCGTCTATGTTGAGAGCTTTGACCTCCATGGGAATTGACAGTGTGCGCACGGCCAGAGTCTGCCATCCTCGTCCATGGTCCCAAAGTACCAACATATAGTGCTTTGCAGGGTAAGCTTGAATTGTCCAGTGAATGAACTCACTTAAGTTGGCTGGATCAGCCATGTCCCGCTCGCCTATGTCCGCTATCAGTTCAGAATTGATGACAGCGTCATCGTAGTCCTTTCGGATGTAGTAGCGACGTGTTGTGGTCCAATCGCCATTGGAACTGTCGTATCCTGGGGTTCTGTCTATCTCTACCACCACTGATACGGAATCGCTAGAACCTACACGTTCCAACTCGTTTATGTCCTGGATGGCATATTTCTCTAAGTTATTATCTGCCGCCATGTAGAGCATAACCGTCCATTGACGGTCAGCCCCATCTTGCGTTGGCAGACTAATAGCGCGATGGCTTCCGCAGCCGGACAATAGGCCTAATAACGCCAGTAAGCTCAGGATGATTAGTCGTTGTCGGTTTTTAGAAATGACCAAGTTAAGCCCCTGAAGGAACAGCGATTATGAGGATAGATTTCGAACACTAATAGCCTCTCGGGTAAGTATATCACGCTCTGTTTCTATCCGCAAAGTCAAATTGCCTGGATCTTTCGCAAGGCAATCGTTAGACAATGAACAGCAGTCTGGTGCTCCCTAATAGTTAAGACGACAGATTACTCGTTCGCGTAATCTCGAATTTAGGATCGCTACCACCTATAGCATCAAGGGGTTCCGGGCGATAATTAATATAGTGACTGTTAACCTGCTTTTGAACCACTCGTTCAGAGATTTGAGGAAGGACACATGCAACTGCTCAAGCTTGAAGATATAGTTCCCAACGCCAATCAACCTCGACGCACGTTCTATGACGCTACTCTCGAAGAACTAGCTCAGTCCATAAAGGAGCGCGGAGTTCTTGAACCTATAGTCGTCCGCCCAAAAGGTGATAAGTACGAAATTGTCATGGGTGAGAGACGGTACCGCGCCAGCAAATTGGCTGGTCTTACCGAAATCCCAGCGATAATTCGTGAAATGTCTGACGAAGAGTCTGCCACAGACGCACTTTTGGAGAACTTCCAGCGCGAGGACTTGAATCCCATCGACAGAGCGCGAGCAATCGAGTCTCTTCTTACTTTTATGACTTGGTCGCAGTGTGCGAAAGCTCTCGGAGTTAGTGAAAGTACACTCCGCAGGCATATGGAATTGCTCGAACTCTCACTACCTGTACAACAAGCACTGATTGAAGCCTGGGATAAGACTTCTGGGAGTTGTTTCACAGAAGCCCATGCACGGGCACTGAAAGCCATAAATAATGACACCGGAACGCAAATACGCATCATCGAGAAAATAAAGTCAGAAAATATGTCCGTTACAGATGTGCAGAAGCTACTCGATGCGATCAAAGAGGTTCCAGAAAAAAAAGAAGCTTTCTTGCGTGTGCCGCTTCGCGTGACGGAAGAGATTCTTAAACAAATAGGTAGGGCTCGACAAAAGTCAAAGCCTTTCAAACCCCAGACTGCAGACCAACACCTTGCCGCAATAGAAAGAGCGGCAAATCAACTCGACGATGTTCTCGACACACGATTGATCGACTACCTGAAAATCGAGCAGATGAACCAACTGCTGAGCACTTGCTCTACTTTGCTGTCTGATCTCGAAGAGTTTTGTAGGGAAGTCAGGAATGCGCTCAAGAAGGGAGATGATGGCTTCCGTGAGGTTTACATCCATTGCCCATTGTGTGGTCGGATAGAGCTTATCGGTAGCTTGAAATGCAGCGTGTGCTGGTCAATCCTTCGCCGCTGTTTGGATTGCGGGCACTACGACCGTATGTACCAAAAATGCAGCATATCTGACGAATACATCTATATGTCCGAGGCCGAATCGCCCAAAGAGACTTCCAAATCATACAAGTGCTCGAATTACAAACCTAAGTTCGAGCCGCGTAAAGCTGCTTGAGTGTTGTGCCCTAGAGTAGCGGGCGTTGGACCGACTCCCTGTTTGGCCCAACGCCCCCTTTCTTGCATTACCCCTTGCATACACAGCTCCCCCAACTTTCTCGCTCGCTCCTTCCGTCTGGAAAGCATAACTGAAGACCAATCACTATCCTCTTCTGCGCTAGTTTACACAGCTTGTACTGCGTTGTAGAATATAGCTTGATCGCTATTATGCAAATAGCTGTGTATAAATCCCTTGATAGATAGGGACAGGAACTTATGTTTACTTCTGCTGAGTTTCGAAATCCTCCAGCCGCTTATCGGCCAATGCCCTTCTGGTTTTGGAACGGTAAGCTGGAAATACCCAGACTCGAGCAACAAATCGCCGACATGCATCAAAAAGGCCTTGGCGGATTCTTCATCCACGCTCGGTTCGGCTTGGATACTACTTATCTGTCTCGCGAGTGGCTGGATTGCGTCAAGGCTAGTGTCAAGATGGCAGAGAAACTGGGAATGGAGGTTTGGTTGTACGACGAAGCAAACTTTCCCAGCGGCCTCAGCGATTTGAAGGTTACTGCGAAGCCTGAGTTCAGAGCAAAGTTTGTTGACCTGACAGAAACCCATGTCACAGGGCCGCGCATCGTGGATCTAACCGTTCCCCATGGCAAGGTCCTGTGTGCCAAGGCAGTCTTGTGCGAACAGGGAACGCTCACCAACTACTCTGTCAACCTGATGGAGTCTATTAGCGGAAACCTCCTGAGTTGGAGCGCACCCAGCGGTGAATGGCAGATAATGGTGTTCGTCCTTCAGGTGTTAGATGCTCCCAATGGTAAGGTCTTCGGTGTAGACTACATGAACCGGGACGCTACCCAGCTATTTCTCGAGACCACACACGAGGTCTATGCTCGCGAATTGGGTGAGTACTTCGGCAAAACCATTAAGGGTTTCTTCGTAGATGAGCCGACCCTTCTACCCTGGCATCATGATATCTCATGGTACGGACTGCGTCCTCATCCACGAGTGGTCACGTGGAGTGTTGGGCTAGCGGAACAGCTTGAGGACAAAGGATTGCCGGCTTCGGAACTGCTTCCTCATCTCTTTTACACAATTGACGACACCACTCCGGAGAAACGACAGGCTTTCTATGAACTTACGAGCCGGCTATATGCAGAGTCATTTTTCAAACCCTATCGAGAATGGTGCGACAAACACAACCTTCTATTAACGGGTCATCTTCTTCTCGAAGAAGGTCTGTACTGCAATACCATTTTTCAAGCTGACCCTGTGCCGGCTCTCGCTTACATGCATATCCCGGGTACAGATCACCTGGGCTTATCAGCCGAAACTCCGTATGGTGGCTGGAATCATGTGCCGCAGATGCGGACCAATATCCAGGGCGAGAAGCTCGTATCGTCAGTGAGCCATCTTATTACAAATTCTAGGACGTTAAGTGAAACCTTCGGATGTGCAGGCTGGGGACTTACGCTCGAAGATATGAAGCGCATTACAGACTGGCAGTACAGCATCGGGATTAACTTCCTATGCCCTCATGCACTCTTCTACAGTATCGAAGGTTTTCGAAAAGCTGACGCACCACCATCACACAACCACAATGCTTCGTGGCAGTACTATAGGCTCTTCGCAGATTATGTGGGTCGGCTTAGCTACATGCTAAGCGATGGCAAGCATATGGCTCAGGTCGCCGTGCTCTACCCGATTCGAGAGTTCCAAGGCGTTTACGAGATTGGCCGTGAAAATGAAGCCGATCGGGGCATTTCTGACGCATTCGATGCAGTCTGTACCGTGCTGCCTCAGATCGGCTATGATTATGATATCATTCCCCCATCTTTGCTCAATACCGCAGAAACGGACGGTGGTAGACTCAAGATTGGTAACGAAGAGTTTGGCGTCCTATTGCTACCATCCGATGTGCAAGACTATCAGGTGGCTTCGAAAGTCAAGGAGCTCGAGTCTAGGGCAGCTCATGTCATTCGCATTCCTAAGTCAGCTAGCCGGGATTCGGACGAGCTTGGAAAGTGGCTCAAGAAGACGCTATCCACATATATTTCTGCTGATGTGATTGTGGTTTCCGAAGAAAAGGTGCTTTCTCCTATACGCTGTCTTCACCGCCGAAAAGATGAAAGCGATGTCTATTTCTTAACTAACACTTCCAACGAAAATCAGGCGTTCTCTCTATCGCTTCTAGGGGAAGTGAATCTGAGACACTTGGACCTTGAGACTGGAAATGCATTTCCCGTTTATGTGGTTCATAGGGATGGCCGCACTAGCCTTGATTGTGCACTACCACCATACGCATCTACGATATTCATCTCCAGCGATGATAAACCAAAAGACTTATCAGTGGCTGAATCAGTATCCGTACATACGATGGATCTTGGCGACGAATGGCAATTTTCTCTTGAGGGACCGAACTGCCTTCTGCTGGACAAATGGCAATTCGAACTTAGGACATGTAACAACACACATCGTTACACCTACCACACATCTTTTGAAGCAGAAGAAATTCCAGGCAACTTGCTCTTGTTATTGGATGACATAGAATACCGCAGTGCGTTCATGGGTGGTATGAACATCACGATTCAAGTGAATGAGCAGAAGTGGATAAACCCTCACTTTGGCACGTACTTCGACTATGGGTTCAAGACTCTTGATATTACATCCGCTGTCCACACAGGAGTCAACAAAATAACATTGACAATCGTCCACGATGCATGGACAGGAGAGCCAAAGCTGATAACCAGTACTCCAAAGCTGCTGGGAGACTTTGAAGTAGCAAGTATTTCGCCAGGACGAATTCGCAGACCAGTCGGGAAGGCTTTCATTGGCTCTTGGACGGAGCAGGGTTATCCATTCTTTTCAGGGATAGGTTTGTATTCAACTTTCTTTTCACTACCCACCATTGAATACAACTCCGTTCGGCTGCTGATTGAAGAGGTTGGCGATATGTTTGAAGTATTTGTCAATGATAAGCCTGCTGGTGTTCGCCCGTGGCGGCCTTGGGCTCTCGACATCGGTAATTTTGTCCACCCAGGCACTAACAAGCTGACGATCAAAGTTACAAATACTATGCAAAACTTCTTGGAAGGCGTACCCAGACCATCGGGTTTGTTGGGACGGGTAAGCCTGGAAATTGGAAAAGTGAACAAGAATGCAGGCTCGAATATTTGAGCATAGAAGATAGCAAATCTGTTTCTTAGATATTGAAAGGAGCTGCGGAATGGATTATAAGATATATCCTCTTCCTGTCGGTGAGTCCATTGAGCCTGATCCAAGGATCTTCTACCTTGGTGACTGTTCGAAAACAGTGCGTTTATGGACTTACTTTTGGCTTGTTAGGGGCGAAGACAGGGTTATCCTAGTGGACACTGGTTTTAATATGGCTAGTGGCGAGACTTTCAACCCGGATATGAAGCAGCCAGAGGATTGGCAACCGGTGAATCGGTTAAAGAAACACAATGTTTCCCCTGAGGATATAGACACTGTCATACTTACCCATCTCCATTGGGACCACTTCTCGCCAACTGCCAAGCATTTCAAGAACGCAGTGTTCTGGGTAAACAAGATAGAGCTGGCTACTGTTCTAAATCCTCCTTATCCGTGGTTCGGCATGTTTGCCTTCACAGATGCCATACGAGAGTTTCATAATGAAGGACGTTTCCGCGAAGTAGAGGACGAGGCGGAGGTGTTGAGCGGAATTTCTGTTTTCCACACCGGCGGACACACACCCGGCAATCAATCCGTGGTAATATCTACCTCTAAGGGAAAAGCAGTTATCACTGGCGATGTAGTATTCACATATCGGAATATTGAGGAAAATGTGCCGGGAGGGTTTAACTCTAACTTATTGGAATGTTTCGACGCCATGCGGAAGATACCACAAACAGGAGACTTGATTTTGCCAGCTCATGATCCGATGGTTGTCGAGCGTTACGGCTGGGAGATAGGTTGAAACTATGGAAGTTGAGCTACAAATTGCAGACCTAGAACAGATAGCCTTGCAGATTCGCAGGGATATCCTGAAAATGATATATGCCGCCGGCACAGGTCATCCCGGAGCTTCCCTCTCGGCTGTTGAGATAGTGACCGCACTCTATTTCCGTGAGATGCGTATTGACCCGGCTAATCCATGTATGCCTGAACGTGATAGGTTTATCTTGTCCAAAGGACACGCCTGTCCCGTCATGTACGCGGCTTTGGCTCGGCGTGGTTACTATCCTGTGGACACCATCATGACCCTCAGGAAAATTAATTGCCCGCTCCAGGGTCATCCGGATATGAAAAAAACCTGCGGTGTGGACATGACCGCTGGATCACTAGGAAATGGCCTCTCCATTGGTGTAGGTATGGCACTTGGGGCGCGTCTGAACGACTGGGACAGTCGTATTTACGTCCTCATGGGCGATGGAGAGCTTCAAGAAGGTTTGATCTGGGAAGCTGCTATGAGTGCTGCCCACTTCAAATTATCAAATCTAGTAGGCATAGTGGACTGGAATGGCCTTCAGCTTGATGGCAGGATCGAGGACGTTATGAATCTTAACCCACTGAGCGCGAAGTGGCAGGATTTTGGCTGGCACGTACAAGAAATAGACGGCCACAGCTTACCCCAAATTCTCAGCGCCTTCGAAAGGGCTAAGGAGGTAACCGATCGACCTTCAGTTATTTTGGCTCATACCGTAAAGGGCAAAGGCGTTTCGTTTATGGAAAACCAGGTTGACTGGCATGGGAAAACCCCGAGCTTCGATGAAATGAAGCGCGCAATGCTGGAGCTAGGGGAGGATTGGAATGGCTGAAGTCGCAACCAGAATTGCCTATGGATTGGAACTGGCAAGAATCGGAGATAGCTACCCGGACATCGTGGTATTGGATGCCGATATTTCGAAGAGTACGAATACTTTTCATTTCACTAAGAAGTTTCCACAACGGTCATTCAATTTTGGCATCGCAGAGCAGAATATGACTGCTGCCGCTGCAGGTTTGGCCACCATGGGCAAGATTCCGCTGGTGAATACATATGCGGTCTTCGCTTCCATGAGAGCATGTGAGCAGGTGCGCACGTTCATTTGCTATCCGAACCTCAATGTCAAGATTGTTGTAAGCCATGGTGGATTGGCAGTTGGTTCAGACGGGCCTACACACCAGGGGACAGAGGACCTAGGTGTAATGAGATGCATGCCGAACCTGACAATCGTGAGCCCAGCGGATGGGCCCGCGACGCGCAAGCTGTTACCGCAAATAATCGAACACGTCGGCCCAGTCTACTTCCGCCTCGGACGTAATCCAACTCCAATAGTTTACGACCACTCAGAAGAATTCACGCTCGGCAAGGCCAAACTCGTTCGAGAAGGCAAAGATGTCACCCTGGTCAGCACAGGGATAATGGTGTCCGAGTGTCTAAAAGCAGTCGAAATGCTCGCCCAAAGGTCAATATCCGTTCGTTTGATAGACATACACACGATCAAGCCAATCGATCGTGACGCCATAGTAGCTGCCGCCGAAGAGACTGGCGCTATTGTCACTGCTGAGGATCACAATATTATCGGCGGTCTCGGTTCTGCGGTAACCGAAGTGGTATGTGAGACGAAACCGGTGCCCGTGGAGCGAATCGGCCTTCGAGATGTGTTTGGTGAATCGGGCGAACCAATGGCGTTGTTCGACAAATATTCGATGTCCGCACGCTATATCGCCGAAGCTGCTCAGCGTGCGATTTCCAGAAAGGAGAATCTCAGGTGAAATACGTAATCCACGAGTCGGAAATCGAGGCAAAAAAGCTACCAGGACGCGATCACAAAATGATTATAAGTCCATGGCACTTCGGACCCGCAAAGAATATGTGTTTTGGTGTTGCCGAATTCCCCCCAAATGCTCATGCTCCATCACATGTACACCCTGCTGAGGAAGAGATTATTTATGTCGTGAGTGGTCACGGAGAAATTTACTTCGACGGGGTTCCAGAATCAGTAACACAGGGTTCTTGTGCTTATGTACCGCCCGGAATTGAACATAGTATAAATAATCAAAGTGATGAAATCATGAAGATCGTCTATGTGTTCTCTCCGCCCGTTGTCCAAGGAAGTTATGACAAGAAAACTGAGTAAACCAATGAGCGTTCTGTATCAGGACGCTGACTTTAGTTAGGAGTTACTGAGGTTAACATGCTAGACCTAAGTGATATGCTATTCAAGATGCAGCTTATACGACACTTCGAGCAAAAGGTTGTAGAGCTGTTTCAAAAAGGTTTGATACGCGGCGCCACCCATGTCTACTTGGGTGAGGAGGCAGTAGCCGTAGGGGCGTGCGCGGCTATAAATGACGATGACTACATTACCAGCACTCACAGAGGTCATGGTCACGTTATTGCCAAGGGTCTTGATGTAAAACGCATGATGGCAGAGCTTCTTGGCAAAGCCACAGGGTACTGCGGGGGCAAGGGCGGTAGCATGCATATCGCTGATATTAGCCAAGGTGTTCTGGGGGCTAATGGTATCGTCGGCGGTGGTATTCCTATCTCGGTTGGTTCAGGACTTTCGAGCCAATATAAGAATACAGGCCAAGTCACACTCTGCTTCTTTGGTGACGGCGCCTCAAATCAAGGTAGCTTCCATGAGTCGATAAACCTGGCAAGTGTCTGGAAGTTGCCGGTCGTTTACATCTGCGAGAATAACCAATTTGCCGTTACAACTCCATGTTGGGAGTCTACTTCGGTAGAGAATATTGCAGACCGCGCGTTCGGATACGGAATCCCTGGGGTTGTTGTTGATGGCAATGATGTCTTGGCAGTATATGAGGCGGTTTCCCAGGCTGTTGAGCGCGCCCGTGCTGGAGAAGGTCCCTCCCTGGTCGAGTGCAAGACCTATAGGTGGGAGGGTCACTATCTAGGCGACCCTCAAGTATATCGCTCGAAGGAAGACGTCGCTACTTGGAAGGAACGTGAACCCGTACAGCGATTTGCACAAAAACTGGTTGCCGATGGTGTCATGACCCAGGAACAGGTGGAAGCTAGCGATCAGAAAGCTAGGGACCTTGTCGCAGAAGCAGAAAAGTTTGCCCTTGAAAGTCCGCTGCCGAGTATTGAGACTGTTCGAGATGGATTATATGCACCGTCAGCGCCGCTTCCCGAGACCCCACCATTGAGCGGACAAAGCAAGGAAGTCACGTACTGCCAGGCTCTGAACGAAGCCCTTCGAGAAGAGTTGTCTAAGGATTCGACCGTTATTATCTTCGGCGAGGATGTAGGCCTGCACGGTGGCGCATTTCAGGTGACCAAGAATCTGTTCCAGGAATTTGGTTGCGAGCGCGTTCGGAATACTCCGGTGTCCGAGGCTGCCATAGCTGGATGTGCCGTCGGTTCTTCACTAACTGGGCTAAGACCTGTCGCTGAGATTATGTACATAGATTTCAGCACTATCGCATCAGACCAGATCGTCAATCAGGCGGCAAAAATTAGGTATATGTTCGGCGGCCATGCCAAACTCCCACTTGTTATTCGCACTATGTGTGGTAGCGGTACCGGCAGTTCAGGCCAACACTCACAGAGCCTGGAAGCATGGTACTGTCATATTCCCGGTCTAAAGGTTGTTATGCCTTCTACTCCATATGACGCCAAGGGTTTGTTGAAATCTGCAATCAGAGATGACAATCCCGTCATTTTTATCGAATGGAAGCGGCTGTATAACTACAAGGACGTGATTCCCATTGAGGAATACTATATTCCGCTCGGAGTTGCCGATATCAAGCGCCCTGGCGATGATGTAACCATCATTGCAACAGGCGCTATGTTACTAGAATCATTGGCGGCGGCTGAGGAAATGGCTCACCAAGGGATTGATGTCGAGGTGGTAGATCCTCGGACTTTGTATCCTCTAGACCGGGAGACGATTTTGGCCTCGGTTCGAAAAACTGGTCGTGTTGTAGTTGTACAAGAGGCTGTCAATAGATGCAGCTTCGGAGCTGAACTGTCGGCTATGATCGTTGATGAAGCATTCGACTATTTGGACGCTCCTATCAAGCGGGTTGGTGGTATGGACGTTCCCATGCCCTACTCAGTACCGCTCGAGAAGGCAGTGATTCCGTCGAAGGAGCAAATCATCGAGGCGGTGAAAAGCGTACTATGACCAATCTAGAGGGAAAGGTAGCATTTGTAACTGGCGCCGCACACGGTATAGGGAGAGCTGTCAGTCAAGCTTTGTACAATGCGGGTGCCGCGGTGGTATTTGCCGATATTGATGAGCCTGGCGCCGCGGAGGCAGCGCGCGAGCTTGGAGGCAAAGCGTTGGGAACCTTTATAGATGTTGCCAATTCAGACGCAGTGCAGGCAGCCATTGACCGAGCGGTCGAGGTATTTGGTAGCGTGGACATACTTGTCAATAGTGCTGGCATTTGTCGACGTGGGCGTATTTTGGAAATATCCGAAGCCGAGTGGGACCAAGTGATTGCTGTGAACCTCAAAGGTGCATTTCTATGTTGCAAAGCGGTAGTTCCCTACATGATCGAAGGAGGCTGGGGGCGGATTGTAAACATAGCCTCCATAGCTGGTAAAATCGGCGGTCTCATGGTTGGATTGCCCTATGCGGCATCTAAGGGCGGAGTATTAGCGCTCACAAAGGGATTAGCTCGAGAGCTTGCGGAATATGGTATCACAGTCAATGCCGTATGCCCATCGCTTGTGGATACTGACATGGCAAGAATGTTTACGCCCGCTGACATCGAAAACTACCTCAAAGGTGTGCCACTTCGCAGATTGGCGACGACGGAGGACATAGCTCAGGCAGTCTTGTACCTCTGCTCGCCAGGTGCTGCTTACGTCACCGGAGAGGTTTTGGATGTGAATGGTGGTCTACTAATGGACTAACTAGGAGGTACGGTATGCGTCTCAAGGATAAAGTTGCAATTGTGACTGGTGGTTCCAGGGGAATCGGACGAGCGATATCTCTTGGAATGGCGCGAGAGGGTGCCAAAGTGGTTGTTAACTGTGTTTCAAACGAGGCGGCGGCTTGCGAAGTCGTGGATATGATTCGCAGGGAAGGCGGAGAAGCCATGGCGTACAGAGCACACGTGGCATCTAAGCCTGAAGTCGAAGCTATGACCAAGGCTGTAGTGGAGAAATATGGCCGGATCGACGTCCTAGTGAACAATGCCGGTGTTGCGAAATTTATCGATTTTTTTGAAACCACTGAAGAAGACTGGGATTGGCACCAGAATACAAACTGCAAAGGCATATTTCTAACTAGCCAAGCCGTGGCTCGAGAAATGGTGAAAACAGGTGGCGGGCGGATCGTCAACGTAACCTCCATCTCAGGTGAAAAAGCGACAAATCCCCTCCAGGTGGCTTACTGCACCTCAAAGGGTGGGGCAAATATGCTGACCAAGATAATGGCTTTAGCATTGGCCCCGTACAATATAACCGTAAATGCAGTCCTTCCTGGAACAATTGAAACGGACATAAACAGGGACGTCTTAGCCGACCCGAAGGTGCGGCAGGGTATTATTGAAGCTACACCGCTGAAGTGTCTTGGACAGCCAGAGGATGTTGTAGGCGCAGTTATTCTCCTTGCCTCTGACGAATCGAAATGGACCACTGGTGCTCTGCTGGTCGTAGATGGTGGGTTTATGCTCTAACTCCGGAAGGAGTGGATGTCGAAACCTTTGGCCAGCATGAACGGCTGTGAGTACCTTGCGGACACGCATGAACACACAAGGTTTTTCAGTTATCCGGTTTTGCCGAGTAAGCCGATTGGTATACATGCCATGTCCCAGGTTCTTGGTGCCCGCGGATGAAAATAAAAGGTTTGTGTGATGGATAAAGAACTGCTTGCTATCGAGGGCGGAGCGCCGGTTCGTTCTGTGCCACTCCCAAATGTTGGTGGAAAGCCCGGTAGGGATTTGGGCGATGAAGAGCTTGCCAATCTCAGGGAAGTGATCGATACCGGCAGACTATTTGTACACGGCGGCAAATTTGTTCAGCAATTTGAGCAGGATTTTGCTAACCTGCTAGGCATGAAGCATGCAATTGCTTCCACTTCGGGAACTGCCTCCATCCATGTTGCTGTTGGAGCGATAAATCCCAATCCTGGTGACGAAATCATCACTTCGCCTATCACAGACATGGGGAGCATAATTGGTATACTCGCCCAAAATGCTATTCCTGTCTTTGCCGACTTAGACACCCAGACCTATACTCTTCTTCCTGAGAGCGTCGAGTCCTGCATCACCGATAGGACTAAAGCGATTCTTGTGGTCCATCTCTTCGGTCATCCCACGGATATGGATGCCATTATGGAGATTGCTCAAAGATACGGTCTATGGGTAATTGAAGACTGCGCACAAGCATATCTCGCAGAAGATAATGGCCGTCTAGTGGGTACAATGGGCCATCTTGCTTGTTTTAGTATGCAGCAGTCGAAGCACATGACGACAGGTGATGGAGGGGTTACCGTAACAAACGATGACCGTCTTGCCGAGCGTGCGCGTCTGTTCTTAGACAAAGGTTGGCCCCGTCATCCTGGCGCTCCGCGGGGGTATTTGTTCCTAGGCATGAACTACCGAATGAATGAGTTGACTGGCGCAGTTGCCTGTGCCCAGGTAAAGAAAGTGCAGAGTGTTGTAGAGCGAAGGCGCACTGTGGCTCAAGCAATCACTCAGCGAATTTCGGAGATTTCTGGCATAAACTCTCCTGTCGTACGAGATGGATGCAAACACTCCTGGTGGCTCTATCCGATAACTATCGATCAGTCGGTGCTGGGTGTCAGTCCCCAAGAGTTCGCGAAAGCTCTCTCTGCGGAAGGTATTCCGGCCGACCAGGGGTACATAGGTGAACCCATCTACATGTCGCCACTCTTTCAAAATGCCGAGACTTATGGCGATCTAGGTTGTCCATTTACATGCCCATATGCCAATGCTAGGGAATATCGTCCATCCGATACACCCAACGCGGTTGAAATTTTGAAAAATATCGTCACCCTCCCATGTAACGAGTTCTTCACACCTAATGATGTTGAAGATATTTCAAACGCCATTGCCAAGGTCGCTCGATACTACGCACAGAGGAAGCCATGAATTACACAGTTGTAGATTGTAACACGCACTTCGGTGTGTTGCCATACCGAGACACAGATGTATCACTAAAAAGACTCCTTCGTTCAATGGATGAGTATGGCGTCGCAGCAGCGTTGACATATTCACTTATGGGCTTGTCTTACGATTTTTCAGACGGCAACGAGGAGACACTCAAGAATACCCAAAATAACCCTAGGCTGCTTCCTGTTGCTACCGTAGACCCCAGGCGACACATCGGCGTTGTGGACGAGATTGTCAAACGCAGAAGCCAGGGTTTTGTCGCGCTGCGAGTGTTTCCCGACTTGCAGAATTGGAAGCTCGATTCCGTGTTATTTCGTCCCATCGCCCGTGAATTGGAACGTCTCCAAATGCCGCTTATAGTTGCCTGCCCAGCAAATGGTTCGCCTACTGAACTGTTGAATGCCGTGGACGGGACCACGTTTCCGGTAATCATGTGCGGAATTGGTTATGCAAACCTGGCTGAAGCATTAGCGGCATGTCGTGAGCACGACAACTTGTATATCGAAGTACAAATAATCGATCCACCTGACGCTCTTGCTGTTGCTGTTGATGCTGTTGGCGTGGAACGGTTTGTTTTTGGATCAAACAGTCCTTCTTGCTCCATGCGTGCTTCTCTCAACCTAGTGGTGGAATCCGAGTTGACCGCGGAACAGAAAGGAATGATTCTCTCAGGCAACATTCGCCGCATACTTGGTATACCTATCGCTAATGACAGAACGCTTCATCTGGATTCACCATTCTTAGGCTTGCCTATCATAGATGTGCATTCGCACTTCGGTAAGTGGCCGTTCCCTATGCGTAACATAGGCATAGATTATACTCTCGACTTGATGAAGCGCCGAGGGATTAGCAAGACCATCTTATCCTCCAGTCTTGCCATCGTGTATGACTTCATTGAGGGCAATCGAAGGCTAGCCGACGCAATCGAAGGTTATCCAAATCTTTTGGGTTACGTCACGGTTAATCCGAACTACTTTGAAGCTTCCTGCAAGGAGCTGGAAGTATATCTTCAAAAGCCCAATTTCGTCGGTGTCAAAATCCACCCAATGTATGCACGCCAGCCAGCCGACTCCCCCCAAACACGTAAACTGGTCCAAAAGGTAGCCGAATACGGTCGCCCGCTGCTTATCCATACTTTCGGCCAAGGAGCTCCGTCGCAGGTGCTGCAGCTAGCTCGGGAATGTCCGAATCTGCCCATTATCATGGGGCATGGCGGCGCCGATGCTTGGCGCGAAGCTGTTCACGTAATGCAGCAGGCAGACAATCTCTTTGCCGAGTTCTGCTGTACGATCCATGAAACAGGAAAGGTTCGACGGTCGATCGATGCCGTAGGTGCAGATAGGATACTCTTTGGGTCAGACTTGGACCTTTTGCATCCTGGTTTCATTGCCGGTGTATATGAAGAGGCCGGTCTTTCGCCAGATGAAATCAAAAAAATCCTATATGAAAACGCAAGTCGCTTGTTTAAGATTCAGCCATAAAGTTTACCTCTGATTTAGGAGAGCCCTTTGCCGAATCCTGGGAATATGTATCTTGACCCTGCGGTTCACTGCGAGACTCTCGAAACCGCCGTCGGATTGTGGTGTCGCTTATGCTTGAGACCAAAACTACAAACCTACCCGTGACCTTGCCCAAAGGTTTTGAAGAGTGCAATCGCTGTATCAATCGGCTGAGAGATTCTCTGCTCCAGATAGCGGGAGTAGAAGCTGTTGAAGTTGACACAGCTTCCTCTACCATGACACTTACTTACGATTCTCATCTCGTGCCGCTTGAGGATGTGCAACGGCGGGCTAGCCAAATAGGTATACAGCTCAGAGAGAGATTTGAGCACGAGACGATCGACTTGACCGGCTTAGACTGCCCAGATTGTGCCGTGAAGTTGGAGAAAACCACGGGACGTTTGGATGGCGTATTTTGGGTCTCCGTGAATTTCGCCTCCTCTAAGATGTCCATCGAATACGATCCTAGCAAGATAGATATGCAGAGAATTACAAAGCATATCCGCAAATTGGGTTATAACGTCCGGGAGCCGATAACAGGCTTTCCCGAGACCCGACAATTGCATCGCGTCCCCGCCAAATGGCATTTCAGTATTCATAGTCTGCTAACGCTAATAGCGGGTATCGGCTTGATCTTGGGATTTACCTTCGGCCGCCTTGGCTTCGAAATCATATCGAATGCACTATATGGCTTATCTGCTCTTGTTGGCGGAATATACAGTGCGCGTGGCGCCGTCTACAGCCTGAGATCATTCACCCTGGACATGAACTTCCTAATGACTACTGCAGCTATTGGCGCGATTGCATTGGGTCATTGGTCTGACGCCGCCATGGTGATGTTTCTCTTTTCGTTAGGCAATGCATTAGAAGCCAGAACCATGGAGCGAACTCGCGAATCTGTACGTTCTTTGATCGAGCTATTCCCATCTCAAGCGCGCGTTAGACGTAACGGTGAAGAGTCGACCGTGCCTATAGCCGAAATTCGTGTGAACGATGTGTTCGTCGTCAAACCAGGAGAGAAGATACCAACAGACGGTAGGATAGTGTCAGGCTTCTCCACACTGAACGAAGCTCCCATCACAGGCGAATCCGTGCCCGTTGAGAAGTCAGTGGGGGATGCCGTGTTTGCTGGTACGATAAATCAGCGAGGTTCGATAGACGTCGTCGCAACAGCAACTGCCGAAGATAACACCCTCTCTAGGATTGTGCACCTTGTAGAAGAAGCACAGGCAGAGAAAGCTCCAAGTCAGCGGTTTACAGAGGAGTTTGGAAAATATTACACACCCGCAGTCGTGGCAATGGCATTGCTGGTTGCGTTGGCTCCTCCCTTGTTATTCGATCAGCCGTTCCAGCAAGCTATCTACACTGCCTTGACACTTCTAGTTGTCTCATGCCCTTGTGCATTAGTCATTTCGACACCCGTTAGCATTGTTTCCGCCATCGGAAATGCCGCCCGCAATGGTGTGCTCATAAAGGGTGGATCGCATCTAGAGGCTGCTGGTAAGGTCTGCGTCGTCGCTTTTGACAAAACAGGGACTATTACTACTGGGGAGGCGCAAGTAACGGATATCATAGGCATAAATGACATCGAGACGGAGGAAGTCTTGTCACTAGCGGCTAGTGTGGAGAGCAGATCAGAACATCCGCTAGCCAAAGCTATCCGCCGGGAGGCCAAAAAACGTGCGGTGCAACTCAAACCTGTTACCGATTTTGAGGCTCTTACGGGTATGGGTGCAGCCGCAAAGTTTGATGGCAAGATATGCATCATCGGGAACTCGAGGCTGATGGAACAGCTAGGGATTGATTGTAGTGAGCAATTGCAATTGCTGACGCGGTTGCAGGAGGAGGGAAAGACCGCTGTCTTGGTCGCGCTTGGCCAAAAGCTCGTAGGAGTGATCGCGCTTACTGACACTATCCGAGAAACCGCAAAGGAAACGTTAAGAGAGCTTAGAAAAGTGGGCGTGCAGCGCATCATAATGATAACAGGAGATAACGAAGCTACTGCCCGTGCAGTCGCCGAAGATCTCGGTGTCGATGAGTACTATGCAGAGCTCTTGCCCCAAGACAAAGTGGATATCGTCCGCTTGCTAACTAAACGGTTTGGACCTTGCGTTGAGGTCGTTGGCGATGGTGTAAACGATGCTCCGGCCCTAGCAGTTGCGACCGTCGGAGTAGCCATGGGAGTAGCTGGTTCCCCAACTGCTTTGGAAACCGCCGACATAGCTCTGATGTCAGACGATTTGCGGAAACTCCCCTACGTAATTAGGCTCAGCAGACAGACCCTTCGTACCATACGGCAGAATATCGGGTTTTCCTTGCTGGTGATATTGGTGTTAATATCCACTGCCTTACTGCGAAAATTGACTCTTCCCTTTGGCGTAATTGGACATGAGGGAAGTGCGCTGATTGTTATTGCAAATGGTATGCGCCTGTTGAGATTCCGATAATTGTGCTAGACCTAAGCAGGGACGAATCACCGCTTCTAAACAATAAGTGCTAAGTCACTCTGGGAGGACTTAGCACTGGCACTGTCTACTCTCTATATGATTCTATCGGCTACAATCTGCCTTGGTTAGTCTACTTCTTCAAGATGATATTTGCTACTTCCCAGCCCTAGCTCTTCACAAGTCTTTACCTGAATATACGGATCTTTTCCGTGGATCTTCTTGAACAAGTGGCCTTCCACATCACGCATGATCAATCCGCGTGGCACAGAACCAGGTAATAGGTTCTCAGTCTTAATGCTGTCCAGTGTTGCTTGTTCGACAGCTACTATGTCCTTCGAGGCGAATATTCCTATGTCTGGGACTAGGTTTGGTGTTGTGAAGCCAAAGCAATCGCAGAGAGGAGTTATATTGGTCGCGAAATTAATGAAAACCGCACTGTCACTCGGAAAAGTCTCTAATACCTTCTGAGTTACAATAGCCATACCGACCTGAAAATCTCTTGCGACTGCATCGGTGATGTTCAAAGCACCAACTGGACATATCTCGTTGCACTTGAGACAGAGGTTGCATTCATGAAATCCCACATGAAGCTTGTTGTCATCGGCAAATCGCATACACTTTATTTCACATGCATCAACGCAAGCACTACATCCATCTGTGAAATGCGTGCACAGGTCGGAGTCCCAGTATTTCTCTGCATGCTGAACCATGTGCAGAATGCCCCGACTATGACCGACAATTGTGCCCAATGCGAGATTTTTGATTGATCCGCCATAACCGCAGTTGCCGTGTCCTTTGGCATGAGTCAGACAAATTAAATAGTCTGCATCGTGAACTTCACCGCCAATTCGTATTTCGGTCATGGTCTTGTATTGCGCAGGGACAGAATAGTAAAAGGAGTCACTACTGCCTGCAATAGGCAGAATTGGACATCCGATTACCTCATGGGTATATCCGCGTTCATGAGCGTTACTCACTGAAGCGAGATTATCTGTAACGAAAGGATAGCCACCCGCCGACTTGACAAAAGATACTAATCGCCGGACGAAAACCGGATGAATCGTCGAATAGCCTACGTTTGTGCCCAAGTGCATTTTTATGCACACGCGCTTTCCTTGCAAGGATTCCTTTATATCTAATCTCTCAAGTATTTTGTCAAGCTTACCCGGAAGTGTGGACTGCCACTTCAACTCCTTGACTTGTGCTGGCCCAAACAAAACCTTACTCATAAGGACAACGCTCCTTTAGTCATTCGCTATCTCACGATTCTATTATCTATACGCTGAACGCAATGTGTCAAACGCTAATAAACAGTCTTCAAGCTCGAAAAGACTCCGGGCTGTTGAAATGGTTGTCAGGTAGTTGAACAAGCGATATGGTGATTTCTCTTCATAACCTTTGTCAAGTAACAGATCATCCGCAACCTAACCTGACGCTTGCCTAACAGGGTGCTCTTGTGGTGGGTAACAGTGGAGATGGATTATCCAACTTCATGCTTGTGCTGCATATCAACACTCTGCATGCCGGTCGAATGCAAATTTTAGATTGCCAGGCCAGTCATGCTAACTTGTTGGTCCGTCTGTTCAGAGTGCTCCAGGGTTTGTCATATTGTTTTGCGCTTCCGGACCATGCTTTTCCGACAGCACGCTGGGATGGTCGGTCGTTGGTACTTCTTCATCTTCAAGCACACAGAGCGGGAAAGGTGTTGCATCTTGGTTGGACAGCTTCATCTCAATGGCGACTGTTGTTCCATCTACACCAGTGGCTAGATAAACCTTGTCTGCCAGGTTTATCATCACCTTGTAGCCGGCTCCAAGTGTACGTGCAGTCGAATATCCAACTTTCAGTGCAACATCTGGTAGGTTTAGAGGATCTATGCCTGGTCCATTGTCTTTGATGACGAACACCAGACTGTCATGCCGACAATGCATGGAAGCTAAGCCACCACCCGCGTGTTTCCAAGCATTAGTCGCCGCCTCTCCAATGCAAGTGATGAACTGCTCTATCTTGCCAGGGTCCATGCCTGCAACCTCTGCAGCCTCTTGCACGCAATGTCTTATGACACCGATGGTCTGTGAATCGGCAATTTGCCATGTTGCTAGCGGCGCCCCGACCATTTCCTCGATCTCACCATTATCCACGAGCTCCAGTTTGTAGTCGGTAGCCGCCAATACCATCTTCCGATAGAACTCCAGCTTATGTCTCTCAGTTACCCTAAGCATTTCTTCCATCTTCCTACGCTCCGTGATGTCTTCTCCAGAGCTCAGAACCGCGTAGATCTTGCCTTGGTCATCTGATAACACAGTGTTACGCCAGGCGATCAGCCGCTTCTGACCGCTTCTTGTCAAAATAGAGGATTCCAAATACTCAAACTCCTCAGTCTTGCCAGCTATCAAACCTTCAAACACTCTCCGAACTTCATCCCTCGACTCAATCGGAAGGAAATTGGCAAACCATTCCTTGCCAGTAACATCTTCTTTGGCATAACCTAGAATCTCGCTTCCCTTGCGATTGATCATCTGTACTCGGCCTTCCAGATCCAAGACCAGCATTATCACGTTTGCGACATTTAGGTATTCGTTCGCTCTGTTCCTCTGCTTCTGTATTTCTTCTTCTGTGCGTTTGCGTTTGGTGATGTCATGAATGTGAACAGCGATTCCGCTCGAAATAGGGGAGACTCGGACCTCCACCCATCTGTTCAGACGGTTGACCGCAGTCTCGAATTGAATGGATGTCTTCTTGTCAATGGCTTCAAGACAAGCTTCGTGAAAAAACGTCCCAACCTCGTCTGGATATAAGCTGCAAATGCATTGGTTCAGAAGTTCGCGTCTGGGACGCTCGAAATGGCGCTCTGCTGCCTGGTTCACGAATGTATATTGCCAGTTCTCACCTAGTACGAAGAATGGATCGCTAATGCTCTCAACGATTTCCGTTATGCGGGCATGAGACTTACTTAAGTCTTCCAGTACCTTCGTTGTCTCAAGTGTGAATCTTCGCGCAGTAAGAGCACAAATGGTGGCTATTATAATTGCAAGAAGAAACGTAACAACATCTGCCCATAGCTGGAAATTATGCCTGAGCCCCGAATGTTGCAACTGGGGAACGAAGAAACTCACGTACGCAAACATGCCCAAGCTACATGCTACGATAGCCGGTCCATTTCCAAACAGGTAGGCGGCTGTAATTGCGAGCAGTATATATATAAGCACGTAATTATGAAACCAAACATTAGTGTGGAAGAACACGAGACCACCTGTCGCCAGTGCACACAGGCCTACTGCAAATACATACCCCCATACAGGCGAGGGTTGAGCAAACACATGCCGGGTATTAGTAACGCTCTTCTCGTGCAAAGGTACCTCATGCAAGCAGGAACGCATATCGGTGTGCGTAGGTGTTGGCGCGGGCATACCTTTCTTGTGCCCAAGCGCTCAGTAAACCTGATACCCGTGTGTCAGCAACCTCTAAACATGATCTGTTAGAATTTTCTTACTCAATAATTATTGACTTAATGCTGTTTTTTCACTATACTATAAATAGAACCTGAAGGGGAGTAGCGCCCGGCTCAAGCCGGAGTGGCGAGATCGTCAACACGTCGAAACAGACCGGTCTCGCTCGCACAGCCCAAAGGGGTGTATACGTGAAAGCGAGACCTTCATCGCGTAGACTGATGTTTGCGTTGGTGAAGGTTTATGTTTTTTATGTAGCAAGAACATCTTTCTCATGGAAGGAGTGTACGCACTATGAACACTCTCAAAACCGGTTTTCTGCTAGTTCTCCTGACCATGCTCATGGTCTTTGTCGGTGGATTGATCGGTAAGCAGGGTGGTATGGTTATCGCATTTGGTCTAGCGCTTATCATTAACCTGGTCAGCTACTGGTTCAGTGACAAGATCGTACTCACCATGTATCGTGCCCAGCCTATCACCGAGGCAGAAGCGCCGGAGCTTCACTCGATGGTAAGTCGTCTTGCGCGCCAGGCGGGGATCCCTGTGCCAAGGCTGTACATCGTGCCGGAACGTATGCCTAATGCATTTGCTACCGGCCGAAATCCGCAGAATGCTGCGGTAGCTGTCACCGAGGGGTTGCTTCGAGTTCTTGATCGAGACGAAGTTGAGGGCGTAATAGCCCATGAGCTTGCGCACATCAAGAACCGTGACATCTTGGTCAGTACTATAGCTGCTACTCTCGCTGGCGCAATTATGATGTTGGCCAACATGGCCCGTTGGGGCGCAATACTCGGAGGCTATGGCGGCAGGGACGATCGCGACAATGGCGGCGTGATTGGCCTCCTAGTGGCAGCCGTAGTTGCGCCGATCGCCGCTCTCATGATCCAGATGGCGGTTTCTCGCTCGCGTGAGTTTCAGGCAGACGCAACCGGTGCCCAAGTCTCCGGGAAACCATTGAATCTCGCAAATGCGCTTCTGAAACTCGAATCGGCGTCTCAACTTGTGCCTGCCGAAGTGAGCCCTGCTACGGCGCACATGTTTATTGTCAATCCACTAAACGGTGGCGGGCTTGTCAGTCTGTTTAGCACACATCCACCTATACCCGAGCGTGTAAACCGTCTCCGAGCAATCGCGAGCCAAGTAGGCCAATTCTAAACTGTCTATGCTTCACGGAGTGGTGAGCATTACTCATGGGCTTTCTTGCTTCACCGCTCCGTTATATCCCCAATTGGCCTCCTGTTGTTCCTAGGCGCAGGCATTAGCTTGACTCTGATAATAGCAGGAATTCGTTGGTAAACAACGAAATAACCACATGAGTGAGCTTTTAGACTCATACCAAAGGGGTGGCCAACATGGCAGATCGACAGCTAGGTACAGATAACTCTTTATTGAACTACCTGCCGGATTTGATTACTGGCATTAATCCCGGACTGCTGTTCGACTTCATCAAGAGATCGCCTTTGTTGACTGAGAAAATATTGAGAGGATATCGGACTAGCGTTCGCGTTATATCAGCGCCAGTGATACGACAGCGCCTTATTGCCCTAGCGAAATCAGATCCTTCCTTCCTGCAGGTTCTCGGTGCTTTATGGATCGATAGCAACAAAGCCATTTGGTCGCGAACTGCCCTGGTTAAAACGAAAGAAATCAAAGAATCTCTGGACGAAATTGTCCGCGATTACGGACTGTCCGCTACACTCATAGCTCTGTTACTCGACGACCGCCGTACTGTGAATCGCTTAGCTAGTAAAGTGAGTGTTCCTGCTGCTGCCACCAATAGTCTGCCCGACAACACCCCTGAATCCGTGAAACAAAGTGAAGCTAAGACTTCTGGCTCAACTATAGTAGTCGATCGTTTTAAGGAAGAGCGCAAGCGATTCAAGACCCGGGTTCGAGAACTTGAGTCAGACGTGTGTAAACTTGAGAGTACCCTTGGACTTCGTACACATGAGGTAGAGCAATACAAGTCACAGATAAGTTCACTGAAGCAGAAAATCACAGAACAGGCCAAGCAACTGAAACAGGCAGATAAAAGGATCGAACGTCTTATGCGGGCAAAGGCAGCCGCTGAGGAACGCAAGGCACTGGCTGAGCAGGAACTAAAACAAATGCGAAAGCAGGTCCAGGAGAGTGCTAAGAGAGAACAACCACCAACCAGTTCGATTGCTCCCCAACCCGCTCCACTTTCCCAAAGTCCTGATTGGGTTCCTGTAATCTCTAACTTGCTGAAGAATCACGCCTATCAGGTTGCGCGCACCTTCTGCGAAACTCTTACTCAGTACGACCCAGGCAGTCTGCACGCGCACCTCGCACTTGAGCACGTATACGCAAAGACCGGGGTTCGTGACAAACAAGTGGCGGAATGCCTCTGGATAGCAAGAAATCTGAACGAGCGAGGACGACCTACAAGAGCTTGCGCATTCGCTTGCCGAGCACTCGAAGTCGAACCTGAAAATAGCGAAGCACGCACAACCTTGCGGGAAGTGTTAACACGGGTAGGTACATCCGACGAATCAGCGGTCACTGCAGTTCGTGGTTTGTTTAGTAGACTCAGGAACTCCAGTCGGCCTGCCTACAAAGCCGCCCGCGAAGTCCTGGAGAAGTTGGGCAAACAATATGAGCGAACTTTCGAAATCCAGCCCGAGGTGCTCCACGTTGACAAGATAATCGACTTTACTGATGGTAGCCGATTCCTGCAAATGTCGATTAGGCGCATCATGGAAGCTGTCGATATCAACGATGTCGAAGTAGTCAGTTTTGTACGCCAGGCTCTTTTGAATCTCAAGCAGTCAAACCCTGCACTGTACCGTAACGTACTGCAGAGCCTCGTAGCGCATGATAGATCGTGTGTATCCGCAGTGTTGAACGACACGATGCCCGTTGTGGTGGACGGAAGCAACGTCGCGTGGCATGATATTAAGAAAAAACCCCGATTGCAGAACATCATAGACCTTAGATCCGAACTACGTTCGGAAGGTTATTTCCCCGTTTATATCTATGTAGATGCCGCCTTGCCGCATCAAGTCGATAAAGCCACTGCGCTTCAGCAACTTATCGAATCAGGTGCAATAGTGGCAGTCGAAAGTCATACTGATGCTGACCAGGCCATATTAGAGCAAGCTAAGCGTCTGTCTTGTCCTGTCGTTACCAACGACAAGATGATGGATTGGGATCCAGAGGACGAAGTTCCAAAGTTGCGTTTTGCTATAGACCGCTTTGGAGTGACCATCTACGATCGCTGACCTGTATCAAGGTTCCTGTTCTTGAAACTATTAATCTCATTATCAGTACATTTCTCTTGTCGCTGACCTACCCGCGTTACCTCCTCCCAAGCATAGACTGTGACAGTTATATGAGCTAACGAGAAAAAAAATTTCATTGGCCTGCTTGACAAAATGCCTTTCTTCAGATATATTAGCTACCAGGGGGGGAATAACAACTTCCGGTGCGCTTCCTTAATTACCCAATTGCAATGGATCCCCGTCCTGGGCATGTCTGGGGGTTTCCGAGGAAAGCAACACAAACGAGATATATCTCGGCCGGCCTTTCCACCATGCCGTAACACAGACTCCGAAAAGGAGCAGTTTTTGAGAAAGGAGATGAAGTGTTGTGAGGGGCGTTAGTCTATGCCTGGTGTTCGCTCTATGCACCTTGCTCTCGGCCATCGGAACACAAGCGCAGGAGCAAGACTACACACTTGTTCTGAAACAGGGCGTGAATGGCTACTCCGGAACGACTGATACCTACATGGATCGCGACTATCCAACTACAAACTATGGTACATCATACTACATTCGCGTCTACAGAACAGCTGACAGAATTGATAAGAACGGTCTGATCAAGTTTGACCTCAGTGGTCAAATACCTCAAGGTGCGGTAATAACCGGCGCCACACTATCGCTAAACGTCTGCGAGCTTGTAAACTTCGATAGCAACGATTGGGTCGATCTTGGTGTGTATCGTGTCGGTCAATACCGCGACTGGGTCGAAACTCAAGCCACCTGGAATGTATTCAAGGGCTCGTCGTATTGGTCCCAGGGCGGTGCTGAGTATGCATCTTCCGACCGCGCAGCCAATCCCGACTCCGTAATTCGTTTCTACAAAACTTCTCCCACCGGTTACTACCATTGGACTGTCACCAGCTCCGTCCAAGCATGGTACAGCGGTAGCGCAGCTAACAATGGCTGGGTAATCAGAATAGCAGCAAACGACGGAAGTGGAGGAGAAGGTGTAACTTTCTATAGCAAGGAATACTCTCCCAGCTGGCGACCGTATTTGACCATCAACTACACATTGATTCCAGAGCCTTCCAGCATCTTGGCGTTGTCCGCTGGTCTTTTCGGTTTGTTAGCACTCCGCCGAAAACGTTAAGTTGGTATTTGCTATAAATTTTATAATGGAATTCCTGGGCGGCCTCTTGGTAATATACCGGAGGCCGTCTAATTTAGTTCACAAACCCAAATCGCTATCACTAAAGCTGAGGATTGGTATATGGCAAAAGTACGAAACGCATTAACCAGCGCTATTGTGTCGATTCTCCTTTTGTTTACTTCTCCCATATTCGCTGCACAATGGATGTGGGCGCGCGGAAACCTTCATACTCACACAACCAATAGTGACGGAAATCGGTCTCCTCAAGAAGTCGCAGATTGGTACAAATCCAATGGTTATCAATTCCTTGTGATCAGCGACCATGATAAGCTCACAGATGTCACTTTGCTGAACAAGAATCCGAACGATGGCTTCATTGTCATCCCCGGAGAGGAAATAGCAATGACCGGCGACCCAAATACCCCACATCATGCAAACGCTATTGGCATTTCACAGTGGATTAAGCCTCCCGATAGGGGCATCAACCCAGGTAGAAACGCACGCTTGCTTGTTGACTGCATTCGTAACGGTGCTGGCATACCTATGGTGAATCACCCAGCATGTGGCGGGTGGGGCTATCGTGAACTCTTGTGGATCAAAGGGCCATACCTGCTGGAAATCGCTAACATGGGCGATATTTCGGTAAATGTCAGCAATCTCACACGAATGTCCATGGAACAAACATGGGATGTCTTGCTTTCTTACGGCCAAGAAGTCTATGCTACCGCAACGGATGATATGCATCGCCTAGATTATGGGCCATCTAATCCGCTCGGTCCGGGCCGTGGTTGGGTTGTCTGCAGAGTCAAACAATTAACTCAGGCTGATGTATTAGATGCGCTTCGCAGAGGTGACTTTTACTGCTCTACCAGCGTAGAGTTCGAAGACTACAGCTTCGACGGCCGAGAGTTCAGGGTGAAGGTCAAGCCAAAACAAGGGGAGAAATATCTGATTCGCTTTGTCGGGAAATGGGGGGCAATCCTCCAAGAGTCCGAAGGTGTGACCGCATACTATAGGGTATCAGGTAAGCATGAACCAAACTCCTACATCCGGTGCAAGGCTATCAGTGGGAACAACAAAGCCGCATGGACTCAGGCATTCAGAATCAAAGAATGACTGTCTAATTACATTGTCGATCGTCCTATCCTTGCTCATGGCAGGCATAGTCGCAGGTTGTGGGCAGATGATGCGCGATCTCCAATACGGCAACATCAAGACCCACACATTTCCCATGAAAATGACCCTGCGTCTGGGAGATGGTAAGGTAGATGCAGCAAAGCTCGCCACTGTTCAAACATATGAGGGAAACATCAATAGACCCGGCGTGACAGTCTTCTATCCCCACGGAATGAGATCTCTTGCAGAGCATGTTGCGGATTCGTTCGTCGAAGCCGCCGCCGCAATAAAGACGCGTACGGGTGTCGAGTGGGCATTCGATCTGCAGATTTTCCTCGTTCAGGTAAGCGATACCTCTACCGGCTTCAAACTAACTATTCCTTTGCGACGAAACCGCATCTTAAATCTGCCATTGCTCGTTTCATCCCGACCCAATGCGGACATACTACCTGTCTGGAGCGCCGGCATCGCTCATGAAGTTACCGAAGCTTCTATGCTCGCAAGTATAAGCAAGCGCCAACTCGTGTTGGGCGACTACTGTGTTGATGGCATAGGGTTAATCAATCAAACACGCTGGTTCAGGGATGGCGTGGCTGAGTATGCGGGCAGCATATTCAACCAGATGCTTTTCGGCAGCCGATATCAGCCATCTGCGCGGATGTATCAGGACCTTTCCGATGTGCGAGAGAATCTGCTCGACTGGAACAACTGTATGACGAAGTCCGATCAGGACATATACTATTCTGCTTCCCATGCTCTTATCCGCGAATTGATCAATCTCGCCGGAGAACACGTTGTAGCTAGGATTATGGATAGCGCCTCAAAAGCGTCATATATCGATGGCCGAATCCTCGAACGTGCAGTGAAGGAAGTAGCCCATCTGAATTTGAAGGAGTTTTTGAGAACGTATCAGCCAAAATGGTTGGGCATGGACGTTCGGGATACTCATCCAGACGGGTCGCAGCTTGTCTGTGGTGACAACGAAGTGATCATTACCAGCGTTTACCAAGGTTATCCGGCTGACAAATGGCGACTTCAGCCAGGCGACGTGGTTCTCTCTGTAGACGGCATACCCGTGATTTCTGCGGCTTGGCTGGGTCATTATATCGCAGCACATCAACCTGGTGACCGAGTACTCGTAACCCTTCGGCGGGGCAGTCAGGTCATCTCATACAGGATGGTGGTCACTGCCCGCGATCTGCCGCGAATCCCAAATTGAATTCCAAAGCAGAAATCATCAGGACTATCCATACTTTCACGCCATGAGCAGACCGAGAGTATCTATTCTTCTGCCTGTTTATAACGCAGAACGCACGATAAGGCTGGCCATCTCCAGCTTGTCTCGGCAGTCATATTCGGATTTCGAAATCATTGCCGTAGACGACGGTTCCACGGATGCCACAGCAGATATCCTTGGTGAAATGGCATCCGTAGACTCACGGATTCGGGTTTTCCACAGCGCGCACTGCGGCTTGGTCACTGCACTCAATGAAGGTATCAAACATTGTCAAGGAGAACTCATTGCCCGCATGGATGCCGACGATGTATGCCATCCGGATCGCATTCGTCTCCAAGTTGAGTTCTTGGATTCTAATCCCACCATTAGCCTCTGTGGTAGCCTGGTCATGTCCTTCCCCCACAGCCGTGTGAAAGCCGGATTTGCCAAGTACGAAGCCTGGCTCAATTCCCTGGTTACCCACGAGGAAATCGCCAGAGACATATTCGTCGAAAGTCCAATCGCGCATCCCAGTGTAATGATGAGGACAGCCGATCTACAGATGGTTGGCGGTTATCGAGACATGGGCTGGCCAGAAGATTATGATCTGTGGCTCAGGTTTTTCATGGCGGGAAAGCTTTTCGCCAAGGTGCCACATACACTGCTTTACTGGAGGGAGTGGGACCGGCGGCTTACTTTTACAGATTCGCGATACTCTCTGGAGAACTTCATGCGCCTCAAAGCGCACTTTCTAGCACAGTTCATTAGCCGTTCTGCTCGGCAGGTAATTGTGTGGGGCGCAGGGATGACAGGCCGTCGGCTCACAAAGCACCTACTCCGGGAAGGATTACAACCAGTTGCAGTTGTCGATATAGACCCGCGCAAAGTAGGTCGTGCGTTGCGAGGAGTACCCATAATCTGGCCCGAGAGCTTGCCGAAATTTCCGGACGCTTTCGTTATAGTCGCAGTCGGCTCGGCCACAGCTCGTCATTTGATCCGACAGCGCATGCGTGAATTGAACCGTGTCGAAGGTGAAGACTATCTGTGTGCCGCATAAAATCCCTAAAGAAAGAACCATGTCTTGCCGAAAAATTCTCGTTGGAAATCACAAAAGGTATAGACAAGTTAACATATCCGTGCTATAATTCATAATCGCTGGTGGTGATTGCGAAACCCGTCAGTATGACATTCCCCGGTAGCTCAATCGGCAGAGCGCTTGGCTGTTAACCAGGATGTTAGTGGTTCGAGTCCACTCCGGGGAGCCAAACCTAATCCGCTGATTTCAGCGGTTCGTGTTTAACGCAAAACCCCGAGGGGTGATTCCCCTCGGGGTTTCGTCATTTCAGGTGCCCCCACCATCCCCGCATTATTGACCTCCATACCTATCAAGCCCTATAATATCACCCAGTAATGTAGTGGCGGTGCTCATCGAAACCAAAGCCAAGCACCTGCCGAATAAGACGAGAAGCCATGGCGAGATCCGTCAAGTCCCCGTACCAATGGCTGTCCTCTGGAAAGCGAATACGAAGGAAAAACTATATGCATCTTGATATTGCGACGTTAGAATCCTGGTTGTGGGAAGCCGCTTGCGCCATTCGCGGGCCCGTCGACGCGCCCAAGTTCAAGGACTACATCCTGCCGCTGGTGTTTCTCAAGCGGCTTTCAGATGTGTTCGATGACGAAATCGAACGCCTGAGCGCCGAATACGGCAACCGCGGCCTGGCTCTGCACCTGCTGGAACAGGAACGCGAGAGCGGACAGGTGCATCTGGTGCGTTTTTACATCCCCGAAAACGCCCGCTGGGAGAAAATCCGCCAGCACGGGATGAAGGGACTGGGGCAGTTCCTGACCGACGCGGTGCGCGATATAGCGCGCGACAACCCTTCCCTGCAAGGCGTGATCGACATGGTGGACTTCAATGCCACCGCCGCCGGTCAGCGCATCATTTCAGACGAGCACCTGAGCAATTTGATTGAAGTGCTCTCCAAACACCGCCTCGGTCTGCACGATGTGGAGCCGGACATCTTGGGCCGCGCCTACGAGTACCTGCTGCGCAAGTTCGCCGAGGGGCAGGGACAAAGCGCCGGCGAGTTCTACACCCCGCGCGAGGTCGCTATCCTGATGGCGCACCTGCTCGATCCACAGCCGGGCATGACCGTCTATGACCCGACCTGCGGCTCTGGCGGGCTGCTCATCAAGTGCCATCTGCGGCTGTTGGAAACGCACGGCGTGAAGGAGAACGGCCGCCTTAAACTGCCGCCCGGCGTCGCGCCCTTACGCCTATTTGGGCAGGAGATCAACCCGACCACCTTCGCCATGGCGCGCATGAATGTCATCATCCACGACCTGCAGGCCGACATCCGCATCGGCCACACTATGCGCCATCCGGCCTTCAAGGACACCGCAGGCCGCTTGCAGACTTTCGACCGGGTGACCGCTAATCCGATGTGGAATCAAAAGTTCCCCGTAGAAACCTACGAAAACGATCCCTACGAGCGTTTTACTCTGGGCATTCCCCCTCACTCCAGTGCCGATTGGGGCTGGTTGCAGCACATGCTGGCTTCGCTGCATGAGCACGGCAAGATGGCGGTAGTGCTGGATACCGGCGCCGTCAGCCGCGGCAGCGGCAACCAAGGCTCTAACCGCGAGCGCGACATTCGCAAAGCCTTCGTTGAGCGCGACCTGATTGAAGCGGTGATCCTGCTGCCGGAAAATCTATTCTATAACACCACCGCGCCGGGCATCATCCTGGTGGTCAATCGTCGCAAGCGACGCCCTGGGGAGATTCTGCTCATTAACGCCAGCCAGCAGTTCGCCAAGGGACGGCCCAAAAACTACCTGACCGAGGAGCATATCGCCCGCATCGCCGCCCTGTATCACGAATGGCGCGCCGAAGACGGCATGTCCACCATCATCACCAACGACGAAGCCGCCCGCAACGACTACAATCTTTCGCCCAGCCGCTACGTGAGCACGAACGGCAAGGAAGAAGTGTTGCCGCTGGAGGAAGCGGTGGTGCGCCTGCTGGAAGCCGAAGAGGAACGCGTCGAGGCTGATCGCGCGCTGAATGAAGTCCTTACCCGACTCGGCCTGGCGCTTACCAACGGCTCATAACATCGCACAGGAGGTAAACCATGCTGCGCCCTACCGATATTCCCTTACAAACGATTGAAGCGTTTTGCCGGAAATACCAAATCCAACGGCTCTCGCTTTTTGGCTCGGCGGTACGAGAAGATTTCGGGCTGCAAAGCGACATAGATGTACTGGTCGAGTTTCAACCTGCTGCACGGGTGGGTTTCCTGCAATTGAGCCGTATGCAGCGCGAACTTACGGAGATTTTCCACCGCACCGTTGATCTGGTGCCACGCAGCGGCCTGAAACCTACTATCCGCGAGCACATCCTGAAGGAAGAGGTCGTACTCTATGCGGCCTGAGCGACTCTACCTCCAAGACATCCTGGACGCCTGCGATGCTATCGAGCGCTTTCTGTCGCGAACGGCTGAGACTTCTTTTACGCAGGATGAACTCGTCCAGAACGCTGTTTTGCAAAAGCTTATCGTAATCGGCGAGGCCGCTGCGCGCTTGCCGCGGAGCTTTACTGAGCAGCATCCGCACATCGAATGGGCGGATATTGTCGCTTTCCGTAACATTGCCGTCCATGAATACTTTGCCATAGATTGGCGGATCGTCTGGGTCACGGCCACCGAGGATGTTCCCATGCTGCGCAAGAAGATTCGAACCTTGCTGAGCCAGCTTCAGGAAGATAGTCACCCATGAGCGACATTTTTCCCGACGGCTTCCAGATGACCGAACTCGGCCCCCTGCCTAAGGAGTGGCGGGTGGTGAGGTTGGGGGATGTGGCAGAATTCGGGAAAAATAGAACGATGCAAAAGCCAAAGGCTTCTCTAATCCCTTTTATGCCAATGTCTTTACTACCAGAAGACACTATCTATATCTCGCAGTGGGAAATGCGTCGGGATAAAGAAATCAGGAGCGGCATACCCATTCAAAATGGAGATTTTCTCTTGGCCAAGATTACGCCATCTTTTGAAAACGGAAAGCAGGGAATAGTAAAAGATATACCGGGTGGTTGGGGATATGCCTCTACAGAGGTGATTCCGATTCGTCCTTATCCAGAACTACACACTGAGTATTTGGCCTTTTACCTCAAGCAGCCATCCATCAGGCAAGAATTAGCTGGCAAGATGGAAGGAAGCACAGGTAGACAGCGACTTCCTAAAATGGCTGTACAACAACTTCTCATTCCTCTCCCCCCGCTCCCCGAACAGCGCGCCATTGCCCACGTGCTGCGGACGGTGCAGCGGGCGAAGGAGGCGACGGAGGGCGTCATCGCCGCGCTCAAGGAATTGAAGAAGAGCCTGATGCAGCACCTGTTCACCTACGGCCCCGTCCCCGTTGGGGCGAAAAATTTTTCACCCCAACAGGAGAGCGAAATCGGCCCCCTCCCGGCGCACTGGCGGGTGGTGAGGTTGGGGGAGGTGGCATTATTGGAAAGAGGATTGTCTTGGTCAAAAGATGATGAAGAATCCAACGGTATAGGAGTGCTGAGTATTCCTGACATACTTACGAATGGTCGCCTCAATTCCTTTCCGCGAGTTCATCTCTCTAAACAAGTGACATCCAATAAACTCCTGGTGAAGGGCGACGTTCTCTTGGTAGGTTCAAGTGGAGCCGCTAAAAATGTAGGTCGGTCCGGAGTTTTAAGAGAAGAACCTGCATCTCCTCTGGCATTTGCATCTTTTACCATTCGGCTTCGCGGGAAGCCAGATGCTCTTTTGCAAGAGTTTGCCTCCTACTTGATTCAGAGCTCATGGATTGATTTTGCTCATTTTTCTAAACGAGCTGCTGATGGGAAATACAATCTCCAACTTCGGCAATTACAATCTGCTTTCATCCCCCTCCCTCCGCTCGACGAGCAGCGCGAGATCGCTCGCATCTTGCAGGCGGTAGATGCTAAAATTGCTGCTGAGCAGGCGCGCCGCGCTGCGCTGGAGGAGCTGTTCAAGAGCTTGCTACATGAGTTGATGAGCGGGCAAATCCGCCTTTCTGGCGATTTAACCGTTCACGCTGAAAAAGAAAATTTGTAACTATTCAGCCCTGCCTCACAACCGTTTGGGATGTCATTGCGAGGAGCGTTCTTTGCGACGAAGCAATCCCCAAGCGGTCAAGCTGGCCTGATAAACGGGAGATTGCTTCGCCAAAAAAAACGGCTCGCAATGAAATGGCTGAGAGTTACGAAAATTTGAAGTGAGGAGATGTTTATGTCCGAAGTGCTGTTCAAAAAAGTAGATTACACCGTCAGCAAGTTACTGGAAGATATTGAAATGGGGATCATTGGCCTGCCCGATATTCAGCGGCCCTTTGTCTGGAATACGACCAAGGTGCGCGATCTCTTCGACTCGATGTATCGCGGCTTTCCCGTTGGCTATTTGCTTTTCTGGGAAAACGGACTTCCCGGTGAACACCGTACCATCGGCACTGACAAGAAACAGAGAGCCCCAAGCCTGCTCATTGTAGATGGACAACAGCGGCTCACTTCGCTTTACGCGGTCATGAAAGGGGTGCCTATTGTAGACAAGGACTTTCGCCGTTCCCGCCTGCGCCTGGCTTTTCATCCCCTGGAGAAACGCTTTGAAGTGACCAATATAGCCATTGAGCGCGATCCAGTCTGGCTGCCAGATATCAGCGTCTTATGGCAACCTTCTACCACTCTGCTCACCTTTGTAAACAAATTCATCGAACGCGTTGGGGAAAAATATAGCCTGTCGGAAAAAGAACGCGAACAGGTCTACCATGCCATTGACCGGGTAGTTGACTTGAAGAATTATCCACTCACGGCGCTGGAGGTCTCTTCCAGTGTAACCGAAGAACAGGTAGCCGAAATTTTTGTGCGCATTAACAGCCGTGGAACTCCTCTGAATCAGGCTGATTTTATTCTTACCCTCATGTCCGTATTTTGGGATGACGGGCGGAAAGAATTAGAGGAATTCTGCCACGCATCAAAAACACCTCCCACCGACAATAAACCTTCCCCTTACACCCCTTATCTTCAACCTGCGCCCGACCAGTTATTGCGTGTCAGCGTGGCATTGGCCTTCCGCCGGGCACGCCTGGAGCATGTCTATTCGCTTTTACGAGGGAAAGATTTGCAAACCGGAGAATTCTCTACCCAACGGCGAGATGAACAGTTTGACATTTTGCGCCACGCCCAGAAAGAAGTGCTCAATTTACAAAACTGGCACGATTTTTTCAACGTCCTGGCTCGCTGTGGTTACATCCACCCCGGGATGATTTCATCCGAAACCGCCGTGGTCTATACCTACGCGTTGTGGCTGATCGGTAAGCGGGACTTTCATGTAGATTCATTCATCCTGCGAGAGATCATGGCACAGTGGTTTTTTATGGCTTCCCTCACAGGGCGTTACACCGGTTCCCCCGAGACACGTATGGATCAAGACCTGTCTCTGCTGCGTGGTCTTTCCACAGCAACCGAATTCACGAATACCCTCAAACAACAAATTGCCGCTGTGTTGACGCGGGATTACTGGGAGGTTACCTTACCCAATGAACTTGCTACGGCTTCCCCTCTAAGCACTGCTCAATCAGCCTTTTATGCTGCATTGTGCATTCTTGATGCTCCTGTCCTGTACTCAAAGATGAAAATTCGGGAGTTGCTCAACCCTGCCATAAAAGCCAACAAATCGGCGTTAGAGCGACATCATCTCTTCCCGCGGCAATATCTCAAAAAAATCGGAATGAGAGAAAAGCACGAAATCAACCAGGTCGCCAATTATGCTCTGGTGGAGTGGAAGGACAATGTGGACATAAGCAACAAACCCCCAGCAGAATATGTGCCGGCTCTGGAACAACGACTCACACCCTCAGAACTGGAGTTGATGTACCGAATGCACGCCTTGCCAGTGCAGTGGTACAAAATGCCCTATGCCGAGTTTTTAGAGGAGCGCCGCAAGCGCATTGCTGCCATCATTCGTGAAGGTTTCCTGTCCTTGCAAAAAGCATCTTGAACCAGAAAGAGGTGTCCGATGTCTCTCACATCCGAACGCCGCGTGGTCCAAAACCCGCTCATCCGCTACGCTGAAGAGGCTGGCTGGACCTACCTGCCGCCGGAGGACGCCCTGCGCCTGCGTCACGGTCCGGAGCAACCGCTCTTGCAGGATGTGCTGATCGCACAGTTGCAGCGTCTAAACCCCGGCGTCGTGACCACTGCGGAACAGGCTGCCGAGGTCATCGCCCGCCTGCTGCGCATGAGACCCAACATTGAGGGCAACTGCGAGGCCTGGGAATACCTCAAAGGACTGAAGACCGTGTTCGTCCAGGCCGAGCGCCGCGAGCGCAACCTGCGCCTGCTCGACCCGCAGCAGGTCGAGGCCAACACCTTCCACGTCACCGATGAATTCCGCTTCCACAGCGGCCCGAACAAAATCCGCGCCGATGTGGTCTTTCTCGTCAACGGCATCCCTGTCATCCTGGTCGAGACCAAAGCCGCCACCCGCCCAGAGGGCATCGCCGAAGCCTTAGATCAGGTGCGCCGCTACCACGCCGAAGCGCCTGACCTGCTGGCGCAAACACAACTCTTCGCGCTCACTCATCTGGTGCAGTTCTTCTACGGCGCCACCTGGTCGCTTTCGCGCAAGGCGCTCTTCAACTGGCGAGAAGACCTGGTCGGGGGACAACATCCTTCCTCGCCGCCCGATTTCGAAACGCTGGTCAAGTCTTTTATCGCCCCGCGCCGTGTGCTGCGCATGCTGACCGATTACATCCTTTTTGCCCGCAAGGATGGCGAACTCTCCAAGGTGGTGCTGCGTCCGCACCAGATGCGCGCCGTGGATCGCAGCTTGGCACGTGCCCGCGACCCGCAAAAGCGTCGCGGACTCATCTGGCACACGCAAGGCTCCGGCAAAACTTACACCATGCTCACCCTGGCCCGCCTGCTCATCGAGACGCCTGTCTTCCAGAACCCTACCGTCCTGCTCATCGTGGACCGCAACGAGCTGCAAAGCCAGCTCTTCCAGAACCTGGAAGCGGTGGGCTTCGGCAAGGTGCATCTGGCGCTATCCAAACGTCACCTGCGCGAGCTGCTCAAGGCTGACACGCGGGGCCTCATCGTCTCGATGATTCACAAGTTCGACGACATGCCGGCAAACCTGAACACCCGCGCCAACATCTTCGTTTTGGTGGATGAGGCCCATCGCACCACCGGCGGGGATCTCGGCAACTACCTGATGGGCGCGTTGCCCAACGCCACCTTCCTGGGCTTCACTGGCACGCCCATCGATCGCACCGCCCACGGCCGTGGCACCTTCAAAACCTTCGGCGCCGACGACCCGCAGGGGTATCTCGACAAATATTCCATCCGCGAATCCATCGAGGACGGCACCACCGTCCCCCTGCACTATCAACTGGCGCCCAACGACCTCATTGCCGACCGCGAGGCGATGGAAAAGGACTTTTGGGCGGCGGCGGAACTGGAGGGCGTGGCCGACGTGCAGGAACTCAACCGCGTCCTCGACCGCGCCGTTACCCTGACCAACATGCTCAAAAACCGCGAGCGGGTGGACAAAATCGCCTGTTTCGTCGCCGGACATTTCCGGGACTATGTCGCCCCGATGGGCTACAAAGCCTTCCTCGTAGCTGTGGACCGCGAGGCGTGCTGCTTGTACAAAGAAGCCCTCGACCGTTACCTGCCGCCTGAAGCCAGCAAGGTGGTCATCAGCGCCGGGCACAACGATCCGCCGCATATCAAACGCCATCACCTAAGCGATGATGAGGAAAGCCGCATCCGCAAAGCCTTCCGCAAACCGGACGAAAACCCACAGATCCTCATCGTCACCGAGAAACTGCTCACCGGCTACGATGCGCCTATTCTCTACGGCATGTATCTCGACAAGCCCATGCGTGACCACGTGCTGCTGCAGGCGATTGCGCGCGTCAACCGCCCCTACGAAAGCGAAGAGGGGCAGCGCAAGACCACCGGCCTGATCGTGGACTTTGTCGGCGTCTTCGAGAACCTGGAGCGGGTGCTGGCGTTCGACTCACAGGAGGTCACCGGCGTGGTCGAAGGGCTAGAGGTCTTACAGGCGCGCTTCGCCGAATTGATGGAACAGGGTCAAGCCGATTACCTGCCGCTTATGGCTGGAAAAACCGAAGACAAGGCTGCCGAGTCGGTGCTGGAGAATTTCCGCGACAAGGAACGCCGCGAAGCCTTCTACGCATTCTTCCGCGAGGTGCAGGAAATTTACGAAATCCTCTCCCCCGATCCCTTCCTGCGCCCCTTCCTCAAGGACTACGAGCGACTGGTCGAGATGTACCGCCTGGTGCGCAGCGCCTACGAACCGCATGTGCCGGTGGATAAATCCTTCCTGCGCAAGACGGCGGGGATCGTCCAGCAGCATACGGTGACCTCCCAGATTCGTGAGCTACAGGCCACCTACGAAATCGGGCCGGCGGCGCTGCTGGCCCTGCTCCGCGAAGACCAGCCCGACACGGTCAAGGTTTTCAACCTGCTCAAGGAGCTGCACCGCATTGTCGCCGAACAGGGAAAGACGGCTCCGCATCTCATCCCCATCAGCGAACGCGCCGAGGAGATCCGCCGCCGTTTCGAGGAGCGTCTCATCTCCGCCCAGGAGGCGCTGAGTGACCTGGGCGAGGTCGTGCGCCAACTGCAAGAGGCGCAGGAGGAACGCTGCTCCAGCTCGCTTTCGGCGCAGGCCTTCGCCGTGGAATGGTGGCTGCGCACGCAGGGCGTGGTATCCGCTGACGCGGCCCAAACTGCGGCCTCGCTGGAAGAAGCCTTTGCCCATTTCCCGAACTGGACCATCATCGAAGCCGACGAGCGTGAGCTGCGCAATCGCCTCTACAAAGCCCTGCTTGACTTGGATGTCAAAGAGGTTGTCGCCTGGGCAGATCGCATCCTGGACCTGTTGCGGAGGATCACGCAATGACTCAAAACTTCAACGAACCCCAAGGGCCCTCCCCTCTCCAGCAGGCCATTACCCGCGACATCTTGGCGGCGGAGGCGCGCTCCTGGGCGCGGCGCATCGGGGTGGAAGACCGTCTGCGTGAAATCCACGTGCGTCTCATGCAGCGCAAATGGGCCAGCATCTCCACCCGCGGACGGCTCACCCTCAATCAGGAGCTACTGGTCCAGCCAGCCAGATTCCGACATGAAGCCATCGTCCACGAGCTCGTGCATCTCAAGCTCAACCACGGCGCCCATAACAGCCTCTTTCGAGCCCTCTTTCGAGCATACCTTTCCAGCACAGGCAGCTAATAAAGTGTCCTCAATCTGACCAAGCCTCTATTGCCTCTTTGAACTCTTCGATGTATACTTCTTTCACGGCGCGTTCCTCCTTCTTTTGGTGTTGATAACCTCATCTTATAAGGAGGGATGCGCCTTACCTGCTTCTCCCCAATTTTACACACAAGATTTTACGCTACCCATACGGAAGTGTTTTTGAGCGGGTTCGCCAAGAAAACCTATACGACACAAGTGGGCTAAGAAAAGCAAGAAGTAGAATCTCGAATGCCTGTCACTTATTTACTCATGGAGGAGACAACTAAAATGGGGAAAGAAATAGGGAAAGAAAATAGCCTGGCAAAATCAAGCACCAAACCACAAAACCAGCGCCTGCTGCGAGCCACATCCATGTTCGGGACTCCCGGTATGCTTGAAGTGCACCGTTGTAGTCACCAATCGACTTCTTGTTGTCTGCTTCCGCTGCCTTTATAATCGCCACAATTCCAAGCGGCCAGAAGCAAAAGATAGTCACGAGAATCGACCAAATTAGGTTACTTGGTATATTCTGTGCTGGGGGAGAATTCGGCGTTGAGATAAAGGGCCCCCTGCCTACACCTGTGTTTGGAGCTTGCGGAGGTGCGGGTGCATGGACAGTCTGGCTTACGGCCCGCTGACCAGGTTGTATGCTCTGCGAAAGTTGATTCGGCACACGGCCAGCCTGAATGTCGGAAAGCATTTCAGCGGCATTTTGGTAACGGTCCGACGGCGACTTACTGAGTGCTTTCATTACGATTTCTGGCCACGGAGAAATAACTTTAGTCAACGGTGCAGGGTCAGCGAAAACGATCTTTTGTGTCACTTCTGTTATAGTTTCACCCTCAAATGGCTTCCGACCTGAAAGACACTCATAGAGCAAGACACCGACGGAAAAGATGTCACTCCTAGCATCTACATTCTTACCTACAATCTGCTCCGGCGACATATATGCAGGAGTGCCAAGTATCATTCCACTTTGAGTTAATGTTGCATCACTCACTGCCTTGGCGATACCAAAATCGGTCAGTTTAACTTGATCATTCTGCCCGACAATTATGTTCTCTGGTTTAATATCCCTATGAATGATGCCAGCAGAATGGGCGGTTTTTAAAGCTTCGAGAATCTGAATAGCTATTCTCCTTACCCTAGCTTCAGAGATCCATCCCTCAATGTAAAGTATTTCGCGGAGACTTACGCCTTGACAAAGCTCCATTACAATAAAATGTTTTCCTCCTTGTTCGCCTGTAGAATAGACTTGGGCGATGTTGGGGTGTGAAAGTCTGCCAGCCAAACGTACTTCCCGATAAAACCGTTCAATAGCTTGACGGCGCTCTGCTCCAGTTAGGCTATCCGCAATTGAAAGCACTTTCAGCGCCACAGGTCTTTGAATTTGGGTGTCAAATGCTTCGTAAACCTCAGCCGCCGCTCCCTTTCCGATTTGACGGAGAATTTGGTATCGGCTACTGAATTGTTCTTCCAATCCAGGCACTCCTTCCATAGGCCTGTTCTTAGGCCTTAGTAGACCAGAGCTTCTTGAGAACTGGCATATTAAAGATAAACCACAACCTAGCGCTGAGTATTTCTAGTATATTTATATTACAATTAACCGGCCTGTCAACCTCTCAATTGTCTAACTTTGCTGGGAACTTACCCATCAGCTTCCTTGCAAGCCTCTTCTTTTGTTGTTTGCTAACAACCAAAACGAAATGAACTGCTGCCAAAATGCACGACGTCGCCTAAGTTCAGTACTGCCGACTGCACACGTACCCCATTGATATAGGTGCCGTTAGTACTGCCGAGGTCTTCAACGAAATAGCTAGTCCCTTGCCTGACAATCGCAGCGTGTTTGCGGGAAACGCTTGGGTCGGCGTCGAGAACAATGGAGTTGGAGGGATCGCGCCCAATTTCAACGCGGTCGCGGTCGATGGAGAACTTTACTGACGTGTATGGCCCTGCAACTCCAACAAGAAAAGCTGCACCTGATGTTGCTGGAGTAGAAGCAAATACTCCCGGTGTACAGGCACAAGCACCTGTACCTGCATCCCTGCGCGTTCCACAAAACGGACATATTGATGGGTCTTGCAACTGCTGATTCGCCTGCATTCGCGACGATGCGTCCGTAGGCTGGAGTGAAATAGGAGCACCAGATCTGTGGTTGAAAAGTAGGTGGAACTTGCCGATTTGAATCCGGTCACCGTCAACCAGCGCCTTTTCGGTGACGCGCAAACCATTGATCAACGACCCCGTGGGGCTACCCATATCGTGAAACACGAAAGTTCGCCAGTCAGCCGTCTGAATCACCGCGTGCTGCTTCTGAACGCCTATGTCGCCGTAGAGCGGTATGTCAGACAATTCATCTCTGCCAATTGTGGTAGTCGGCTTCGACAGGATGAACTGCTTGCCCTCGTTTTTTCCCAAAACAATGGTTACCCATGCGACCTTTGCCGATTCTTCAACGAGTGTCACTGCAAAGCCGACACACGTACCAACAGCCATATCTCCGATTAAGCGGCTGATCGTTCCTGCGTTGAATGGTAGACTTATTATATCGAACACAAATCCGCCTATAGCACCACCGACAAGACCTCCCAGCAACCCCTGGAGGCATTTTCGATAGCTAGCAGATGGCAACCCGGCCGCGATTCCTATTCCGCCGCCGACTGCTGCCCAGCCAACAGTTCGGGCTACGATGATGACTAATAAGTCTTTCGAATTCGCAGCCAGTAGCAGTGAGAAAAACATCTGGCCGGTTAAGCCAGCAACTGCCCCGCACGCCGCACCAGCTGCAATTGCGATTCCACAGCGTACTATCGTCCTTCTGGCAGATAGCGAGCCAATCTCATCTGCAAGCACAAGAGCCACGCTAATCAGCAGACCTAAGACAGCAAAGGCCTTCATCGATTCTACAAATACATTTTCGTATATGCTAGCGGACAGTTCGCCAGCACGCATATGAGGTTCCAAGACGCAAAAATCAACAAAACCTGCTATGCTTCCAAAGATCGCTGCCTTACCAATGCGACTTGCATCCAGTTTCATCGTATGCAGCCTCCAATGGTATAAATGCACGGAACACTTGAATATTTTCTCTAGAGATTAGCTATGCGAGAAAAAGCTTTGCTATCACTGTCACCCTAGTTCATGAAAATAGCAGGAGCTGCTCCTAGAATTGCATTCCAAATGACATAAACAAGCGGTAGAGAGTTGTACAGCACGCTCGCTAGCCGCACTCCATTTCAGCACTATACCGTGCTGACTTCGGCAGTATCCTAACTCTATGCCGTAAACAGAGTGAAAAAACGTCTCTTCATCTCGTAATTCTATGCCTGTCAGATTAGTCCTTCTATACCTGCTTGCTTATTCATGGTTACAGCCGCCGAATCGCATGTCAAATGTGCGTATGGGGGATCCAATCAGAAGACTGATTCTTGCTATCATCGCACGCGGTGTCGCAACGAGGATCGGGCAATTAGCTTGGACGGGCTAGCTTGCCATTCATTATGGTTTCTAATCTCTTTGTTCTGGTTTCAGAGCGTCTAGAATATGGAGAATACCTTGTATCAGCTCGTCAGCTCTCGGGTCGAGACATTCTGCTAAGTCTGGGGGCACCTCTCCATAGCGACGCAGATATTTCGCCTTCAGCTCAACTAAGTGTTCCCAAAGCCCTGCACACATGCTTCGGATGGCGGACTCCGCTTCCTCTACACTTGGCTCAAGGCGCAAAATTAGACGTAGCTCTTCTAACACGCTTCGGATTCGGACAATCTGGGAAAGTATTCGCTCCCGTTGATGAAAAGACAGCGAGTTATGCTCCTTGAAAAGGATAGAATCAACCTGACGCCCCTTAGCCCACTCTTCCACTTCACAAAGCGTACGGTCAACCAGCGTGAGGGTTACAGTAATACCCCGCTTGTGTGCTTCGCTTATCTCGATAGGCATAGTTTCTTGCTCACGTACGGAATATTCTTCCTTGTTCTCATTCGCCAGTTCCAGGACTTTCTGTGCTTCGTTCCTTACACTGCGGCTAGGATCACTTGCCATAATATCTTTCAGCATTTCCCTTGCTTCGATACCGTCAATCTTGCCAAGTGCCGCGACAGCCTTCAGCCTGACCGGAATCGTCGCTTCTTTCATTAGGCGAGCGAGTGCAGGAACAGCTCTGGAATCTTTCAAGTTACCCAGTGCTTCAGCGGCGGCTTCCAATAGACCCGGGTCGCGCGACGTCTTGAGAATGTCTATCAGTGGCTCAACAGCCCTCTTATCACCAATCTTTCCCAGGGCTTCCGCAGCCATCGGTGGTACCGAGGGAATGGGATGATGTAGAGAAAACTGGATGAGTCTCTCAACATAATCACCGCTCTGATCATCCAAACTAGCACCACACAAGCGACAGGTCTTGTCTTCTGGACCATTTTCGGCGTAGCATTTAGGACAAAAGAACGTTACCATCTCATCTATTTGAATCCCTTATCGTTATGAACGTTTCCCATTTTCGAAGTGTCAATCACTTTGATCGATGTGTGAGAGAAGTGATGGCGTGTTTCCCGAGTCAAAATACAATGGGATGCAACCTAAGAATATCATAACTAAGAACTTGGACACAAACCCATTCAGCATCAGTGATTAGTATATTATTCCATCATATAGACTTCTGTGATAGTTTCGTCAAAGAGGCAAGCCATAATTGCACTATCTTCGCTGTCTCTGATACGTTTAGTGAGCACGTCCACATACAATGCTGTGGGATTCTCGCTCTGCTTTCCGTTTATACCAAAAGCATCAAGGACGTTTATGCAGAAAGCCTCATCGCTGTACTAACCAACATAGTAGTATATAACAACCAGGCGATTACATGATAGGCTAGGGCATCTGTAGTTGGCCTGGTTTTGGTTTATTCTGTACCGGGTAAAAACCAGTGGGGTGCAACTACGGGTGAAAGGGGTCTGATTTATGGAAACTTCCCTAATCTTAGTAGCCATATTCACTGGCATAATAGCACTTGCCAATCTTATCCTGCTGGGTGGGCTTGCATACCTGGCAATTGCTGCAAAAAAGTTTCTGGACACTTCCATCAAACCTACTATTGCACATGTCAACGGTCTGGTGGAAAAAGTCGAAAGTGGAGCAGAACGCATTATCGATACCAGCGAGAACACTGTTCAAAAGGTTTCTCACACTATCACTAATACCGCAGATATGGTTCAGGACACAATTGCATCGCCTTTGATAAGTATATCAAGTGTGCTTGCAGGTATCTCAGAGGCGTGGAAAACATGGCGGCGTGCCTCGACGAAAACATAAGGAGGAGATAATCATGGCTCATAAGCGCAACTTCTGGCTTGGTATGGTAATCGGTGCTGCCGCTGGTGCCATCAGTGCTCTAATGTGCGCTCCCAAATCCGGTGAAGAGATGCGCCGAGATGTGAAGGCTAAAGCCAGAGAAGCTGGCAGAAAGGCCGGTGAGGCTTGGAGCAGTCTGACAGAAAGCACTGCATCCGTGGCACAGACTGCACGAGAGCGTGCACAGCAGGTGATTGGCAAGGGACAAGAAACGGTGAAAACCTATCGAGAGCGTATCGGCGAAGCTATGAAGGCTGGAAAACAAGCCGCTGAGGAGAAACGCAAGGAATTAGAAGCCGAACTCGAGGCGAAACAGAAGGCGACATCTGAAGAATAGTAAATTAGCGCTGGAAACAAAGAAAGCGATCGACCGTTAGATGATGGTCAATCGCTTTCTTTTTGCTTATCCGTTAAACCGTGCTCATGCCAGGCACTGTCTCGTTAAGCAACATGTCCAGCCCAATTACTAGCTAGGCAAACTGCACGAGTTTTGCCGTTTCTAACCCGCCCGATGGCTCAAGCAACTCGGCCATGACTTCCTGTGGTATTGGGTCATCTACATTAAGGACCATTACTGCCTTCTTCCCAATCCCTTCGCGGCCTACGTGCATCCCTGCGATGTTGATACCATGGTTGCCGAGTATCGTACCGACTCTACCAATGACACCAGGCTTATCTATGTGGGTCGTTACTAGCATGTATCCTTCGGGAACGATGTCTATTGCATAGCCATTGATCCGAACAATCCGTATGTCGTTCTTTCCGAAGAGTGTGCCGTCAATGGCTAAGTCACCTTTTTCAGTCTTAACCCTTATCGCAAGTAGGGAAGTATAATCCTCGGGACCTACGCTCTTGCTTTCAGTAATCCGTATACCTCGGCTTTCCGCAATCACAGGAGCGTTGACGAGATTAACAGATTCCATAAGAACAGGCTGGAGCAGGCCCTTAAGTACAGAGCGCCCAACTGGCCCCGTCTCCAACGCACTCAACTCGCCACAATAGGCAATCTCAATGCCACTCACTGCCCCTTCGGCAAGCTGAGTTGCCATTGCTCCCATGCGCTCACCTAGGACCAAGTATGGCTCGACCGCAGCCAGTACCTCCGCACTGAGAGCAGGCATGTTCACTGCACTACGAGCGGGTTTGCCGTTTAGCACGTCGACGATCTGCTCTGCAACGTCTATTGCCACGTTGACTTGAGCCTCTTCAGTGGATGCACCAAGGTGTGGCGTTGTTACTACCTTCTCAGCCTTCAGCAAAGGATTGTCAGGAGGAGGTGGTTCTTGCTCGTACACATCAAACGCCGCACCGGCGACATGCCCTTGTTCGATAGCCCTGCACAGTGCTGCCTCGTCCACGATTCCCCCGCGTGCGACATTTATCAGACGCACGCCTTTCTTCATCATTGCAATTTGTTTTTCACCAATGCTACCCTTTGTATCTTTCGTCGCAGGTACGTGGAGCGTTATGTAGTCACTACGCTTCAGCAGGTCCTCAAAGCTAACTAGTTCAATGCCCAGCTTTCTAGCGTAGTCTTCGGATACATATGGATCACATCCTATTACTTCCATTTCGAAGCTCTGTGCCCGCTTAGCCACAGCAGTACCGATTTTTCCTAGCCCAAGTACGCCCAAAGTCTTCCTGTATAGTTCCGTACCGACAAACTTGCTTCTTTTCCATTCACCAGAGCGAAGCGAGTTGTGTCCTTGCGGTATGTTGCGAGCCAGTGCCAGTATCAAAGCCATGGTTAGTTCTGCAGCGGCAATGGTATTACCAGCCGGAGAGTTCACTACCAGGATGCCCTTCTGTGTAGCCGTTGGAACATCGATGTTATCTACACCGACGCCAGCTCGCCCTATGATCTTCAGGTTCTTTGCAGCCTCAAGAACGTCAGCAGTCACTTTCGTCTCACTGCGCACCGCCAATGCGTCATACTCACCGATAATCTCAATAAGTTGGCTCTTCTCTAGTCCTGTCTTAACGTCAACATCGAAATGCTTGCGTAGGAGATCGATCCCTTCCTGTGCTATAGGATCGCTTACGAGGACCTTAGGCATCTTGATTTGCTCCTCTCACTGATTTCGAATGCGCCTGCGAGTGTCTCGCAGATCCAAACGAACCTCTTCAGTACAGATGATACAATACGCCATTGGGAATGTCAACAAAGGGAAGAAATGCAAAGGCGGATGGGCTACACGCCTACCCATCCGCCTCTGAAGAGATCAGGCAAAACGCATGGTCTTACTTGCGCTGTCGAATCGCAAAACCGGCTAGCCCTAGAAGGCCACTGCCAAGAGCCAATAGGCTTCCGGGCTCGGGCACCACCCAGTCTTCATTCGTCTCAAACACCACGTTGTCAAACGCAGCATAGCCGTACTGCCCATTAAGCGTACTACCCAGGATGTTGTCCTGGAAAGCCAGAATAAACTGTACTCTTCCCTGCGTGGTCGTAAAGCTGGTTGCAGCACCACCATTGAACTGCTTGACCGTCCACGAATTCACTGGGTTCTGAAAGTCCCACTTTGTTGAACGCAATGTATACGTGGCAGCATTTCCCGGATCATAGGGAGATCCTATCTGGTCATCCACTCGCACCAAGAACATGGCGGCGAACGCCTGACCTCCAGCCGTAAAGCCAGCGATTGCGTTCCACTTGGTTTTCGTTTGGTCCAGAGTGTAAGTTCCCGGCTTGCAGGTCACTGTCTGATACACGAAACTGTAGCTGTAAGGGTTGGTTCCAGCGCCAGTTCGTGCCCAACCAACTGATGTGCCTGTCATCGGGGCTAACACGTCTGCAGTGCCACTCGAGCCTCCTGCGTACAACGACTGGCAGCGTAAAATCTTGTTTGTAAAATTGGGGAGAAGCAGGTAAGGCGCATCCCTCCTTATAAGATGAGGTTATCAACACCAAAAGAAGGAGGAACGCGCCGTGAAAGAAGTATACATCGAAGAGTTCGAAGAGGCAATAGAGGCT
>Ga0308414_1000035_pt1 | contig 81786 bp, 74 predicted proteins | sample HotsprSampleOS50_FD_205667 | JGI IMG/M metagenome (GOLD analysis project Ga0308414, IMG submission 205667) | Hot spring phototrophic mat microbial communities from Octopus Spring, Yellowstone National Park, Wyoming, United States - 20090730_OS50 ... | reverse complement strand
TTAAGTGTAACGGGACTATAAGTTTGAGTGTAAATTCTATGGCTTTCAAGTTTTCCGGGTGGTGTTCCAGGTCCGCCAGGTTGATTTGCACCAACAGCAGTAATATAATAGAAATAACTAAAACCTCGAATTGCAGTTATATCATCAAAACTTCTGGCTGAACCAGGAAGTTCTGCAATAAGAACCGGGTCTTTATAAAAATCTTCTTGCTGTCTGTAAATTCTGAAACTCTGCGGAGGATTAGGATCTGAGCCATCAACGCTCCAAGTAAGTGAAATTCTGTCACCTAAGCCTTGAACTTCAAACGTCTGTGGAGGTCTTGGAGAGCGAGGAATGTTGTAACCTGATTGAAAATTTTCCTTTGCTCTTTGAAATGTCTGGAAAAGTTTTATTCTTCCACTGTCAATAACAGCAGAATTTTTTACGTCAGCGGAAATTTGATTATTCTTAAATAATCTTCCAAGTCTTATTTGTTCTGAACGACTTAAACCATCTGCACCTTCAACCATTACTATTCTAATGCTCTGTCCCGGAGCTAAAGTATAAGGACCATATCCATTATTAAAAGAGAAACCACCGGTATTTCCAAGATTTGGATTTGTTCTTTGTTTGGAAAAGTCACCGCTGGGTTCAACTAAATCTGCGTGACGGGGGCTTTGATGTCCACTTTTCATATATAAATATTGGTCTGTCATTCTTGCAACATTAAAAGCATTGTCTGAGCCGCCTTTAAATAAAATATCATCTGAATCAAGATATGAAGTAGTTGATGGTTGAGATGGGTCATCGGATTTATCAGTCGCAGATCTATCAGCGTGCAAGGTTGCAACTCCGATAAATTGCGTTCCACCTAATCTGCCGATAGTATCATCTGGAGTATTAAATCTCAATGAATTTGCATTTAAAGTCCAAATAGGAGCACCGATATTATCATAAGTAACATCTTTTTCACCGGTAAATCCGTGCCACGAGAATTGAGCTCTGAATTGCTCAGTTGGTGGATCGGGTTTTACTCCATCACCGCGAGCATCATTCATTGTATTTTTTCCCCAACCTGTAGAGTTACCTATAACATATCTTGTAGAAGCATTAACTGCATTTCTGTAAGTCCAAAAGACATACATATCTTTTACAGTATTGTTTGGTAATTCAATATCTGCATCACCGTCGGTGTTTCCAGTATTTGTAAACTTATACTCATATATGAAATAATTATCGTGATACTGCTGGGAGAATTGTAAAATTCTTCTTTCCATTGTAACACCAAGTTGGGTGTTAACCACGTTAAGAATCATTCTGTCTGCTTTTAAAGTATCTGTAATAACATCTATTGATACGGGTTTATCATAGGTTACATTACCATCTGCAGTAACTAATGGAGCATCAAACTGACTGTACATTTGCATTTTAACGGGATAAGCAGCATAAAAAACAGGATTTCGAGGACCTACAGTAACAACCTTATAAGGGAAATTATTACCATTTTCATCCGTAAAGTCTTTACAACCAATCCACCAACCTCTTGCTGCCTGCATATCCTGTGATTTGTAAATCGCAGGCCATTGCATTCCATATTGCTGTTGTCTAACAAAAGCTTCTTCAAGCTCGCTTCCTATTTCAGAAAACCAACTGTGAATATTGCTTGCAGACATCCACATATTTGTAAATTGAGCTTTAACTTGTAGGTTAAAACTAATCAAAAGCAAAATTATTAGTAGTGGATAACTTATTTTGATTTTTGATAAATGAATTCTCATTATTTCCTCATTATTAAATTCTTTTCAACAACTAAAGATTAATATTTAATTTAAATCCGAAGAAAATATTTCTTGGATTTAAGAAAGCTGTATAAGTCAAATTAGGATTATCAATGTAAGCTTTTTTATCCAATGCATCTTTTACCTTATCGTTGCTCACTCTATTCCAATTGCTGCCGTTCCATTGATAAAACAAACCTGATTCAGCGTCAAAATACCAGGCACGGGTATTAGGATTTTTTACTTCATATATTCGAGCGGCATATTCCATTGGCTGATAACCGATTCCAAAATCTCTGAAATCTCCTGGTTTATCATTACCTGGTATATTTCCATAAGTAAAGTCTTTAACTTTCTCAGCAGGTAAATGTAAAGAAGACATATAATCATAATAATCCTGAGCATCAGCAAATCCAGCCTGATATCCCATATATTTGATATTCAATGCGTTATACATATCCATAAAGAATTCTAATTCAACACGACCTAAGTTTATAGTTTTGGATAACCTTAAATCGAGGTTAACATAGTCTTTCCATTGAATATTATTTTCATAGCCAGCTTTAACAGGACCTGGTCCCGTCCAACTGAAATAAGAACCTGAACTCCAGCTGCCTAAAAGATTTAATCTCCAGTTTTCTAAAATTTTAAAGCCACCTAAATCTGGTCCCCATCCTTTTGGTGTAAAAATATCAATATTAGCCCTTGCATAAGGGGCGGGAACGGGCTTATTCTGATAAAGAAGCTTTGTATCTGTTCTTTCTTGTTGAGCTCTTTGAGGATCTTCGTAGTAGTTTGCTAAGCCAAAGAAACCTGTGGTTCTGACCATATAAGTATAATTTAGGAAACCTGTAATCCACTCACCTCTGTTTTTTCTAAGTTCAATTTCAAAACCTCTGATATCTTCATAGCTATTTGGTTCAGGAATTTGATAGTTAACTGTACCAAAACGGCTTAAATATCTTACTAATCGTGGCTGGTCGGAAACATCTTTGTAATAACCTTTTATAGATAATAAGAATTGATCAAAAAGATTTTGTTCATAACCTAATTCATAAGCTATCGTTCGAGGTAAAGGATTTGAAGGATTGGCAATTCTTTGAACTTCAAAAGTTGAAAGTGATTTTCTAAGTAAGAACAAGTTTTCAGGAACCGGCATAGAACGGAAATGACCATAATTGAAATACAGTTTACTATCTATTGTAATCGGGAAAGCTATTCCAATTCTTGGAGAAAGGTTAAGCTGTTTTTCAATTGGAACTTTTTTTAAGAGTGTGTCAATACCGCCAGAAAATTTACCTGAAAGTGCTTTATTATAAGGATCAAATTCGTACCACTCTCCTCCCGGGTCTGAGTAATCTAATCTTAAACCGATGTTTGCAATCATTCCTTCAAATTCGAGTTTATCCTGAGCATAAACAGCTAATTTTTTTGGAAAAGTATGCCAAGAAGAAATTGCATTATTGGAGGGTAAAGATGGTTCAATTAAACCATAATTAACATTATTATCTGTGTAGATAAATTCAAATCCTGTTTTAATGTAGTTATACTTATCAATTTGACTTGCAAAATCAAACTTTAAAGTATAAGTAGCCAAGCGACTTGTATCTCTGGAATTACTAAATCCCAATCCCATATTCATTGCAGAGCCAATGCCAGAGCTTGCACCACTAAAATATCCAAAAGGAGCTTCATCATAAAAATTGCCGCCGATTTTATATTTTTTTGTTGTATCTCTGCGAGCACCTGGATTTGTATTATAAGCAAAAGCTACCCTACTGCCCAATACTTCATAGAATGTTTGTGCGCTTAATACGTGTGTAAACTTAAATCCTTGCATATTAGTTTTTATTTCACTCGGATTCCAGTATTGATCAGCATAAAGTCTTGAATCAAGATAACTGGCTCCGCTTCTTGAATCAAGTTGACGTGCAATTTCGGAGGCTGATCTAAATAATCCTGGACCTCCAGCTCTACTACTATTAGTTCCGGTTTGTTTTCCTATTAAACCTTCTAAATTTAATTTCATCCCTGTCATTAAATCTAATGTAAATCTAATTTGACCATTATAATCTTCATAGGCATCTCTGGAAAGAGGGATATAATACATTTCTCTTGTAGTTCTATAAGAAGCAACAAAACGTAGATTTCCCAATAATTCTGCACCTGGTACAGGACCAGATAAACTCATATCAACATCATAATCAGGTTTTTGAATGTCTAATTGTCTTCTATGCTGCCAAAGAAATAGTTCTTGAGCTCCTTGAGGTGAAAGATCATTATTAGGGTCCGAATCTCCCATTAAAGCTTCAGATACTTTATTCCAACCTGTTGGAAATTTCATATATTGTCTTTTAGTATAGATATCCCAATTACCATTATCAGTACCTGTCCAAGCAACAGCATCGTCAATAAAAGGTCTGATCCAATAAGAGTTTGGAGAATTTACTGCATCACCAAAATGTTTTCTGCCAGCAGGACGATATCTGCCGATGAAAGAAAAATTATATTTATCCTTTTTACCTTCTTTTGTAACAACGTTAATAAGACCTGACCTGATGTTTCCATACTCAGCATTAAATCCACCGGTTTGAATTTGTAATTCTTCAATGGAAGTAAAGCTTATTCCTGTATATGGAGTATTATCTCTTTCGTCTCTTAAAGTGATACCATTAACCATAAAAGCTGTTTGGTCACTACCACCACCACGAATTGTTAAGCCTTGAACACCTGCTTGTAATCCAATAATTCCAGTAACGCTTACAACTGGTAGGCTTTTAACTTCATCAATATTCAAATTCACAACGCTGGAAGAAACATCCTGACGAACAATTGGCTGTTTTGCTACAACAACAACCTCATCTGTTTGGAAACTTGATGATCTCAAATTAAAATTAATTTCTGTTGTTTGGTTTATATTAACTCTTACATCCTCCACAATCTGAGGAGCATATCCAACCATAGAAGCCCGAAGTGTATAAGTTCTGGGTGGAATGCTGGTTATTACATAATAACCATCAATGTTTGTAGCTGCACCCAGACTGGTACCTTCTAAGATGATATTTGCTCCGATAAGAGCCTCACCAGTTTCGGCATCACGCACTACACCGTTAATTTTTCCGGATTGTGAGTGTATTATTGATGTGAAAATGAGAAGAATTAGAAGCAGTAGAAGTTTTCTCATATTATAACTCCTTTTAAAATATTAGAAATGCAAATTGCATAAATTGGTTGAAGAATCATTGATATTTGATATTTTAAAAATCTATAGTTAAAAAGTATATAATGTTATTATAATTGTCAATATATATAATCAATCTGAGAAATTATTTTTCTTTAAATTTTATTTTTTCGTGCCAATAATTCAATCGTTCGTATTTTGTCTTTATAAAAATTGTTTTGATTTATTTTTTCAATATCCAGTTTTGCATCCGAATTATCTTCCCATCGCCTGCATAAGTATAAAGAATGATAAATTCTACCAATCTTATATTGTCTGGAAATTTCTAAACCAACCGCATAGTCTTCGCCATAACTAACATTAGGAATATTTATCTCTCTAAGCAAAGGAGTATAAAATGCCCTTGGAGCTCCAAGTCCATTTATTCTTAGTGCATTATTTGCACCATTGTCGGGTGTCCACTCTCTGTGGTCTATCAATCCGGGAGGTAATTCATTAAGATTAAAATCAGTGATTTGATATGAACCAACTACCATTGCACATTTTTCATTTTGAAAAGTATCAACTATTGTCTGAATAGTATTTTCATCTTTATAGATATCATCACTGTCTAATTGTATAGCAAACTCGCCACAAAATTCACTATGAACTGCCTCATTCCAGCAGCCGCCAATTCCCAAATCATTTCTTTCAGGAATTATGTGAATAACTCTATTATCTTTAACAGAGTATTCTTCAATAATTTTTGAAGTGCCATCAGTTGAATGATTGTCAACAATAATTAAATTAAATGGAAAGTTTGTCTTTTGAGATAATACAGACTTAATAGCATCGCCAATTGTTCTAACTCTGTTTCTTACCGGAATTATTACAGAAGCTTTATATTTAAATTGATTATTTTCAAACTGAATGGACTTGAATTCAGGACCGACTAATGCTTCAATATCAGATAAATATCTGGTACATACTTTTTCATATTCACCTTGCACTTTTCTATTTTTAGGATCAACATAACTGAAATGGCTCTCTTCATCACCGATATTTTCACTTGAACCAATTGTATATAAATATTCTGGTATGTGAAATAAATTTCCTAATTGAGAAAGCTTTAATCTTAGATCATAAAATCCTGCAAACTCATATTCAACATCCATAAGATTTACCGCTTCTTTAAACGCAGAGGTCTTAATAAATAAGATTTCACCAAAATCAAAATCGTCTCTTAAACTTCCGGGCTGATAATCAATAGTTGGATGTTTTTTAAGATTGTTATTTTCTGTTTCATAAAAATCAGAATAAACAAACACAGAATTGGTATTTTTAATTATCTTGATGAATCTTTCTAACATAAACTGTGAAGGAATTACTCTTTTACCATTTAAGGATAAAATTAAATAGTCAGAATTAATTCTCACTGATATTTGTCTTAAAGTGTTTGTATTCTTAGTATTTGGAGTTATAATACTAATATCCTGTCCAAGATTTACTTCCTCTTCACTTAAGAGAATAATTTTGTCTATGAGTTTTTCATTTTTAAAGATTTGAATATTACGGAGAGTGTCATTTTTATTTATGAGTGGAACAACAAAACTAATTTTATTATGCATAAATATTCCTGAAATGTTTATTCAAATTTACTAAATAGTTTTTTCTTTTCTAAAGAAGTTCTTAAAAAATGTTCTTTATTTAAAGTTGATTTTTCATATTTTTAATTTAGAAAGTAAAATTTCTTAATAAATATAAGGTCACTTCTATGAAAAAATTTCTTTACTTAATCGTTCTTCTAATGTTTTTATCTCTAACATTTGCTCAACAGCAATCCATATCATTATTTGGTGATGTAAACGATCCTTGTCTTGGACCAACTTTATCTCCAAATGGGAAATATATAGCCTTTTCCAAATCAAACTATGTTGGCATTTATATTTACGACATTGAAAAAAAGACTACTGCTAAAATTACTGATGAAGTTGCAGCTGGTTTTGGAATTCAATGGTCAGCTGACTCAAAATATATTCTAAGCAGACCAGCATATTATGAAGATAAAATCAGGTACAACGCTGTAAAAATTTATAACATAGAAACCGGTGAAGTTAAACAGTTAACTGACTACAGGACTAAAATGCCATCACTGCCCTATTGGTCTGCAAATTATGATGAAGTTCTTTTAGCTTCAAAAGGAAATGTTGAATCTTTTGAATCAAAAATTGAGATAGCACCCGAGTACCTGAAAGCTAAAAATGATTACGATGTTTTTTTGATGGATGATAAAATCGCTGTCAAAAAAAATAATGGTGAAATTAAAGTCTATGAACCTCTAAAAGGTAAAAAGTGTATGAATTTAGAAGTTTCACCTGATAACCAAAGAGTAGTTTTTGAAATTTATGGAGGGAATTTATATTCGATGAAAACTGATGGAACTGATTTGTATGATTTAGGGAAAGGATATCGAGGTAAATGGTTAAAAGACTCTGAAACAATTGTTTATATGATATGCGAAGATGATGGTCATACTTTTACTTACTCAGATATTTTTTCCATCAGATATGATGGTTCAAATAAGAAAAATCTTACAAACACATCAGATAAGCACGAAATGAGTCCATCAGCTTCATATTCAGATAACACTATAGTATTTGAAGTTTTGAATGAAGGAACAATTCACTTAATGAAATTAGATCAATAGGAGTTTTTATGAAATATTTTATAAACTTATTTATTCTACTAAGTCTTTCTCTTTCATTAAACGCACAGCAAGTAACTGGACTATCAAACTGGAATATTTACCTTGACCCTGGACATAGCCAAAAAGAAAATATGGGTGTTTATGGCTATTCTGAAGCTGAAAAAGTACTAAGAGTTGGTCTCAATCTCAGACAAATGCTTTTAGATTGGACAGATATTGATACTGTATATATCTGTCGTGAAGATGATTTTGTCCAAGTTTCATTAGCGCAACGAACAAGTCAGGCAAATGCTTTGGCAGCTGCACATTATCATTCAATCCATAGTGATGCTTCCTCTTCACCTGATCCAAATAGTACCTTACTTTTATGGGGACAACTTGGTATTAACGGTCCTGAAAAATCTCCTCAAGGCGGCAAAGCGATGAGTGATATTATGGTCGTTCTTCTTACTGCTGGTTATAGAACTAATACGAGAGGTTCGGTTGGTGATAGAACATTTTATGGTGTTGCAGGTAATACACCATATTTATGGGTTAATAGAGAAACTAATATGGCTTCACAATTAAGCGAGGCAGGATTCCATACAAATCCAACCCAAAACCAATTAAACATGAATGCAAAATGGAAACGACTTGAAGCATTAACTTTTTATTGGTCAATCTTAAAATATAAAAATGTACCGAGACCTTATGCAGGAACTGTTGCAGGAATTATCAGAGATTTTGAATCAAACAAACCAATAAATGGCGCAGTTATATCAATAAACGGTCAAATTGATACGACTGATACATGGCAAAAATTATTTTATCTATATTCAAATGACCCTGAACTACTCAGAAATGGATTTTATTACTTTGAAAATATCCCACCCGGAACTCATCAAATTAAATATTGGGGACAATGGTATGATACATTGACTACAACTGTTACTATGAGAGACACTTTTATAACTTTCAAAGATGTAACTTTAATATCAAATAGACCTCCAACAATTGCTTCTACTGTTCCAGTAAATAATGATAGTTTATATCCAGGTAATGATCCAATCATCATAAATTTCACAAGACAAATGGACAGAAATTCTGTTCAAAATGCTTTACAAATTTCTCCAAATGTAAATTATACAGTATCGTGGTCAAATAATGATCAACGTCTAACAATCACAACTAATAATTTTACATTTAATACTCAATATCAAATTACAATCTTAGGAACTGCACTTGGTAAGTTCGGACATCAATTTGATGGGAATGGAGATGGAACTCCAGGTGATCCATATACATTCACAATAAGAACAAAATATCCTGACACTACACCTCCTCAAGTAGTTAGTGTTTATCCTAATCCAAATTCAAATAATGTTGAATTAAGACCTATTGTAAGCTATGCTTTTGATGAACAAATTAATACATCTACATTATCAGGTAAATTTTCTCTAATCAGAAATTCAAATAATACAACAGCAAATGGAATTTTAAGACATTACTATGTAAACAATAGAAGTGTAATAAATTTCTTTGTAACTACACCTTTAATTGAAAATGAAACCTATACAATCGTACTTCAACCAGGGATACAGGATTTATTTGGTAACGAAATTACATCACCAATTTCACGGCAGTTTACAACTGGTGTCAATACATATAATCAAGTAAATTTAATTGATAATTTTGAAGCTGGAGTTACAAACTGGCTTCAGCCCACGGGTTCGGGTTCAACGGTTGGAGTAATTCCCGGTCAGACAAATATGGCACTTTCAACTTCTGTCTTAAACGTAAATACTCAAAGCACTCGCTCAATGCAATTAAATTATGCTTGGGAAACAAGCGCCTCCTCTTGGTTATTAAGACAATTTTTTAACCCTGTAACTCCTACTTTCAATACGGATGTCATTCTCCAAGCATTCATTTTTGGAGATGGTTCAAATAATAAATTCAGATTTTGTGTCAACGATAACGGACCTGGTGGGCATGAAGTTAGTCCGTGGTATGATATTAACTGGATTGGATGGAAATTAGTTAATTGGAATTTATCCTTAGGTCAAACCGGTAACTGGATTGGCAATAATATTCTTGAACCACCGCTTAGTTTTGATAGTTTTCAATTAACTTATACTCAGAATTCAGGCAATGCAACAGGAACATTATACTTTGATGACCTGAGAACTGCTACTTTCTCCCCTGTTGGTATTGAAAAAGAACCTAATGAAATTCCTGAAGTTTTTTCTTTAGAGCAAAATTATCCTAATCCATTTTCTGCCACAGGAAGATCCACCTATGGCGGAAATCCAAGTACTAAAATAAGATTTTCAATACCTGAAGAAACTCACACGAAAATTATAATAACTGACATTTTGGGAAGAGTAATTACCACTTTAGTTAATGATAACCTTAATGCCGGGACTTATAATGTTGATTTTGATGCCAGAAATTTACCAAGCGGAGTATATTTTTACTCAATAATTACAGAAAAATTCAAGGACAGTAAAAAAATGATGCTGGTCAAATAAAACTTTAACTTAAACTTTAACTTTAACTTTAACTTTAAAAATATCAAACTTTCTCGCTGTCCTGATAAATTAAAAATCAGGACAGCATTTTTATGTTAGAACATTATTAAATAATTGCCACTGAAGAACATATCTAAAATATTTTTGATACTATCTTAATGATTTGATGAAATTATTCTACTATTCTATATTTTAAGCAACAAATTTTAGAAAATTTAGGAGGATTAATGAAAATTGCTGTTTGCGTAAGCCACGTTCCGGATACAGCTACAAAAATTAAAATTAGACAAGATAGAAAAGCTATAGACCAAACAGGTGTAACTTTTATTATAAATCCATACGATGAATTTGCAATTGAAGAAGCTCTAAAAACAAAAGAAAAATTGGGTGGAAATAGTTCTACTTGTTCAATTACGGTAGGAGATGATTCTGCAAAAGAAACTATTAGAAAGGCTTTGGCAATTGGAATTGATGAAGCAGTACTATTAAAAACAGATAAAAATCCTGACTCATTAAAAATTGCTAAAGCTCTCGCAGAAGAAATCAAATCACTTGATAGTAAAATTGTTTTTTTTGGTAAACAATCAGTTGATTATGATAGTGGAATTGTTGGTCAATTAACTGCCGAGCTACTTGGTTATAATTGCATTTCAGTTGTTGTTGATTTAAAGATTGAAGGCAACAAAGTTATAGCTGAAAGAGAAATTGAAGGAGGCAGAGAAGTTGTTGAATCTGAGCTTCCTATTGTAATAACAACACAAAAAGGATTGAATGAACCACGTTATCCTTCACTCAAAGGGATTATGGCTGCAAAGAAAAAGAATATAATTGAAAAAGAATTTCATTTTGACGAAACATCAATTGAAGTGATAGAAATGAATTTACCTCCATCTAAACAACCAGGAAGAATTGTTGGAACTGACGTTACAGCAGTTCCTGAATTAGTTCGTCTTTTAAGAGAAGAAGCAAAAGTAATATAGGGAGAATTATGCCAGAAAAAATTTTAGCAGTATTAGAACAAAGAGAAGGACAACTTAAAAAAGTTTCTTATGAGGTTTTATCTATTGCAAATAGATTGTCTAAACAATTAGCCTGTGAATGTGAAGGAGTAATTTTAGGTGATGAAATTTCAAACATCACAGAACTAAATAAATATTCTTCAGGCAAAATTGTTCACTTTAAAAGTTCACAATTAAATAATTATTCTTCAAGTGCTTATTCGAAGATTATTTCAGAATACATAAACGAAAACCAATTCACAATTATAATATTTCCCAACACAGCAATGGGAATTGATTTAGCTCCACGAGTTGCAGTGAAAACAAATTCTGCAATAGCAACCGATTGTGTTAAAGTTGATTTGATTGATGGTAATTTAGTATTCACTAAGCCTGTTTATGCCGGTAAGTCGTTAATCAACTTCAAAATTAATTCTGAAAGAAAAGTCTTTACTATTAGACCTAATATTTTCAAAGCTGAGGTAAATGAAGCTAATAACAGCTCAATTGAAATAAGAGAAGTTACAGATTTGGATTTAAGCACAAAAGTAACTTCTTACAAAAAGTCTGAAGGTAAACTTGATGTTGCCGAAGCTGATATAATTGTATCGGGTGGAAGAGGTATGAAAGGACCTGAAAATTTCCATTTGATAGAAGAATTGGCTGAAGCTTTAGGGGCTGCAGTTGGTGCTTCAAGAGCAGTTGTTGATGCGGGATGGAGACCTCATCGTGAGCAAGTAGGACAAACAGGTAAAACAGTGTCTCCAACTCTTTATGTGGCTTGTGGAATTTCTGGAGCTATACAACATCTTGCTGGTATGTCTTCTTCAAAATATATTGTTGCAATAAATAAAGATAAAGATGCTCCAATTTTTAACATAGCAGATTATGGAATAGCCGGAGATGTATTTGAAATTATTCCGGCACTAACTCAAGAAATAAAAAAAATAAAATCGTAGAATTATAATTGATTAAAGTACAGTGTGAAATAATAGGAATCTCAGCGGGACCATCTTCCAGCGGCTCTTATGCTTTATTATTAAAAGAAGTTGATGGTAACAGAAGAATTCCAATAATAATTGGGCAATTTGAGGCTCAGGCAATTGCATTAGAAATGGAAGGGGTTAAACCTCCAAGACCTTTAACCCACGATTTAGCTAAAAGCATTATTGATAATTTGGGTGCTAACTTACTTGAAGTTGTTATTACTGAATTAAGAGATAATACATTTTATGCTAAAATAGTATTAGAAGTCTCTGGATTGACAAATGATATAGATTCCAGACCAAGCGATGCAATTGCCTTAGCTGTAAGAGCTGATGCGCCAATTTACGTTTCTGAAGCAGTTCTTCAGGAAGCATCTTTCGTTCCTACCGAAGAACAAGAGCCAGAGAAAAAGAGTAAATCAAATTTCGAAGAATTTGAAAGTAACTACTCAAATCCAAAAAGTAAAGAAGCGAAAATTGCAGCACTTCAGGATAAATTAAGGGATGCAGTTGAAAAAGAGGATTATGAAAGAGCTGCAAAAATCAGGGATGAAATTAAAAAGTTAATGCACAATAACTAACTAAAAACTTTTTTCCCGATTTCACATTCAAGGCATTTATTTTTAATACAAAAACTTCTGAACAATTCTAACATCCCTTGATAATAAACACTTTTCAATCTGTTATCGAAAATATCTAAGTTAGTGCTGACTTTATCAACAAGATTATTACCCTCTTTCTGATAATAATTAACAAATAACTCTAACACTCTTTGAGTCTCTATTTTCTTATCGAAGATTTCAAAATAAACCGAAAGAATAGGAAGAACACAATTAGTTAAAATCTCATCTACTCTGCTAAGCCCAACAAAATATTTTATCTCAGTTCTTACTTCTTTAGAAAAATTGTAATGGTTAGCCCAGTAACCATCTGCTTTGATAATTAAATTATCTAAAAGATATGAGTTAAGTTTATTCCTGTCTTGTGTTTTAGAAATTTTATCTAAAATTCTCTTAAATAAATTTTGATGAATAATCTTATATAATAATCTTGCTCCCGCTGCTAATCTGACTGTTGGAAAGTTTTGTGGTCTCAATTTATAAAAGTGCCAGTTATTTGGAGTGAAATAAAGATTAGAATAGTTAGATTTTAATTCTTCCCAATGTGTAACTAATTCTCTGACATATTCAAGAGTTTTTTCATCTTTTATTTTAGTTAGATCCGGAATTAGCCCACTTATATTAAAAAGTAAGCTTTCTAATTTAATAATAAAATTATCTGCCTCAATTTTACTGATAAAATCATACTCTAAACTCCTTCCTAATTTTGCCATTATTTCTTTATTCTTAGTGTAGCCAAGTGCTTCAAAAGCTTCTTCATAAAAAACTTGATTCCATAAAGTCAAGTCATCAAACTCTTTTGAAAAAAATTTTCTTTCTTTAATGCTCTTGTGGAAATTATGGTTGATTTTAGGTTCACTTATTTTATGTTCTTTTAAAACAATAATTTCTTTTAATCTGTCAAGTATTCGTAAACATTTCTTTTTATATCTTAACAGACCAAGTGTTCTTAAATATTTTAGTTTTTCATCAGGGTTAATCAGAGAATTTAATTGAATACAGGGCATACTGACTTCATTATTTTTATCAGAATTTTGCTCAAGCTCCTGTTTAGAATTTTCATCTAAAAAATTATGAAGTTCAAGAATTGGAATATGGCGTCCGCTGACATTTACAGAATGACTTTGATTTGAATTATTTTTTAGTACAACGTGAAGTATAGTTTTATTATAACGTGCATTGAGATGATGACCGTGCGATTTCCAATCAGTAGAGAAATTATCAATTTCTACATCACCGTTAAAGGTTATATTGCCAATTAGAATTCTGGCGTGATAAAAATCAGGTCCTGCAAAATCATTATTCTTGATCCCAGGGTCTAAAATTTCAATTTCTTTACCATCTGCAGTAACTAATTTAGAAGGTAATTTCTTACTTAACCACAAATCATAAATATAATCTTCTGCAATACGTAATTTTTTCATTGGGAACCTCGCTAATTAAAAGCTTGGATAATTTTAATTCAAAATTAATTTGTTTTAGAATATAATAAAACTATTTCTTAAAAATCAGCTTTGCTTGTTGATTTAATTTAATTATTTCATTATATGCTGATGCATCGAATTGTTCTGAATTATCAGAATAAATTATAGAACGGGAAATATTGACTAAAAAATTTTTTCTATTAAATGAATTAAATATATTGAGTACTTCCTCAAAACTTCCACCTTGTTTTCCAACTCCTGGCAATAATATTGAACAATCATTCATACTGTTTAAATTCTCAGATAAATCTTTTGCGTTTGTAGCTCCGAACACTATTCCACAATTATTATTTTTTTTATTCCATTCAACAATCTTTTCAATAATGTGTTGAAATAATTTTTTACCAATTTTCAATTCAATTTTTTCAATGTCAACAGCACCGGGATTGGAAGTCAATCCTAAAATAAAATTTAATTTATTTTCGTAAGACAAGAATGGTTCCAAAGAATCAAATCCCATATATGGATTTAATGTTACAGAATCAAAATTAAAATGTTCAAAAACAGAGGTAGCATACATTTCAGATGTATTTCTAATATCCCCTCTTTTAGCATCTGCTATAATCAAAATATCATTAGGAATTTCACTCAGAGTTTTTTGAATTAACTCAAATCCGTAAGCTCCCAATACTTCATAAAAAGCAAAATTTATTTTATATGCAGCAGCGTGTTCCCTTGTTGCATCAATTATTTTTTTATTAAAAAAATAAATTGGATCTTTTTCTTTAAGAATAAATTCAGGAATTTTTTTGATATCAGTATCTAATCCTACACAAACAAATTTGAGTTCATCATTTTTTAGTTGAAGTTTTCTTTTTGCATTCATTTTAAGTATAATTTTTTCTTGTTCTATAAATATTGGAGACTATTGCAATCATAATAACATTAACAATAAGTGAGCTGCCTCCATAACTGACAAACGGTAGTGGAACTCCAATAATTGGAACTAAACCTATTACCATACCTACATTGATGAGAAAATGAATAAATAAAACAGCAAAAATTCCAATCTGTGTGAGACTTAAAAATTCATCTCGCGTATTTGAGGCATTACGTAAAATTCTACCCAACAAGATGAGAAATAAAATTATGACAGTAATAGAGCCAATAAATCCAAATTCTTCGCTAATGGCACAGAAAATAAAATCTGTCCATTGTTCAGGTATATATTGTAATTGGGTTTGATTACCATTCATAAAACCTTTTCCAAAGATTCCACCGCTGCCAACAGCAACCATTGCCTGAATAGAATTATAACCTGTACCCAATGGATCACTTGAAGGGTCTAAGAAAGAATTAATTCTTGCCTGCTGATGTGGACTGAGAATATTATATACATAATCAGCAAAAAAACCTGAAGCAAGGTTCAAAGCAAATACAGAGCCATTAAAAAACAAATCTCTGTTTAACAAAAACAGAATTCCTAATAAAAGAATTAATGAAATAATGAATGTTGTTGTTCCGAAAATTGCTGATAGTGCTACAACTGCTGGCGATATAACAACAACCAACCATAAAATACTTAAGCCTTTCCAAAACAATAGAACAAGGATGAAGAAGAAAAATATAATTGACGAGCCCATATCTGGTTCAAGGAGAATCAGTGCCACAGGAATAAAACCAATTATCAAAGCAATCATAATATCTTTAATAGAATCAATATTATTGTTGTGGCGAGACAGAAAATTTGAAAGCATTAGTATTGTAGCAATTTTAGCAAATTCTGAAGGTTGAAAACCAAAAACGCCCAAACCTAACCAACTTTTAGCTCCCGAAACTTTTTTCCCAATTACCAAAACCAATAACAACAATAATATACCAAAGAGATAACTTGGGATTGAAATAACTTTAAAAGTATTCGTGGGGATAAAATGGATAATAAGAAATATGAAAAAAGATGATAGAGCAAAATAAAGTTGCTTTTCAAAATTATTTTGAGCAAGTGAATTATTAAAAGTGGAGCTATAGATTGCTACTAAACCTAATAATAATAACAATAATACGGGGATTACAATGTAAAAATCAATTTTATCTTTGATATGATAGTCAATCCGCAACTTCTTCTCCAGTTTGAATTACCTGAGTAAAAATTTTATCTTTTTGACTAATGCTTTTTCCTTTTGTCAAATATGATTCAATCACTTTTTTGGCGATAGGAGCAGCGTGTGTTCCGCCAAAACCAACATTTTCCACTACAACTGCAATTGCTATTTTAGGATTTTCATAAGGAGCAAAACCAATAAATAAAGCGTGATCTTTACCGTGTGGATTTTGAGCAGTTCCTGTTTTGCCTGCGATTTTAAATTCATTAGACCGAATATGAGTGGCTGTGCCGTTTCCATTTACAACAAGAAACATCCCTTCTTTCACTATGTCAAAAACCTCTTTTTTAACAGTTGTCTTGACTGAGGGAAATTCATATTTATTTATTTCGCCGGTACTATTATTCAAATAACCTTTAACAACGTGGGGTTTAAAGGATACTCCATTATTAGCAGTAATAGCAGTAAAATAAGCCAATTGAAGAGGTGTAACGCTTATCTCTCCTTGACCGATTCCTAAACTGGCTAATATACTTCTTGGCCAATTTTTACCATAAATTTTTTCATAATAATTTTCATCCGTTATCAGACCTGCTGCTTCTTCACCGATATCAATTCCAGTTTTTTTCGAAAATCCAAACTCGAGCGCATATCGTTTTAGATTATTTAAACCAATTTTATAAATAAGATTATAAAAAAAAGTATTACAAGATTTTTCAATGGCGTGAGTAACATTTACAGAACCGTGCGAGCCGTGACATTTAAAGAATCTTCCAAAAGTAAATCCTCCTCCGCAATGGATTACGGTATTTGCATTGATTACTCCCATATCTAATGCAGCAATCGCAGCCAAAATCTTAAATGTTGACCCTGGCGGCTTTAATGACATTGTAGCGCGATTAAATAGAGGATTAGCTGGATCATTATAAATTTGTTCTAAAAATTCTTTAGTTGTAACATAAGAAAACTGATTTAAATCATATTCGGGGGAACTGACTAAAGCAAGTATTTCTCCGCTTTCAGGTTCTATAGCTACAACCGCTCCCCTTTTCCCTTTCATTTCTTCTTCAGCTGTCTTTTGAGCATATCCATCAATTGATAAGACAAGGTCTTTCCCTTTTATTGACTCTTTATCAACATTTCCGTCTTTGTATGGTCCAATTTCTTTACGCTTTGAGTCAACTAAAATATATTTAAATCCTTTTTTACCTCTTAATTCTAACTCATATGCTTTTTCTATACCATTGTGACCTACGTAATCTCCAGGCCTATAGTAATCCTTTTCTTGTTGATATTGTTTGGGAGAAATTTCTTTAGAATATCCGAAAAGATGAGAACCCATAACACCAAAAGGATACCCTCTCTGCATTTCAACTATATAATCAACTCCCGGTAAAAAGTTTGAATTTTCTTCTAACCAACTAACAACTCTAAAGTCAATTCCACGTTTAATTCTTACAGGAACATATTTAGAATAGATTCTGTTCCTCTTTAAAATGTTAGCGACTGTTCCTTCATTAAAATTTAAGACTGCATCTAAAATTTTGTTAAGGTTCGTATCGTAATCAGCTGGAGTAATCTGGAGAGTATATGCAGGAATATTGTCAACAAGAAGATTTAGATTTCTATCGTAAAAAACTCCTCTGAATGGAATTTGCTCAATTGCCTTGATACTATTTCCAGCAGATTTTTCATCATATATTTGTTGGTTGATCACCTGCATTTGAAATAATCTAATAATAAAAATCAGAGTAACTGTAAATAAAACTCCAACCAAAATTGCTTTTCTATTCAATGAGGCAAAGTTAATCTTATTCAAATTCTCTCCTCTTGGGAATTGCAATAATAAAAAGAATACTAATAACAGATGTATAAATTGAGCTGATAATTGTGCTAGTCAATAAGGCAGAAATAAAATTTTCAGACAGGTCAAAAGATGAGAAGAAAGAAAACACCGAATTATCAATAATTCCTACTAAAAAAATTATCATACTGAAATTTAATGGTGTTAAATAACTTTCTCTTTTATTTTCTGATGAGAAATATCCGGCAATAAAACCTGAAAGTGTTTTTGCAATCATCATACTGCCTAAAATTGTTCCAAATACTAAATCACAAATTCCACCAAAAATAAAACCCGTTATAGTTCCATACATTTGACTATTTCTAATTGTATAATAAACTAGTAGAATCAAAATTAAATCAGGACTAATTCCATTAAACGATAAAAGTGGAATTATAGTCATTTGAAATATTATAACGGGAATTAAAAATAAAAATGGTATTAAGATGGTATATTTCATTTAAATTTTTTAAGAAGATTTATTTCGAGATTTCTGATTTCTTTTGATGCAACTACTGGTATAACAAATACATACTCAATTTTATTATAATCTACAAAAGGGACTATAACAATCTCATTAAAAATACCTGTTTCAATATTTTGGGTTGAATAAACAGCTCCAACCGGAATTACAACGGGTACAATTGAACTTAATTCAGATGTTACGATTCTGTCTCCTTTCTTAATTTGAAAAGTTTTAGGAACATTAATGATTCTAAGACTATTTGACTTCCATTTTAGAATTCCGTGCTCACCAGTTCGTTCTGATTTAACAGTCAAATTCAGTGAATTATTTCTCAGAGTTTTTAGAATTGAAAATTTGTCTGAAACTGAAAAAACTATTCCTACTAAACCTTTATCACTAATTACAGGCATACCAATTTCAACTCCGTTTTTTTTACCTGCATTAATTGTTAATGTTTCCTGATAGTTATTTGAAAATCTTGATATTACTCTTGAGCTAATTAAATCAATTTTAGAAGTATCTTTTAATGAAAGTGAATTCTTTAATTCATCAATTAATAAAGCATCCTTTCTAAGCTTACTTAACTGAAGCATCAACTCAGCATTAGTTAATCTTAGTCTCTCATTTTCTTCTCTTAAATTTTCAGATCCTATAAAATTAGAGACAAATGAATTAACAACTGAAAAGCTCGTAAAAAGAATTGCACGAAGTTTTTGGGTTTTGGGGGATGTGTCCAGAGTAATTAAATATAAACTCAGAATAATTAAGAAAATCAGTACTAAATATTCTTTAAAGTTTTGCCAAAAATGATAGACAAATTTTGACATTAAAATCTTCTATTACGAATAAGGACTTTTGAATACTTGTTTAGGTTTTCAATTACTTTCCCCGCTCCTCTTGCAACAGCTGTTAAAGGATCCTCAGCCACGTGAACAGGTAAATTTGTTTCCATTCTTATTCTTTCATCCAAACCTTTTAATAATGCACCACCCCCTGTTAGCATTACTCCTCTATCAAGAATATCAGCGGAAAGTTCTGGTGGAGTTCTTTCCAAAGTTTGTTTTACTGCATCAACAATCTGAATAACAGCTTCATTTAATGCTTCACGAATTTCAACGGAACTAACTTCAGTGGTTTTTGGTACACCACCGACTAAATCTCTTCCTTTGACTTGAATTGTTACTTCTTCTTTCAAAGGTACAGCAGAGCCAACTTCACATTTTATGGCTTCAGCAGTTCTTTCACCAATTAGGATGTTATGATTTTTTTTGAAATACTGTGCTATTGCATAATTCATCTCATCGCCAGCAATTCTTATTGATTCTTCATTAACAATTCCGGATAAGGCAATCACTGCAATTTCTGTTGTACCTCCACCTATATCAATTATCATATTACCAACGGGAGCTTCAACATCAATTCCGATTCCTATTGCTGCAGCCATTGGTTCAGCTATCAAGTGAACCTCTTTAGCACCAGCGTGTTCAGCACTATCACGAACAGCTCTTTTTTCAACTTCAGTAATTCCACTGGGAACCGCAACGATTATTCTTTTACTAAGTAAAGAATTCCCTCTTACTTTTCTAATAAAAGCTCTAATCATTCCTTCTGCTATTTCGAAATCTGCAATAACACCATCTCGTATTGGTCGGGTAACCTTAATTTCTTTATGTTCACGACCTTGCATTTCTTTTGCTTTATTACCGAGTGCAATTATTTTTTTTGTATTCCTATCAAAAGCAACAATTGATGGCTCGTTTAATACTATACCCTTTCCTTTCATATAAATCAGCGTATTGGCTGTACCTAAATCCATAGCTATATCGCTGGAAAAAAAATCTAAAAATCCCATAGTTCCTCTTAATGTTTAAAGTGTCTTATTCCTGTAAATAGCATTGATATTTTATATTTATTTACGGCTTGAATAACCTCTTTATCACGCACAGATCCCCCTGGTTGAATTATTGAAGTAACTCCAGCCTCAATTAGTTTTAATACGCCATCAGAAAATGGGAAAAAAGCATCTGAAGCTGCAACTGAATTAGATAAATCAAAACCAAATTCTTTGGCTTTCGAAACTGCAATTTTTACAGAGTCTAATCTTGAAGTTTGACCAGCACCTATACCAAGAGTTGTTTTATTCTTTGCTATTACTATTGAATTTGATTTCGAATATTTTGCAACACTCCATGCAAAAATCAGGTCCATCATTTCTCTTGCGGATGGTTTATTGTCAGATACTATTTTAATATTAGATACATTTAAAGTCGCAATATCTTTTTCCTGAACCAAATAACCGCCTGGAATTGATCTCAACGAAATGCCTTCAGTATTTACATTTCTTAATTTTTTTAGAAGTCTTCGATCTTTCTTTTTCCTTAAGACTTCAAGTGCTTTAGGCGAATAATCAGGAGCAACAATTACTTCAAGAAAAATCTCATTCAATTTATTTGCAAGAATTTCATTAACTTCTTCACCAAAAACCACTATTCCACCAAAAGCTGAAATAGGATCAGATTTTAAGGCTTGCAAATATGAGTTATACGGACTATCTAAAGAAGCTACACCACAAGGATTGTTATGTTTGATTATAACGCAAGCTGCAGAATTTAACTCTTCGGATAGTTCAACTCCTGCAATTATATCAAGTATATTATTATAAGATATCTCTTTCCCGTGTAAAATATCAAAGTATGAATAAAATTCTCCGTAAACACTTGCTTTTTGGTGTGGATTTTCTCCATATCTTAAAGTTGAAACTAATTTTTCACTTATTCTAAGATTGATTTTTTCAAATTCAAATTCCTTTTCGAAATAGTTAGCGATAGCAGTATCGTAATCTGCTGTGTGGGAAAAAGCTGTATATGCTAAGTTCAATCTATATCTTTCATCAACTGAGTTACTTTTTAATTTTTCAATAAAATCTGAATATTGTGTAGGTGATGTGAGAACTGAAACATATTTATAATTTTTAGCTGCTGCTCTGATTAAACTCGGACCTCCAATATCAATATTTTCAATAACTTCTTCTAACTTTACTCCATCCTTTTTAATTACTTCCTTAAACGGATATAGGTTTACACAGACTATCTCTATTGGATTAATTTTATTTTGTTCAGCTTGAATTAAATCATTCTCTTCATTTCTCATTAATATGCCACCGAAAACTTTCGGATGCAGGGTTTTAACACGACCATCAAATATTTCGGGAAAACCTGTAAATTCTGAAATTTCCTTGTGAGTGATTCCATTTTCTTTAAGCAATTTAGCAGTTTTTCCGGTAGCTAAAATATTATAACCAAATTCAACTAATGATTTAGAAAATGAAACTATATTGGTTTTATCAGAAACACTAATAAGAGCAGATTTCATAAATTTAAAGAAGTCTATCTAATCTAAAATAATAACTCTGTTATTTAATATTTTTATTTTATTTTGAGCAAATTTTTTAATAACGTAAGGTAATAGCTTATGTTCTATATCTAAAACTCTTTCGGCAATTTTCTCTGGTGTTTTAACATCGCTAATATCAACACATCTCTGAGCAATTATTTTTCCTTTGTCATATTCCTGATTAACAAAATGAACTGTAGCACCACTTACTTTTGCAGATGATTCAAAAACTGCTTTGTGAACATTCATTCCATACATACCTTTACCCCCAAATGCAGGCAAAAGAGCAGGATGAATGTTTATTATTTTATATTCAAAACTTTCCACCAATAATTCAGGAATCAACTTTAAGTATCCAGCCAAAACAATTAATTCAATTTCTCTTTTTTGTAAAAAATCTATCAGACTAACAACAGCTCTTTCATCTTGAATTTTAGGAACAATGTAAGTATCAATTTCTAATGACTGGGCTAACTTTAATGCATTACAATTAGAGTCATTTGAACAAACTGCTTTAATATTTATTATACTATTTAATTCCTGATTATCAATTATGGCTTTGAGGTTAGAACCACGACCCGAAACAAAAACAGCTAAATTCAAAAGAAAATTTACCTTTTTGATTACGAAAATAATATAAACACAAATAATAAATAAACTTAAGTAATCAAAAACTTATTTTTCATTTTTTAAGCTTGTGAATATACCAATGCAGCTTTCACAAATTCTCTGAACAAGGGATGAGACTTTGTTGCTCTTGATTTAAGTTCTGGATGGAATTGACAAGCTACGAACCAAGGATGATCAGCCAATTCAATCATTTCTACTAATTCATTGTTTGGTGAAAGACCACTAAAAATCAGCCCATTATCCTGTAAAATATTTCTGAATTTATTGTTTACTTCATAACGATGGCGATGTCTCTCATAAATATATTTTGAACCATAAGCCTTGAACGCTAAGGTATTTTCAGAAAGTAAACAAGGATATGAGCCCAACCTCATAGTTGCTCCCATATTTCGTATTGATTTTTGCTCGGGCATTAAATCAATAACAGCTTGTTTTGTTTTCTTAAATTCTGAACTATGTGCGTTCTTCAAACCACAAACATTTCTTGCAAATTCAATAATTGCACACTGCATTCCTAAACAAATTCCAAAAAATGGGATTTTATTTTCTCTGGCGAATTGAATTGCATAAATTTTACCTTCTATTCCTCTTTCACCAAAACCACCAGGGACAAGAATTCCATTAATTCCCTCCAACTTTTCGGATACATTTCCAAATTCTAATGATTCGGCTGCTATTGGTTTTACGATTACCTTACAATCATTCTCTGCTCCTGCATGAATAAATGCTTCTAAAATACTTTTATAAGCATCTAAATGTTCTGTGTACTTACCCACTAAAGCTATTTTTGTTTGCTTCTTAGGTTTTAAAACACTGTTTACGTATGATTCCCAACCACTAAGCTTTATTTTTTTTACGGGAAGATGTAGGCGATTTAATACTATCTCATCTAACTTTTGTTCGTGTAGGACTAAAGGTACTTCGTAAATAGAAGAACAATCATAAGCTGTAATAACTGATTTTGAATCAACATTACAAAATAGTGCAATTTTTTCTTTTATCTCTTGAGAGAGTTTTCTCTCTGAGCGACAAATCAAAACATCTGGCTGTATCCCTAATTCTAAAAGATTCTTTACACTGTGTTGAGTTGGTTTAGTTTTAACTTCTCCTGCGGATGAAATGTAAGGTACTAATGTAACGTGAATATTAAGTGTATTTGCCTTTCCAAATTGTAACATCAGTTGTCTCATTGCTTCGATAAACGGAAGAGATTCAATATCACCAACAGTTCCACCAATTTCTGTTAAGATAACATCATAGTCCCCGAGGTCTGATAGTTTTAACATTCGAGACTTAATTTCATCGGTTATATGAGGAATTACCTGAACAGTAGCACCTAAAAAATCTCCGCGTCTTTCTTTTGTAATTACATCAAAATAAATTTGTCCTGTTGTGGTATTATTTGCCTTGGTCATATTTACATCAAGAAATCTTTCATAATGGCCTAAATCCAAATCAGTTTCTGCTCCATCTTCGGTAACATAAACTTCACCGTGCTGAAAAGGACTCATCGTTCCCGGATCAACATTAATATAAGGATCAAACTTTTGAATTGTTACTTTATAGCCGCGTTGCTTAAGGAGAAGACCAAGAGCAGAGGCAGTTATTCCTTTTCCTAATGAAGAAACTACTCCACCTGTTACAAAAATTAGTTTTACTTTTTTTCGAGAAGGCATTTTTAATTTTTTTGCTTTCAAATATAGAGTAGCTTATACAGATTTACAATTAATTACTAATAATTTATTGCTTTAAAAATTTCTGAATAAAAATAGAATAGCTATTAAAGGTTAATAATAATTCATTAGAAGAGAGATTTTTAGATAATAATTAAAATTTATTCAAAGTCATGTTCAAAATAATTTACTGCTCTATTATCACCATTTTGATTGTTTAATCTTGAATTAAGCCTTTCCTGAAATACTTTAGCAGAATCGTAACCATAATGTTTCAACAGATAATTCAAAGCTATAACTTCGGAAATTACAGTAATATTCTTTCCTGGAATAATTGGTAATTTAACATAAGGAATTTCAACATCCATTATTGAAAATGTTTTATTCTCCAGTCCTGTCCTTGTATAATCACTATCTTCTTTCCAGATTTCAAGCTCAACAATTATTTCAAGACGTTTTTGATATCTGATAGCTCTGATTCCAAACATTTTAGCAACATTTATCAATCCAAGACCTCTTATTTCCATAAAATGTTTAGAAATGTCAACCCCCGAACCCATTAAAATACCCTCTCCTTTCTTTGTAAGAATAATCACGTCATCAGCAACTAACCTATGCCCTCTTTCAATCAAGTCTAAAGTTACTTCGCTTTTTCCTATACCTGAACTTCCCATAAATAATATTCCAATTCCATAAACGTCAACGAATGATCCATGAACAGTTAATCTTGGAGCAAATTGATCATCTAAAAAATCACTTAATAAATAAACTAATTTTGTCGTAGAAAATTCTGTTAAAAAAACAGGTACGGAAGCTTTTTCAGCTTGATTGAGTAAATCTTCGTTTATTTTATTTCCGTTTGTAACAATGATGCAGGGAATGTCAAAATTAAATATATTTTCCAAAGATTTAATTCTGTCATTCGAAGAAAGTTTTTCTAAATATTTCAATTCTGTATTACCAAAAACCTGCACTCTTTTATATGAGAATAAATCAACAAACCCGGCCAATGCCAAGCCGGGTCTGTGTAAATTCTGATCAATTATTTTTCTTTCAAGATTATGGTTTTTTGTTACAAGATTTAGTTTACAAATTTGCGCAGCATATTGATACAAAAATTCTATTGTGATAGATTCTTTCCTGAAAATATTATTTTCATTAACTCTAATCATCTTGTTTTATTCACTCTTTTTGATTTTATAGTTTGTAATTGTGTTCTCATCTTTTCGACAGCACTTGAAACCGACTTTTTAAAGTCATCTGTTTCAACTTTGGATGTTAGGGTATGCCCTGGCATTTTTAATATCACTTCTGCAATCTTTAAACTATTAGTACTATTCTGATAACTTAAAATAACATCGGCTTTAATTAAATCATCACTGAATCGTTCAAGAGACATCAGCTCATCTTTAATATAGTCTTTAAGACTATCGTGAGCTTTAAATTTACGAGCTGTTATTTTGATGTTCATACGAACCTCCTGTTTTAAGTTATGATTTTGGATGCGATTTTTTATAAATCGCTTTTAATCTTTCAACACTAACTTGAGTATAAATTTGAGTTGTTGATAAATTTTCGTGTCCAAGAATTTCTTTAACAACCCTAAGATCAGCTCCATTATCGAGCATATGAGTAGCAGCACTGTGTCGAAGAGTATGAGGACTTCTTTTTTTTAGGTCACTCACCTGAGATAAATTTTTTGTTACTAACCGATGCACAAATCTTGGATTTATTCTTCGGTTAAATTGATTTCTTATTAAAAAATCATCTGGGCTTTCTGCCGGAAATTGCTGCAAATATTTTTTGAGAATTTCTTCCGACTTCTCTCCTATTGGAACAATTCTGATTTTATTTCCTTTACCTAAAACTTTTATTGTATGGTTTGAAAAATCAACATCCTTTAATTTCAGATTACAAAGTTCACTAACTCGTAATGCACAGCCATATAGAATCTCTATTACTGCAATTTTGATTATTGGATATTTTTCTCTTGAACCTTTAAGTAAATAAGTTTTTATTATTGAATCTGAATCAATAACCGTAGGTAATTTTTTTTCTACTTTTGGATTTGATATTATTGATACAGGATTTTTCTGTATAAATCCGTTATTATATGAATAGTTGAAAAGGCTTTTTATAGCTGAGAGTTTTCGAGAAATACTTTTATTTTCAAGGTTATTATTAGATAAATAGATAAGATATTTTCTTATGAATTTATCATTTATTTCGTTGATTTTGCTTTTTTGGTTGTCAAAACAGAATTTATCGAAAGTAAATAAATCGTTCTGGTAAGCTCTAATTGTATTTTCAGAATATCTTCTCACCGAAGATAATTCTGTAAGAAATTTTTGAATTATTTGATTAATTGAAATATCCATTTAAGTATTTTCTACTTTTATAATCGGTAAATTCTTAAATGACTTTAAAAATTCATTTTCAAGCTTTGACATTTTACTTTTTTCATTTTTTGTTGAATCATTATAGCCAACCAAATGTAAAACACCGTGAATTACTAATCGTTTTAATTCAGATTCAAATGAATTTTTAAACCTTCGGGAATTCTTCTCTGCCTGTTCGAAAGAAATAAATATCTCTCCTTCAAGATTAGTTCTAATTTGTGAATAGTCAAAAGTTATAATGTCAGTATTATAATTATGCTTTAAGTATTTTTTATTCAACTCTAATACAATTTCATCACTTACAATATTAATTTCAAAGGAAATAATTCGCAAGCCAAAATACTTAGAAAGTTTGTGTATAATCTTATGAATATTTTTTTTCTGAATAAATTTTGATGTCGAGAAAACTCTCACATTTTTCATTTTATTCCATACTTTTCAAAGATTCAATAGTAATTTCTGAATACTTTTTATATCTGAACGCTGAGGCTTTTAAGTCTTCAATTTCTTCATTTGTTAAATCTCTGATGACTTTAGCAGGAACACCAGCAACTAATTTTCCACTGGGGACTATAAAACCGGGTTTAACAACTGAGCCAGCAGCAACCTTAGAATTTTCCTCAACAACTGCTCCATCTAAAACAATAGCTCCAATTCCTATCAAGCAGAGATTATTGAGAGTGCAACCGTGTAGTTTAACTGAATGTCCAATCGTTACCATATCCCCAATTGTTAAAGGATATTTTCCGTTAGTTACGTGCAGCATTGAACAATCTTGCACATTAGTAATTTTTCCTATTTTAACGAAATTAACATCCCCTCGAATTACAGTGTTGTACCACACACTTGAATACTCTCCAATTTCCACATCACCAACAATTCTGACCCCGTCAGCAAGAAATACTGTTTCGTGAACTTTGGGAAATAAATTTTCGTAAAGGTAAAGTTTCCTATTATTTTCTATTTTTTGAAACGTGGAGGCTGCCATTCTGTTTTATTCCATTTTTTTAATTCTACTGTTACATTACCTATAATTACTTTTAATTTAGCATAAATAGGAACTGCGTGTTTGTCATTACTAAACCAACCCTCAAAAGCTCCGGTCAATCCGAATATTCCTTTAAATTCTGTCTCACCTTCAAGATAAACACAATCTATTGGATAATCAACAGAACTAATAGAAATTTTTTCAGAAACATCATAACAATTAAAAACGGTTTTTTCAGGTTTTTCATTTATAAAAACCGGAGTGTTATAAAAACCTTTTTGACCGGTTCTCATTCTTGCAAAATAAAAAAGTGATAATCCATCAAGATATTCTTTATCTAATGATGCGGTTGAGTCTGTCCAGATTTCATTTTTACTTTTGCTGCCTTTTAATATATGGATTTTTCTTTTTCGATAATCGAAATTATAAGTTGTGAAAGTAGTATCTTTGCCCAATATCGTTCCCTTAAAGAAAATTGGAATCTGTCTTTTGTTGAACTTAGTTTCATATATTTGGTGTAAATCAACAAAAGGTAATCCACTATAGGAATCAATATATGCAATTGCAGAAAAAATTGAATCCGATGGATTAAAAGATGTAACTTTCAACTTTATCTCGCCTATTGGAATAAATAAGTATTTTACCACATAGACAATCTCTTCGCCAACATCTATTTCCCTTTCATCATCATTTGATAGAGCTTTATAACTTATGAAAGTCTGATTTTCTTTAATAATTTTGGAGAACGAAGAAACATCGGATGATGTTGAACCAAAATAATTTAAAAATAAAACTGAAATAAGAATGAAAATTTTTATCATTATTTAATCAAAGATTCTGCATCATCAAAAAGACTGATTGCTTTTTTATATTGAATATCTTCTTCAAGAAGGACTGAGTACCAGCCTTCATTTTTCCAAAAATTTCTGGCAATCTGAGCTTTTAATCTTGCTTTTATGTATGACGAGTCTTTATTAAACTCATCTTCTTTTACATTGATACCTTTTGATTTAATATAACTTAGAAAAGAATTTAATGTTGAATTATCAACTAAATAATAAGTTCTGAATTTGTTCAGGTCGTTTTCAAATTCAGATTTTATTTTATTTCCATAAGTATCAAGATAACTAAGTGTAAATGAGTAAAATAAATTTTCTTTAAGCAGATTTTGTAAAAGTTCTGATAATTCCTCACTCTTAACAATATAATCAGGAGTAACACCTCCTCCACCATAAATTTTTCGTTTTTTAACCAAAGTAGAAAAAACAGGCTTTGATGTATCTTTTTCACTTTGATGGTAAAAATTATCACCTTCAGTATCTTCAGCTTCAAGGGTTTCAATGAAATATTCTTGTTTATTTGTATATGGTCTTTGAATATTTCTTCCCGAAGGTGTGAAGTATTCTGATATTGTTAATCTTAAAGCAGAATTATCTGAAAGTTCAAATTGTCTTTGCACTAAACCCTTGCCAAAAGAAGTTTCTCCAACTATTAGTCCCCTGTCCCAGTCCTGAATTGCACCTGCAACAATTTCACTTGCAGAAGCACTGCCTCTGTTAATTAAAATTATAATTGGAAGTTTTTCATAAGGAAATGATTCTGATGCAAAGTATTCTTCATCAAAATCTTTTATTCTGCCCAAAGTATAAACTATTTTCTTTTTACCATTTAAGAATAAATCAGAAATCTTAACTGCTTGATTTAAGTATCCACCCGGATTACCACGTAAATCAAGTATGAGTTTATTCATTCCGTTTTTACTTAACTTATTCAGCGCTTGTAAAACTTCATCAGCAGTTGTTTCTGAAAAACGAGAAATGCTAATATATCCAATAGATTTATTAGTCATAAACGAAGCATCAACTGAATAAATAGGAATTTTATCTCGGACAATTTGATAATTAATCTTTTTACCTGAGGCAGGTCTTAAAATTGTTATTGAAACTCTTGTACCGGCTTTGCCGCGTAATTTTTTTCTTACTTCATCATTAGTAATTCCGATAACGGATTTATTTTCAATTTCAATAATTCTATCTCCGGGTAAGATTCCTAATTGTTCGCTTGGACCTCCTGAAATTGGAGAGACTACAGTGAGAGTATCATTGACGACCTGAAACTCAATTCCAATACCCTCAAAGTCACCTCTAAAAGATTCTTCGACCTCTGAAAATTCCTTTGCAGAAATATAAACTGAATGAGGATCTAATTCATTCATCATTCCTTTAATTGCTGATTCAACTAATTTTTGAGAGTCAACTTCTTCAATGTAGTATTTTCCTGTCAAGGATATAACATCGCTAAATTTTTTAATGCTTTCTCTAAGATTATCACCTGAAAAAATTTTTTCAACCTGAATTCCGATAAACACGCCAATAATCAAAAGCAAAGCAAATAACGGTATATTAAAACGATTTTTCATTTACTCTCCAATTAAAATCAAGATTTTGAAATTTCAGGTTTCATTTGAGGGAAAAATATCACATCGCGAATTGATGGCTGATTGGTTAATATCATAGTGAGTCTGTCTATTCCGATTCCAAGGCCTGCTGTCGGTGGCATACCATATTCCAAAGCTCTAAGAAAATCTTCATCAATTTGATGAGCTTCATCATCGCCTGATTCTTTCATCTTGAGTTGTTCTTCAAATCTTTCACGCTGATCAATTGGATCATTTAATTCAGAAAAAGCATTACAGATTTCCTTGCCAACTACATAAGCTTCAAACCTTTCGACAAGACCTTTTTTTGTTCTGTGTTTTTTTGCTAATGGAGAAAGTTCCACAGGATAGTCAATAATGAATGTAGGCTGTATTAATTCTGATTCAACAGATGCAGAGAATATTTCGTCAATAATTTTAGCTCTGCTGGAAAGTTTTGATAAATCAACGTGTAACTTTTTAGCAACTTCAGTTAACTTTTCTATTGAATCTTCAAGAATATTTAATCCAGTCTTCTCCTGAATTTTCTCAACCATTGATATGCGTTTCCAGGGTTTTGCAAAATTGATTTTGTTATTTTCATATTCAAACTCAAGAGAATTAAACACTTTAAGACAAACATATTCAAACAAATCCTCTACAAAATCCATCATCCAATTGTAATCTTTATATGGAACATAAAGCTCAAGCATTGTAAATTCAGGATTGTGCGATCTATCCATTCCTTCATTTCTGAAATCTTTAGAAATTTCATAAACACCATTAAAACCACCAACTATTAATCTTTTTAAGTATAATTCGTCTGCTATTCTTAAGTATAAATCTATATCAAGCGTATTATGATGAGTAATAAAAGGTCTTGCAGCTGCACCACCATAAAGAGGTTGTAATATTGGGGTTTCAACTTCCAAATAATTTTTGGAATCTAAAAATTCTCTGATTGTTGATATTATTTTTGACCGTTTGATGAAAACATTTTTTATATCAGGATTGACAATTAAGTCAACATATCTTTGTCTATATCTCAATTCTTTATCTACAAATTGGTCATAAACTATTTTATTACCATTTTCATCGGTAACTTCTTTCGGTATTGGAATTGGTCTTAATCCTTTTGCAAGTAACTCAAAATTTTGAGTGTGAACTGAAATTTCTCCGGTTTTAGTTTTAAAGACAAAACCAACCACTCCAATTATATCACCAATATCCAAAAGTTTGAAAATATCATAATACTCGCCTAATTCATCTCTTTTCAAATAAATCTGAATTTTCCCTTTATGGTCTTGAATATGAGCAAAAGATGCTTTACCCATTCTTCTAATAGCCATAATTCGACCAGCAATTCTAACTGTTTTATTTTCAAAATTTTCATAATTAGTTTTTATAGATTCAGAATCGGAATCAACACTAAATTCATAAGCAAAAGGGTTTATTCCTTTTGATTTAAGTTCTTCCAATTCTTCAAATCTTCTTTTAATAAGATCATTTATATCCTCTAAGGGTAAATTTTCCATTAATTATTCCTTTCTACTGATACTGGCAATCAAGTTACAAATATTATCCTGTAAATTTTCGACAAGCTTAACAGGCACATTAAAATTATTTACTAAAATTGCAAAAGCAATATCTTCATTATCCTGAGTTTTAGCATATCCGCTAAGATTTCTTGCAAAAGAAATGAAACCTGTTTTTGCTCTTACTCTATTCTCTGCAACAGAGTTTTTCATTCTTCTTGAGAGTGTTCCATCAATACCTGCAATAGGCAATGAGTTAATAAAGAATGGGAAATTTTTAGATTTATACATAACCTCAAGAAGATTTATAATCTGACTGGGAGTAACTCTATTTAAGTGAGACAAACCACTACCATCATACATTAAAATATGTTCAGGATTTAGACCAACAAGAGCATACCAACCTTCACAAACATTTATTCCATTCTCTATACTTCCTAATCCTTTTTTTTCAGCACCAAGTAACTTTAAAAGTTGTTCAGCATAAAAATTCTGTGAACCTTTGTTTATTACTTTAATAATTTCATAAAGAAAAGGTGAACTATAAGTAAACAAGTGTAATGCATTTTCATAATCAATTGATTTATTGTAATCATCTATATCAACAGCATAACCCAAAACTTTAATGCCTCTTGATTCAATTCGATTTTTAAGAACATTTAAGAAAAAATAAGTTGGGTTATATATTGAAGCATAGGTTTTTAAAGTATCACTTGTTCTACTGAAGGTTCCAAAGACTTTAATTTTATTTGTGTTAGGTTCTCTAAAAATATCTATGTTAGTTGAAGCTTCTCCAGGGGAGACAGGAATAATTTCGTTAAAAACATTTATACCTCTGATTTCCGGTGTATGTCGAACAATAACGGAATCAAGTGCTCTGTTGTAAAAAATAGTCAAATCAACGCAATTATCATTGAAAGATAATGCTCCTGAAGGAGCTGCATACCAGTAACTCTCATAGTCTCTTGACCATCCTATCCCAAATCTGTTATCATCAAAGTAATTATCATCACCTACAATATTTCCTCTGATGTTTGTGATTCCCAGATCAATTAAGGAGTCAACCCAATTATCAAAAACCTTGAAAATATTTCCTTCGTAAAATCTTCCTGAAAAGGTAGGATCTCCACCGCCCTTTATTACTAAGTCACCATATATTGTAGAATAGCTGATTTCTCCATTGACATAAATACCAGTATTAAATCTGTACTTACTGCCCAAAATTTCTAAAGCAGAAGCAGTAGTAAATAATTTCATATTTGAGGCAGGTACAAATAATTTATTTTCATTCATAGAATAAAGAACTTCACCATTTCTTAGAGATTTAACAACAATACCTATGTTAGCAGTAGTAAAATTTTTATCCTGAACTAATTTTATTATTTCTTTTTGGAATTCAGAGACAGAATAAGTTTTTAACTGAAGAGAAGTATCAGGTTGAAAGACTCTAATTGTATCCTGAGCAAAAAGACTGAATGATAGTGAAAGTAATAAAATCGAAATAAGTTTATTCATAAATAGATTTTATTTTATTGATCTCTTCCTCGCTAATATATCTGTATGTACCAATAGGAATATCATCCTTGAAAATTGCAAATCTTTCTCTATGAAGTTTTGTTACTTTATAACCAATTTTTTGAAACATATTTTTAACAAAATGATTTCTTCCTTCAATACATTCGACAAAAAAATTAGTTTTATCAGATTTAGATACAGGATAAATTTTTTCAAATCTTGCTTTTTTGTTATTTAAATTTATTCCTCTTTCAAGTTGTTTCAAAGTATCAAAGTCTGCTTCTTTGTTTAATCTCACTCTATAAGTTCTTGATATTTTATTTCTTGGATGAAGTAATAAATTGGCAAAATCGCCATCATTGGTCAATAAAAGAACCCCGGTGGTATCGTAATCTAATCTTCCAACAGGATAGATTCTTTGTTTTGTCTTAATTAAATCAAGAACCGTTTTTCTGTTTTTCTCATCACTTGTGGTAGAGACATAGCCGGAAGGTTTGTTTAATAATATATAAATCTTTGATTTTGATTTTAGAAGCTCACCATCAACTTCGATTAAGTCTTTTTCCAGATCAACTACGGTAGAAAAAGATTCAACAATTTTACCATTAAGAGTTACTCTTTTTTGTTTAATTAATTCTTCAGCTTTACGTCTGGAACAGAAACCACAATCAGAAATTGCTTTATTAATTCTAATCTTCTGCTCCATTTTCTGATTCTTCTTTCTCTACTATTTCTTCAATTGCGTTCATCATAATTCTGTTTTTTTGTTCAATAAAGTCTTCATCCTGCATTATTTCTTCAATTTCTCTTGGCTTTGGGAGGTCTTTAATATCATTCAACCCGAAGTAAATTAGAAATTCTTTTGTAGTAGAATAAAGTAAAGGTCTTCCAATGGTTTCCGCCCTGCCACTTATTGTTATCAGGTTCTTATCAAGCAGAGAAGCAATAACATAATCAGAGTTAACTCCACGAATTGACTCAATTTCAGGCTTTGTAATGGGTTGTTTATAAGCAATAATAGCAAGAGTTTCTAAAGCAGCCTGACTTAGTCTTCTTTTTGATTTTTCGGAAGATAAAAACCCAATATATTTTGAATACTCTTCCTTTGTGGCAAAGAGAAAACCACCAGCAACATTAACTATTCTTATTGATCTTCCTGAATTTGAATATTCATTATTTAGTTCATTAATTATATCTGAAACTATTTGACTATTTATTTCAGCATCTTCTCCGTCAATTCCTTTAATGGTTCTGATAATTTCAGATTCACTCAAAGGTTCATCAGAAGAAAATATAAGCGCTTCAATAATACTTTGATAAAAATTACTCATTTAAACTTTTATTATTAAAAAATCATTATAATTTGGAGAAATTTGTACTGTTATTCTTTTTGATTTAACCAATTCAAGAATTGCGATAAAAGTAACTACAACAATTATTTTTTGTTTGATACCTTCAACGAGAGATAGAAAATGAATTTGAGGAATATCTTCAAGTTTCTTAAAAATAAATTCAATCTGTTCCGTGATTGAAACATTTATTTTTTTTACCTGATGAACTGGTTTATTTTTAATTCCTTCAATAACTCTCTTAAATACTTTCGCTAAGTCATAAACTGAAACATTTCCTAAAAGAGTTTCAAAATCATCCGGAGGTGTGCTTATATCCTGAGAAAAATTACCTCTGAAACTAATTTTTCTCTGAGCCGACTCAAAGAATGAAAGTTCCTCAGACATTTCTTTATATCGTTTATATTCTAAAAGAGCATTAACTAAATCTGCACGCGGATCAATCACCTCACCTTTTTCATCATACTCCTTTGGAAGAAGCATTCTTGCTTTAATATGCATAAGGGTTGATGCCATCAAAATGAATTCACCCGCAGTTTCTAAATCAAGAAATTTTATAAGATTAACATAATCCAAAAACTCTTTTGTAATTTTTGAAATAGGTATATCGTAAATGTTTATTTCATCTCTTTTTATAAAAAAGAGCAATAAATCAAGTGGACCTTCAAAATGTTCTAATTTAATTTTATACATCAACCTAAATTCATTTTTTGATGAACTTCATTCATAGTTTTTTCTGCAACTAATTTAGCTAAAGTTTCACCATTAGAAAGTATATCCAAAACTTCACGAGAATGACTTTCGTAATAAGCTCTTTTCTCTCTTAATGGTAAGAAAAACTCTGAGATTTTATTTGTGCACTTTGCTTTGCAATCAGCACAGCCCAAAGAACCTGTTTTACAATTTTGATAAATCTCATTGGTTTCTTCTGAATTAAATTTTTTGTGGTACGAGTAAATCAAGCAAATATCAGGATTACCGGGGTCACCTTTTCTGACTTTATTCGGGTCAGTAACTGCTTTTCTGATTTTTAATTTTATTTCTTCCGGACTATCAGATAGTAGAATAGTGTTATTTAAAGACTTGCTCATTTTAGCATTACCATCTAATCCCGGAAGTCTTGGGAAAGTCGTTAATAAAGGCTCAGGTTCAGGAAATACAACTCCATACTGATTATTAAATCTACGGGCAATTTCTCTGGCTATCTCTACGTGCGGAACCTGATCTTCACCAACGGGGACAAAATCACCTTTATAAAGCAAAATATCAGCAGTTTGTAAAACAGGGTAACCAAGATGTCCATAAATAACATTATCAAGATTTAGATCTCTTACTTGATCTTTTAAAGTTGGATTTCTTTCAAGTCTGTTGGAAGTAATAAACATACTGAAAATCAGGAATAATTCGGCGTGTTGTTTAATTTGAGATTGCCGAAACATCAAACATTTTTTGGGATCCAATCCTGCAGAAAGCCAATCAATCAACATTTGAATTGAGTTATTATATATTTCCTTAGTATTCAAATCAGTAGTTAATACGTGATAATCAGCTATCAGGAAATAGCATTCATATTTATTTTGCAAGTCAATCCAATTTTCCAGAGCACCAACATAATGACCAATATGTAATCTGCCGGTTGGTCTCATTCCACTTAATATTCTTTTTTGATTCATAATATTTTTATAGAGTCAGAGTTAATTTAAGATAAATAAAGATATGGTTTCCATTTTTCATCAATTTTGCTGACAATATTTTTTATAAAAATTACGTGACTTGGTTTATAAGGTCTTGATAATAATTTCATATTTGCTTCCTCCGGAGTCCTGTCCCCTTTTATATTATTACACTTGGTGCAAGCAGTTATTAAGTTTTCCCAGGAATCATTACCACCCTTTGCTTTTGGAATGATATGGTCAACAGTTAACATAAGGTCTGATCTGCCACAATACGCACACTTAAAATTGTCTCTTCTCAAAATATTTTTTCGTGTCAGAATTACTTTTTTATAAGGTACTTTTATGAATTTGCTTATTCTTATAACGCTTGGCCAAGGGAAATTCATCTTAACTGTCCTAATAAACTTTTTCTCGTCCTTGTGAACTATTTCAGCTTTTCCCAAAAAAATTAATAATACTGCCTTTTTTAGAGTACAAATTGTAAGAGGTTCATAACTTTGATTAAGAACCAAAACTTTAGCATTTAATTTTCCGTTAGTGGAAACAGTTCGTTCGAAGATTTACTCCTTATTTTTGTATTTACTAATCAAAATAGCTCTAATTATAATTCTTAAGATAAATATAAATAGTGTTAAATATAAAAAAACTTTGTAATACTCAAGTCCCACTGATTTAGTAAAAATCAATATTGCAAAAACCCCTACAAGTAAAATAGTTCCGTAATTAAAATATTTATACCATAATTGATTCATTTTTATCCTTTTTTAGAAACTTATCAATACATTTTTTGTAATTCAATGTTAAAAAAAATCTTAAGTTACAATTTATTTATTACTGCAAAACATACAACATAATTTTCTGAATGACTTATGGAAAGTTTAATTTCTTTATCATCTGCAAGATACTCTTTAAGTTTTCCATAAGTTTTTACAATTGGCAAACCATTCTTCTGGTTAAAAACTTCAATGTTTTTCCAGTTTGCTATTTTCTGTTCTCTCTCATTTAATGCTTTATAAATTGCTTCCTTAGCTGCAAATCTTGCAGCAAAATGCTGATATTTATTAACTTTATTAATACAATATTCAATTTCATTTTCAGTATAAATTTTATTTAAAAATTTATACTCGAACCTGTTAATAATACTTTTGATTCTATCTATCTCTATAATATCAACACCAATTCCTAAAATCATATTAGTAACCTACTGCTCCTCCGAAACCTCTTGGGTCTGTAGCTCCATAGAAGATTCCATTTTCAATTGATATTGCTTCGACTCTGCCTAAGCTTCTATTAAAACCTAAAACGTGATTTTTTTTACGTAAATTTTCTTTAACATCATTAAGGATTGCTCTTTCCTCGAAGTCAATCCTATCTGGCAACCACTGATGATGAAATCTTGGTGAGTTAATAGCAGCCTGAATATTCATTCCAAAAACGAGATAATTCATTATAACCTGCAGAACAGAGGTGGGAATAGTAGAACCTCCCGGAGAGCCAAGAATAAGAACTGGCTTTTCATCTTTTGTAATAATTGTTGGGCACATAGAACTAAGCATTCTTTTACCTGGCTCAATTTTATTAGCTTCACTTCCAGTTAATCCAAATTGATTTGGGACGCCTGGTTTAGAACTAAAATCATCCATTTCATTATTCAACAAGAATCCAGCTCCTTCCACAACTACTTTAGATCCGTAAGCTGAATTTATTGTAGTTGTAACACTAACTGCATTACCAAACTTATCAATAACAGAATAATGAGTTGTCTCTTCGCTTTCATTATAATTTTTAATATTAACAGGAAAAATTTCCGAAGAGGGAGTAGCTTTGTCTCCAATTTGAGTAAAAATTCTTTGAGAATAATCTTTATTAAGTAATTCAATTAATGGAACTGGATAAAAATCTGAATCACCCAAATGTTTTGAACGATCTGCATAAGCATACTTAAAAGTCTCAACTAACTTATGAATATATGAGGAACTATTCCATTCATCTTTACTAAATTCAAAATTTTCAAGAACATTTAAGGATTGAAGAAGAATAACACCTCCTCCACTTGGAGGTCCCATAGTAATAATTTTATAACCCTTGAATGTAGAAGTTATCGGAGTTCTTTCAACGGCTTTATAATTTTCTAAATCTTCGTAAGTAATTATTCCCTCAGAACTTTTCATTTGATTTACAATTTTATCAGCAACTTTACCCTTATAAAAACCATCCCTACCATTTTTAGAAATCAACTTCAGCGTTTTGGCTAAATCTTTCTGAATAAATCTATCCCCTTCTTTGAAAGGTTCACCGTTTTTAGTAAATATTTTTGCAGAGGATGGATACTTTAAAAAATCAGAGTAGAAAGCATTAATAGATTGAACAAGTTTTTCATCAAGTATAAAACCTTTTTCAGCTAATTTAATAGCAGGTTTGATTATTTCTTTAAGAGACATTGTGCCATACTTTTGAAGAGCTAATATCAAGCCAGCAACACTACCTGGTATACCTGCTGATAATTCCCCTTCCTGACTTAAGTGAGGTAAAAAATTTTTCGCAGAATCTAAATACATTTCTTCGTGAGAATTCATAGGAGCTTTCTCGCGAAAATCTATCGAGGTATTTTTTCCATCTTTAAAGTGTATAACCATAAATCCGCCGCCACCAATATTGCCAGCAGCAGGATAAGTTACAGCTAATGCAAAACCAACTGCTACTGCAGCATCTATGGCATTTCCACCTTTTTTCAGAATTTGGATTCCTACTTCTGAAGCTATTTTGCTGGCAGAAACTACCATACCATTTTTCCCTTTTACAGGATCGGGATGTTGAGCATAAATTATAAAAACCAAAAAAAGAGTTAAACAGATTCCCCTAAAAAATATACGCATCTACTTTGATTCCTTTTGAATTTAGTTGTTCAACTAAAATTTTAGTTAAAGCTTCAAGTTGTTTTATTGATGACTTTAAATTAGTTAGTAATTCGTCATCGTAAAGAATTTTGCCCAAATTATTTTGGCGTTTATTTGTTTCATCAGTGAAAGAATTTATTTTTTCTAACAAGTCCTTGGTTTCTTTACTTAGAACATTAAAATTATTTATCAGTTCCCCAACTGATTCTTTATTATCTAAAATTAAATTATTTGTATTCTCTGTTAATTCAGAAGCGGTTTTAGCTAATTTATTTATATCAGCTCTATTTTCAGAAATAACAACATTCATTTGATTTGAAAGGTTGTTTATGTTATTAACTAACTGTCTCAATTCCTTAATAAAACTATCATCTGATACTACTTTATTTAAGTGGGATAAAACAGTTTTAACATCTTTCAGAACAGTAACAAGATCATCTTGAACTGAACCAAGTAAAGCCATAACAGATGGAATGTCAGATTGAAAAACTCCATTTTGAATTTTATTAAAGTCTATTTCATTTTCAGAAATTCCGGGTTCAATATCTATTTTTTTACCACCCATAAGGTCCAGCATAACAATAGAGTATTTTGCATCTTCTTTAATTTTAACATCATTATCAATTGCTGCTTCTACAATTAAGTCATTATTTCTAATAATTATATCATTAACATATCCTTTTCGAAATCCATTTATGGTAACAGGGTCACCAATCTCAAGACCAGAAACATTTTTAAACTTTATCTTAATAAAATTCTCAGAGCTTCTGATGGATATATTTTTTGCCCAGCCAAATATCCAAAGGAATATTACTAGTCCAATTAGTACTGTTATACCGACTTTAATTTCTGTTTTGCGTTGTTCTTTCATAATCTTCTCAATTTAACATTTAAATTTAATTATTAAGCAATTCTATTCGAACTTTTTTTATTCTCTTTTTAGCTACTTCAATTATTGTAATTCTGAGATTTGATAATTCAAGATTAAGTTGTTCTTTTGGTATTTCTCCAAAATGATTTAACAAATAAACGGCTATTGACTCATCTTTAATTTTTTCATCTAACTGCAATTTTAATTTAGTTTCTGACTCAAATTCTGAAAAAGTTAATTTTGCGTTAACTAAAAAAACATTTTCAGAAATCATATTTACACTTGATTCACTTCTATCAAATTCATCCCAGATATCGCCTAATACCTCTTCAATAATATCTTCCAATGTAATTATTCCTGCAGTACCACCGTATTCATCAACAACAATAGCAATATGATTTTTCTTTAACTGGAATTCATTTAACAAGTCGTCTATCTTTTTAGTTTCAGGGACAAAAAGAGGACGTTTCATTAATGATTTTAAGTCTGTTCCTTTTTTTAATTTTGGATTAATATTGAATTTCAGTAAGTCCTTTGCGTGTAAAATCCCAACAATATTGTCAATACTGTTCTCAAAAATCGGAATTCTTGAATGCCCAGACTTTATAATAATATCAATCCCATTGTCAATGGTATCATTATTAGATAATGCTATTATATCTACTCTTGGTGTCATAATTTCAAAAACATAAATATCTTTAAAGTCAGTAAGACTTTCTATTATTTCCTTTTCATTCTGATTTAATTTTATTTTATCCTCCGAGAGCAAAGTTATATCAGCAAGTTCCTCAGAATTGATTGCAAATTTTCTCTTATCAAATTTAAACCTTGAAGTAGCAAAACGGATAAACTCAGAAATTAACTCTGAAATCGGATGAATAATAATAGAGAAAAAATACAAAGGAACTGTAATAATTTTAAGTAATTGAATTTGATAATTAGTCGCTATCATTTTTGGTATAAGTTCTCCGAATATCAATATCAAAGTGCTTATTAAAACAATTTGAATACCTATCATTACATTGATATCAAGATTATAAAGAAAAGCAATATCGGTAACGAGCATAACTGAAATAATAGATATTGCCACATTTACCAAATTATTGCCAATCAGAATAGAAATAAGCAGTCTTCGTGGATAAGACAATAAACTATTCAAATATCTTTGAATAGTTTTATTGTCTGGAAAAAAGTTGTTTATTTTTTTCTTATCTAATCCAAAAAGAGCTACTTCTGAACCAGAAAAGAAAGCAGATAGAACTAATAAAAAAAATAAAAGTATTAAATAAAGTAACCGATCAATTTCCAACTTTAATCTTTAGTAAATTAAATTTTAAAACGGCAAATCATCATTAGAATCTACTTCACTGGAAACATCTGCATCTGAACTATAATTTTCAGAAGGTTCTTTAGACGAATCTGAATTTGAATCTAAAGGAATTATCTTCTCAGCTCTAACCTCATAGACAGTTCTTTTAATCTTATCTTTATCCTCATATGTTCTTGAAACAAGCCTTCCATCTACATAAACTTTTTTACCTTTTTTTAGGTAATCTTTATAAAAGTCAGATAAATTAAATGCAACCACATTATGCCAGGTGGTTTCGTCTGTCCATTCTCCATTTTTATTTTTATAGCGATAATTAGTTGCAAGAGAAAAATTGGTAATAGATAAATTGTCAGTAGTAAATCTGTTTTCTGCATCTTTACCTAAATTTCCGATTAACATTATTCTGTTTAACGAGAAAGCCATAATACCCTCTTTTAATTATTATTTAATTTATTCATTTATAGTTACAATCCATGCATCCTGAAATTCTGGAAACAATTTCAAATTGTCCCGAACAATTTCAGCATCTGATTTATTATTAAATTTTTTTTCTAATTGAACGAGGTAAAGATTTACTCTATCACTGAAAGAAACAATAATTTCTTCATTCAACATTTTACTGCTTTTATCTGCAAATCTTTTTGCTCTTTTTTCGTTAGTAAAAGCTCCTATTTGAATAAGATAATAAGAATTGGCTGTTGCGAATTCCTGATTTTGTTCTTGATTAAATTGATTTAAGTTTTGGTTTGCTTCATCAGAATCAATATCTACATTGTCAAAAACATAGTCTTTATTTTCCTGCGTTACTTCTTTTGAAGAGCAGCCAATCAGTGATACAATTAAAATAAGTAAAAAATATTTTTTCATAATTAATTTGGGTTGCCTTATTCTAAAGACAACCCATAGAAATAATTAAAACAAAAGTCTATCAAATGCTTTTATTGGAATAATAGGATAGCCATTTTGGAAATTCAATTTACCTGAGAAAATAAGACTTCCAGGAATAGCAGCAACATCAACCAATGGGAAATTTGCATTGAATTTCGAATTAATCACTTTGATAAATTCATTTGCAATAATTCCTTGTCCCTGACTTGAAGGATGAACTCCATCTAAGCTAAATAATCCACCGGTTACAAAAGTGGTTGTAAATACCCTTCCATTGAAAACAGTTCCACCAGTAAAATCGTTTTGTCTTATATCTCTAAACAACTTATTGATATCCACAAGACCAAATTTTACAGAAGTTGCAAAGTTTGCAATGATATTATTGTAATTATTAATTGCAGTTGAAGCAACTTGAATTTCATCAACATCAAGAATTAATGCATTCGGCCAAGGATTTTGTGGATGGAAACCAAATGGTTTTGTGGTATCAAATCCTGCTGGCACTGCAATTCCCAAATCTCTATAATATCTTCCTGTTGGTTGTCCTAAAAGAGGAGCATAAGTAGTACCTCTTAAGGTGACTAAATTTGTTCCTGAAATCAAACTTGCTGAATCAGCAACTCCAACACCACTTGATTTTTGATAAACTAAACCAGGAATGCCTAATTGTCTCCAAGGGATTGATACAGCAATCTGCGGTCCTACAGTTGTAAAAAAAGGAATCGAAGTAACATTTGGAATATTAGCTACAACACCTTTATCTTGTTTTCCGGAAGCAGTGATTGCGTTTGCAATTCCATTATAAATTGCCTGAAAATTTGCAACAGGTGTTGGCGCAGCCGGAGAAACTCCTCCACTTGTAGCATATCCTAATACATCATTATTCCCAATCCACAATGTTATAAAAGTTGGATTTTGTTCTAATGCTAATTGAATAGGTGTTTTGGTTCCGGTAGCTCCATTACGTAAAATTAAGTCAAAAAATGGATTAGGTGTACCGCCAAAAAGAGCTGAAGCACAATTAGTAGAACTTGTTGCCTGAAGGACATCATAAGCTAATGCACCAGGTACTCCAAGATTCTGAAAAGGAGCAGGATAATTTAAATTTATTACAGTACCTTGCTTTGGATTTGTAAATAAAGTAAATGGAGAAAGTGATTTAATCTCCAGTCTTCCGCCAAGTCCAGGATCACTTACAGCAATACCTGAAATTTCCACTCCAGCCTGCTTTGCTATTAAGTAAGGGTAAGCATATTGTGTTGCAGATAAATAAAGTGTTCCTGACTGATAGCCTGCAGTTAAACTATTTCCGAGTGATACCATTTTTGTGAGATCTGCATTTCCGCTTTTTCCATTCAAAGATGGAGGAGCAGTCAATTCTGATCTATCTTCGCAAGCATTAAAAACTAAAATTGATACTAAGATTATTCCTAATAATTTTTTCATTTCTCACTCTCCTATAAACTATATAATAAACCAACTGAAAGAACTGTAGCATTTATATTATATACCCCATTGAATGGAGTATTTCCGTGAATGTATTGTTTTGAGTTTTCAACTTTAAGTTCATTCCCTCTGATGTATAAGAAAGAACCTCTTAGTGAAAGATTATCATACAATTTATATTCAGCTCCTAAGGTTAAACCAATTCTATCTGTTTCTGGCAGCGAAGGAGCAACCATATCATCATCAACGGGTTTTTTATCATAATAGACACCACCGCGAACTGAAAGATTTTCTGTTAATTTATAGTCTGTTCCTAATCTGATGACAAAACTGTTGTGATATGATCTTGGACTTGCAATATCTGTGTATGCGGGGTCAACAAAGTTAACTTTCAAAGAATCATAACTTGACCAACCAACATATTGGAAATCTGTACTAATTAACCAATCTTCTGTTACCTGATAAGCAGCTCCAATAGCTAAATTGAAGGGTGTTTTTAGTTTTGCAACTATATCACCCATAGGTATTCTTTTAGCATCAATTAACTGTTGAGCTCCTTCAGCTTTTGCTGTACCGTTAAAATCATAATCAATATTACTATGGAATGCAGCACCGAATGTAAGGTCTTCTGCAGCTTTATACATTAATCCAAAACTAAATCCAAAAGCAGATTTGTCTTTGCCCTCAAGAGTTATTGTAGCATCTCCTACAAAAGGTGTTTGAGAAGTTTTTTGTTTGATGAATACATTAGCAAAACTAAATACGAATCCGGCACCAATTGAAAGCTCATCTGTAATTTTATATGAAATAGTTGGACTTAGTGTGAAAATTTGTAATTCTGTTTCTAATGCTAAATATTTTCCAATCCAATTATCCTCCCACTTAGTTCCCAAACCGAAAGGAACAGTAAAACCGATTCCAGCAGCCCAATTTTCATCAAAACTGTGAGAAGCAAAAAAATTAGAAGGATAAAAAGTTCTTTTTACAACTTTAAATTCTTCAACATTTGGGCTAATGCCCCTAAAACTGGATGAAGGACTTACAAAATGTGAGCTTAACATAAAATGAGTGCCTTTGATATAAGACAACCCTCCAGGATTCCAATAAACTGCACTTGGATCATTTGCTACTGCAGTGAATGCTCCGCTCATCCCTGATGCTTTTGCTCCGTGCTGATTAAGCTGAAAGCCACCCGCAAAAGTCAGAGAAGCTAAGCAAAGCGATAATACTAAAAAAGTAATTTTTCTCAAGGTACCTCCTCCTAATAATTGGTTTGTTAACAGGCAAAAATTAGTATTTTTTTTCAAATAACAAATTATTGATTTCGAAAAGTTTGGTGTTTTTTTCTATTGTCTGCCCTTCTTTTATTCCAGAAAGTTTTAATTTACCATCACTTGGAGATAATATTTCATTTTCCATTTTCATTGCTTCTAATATCAAGACAGGTTCAGCCTTTTTAACATCAGCACCATCTTCTTTCAATATTTTTAATACTAATCCAGGCATTGGAGCATAGATTTTTATATTATCATCCTTCCCTGAATTTTTCTTTGATATTATTTCTTGAGCAATTAATTCCATTTTAGTTTTGCAATCAATTTCATAAACAGAATTGTTTAGAAATATTGTGAATTGGTTATTCTTAACACTTAAAATTCTGCAACTAAAGTTTTTATTTCTATACAAAACATTATAACTGTTTGAATAACATTTTTGAATAGAAAAAGTTTCGGTTTTGTTATTTACCATTAATGAATTTTCATTTAAGAATTTAACTTCAAATTTTTCCCCTTTTACGTGTAAATAAAACTCATTCATAATTCTGCCTGAACCAATTATTAGTTTTATTTTTAACAGGTTTATTATCTTTACTATTAGAATTCATTCTTAGAAATGATGCTAAAATAGAAACTACTTCTAATTCTCTTTGGTCATAGAGTTTTTCTGATTCTACAGTAAATCTATTTAGTAATTCAGACTCAATAGTGTTGATATTATGATTACCATTAATGAAAACTTCCGAATTAAGGATGAATTTTAAGAACTTAATATTTGTCTCAACTCCAGAAATAATATATTCATTCAAAGCTCTTTGTAATCTGCTGATAGTTACATTTCTGTCATAACTCCAGCAAATAAGTTTGGAAATCATTGAGTCATAATCAATTGTTATTTCAGAATTTTCATCTACGCCTGAATCTACTCTCACTCCGATCCCTCCAGGTTCCCGATAAAATAAAATTTTACCAGTGCTTGGTAAAAATCCATTTGTTGAGTCTTCAGCATAAATTCTGCATTCAATTGCATAACCAGCCTGTTTAACTTCTGATTGTTCAAATGAAATTCTTTTGCCAGCAGCAATATTGATTTGTTCTCTCACAATATCAATTCCAGTAACTAATTCAGTTACAGGATGTTCTACCTGTAATCTGGTATTCATTTCAAGAAAATAAAAATTATCTTCAGCATCTTTGAGCATCTCCACAGTACCAGCATTTGTGTAGCTGCAGGCTTTGGCAGCGTTTATTGCAATTGAAGTAACTTTTTCTCTTATTTCCGGAGTGATTGAAAAGGAAGGCGATTCCTCAATAATCTTTTGATGCCTTCTTTGAATTGAGCATTCTCTTTCAAAGAGATGGCGATAATTACCAAGTTCATCTGCAATAATCTGAACTTCAATATGTTTTGGATTTTCAATGAGTTTTTCAATGTAAATTTTATCACTGGCAAAAGATTTTATTGATTCTCTTTTTGCTGACTCAAAGGCAGAAAGGAATTCTTGTTCATTCTTTACTATCTTCATCCCTTTACCGCCACCACCAGCTGAAGCTTTTAATAGAACAGGAAATCCAATTTTCTTTGAAACTTCGATTCCTTCTTTCATATCATCTATTGGTGTGATTGTACCAGGAACAATTGGTACATTGTTTTTCTTCATTAATTCTCTGGCTGCAGTTTTTGAGCCCATCATTCTTACTGATTTTGATGACGGTCCAATAAACTTTATTCCAGAATTTTCCACCATTTCAATAAAATCTGCATTTTCAGATAAAAATCCATAACCAGGATGAATTGCATCTGCTCCAATTTTAATCGCAAGATTAATGATTTTTTCTTTATTCAGATAAGAATCCCTTGCTAAAGATGGTCCAATAAAATAAGTTTCATCTGCTAATTGAGTGTGTAATGCATTTCTATCTGATTGAGAAAAAATAGTTGCTGAAATAATTCCCATTTCTTTGCAAGCTCTGATTACCCGCAAAGCAATTTCCCCTCGATTTGCAATTAAAATTTTCCTGAACAATTTAACTCTCACTTAAATTCTACAATAGTAACACCATCTCCACCGAAATCAACAGGTGCATAATAAAACTGTTTAATTCCAATATGAGATGATAATATTTCATTTACTAATTTCTTTAAAGCTCCTGTGCCCTTACCGTGTATTATTTCAACACGCTCATAACCATACTGATAAGAATCATCTATAAATTTAATAATTTCGAACTCAGCATCATTGGCTCTTTTACCTCTTATATCCAGACGATAATTTGTATTCGGAGTTTTTATATAATTCTGAATTGTATTCCCTATTTCTTCCTTCACTGGTTTGGAATATTTAAGATCATTTAAATTGGCTAAAACTTTTATGCTACCTATTAAAACCGTTGCTTTCTTTTTATCATTATTGATTTCTATAATTTTTCCAACCGAATTTGAATTACTGATAGTTACATAGTCTCCTACATTAAATGAATCATTTAACTGCGAGTCACCTTCGATTTCTTTCGATAAAGTTGCAACTTCACTTTGTATTTCGGAGATGACTTTTTTACCTTCTTTTACAGCTGATTTTTCGGCGTTGGATTCTTTTATTTTTCTAATTGTATTTTCGAATTTCTTATTTAAGTCAAGTAAAAACTTTTCAGCATTATCCTTTGTCTTTTTGATTATTTCTTTTTTCTCTTTTTCAATTTTTTCATAACTATTTTTATAAAGATTTGATAAACTTTTAAGTCTAAGATTCTCTAATTCAGTTTCATTCAATTTTTTTTCAAGTTCAAAAGACTTTGCTTCAACTTCTGAGATAAATTTTTCTAAATTATGTTTTTCTGAATCAATATAAGTTTTTGCATCCTGAATAATATTTTTATCAAGACCACTTTTTTCTGCTATTTCGAATGCATAACTGCTGCCGGGAACGCCAAGCTTAAATTTATAAGTTGGAGAAAGTGAATTATGATCAAATTGCATTGAAGCATTGTTTATCCCTTCAACTTCAAAAGCAAATATCTTTAAATTCCCGTGGTGTGTTGTAGCAAAAGTTAGTGAGGATTTTGATAATAATTTTTTAAGAAAAGCCGCGGCTAAAGCTGAGCCTTCTGTTGGGTCTGTGCCTGTCCCTATCTCGTCAAGTAATACAAGACTACTTTCATCAGCAGCTTCGGATATCATTTTAAGATTTTTTAGATGAGAGCTAAATGTAGATAAATCATCCTCGATTGATTGTTGGTCTCCAATATCTAATAATATTTTTTTAAATATCAGAAAATTTGAATCAGGATTAACAGGAATATGTATTCCTGCTTGCAACATCAGAGATAATAAACCAATTGTCTTTAAGACTACCGTTTTACCTCCGGCATTAGGTCCGGTAATAATTATAACTTTTTCATTACCTAACTCAAAATTCAAAGGAACAGTTGAGCTACGACCTAATTTCTTCAATAGCAAAGGGTGATTTCCATCTAATATTCTGAAGTTTTTATTTTGCTCAATATCAGGAAAACAACCCATAACTTCAATTGAGTAATTTGCTCTTGCAAAAATGGAATCAATTTTTATAATTAAATCATAAGAATCATAAAGTTCTTTACTCTTATCACCAATGATCTTTGTAAGTTCTCTTAAAATCCTTTCTACTTCACGCTGCTCTGCAAAAAAAAGAGATACAATTTCATTATTTAGTTCGAGAGTTTCTTCTGGTTCTATATATACAGTCTGACCAGTAGATGATTCAGAATGGATAAATCCTTTTATATGCCTTTTATGTTCAGCTTTAATCGGTATAACCATTCTTCCATCTCTTAAAGTTAAGTAATCTTCTCTGACGAAATCCTCATCTTTAAGTCGTTTAATTATTTTATTAATTGACTTTGTAAGCTCTTCTTTTTTCTTGATTATTTCATTTCTGATTTTACGAAGTTCTATACTGGCACTATCTTTAACTTCACCTTCCGGAGTTAATACTTTTTCAATCTGATTTTCTAAGTTCTTATCCGCCATCAAATCAGATGTAAGAGCTTTCAAAAGATTGTATTCTTCCTCTTTCTGAAATAGACTTCGGATTAACCTTGATACAGCAGCTAATTTTTTAATATCTAAAATTTTCTTTGTATTAAGTATAGAACCTTCAATTCGGCTTTTAAATATATCTTCTTTAATATCAGGAATAAATTCCAGAGGTGAACTTCCTTTCTTTATTAAAAAATCTTTTGCTTCTTCAACTAACTTCAAGTTGTAAACAATTATATCCTTATCTGTTAAAGGTTTTAACAAATCAACAGCAGCTTTCCCTCCATCGGTAACTGCATAATTAGCGATGAATTTGAGAACTTTATGAAATTCAAGTTTTTCTAATACATCATTATCAATCATAAAGTAGTGTCTTTTTCATTTATGAAATCTTTTATAATCTTTTCTGTATCAGGAGTGTAACCTTTTATCAGATTAAAAGTGGAAGGAATTATTGTATAAGTCTGCTGATAAAAAGCAGATTTCTTTTTAGTTTTTTCTTCAGGGAAATCGAAAATATCAAGAAAAAGTAATAAGGCACTAATAAAAAACAATATTTGAATACTTCCGACAACACCACCAATAATTTTATTGAGGAGAGAATTTATTTTGTCAAAAGGATGAATAATTCTTTTTAATATTGAAAAAATCAAAATTGTTGTAAAGAATATGAGAATTCCTGCTAAAATTTCTGCAAAATAGAATTCAATATCAAAATATTTTTCAAGGGACAATCCGAAATTATCTTTAAAGAGAGCGGCAAAAATTATTGCAAGAATGAACCCGGTAAAACCGATTAACTTACGCAAAAAACCATCTTTATAGCCAAGTATAAAACCGATTAATAACGCAACGATTATTAAAATGTCTATTATGTTCAACTTTACGTCAAAAGTTTTTCTACAATTTTTCTTACAACTCCACCATCAGCTTTTCCCTTTAAGGTTTTAGCTGCAACCGGCATAACTTTAGAGAAATCTTCCTTTCCTTTTGCATTTAATTCTGAAATAATCTTTTTTACTTCGGTTTCAATTTCCTCTTCTGTTAGCTGTTTGGGAAGATATTGCATAATTATTTGTAATTCTTTTTCTTCCTTTTCAGCCAAGTCTAATCTGCCTGCGTTTTTGAACTGTTCAATAGATTCTTTTCTCTTTTTTGCTGCAGCGTTTAACATATTAAGTTCATCAACTTCTGAAATTTCTTTGCCTGAACCACTTTTCTCAAATTCAAGTATTAATGCTCGGATTGAACGTATAGTGTTAAGTCTGTCTTTATCACCAGACTTCATTGCTTCTTTCAAATCAAGATTTATTTTTTCTTTTAAGTTCATATTGATACTCCATAAAATGAAAAGGCAGGTTAGTTAGAGAAACAGACCTGCCTTAAAAAATAATTGTTGAAAACTATTTATATCCGGAGAGTGGCAGAGTAGTTAATTCTTAAACAGTAAGCTTTTCTTAAAGCTTGTTGAATATCTGTTACTAATCCCATATCGATACCTTGATCAATTCTAAGTGAAACAATAACATTAGGTAAAGCCTGTCTTTTACCATACATTATTTTTTCAATCTCTTCAAATTTTACGATACTATCATTTATTTGGATTCTTTTATCTCTACCAACCCAGATATATGAAATTAATCTCTTGTTCTCAATCTTTTCGATTGCCTGAGCTTCGGGCAATTTATAATCAACATAGACTTCAACTTCACGTAGAGTGGTTGTAACCATAAAAAATAATAACAACATAAAAACAATATCAGGCATTGATGAAGTTGGAATTTCCTGCTTGGTACTAGCTCTTCTTTTTTCAAAATGCATAATAAATCCTTTTGATTATTTAACTACTTCGGGTTCAGCAAGTGAAATAATAATTGGAACTTCGTTTTTGATCACTTCCTGTTGTTCTTCTGTTAAGTCAATAAATTTTTTCCCGAATTTAGAATTAGATAACTCATCTCTAACTTCAAAAAACGCCAATTTGATTTGGTCAAGAGCAGCGATATATTGTTTATAGACTGTTTTTCTATCAGTTTTTAACGATACAATCAATTTTTTATTCGCAGGCAACCCTATCTTTTTTTCTATTCTTGGCTTAATTGTATTTTTTATTTGAAGTATAGAAACGAAATCTCCATCAATTAAGACATCACCATTTTCATTTATTAAAACTGATGCCATTCTATCCGGATCAACTTTAACAGTTACCATTTCTTCAGGTGGAACATATTCAGGAAGGGTTAATCCCAATCCGGTATCAACGTCAATAACTGTGGCAACGAGGAAAAACAAAAGCAGAAGAAAAGCAATATCAGCCATTGATGATGTTGGGATAGCAGCTTCTGGAATTTTTTTCTTTTTAAGCATATCTGTCTTATAATTATTTCTTCAACTCGTAAAGAGCATCAATTAATTCTATTGAACTTTGTTCCATATCGCCGACTAATCTATCAATTCTGGAAACAAAATAATTATAAAATATTTGTAGAATCATAGCTACAACTAATCCGAACAAAGTTGTTAACAAAGCTACAGAGATACCAGAAGCAACGATTGCAGGAGAAATCTGAGCTGCCTCTTTAATGGCATCGAAAGCTTCAATCATACCTTGAACTGTTCCTGTAAAACCAAGCATTGGTGCGATAGTAATGAATGTTGAAATCCAGATTAAACCTCTTTCCAAAAATCCCATTTCAACAGCACCGTAAGCCATAATAGCTTTTTCAGCAGCGTCTAATCCTTCATTATATCTTAATAAACCTGCATAAAATACAGAGGCAACCGGACCGCGGGTATTTTCGCAAACTTTCTTTGCTGCTTCGACTCCGCCTTCGTCAAGTGCTTTTTTAATTTTAATAATAAAATCCTTTGTGTTTACTCTTGCTCTTGTCAAAGACCAAAATCTCTCAAAAGAGAAAGCTAAACCAATTATCAAACTTGCAAGAATAGGCCACATAAAGCCACCACCAGCATTAAATTTTTCAACTAACCAATTCAATGCACCACCTTGATTTGCAGCTTGAGCTACAACATTAAATATAGATGAGATGTTTGCAAAAATATCCATAAAAGATATCCTCCTAAATGTATATGATTATAGTTTTAATTTGATTTTTTATTTACAATATTTCAAAAAAATGTTGGCACTACAATAAAGATTTAATTATTCAAAGTCAATAAAATTATTTTTATTAAATTATTATAATAATTAGGATTTTTCAACTTTTTGATTATTTTTAGCTTAACCACACAAATTTAGTAATTCTAATTCACTTTATGTACATAAGTTTTTTAGATTGTTTGAATAAAATCCCTTTTGAATTCAAATCACTAACCGAAATTTGATAAAAATATATTCCACTTGCTAAATTATACTCTGCTGGATTAAACTCAATTTCGTAATTTCCCGCAGTTTTAATTCCATTAAATAAAGTTGCTACCTCTCTTCCTAAAATATCAGAAACCGTAAGCTTAACTAAATTCTCTTTTTCAATCGAAGGAATACTAAACTTTATTTTCGTTGTTGGATTGAAAGGATTAGGATAATTCTGCTCTAAAATAAATTCTTCTGGTAAACCAATAACTACCTGAATTTCTGGGTAGTATTTATAATTTCCATCAAAGTCAATTTGCTTTATTCTGTAAAGATATTCGCCATTAGGAAGATTTTTGTCAATGTAGTTGTAATGTGAAGTTTGAGAACTTGTACCTTTTCCACTGACAAATGCTAAAGTATTCCATTGATTTTCTTTATCGTCATTTGATCTTCTTTCTATTTCAAATCCTTTATTATTTAATTCGGTAATTGTTGTCCAATTAAGAATGACATTATTCCCTTCAACTTTAGCATTAAAGGCTTCTAACTCAACAGGAATTATATTTTCACCTCCGGAGAAACAAACAATTCTTCCATCACGAGAACCGGCGACAAATTCTCTTGAAAAATTTCCATCAATATCAAATAAATCTACAACGTGTTCAGCTGCTGTTGAATTACCACCTGATCCGAATGCATAAGTAAATTTAATTTGACCGGTAACACCATCATAAATGTGTACTAAATTATTTAAAGAAGCGGAACCAACTTCGGGTTTTCCATCTCCGTCAAAATCACTTAAAACATCTTTTCCAAGAATGTTTCCGCCGGTTGAATTTTGCCAAATAATGCTGCCATTTAATCCTTCCAACATAAAAATTGTCTGACTGATACCACTGGCTAAAACGTCCGGTTTTCCTGAATTATTAACATCAGGAACTACACGGAGATCTTCAATAAAAACACTTCCAATGTTGGTTGACCATAGAAGTGTGCCTGTCAAACCATCTAACACATAAATGTTTCCTGTTGTAGTACCAACTAAAACATCAGAACTGTTAGAGCCTCCAATATTCGGAATTTCTTTCACCGTCCAAGGAGAACCCGAAGTAGCGAATGTCCAGATTATATTTCCATTTGGATTAAATCCTGAGACTTCATTAGTTGTTCCAACCCGAGTACCAAAAGCTCCGCCAACATCTGTCGAGATAACCATATATTTAAGTTTTTGTTGAGCGGATTGATCAATTCTCCAAATTTGAGCTCCTGTAACTCCGTTTAGTAAATAAACCGAAAATCTACCAGCACCAGTTGTCTCATTACCACTTGCAGAAACTAAAACATCGGGAATTCCATCACCGGTAAAATCTCTTTTGACATCTAAACCCATTATATCACCATCATCAGTAGTTGAGGCATTACCAAATGACCAAATTACTTGTCCTGTTCTTCCATTAAGGGCATAAACGAATTCATTTCCACCACCCGTTCCAATAATAACATCCTGAAATCCATCACCGTTAATATCCGAAATTATTTGTAAACATTGTTCTTGTTCTACAGCCCCAGTGTTTATAGAACCAAAGTAAGTTGAATATTTCCATAATATGTCACCCCATCCAGAGCTATTACCATTAAATACCAAAGTCCAATAATTTTGAGTTGCGACAACCATATCCATAATCCCATCATTATTAATGTCTTGTATCTTTTTCATAGAACGTGGTGTATAATTCTGAAGAGAGGTGCCGGGCTGTTCAGGAATATTACCCTGCCAATAAACATTTCCAAACTCTCTCTGTGGATTTACACCTGATCCTTGTAAAAAGACGACTTTAACAGTGCCATTTGAAGCATTCGAATAAACAATAAGTGAATCAGAAAAATTCTGAACTGAATTTGGATTGAACCATACTCTAAAAGTGTAATTAGATAGTCCACTAATATTGATTGGTGTAGTTGCTCCTTCTAAAAAGAAGCGATTAGTTTTTAATTTCAGTGAATCAATTCTAAGATTAGAAGTGCCGGCATTAGAGATTTTAAGTTCAATGTAGGAAGTTGAATTTACTCTTTTTTGTAGAAAATTAATTGACGACGGATCAAACAAAATATGAGCAGCTCCATAAACTCCAGTTCCATTTAATAAAGTTCTTGTATAAGCAAAATTTACGTCGTTATGATAAAACATTATGGAATCCTGATAAACCAGATTTGCAGCAGGTGTAAATGTAACCTTAAAAGTGTCAGTTACGCCTGCTTGAATTGTTCTTGGCAAAATCGTATTCAAAGTAAAAACTGAATTACTAATTTTTACTGAATCAATCCTTAAATTAGCATTGCCATAATTTCGAATAAGAATATTCGCCTGAACAGGAGTTCCAATAACTATATTACCGTAGTTCACCGAAGTTGTGAGGAGATTTATTCCGGGAGAACCCGAACCAGATAAATCATATTTAAATAACTGTCTTCCTGAAGAAGCTCCAACAGGCTCAGCTAATAACCAAAAGTGATTTCCATCCCAAGCTAAACCACGAGGATTTTGTCTTTGACCAGGAATTTCGGGAGGATTGAAAGAGAACAAAGTATCTTTTGTTGAAATTCTTACCGCATAAATTTTATCAACTCCTTGAAAACCGTCATTAACCCAAAACAAAGTGTCACCTTTTACAGTAATTCCTTGTGGCTGCAATTGTGAGGGGAATGTAATTCTTGTAGCAATTGAATCAACTATTTGTTTTGTAGTTGGATTGATTTTATATAAACCAACTCTTGAATCGGGTGAGTAAACAGATACCCAAATTCCACTTCCGTCCCAAGCAGCACCACCAAAATAAAAACTTGAACCAAAGATTTGTGTTGATAAAATGGAATCAAGTACTAAACCGGATGGACTAACTTTCATTAAATCACATCTGGCAGTTTTTCTTTCAACATACCAGAAATTTGTACCATCAAAAGCTAAACCTTGTGAAGCCCGAATAGTTGGATAATTTATATTCAATTGCCCAACCTGAACTCCCTGACTATTTAATGCGTATAAAACTCCTAAGCCAGCAGTAGATGATTCTGATGATAACCAATAGTTTCCATTTGCATATACGAGTCCGTAGGCTAATGTGTAAAAAGCTCCTGAAGGGAGATTGACAGTTTGAACTAAAGTTTGAGGAAACAGAAAATTAACGCAAACAAATACCAATAAAAAAACTTTTTTCATTTTAATACCTTTTTTATAATTAATTGTTTCTTGGATTATCTTTCACCCAACTTTTGATATACTCTACTATATTTTGAGTAGAAGCACCTGGAGTAAATAAATTGCCAACTCCTAAGGATTTCAGCTTCTCAATATCTTCATCAGAAATAATTCCTCCCCCAGTAACCAAAATGTCATTAACACCTTTTTCTTTAAGAAGATTAACAATTTTTGGGAAAATAGTCATATGTGCACCCGATAAAATGCTAACCCCTATTACATCAACGTCTTCCTGAATAGCTGCTTCAACTATCATTTCGGGAGTTTGACGCAAACCAGTATAAATAACCTCCATTCCAGCATCACGCAGAGCAGCTGCAATAACTTTTGCTCCCCTATCGTGTCCATCTAATCCTGCTTTTGCAACTATAACTCTAATTTTTCTATCCATTTAATTGTTCCTTATACTTTTCAATTGTTTCTTTCATCTTAGAAGATATCTTAGTGATTTCCTCATTAGTATAAGTTTTAGAAATAAGATTGAGTTTAAAGTCATTTTCAAATCTTGGAATTATATGAAAATGAAAATGAAAAATCCTCTGACCTGCCGCTATTCCATTATTTGACATAGTATTAAATCCATCAGCAGAAGTTGATCTCTTGACAATCCCTGCAAGAAATTGAACTTTTGAAATTAATTTGTGCAGTAATTCATTAGGGACGGTCAAAAAATTATCAAAATGTTGCTTAGTCATAACAAGTAAGTGCCCATAATTGATTGGATTGACATCAAGAATTGAAATAATGTCATCATCTTCATAGATGATTTCAGAAGGTGCCTCTTTATTAATTATGTTACAAAAAATACAATCCATAAGAGACCTCGTTTTGTTTATTAAAAATTAATATAATTTTTGTTGTAAAAATAAACTATAAAAGATATTCTTTCTCTCTTCCAAAAATACCAAACAAACCACCAGTATGAACAAATAAATATTTCATACCAAGATTCTTGGTTAAGAAATTTTCATAGTAAGCGTAAAATGCTTTGCCAGTGTAAACCGGATCGAATAAAATTCCAGTCTCAGAAACAAATTTAAGCAGCAACTTAATTTTATTAGGATGAATTTTTTTGTAACCCTCCTTCGAATATCCATCAAGAATATTAAGTTGTTCAATCGCTAAAGGATTACTCATTTTGTATTGATTGATGAAAGCCTGAGCGAGATTGATTATTTTTTTTCTTATAGTTTCTTCATCGTATAAAACATTCACAACAATAACTTTAGTTTTTAAATTTAATAAAGATATACCGGCTAATATTCCTGCTGCTGTTCCACCTGAACCTGCTGCTGCTACAATTCCTTCAACTTTCGCCAAATCAATTTGTTTGGATAATTCGGAAATAAAATCAAAATAGCCATAAATTCCAATTACGTTTGACCCGCCTTCTAAAATAATGTAAGCATTCAAACCTCTTTTTTTAAGATTGTTTGCTTCTCTAATCATTATTTCATTTACATTATCATATTCTTTCTTATTCAAGAATTTTATTTCAGCATTGTTAATCTTGTTTAAGAAAAGATTCCCTCTGATTTTAGAATTATTATTGCCCCAAAGAAAAAGTTTAGTATTTAATCTGATTTTCTTCGCTGCTATTGCTACTGCTCTTGCGTGATTTGATTGCTCTCCGCCACAAGTAAAAATTATATCTGCTTTATTTTTTTTTGCATCTGCAAGAAGATATTCGAGTTTTCTGATTTTATTTCCTGATAATTCACAGCCCGTTAAATCATCTCTTTTTAATAAAAATTTTTTATTTTCAAATTGACAGACTTCTAACGGTGTTGGCATTAAAGCGATATTTATTTTTTTTATCTCTTTCATAAAGAAAATTTTATTTTGTTATAGATTTTACGAGCTAACTTTAGATCTTCTAAGGTATCAACCGAAATTGAAGAGTAATCTATCGGGACAACTTTTATTTTCATTCCCATTTCAAGCATTCTAAGTTGTTCAAGTTTTTCGGCTTTTTCTAAATCAGTTTGTTCAAATGATGTGAACCTCAATAAAGCATTTTTACGATAAGCATAAAGACCAATATGTTTAAAGAATAAACCAGAGTTGATAAATTGTTTTTGTGTTTTTGCGTCTCTTAAAAAAGGAATTTTTGAACGAGAGAAATAAAGAGCAAAATTTTCATAATCAAAAACTACTTTAACAACAGAAGGATTTTCCAAATCTTTATAATCACTGATTTGAGTGATTAAAGTGGAAACTTCAACACTCGGGTCAAATAAAAGTGGTTCAATTGATTTATCAATTACTTTTCCGCTTATAAACGGTTCATCGCCTTGAATATTAACTACAATATCTGCGTTTATAAAATTTTTAATTATATAGGCAACTCTATCTGACCCGGAGTTTAAGTTGGAAGGAGTCATAAAATATTTAGCTCCAAAATTTTCACATAATTGTGCTAATCTGTCATCATCTACTGCAATTATAATTTCTTCTGCGAGCTTAGATTTTAAAGCATTTTCATAGGTGTGCTGTATAATTGGTTTTCCATCAATTTCAAGTGTAAGCTTAGCAGGTAACCTCTGAGAAGCATAACGAGCTGGAATTACACCAATAATTGTTTGATTGTCTGGATTATTTTTTTTGGGCATCACTTATCTTTAATGACTTTTGGAACTTTGAAATATTGTTCATCCTTTTCCGGAGCATTTAATAAAGCATCTTTTGTTTCGATGGAATTAAATAGTTCATCTTCTCGCATAACATTATTTATATCCAAAGGATGTGAGAGGGGTTGAACATTATCTGTATTTATTTCATTCAGTTTATCCATATAATTTAGAATTTCATTGAACTGTGAAGTAAATTTTTCAATCTCTTCATCACTAAACTTTAGTTTTGCAAGACTGGCAATCTTTAATATCTCATTTTTATCAACACTCATCGGTATTTTTCCTTATTGTTTTGCATAATTGATTTAATTTCATCCATTAACTTAATCTCATCAACTTTACCTTTGATATTATCAGTTAAAATTGGTTTATCAAAAATCAATTTAATTGTTCCTCGATTTAGTTTGAAAGTTCCTTTTGGCATTATCTTATCTGAATCAATAATTGTAACCGGCACAATTGCATAACCTACTTTTGCAGCAAGATGAAAAGCACCTCTTTTAAATGGTAATAGTTCTCCTGTTTCACTTCTGGTTCCTTCTGGAAAAACTAAAATTGAAATACCTTTTGTTTTCATCAGCTCTTTGGATTCTTCAATACTTTTCATTCCACTCTCAGGACTCTTTCTATCAACCATAATGTATGGACCGAATTTAAGTTGCCAACCAAATATAGGAATTTTTGAAAGTTCTTTCTTAAAAATCATTGCTAATCTGTTTGGCACACCCCATTGAAGTACAGTAATATCAAATTGAGATGAATGATTTGATACAAAAACATAAGTAGAATTTTTATCAATATTTTCAATTCCATAAATCTCTACTTTAACTCCGGAGATGAACAAAATTCCTCCAGAAAATATTTTCGACAAATAATGATAAGAGAGAAATGTTCTATCAATAGCAATAGATATCAATGCAATAACTGACAATAAAAAAGTATAGAAACCAATTAAAATTAATTTAAGTATTGTAATCAATTTGACAACTCTTTGATTGTTTCTTTTTGATAAAAGTAATCATCAATATTATCCATTCTTTTTTTATAAGAAGGATGAGTGTAAAAATACCACTCAACAAAAGGATGTGGTTCTTTATCAGCTAAATTTTTTTCAAACAATTTTGTAAGTGCTGACTTAAATGCCTCTGGAAGCTGAGTTACCTTAACCGCAAATTCATCTGCCTCGTATTCATATTTTCGTGAAAGCATATTTGAAATTGGGGTAATGATTATTCCAACTAAAAATCCTAATAGTATCAATATTGGAAACGCAGAAATTTGAGATATAGATACGAAACCAAAATAGCCGATTGAAATTTTATAAAGGAATGAAATTATATAAAAAATCAGAAAACTTTGAATAGTTCCATAAATAATATTTTTAGGAATGTGTTTGAGTTTATAATGACCAATCTCGTGGGCTAATACAGTCTTAATCTCATCAACAGAAAAAAAATTTAGTAAAGTATCACCTAAAATTATTTTCTTAGTCTTTCCCAAACCTGTTAAAGCAGCATTCGCCTTTTTTGTTTTACTACTTAAGTCAAAGGAATAAATTTTAGAAAACTTAAAATCGTTTTTATCAGCAAAATCTTTTAGTTCATTAACTAAAAATTCGTCTTCTATGGGTTTTAATTTGAAGAATAATGGAAAGATTAGAATAGGAAAAATCTGAGCTAATACAACGGAAATAAAAAACATTGCCAAAGAGAAAAACAGCCACCAATTATCAGGAAAATTTTTTATCAAATAATAAAAAAGCAATAATACAGGGATACCAATTAGCAATGAAACAATTAACGACTTTACTTTGTCAATTAGATATTTTCCGAAAGTTTGATTTGAGAGATTATACTTATGTTCAAGAATAAATCCTGAGTAAAAATTTAAAGGTGAGGTCAAAGTTGAAATTAAAACTGAGAGAATTATTACAAATAAAACAAATCTTAGATAATCTGAATTTATAAATGAAGCGAGCCAAGTCTCCAAAGATTTTGAAAAATCTGTCAAAACGACTAAAAGCAAAAGAACAAAAAAAAGTACACTACTTGATATTTCGAGCCAGAGTTTTATTTTATTATATTTCTTTGCATCCATATGGGAAAATATAGCTAATTCTTATTTTTAGTTATAGGATGATTGATAAGAATGTCCCGTAGGGACACTATATCGGTAGAAATAAATGAGAACCTGAGACCTTTTGTCCCGTAGGGACAAGATATCTTTTCTTCAATAATCAACCGTCTTGAAAATATACCGTTCATCATATTCCACCCCAAATGCCTTTAAAAATTCTATGTATTCTTCAATAAATGTTTTTTTCTTATGATGTTCTTCTTGCTTTTCAATGTATTGAATCACTTGTGGGATTTGTGATTTACTGTATGAAAAAGCTCCATAACCTTCCTGCCAAGAAAATTTACTGCGAATGAATTTTCTTTTGTTAATCCATTTTGATGAATCTTCCTTTACCTGTTGTATCAAATCAGATATTGATTGCACAGGACGCATACCAAATAAAATATGTATATGATCAGGCATACCGTTTATAGCAAGGAGTTTATGATTATAATTTTGGATAATGCCCGTGATGTATTTGTACAATTCATCTTTCCATTGATTTGCGATTATACATTCGCGATTTTGAACTGTGAAAACCGCCTGAATGTGAATTTGTGTGTAGGTATTTGCCATATTATCTTATATTTCGTCCGACAGAAGCGGATTTTGGGTTAACTTTGTTTTACATTCTACCAATATCTTGTCCACAAAAAGTGGACAAAAATAAAATCTTTCAGTAATACTTTATTAGATTAACAATGTTTTTTTAAAAACAGGTGTTGGTATTTCGTTCTATGTCCCGTAGGAGGTTGTCTCATAAGACACAATTTGTCATCCTGAGCTTGTCGAAGGATGACATTATATAGTAAAATCACACTTCGACAAGCTCAGTGTGACAGTAAAAATTACTTTTGAGACAACCTCTGTAGGGACAAAATATTGGTAGTAGAAAAAATACAACCGCTCTCATTAAAAAGTGCCGTAGGCACGCAATATATCTCATCCCTAACGGGACTTTGGTTGATGTGTGAAGCTCTGCTTTCTACCAATATTTTGTTCCTCACGGAACAAAAATAAATCTATTAGTTATAAAAAAATAACGATAAATTATTTTCTGCACCTGAGAATAAGGATTGATCAAAAATACTAACTTGATTTTATGTATGCAATTTGATGACTAATGCGAAAGGATAATTAGATTATGCCTGCCTGACTTTTATCAATCCAACCAACTCTACCATCATCAAGTCTGATTTTATACCAATTTTCAATTTTATCTTCAACCTTAAATTTTAGTCCTTCGTGAATAATAAATACATCTTTACTTGCAGGATCTGGAGACGATTTTACAAAAGTTGAAGAAGTAATCAGAACACCATATTTCAAGTTTTCTTCTCTATGAAGTTTTAATATCAAAAAAGAAACCGATATAATCAGAATTGTAACTGAAAGAAAAATTGAATAAAAACTTATTCTTTTAACTTTAAGTTTATTTGAAACGAAATAGAAAGCAATTGAAATTAAACTAAAAAGAAAAATAACATAAGCAAACACAGTTAATTGATTTACGTGCAAAGTATTAAGTAAAACTTCCCACCAATCGAAAAGAAAAAAAGTCGGAAGTTTTTCAATTTTATCTTTTGTTTGAAGTCGGACAAAATTCAAGTTATGATTTATATCTTCATCATTTGGAGAAAATTGTTTTGCTTTCTCATAGTAAAGTATTGATAGTCCAATTTTACCAACTCTATAGTAGGCATTTCCTAAGTTAAAATACAAACTCGCACCTTTGAAACCATCTGCAACAAGTTTCTCATAAACTTCGATTGATTTTTGATAATCACCGGACAAAAAATACTCGTTGCCCTTTTTCATCATCTCTGATGGATTTGATAAAGGCAAAATTGTAAATGAAATAAAAAAAACTAATAATACTACTTTCATATTATCTGTTCAAACTTTTTTCGATTTCTACAATTGTATTTAGAACCTCATCGTAAAATCCCTTCATTGAGGTATTTTGCTCTGCTCCTGGAGCAAAACGAACAAACTCACATCTTTCACCCGTGTTTTTCATTTTCGCGGCAATCTCTGAATCAACACCAAGCTGAATAAGTTTATCATAAGTTAAATCAAGAGTAAAATCTGATTTACTTATATCAAGTTTATTTTCAAGATAACCGTAAAAAGCTTGAGCAATTTCAGTATAAAATTCTTTTGGTCGGTTATTAGTGAGATAAGCCAAAGATTTTTTGAGTTTTCTTTTTGCAACTTTTTCAGCTCTTAAATAATTATATGCTTTTATATCTGAAGCAATTCGACGATTATAATTGTTCCAATATAAAATTCCAGCAAATGCTAAAAGCGGGATAAATGTAGCAAACAAAAATTTAGAACTGTAAATCAAGAAATTTTTATCTCTGGTGATATCATCATAATTTGTTTTTATTGAGCGAATATCAGAATCCAAGTCTTTAATGTTTTCCTTTTCAATATTATAAAGTGCTAATAAAGAGTCGTTTGGCTCTATCTTAATAGAGAAAGATTGAGATTGTGATATTTGATATTTTTTTAATTCAGGGTCAAAATAACTTAATTCTATTGTTTTAATCTCTCTTGTTCCAGCTGCGCGAGGAATTAAGAGATATTCAAAAGTTTTAGAGCCAGATATTTTTGAGGTTCTAATAATGTCCTCAGTTATTTTAGGATCATACTTCTCGAAACCTGCAGGAAATTCAATTACTGGTGGCTGTAACAAAGCAATATTTCCTGTACCGGAGATTCTAATAGATAAAGTTATCGGTTCATTTACTTTAACTTCATTTTTATCAATTGAAGCAGTTATATTAAATTTCCCCACAGTACCATTAAATTCTATTGGTTTATCTTGCTCCGGTAGAGGTAAAACATCTATTTTAACAATGTTCGATTTAGCTTGATAATCATAAACCTGTTGCCTATTAAATGGATCATCAAAAAAACTATCCCAGAAATCATTAATATTTCTGTTTCTTCTTATTGCAATTGGAACCGTTAATTCAAATGGAGTGATTTCCAACTTTCCACTTTGAGTAGGAAACAAAGCAGCTTTTTTTAATACTGCAACATTAAATTTTTTGCCGTCCACAACTTCAGTAGTGAAAGACAAAGTTCTTGCAGTTTCAATTTCCTCAGCCCAAAATCCTACATACTGAGGAAGCTTACTAATAGACATTTGAGCAGCAATATTTAATCGAGTATATAATTTATAAGTTACTGTAACTTGCTCTCCAACATAAGCTCTGTTTTTATCTACAACAGCTCTGATAAAAAGATTTTCTGCAATTTCGTTGGTATTAACTTCTGTTCCTTTGCGTTCTTCTTTTGGCTTAGGCGAACCTTTGATTGAGGTTATCTGAATAGGTTCAGTTTTTAGTTTTTGTCCTTTGTATTCAATTGAAGCACTGCCAATTGTGTATTTACCAACAGATTGAGCTACAACTATGAATGAAGTTGTTCTTGATGCAGAAACATTGCCATTAATTATCTGCATACTTGTAGATTGATTTGGACCTGATATAATTTTTAATCCGCCGAAGCTTGGTGCTGTAAAATTGCTAAGTGAATTTATATCACTGCCCTGAAAAGTAAAACTGACTTCAAAAGGTTCTCCCTCAGAAACAGTAGTGTTTTGAACACTTGCAATGAAGGATTGGGCGTAAACTGTTGAGTTTAAGTTAAAGTTTAAGTTTAAGTTTAAGATTATTAAAAGAATAATGTATTTGAACATAAGATTTTTCATTACCAATCTTTATCTGTTTTTATAATACCACCTTTTTTCTTACGAAGTTCTTTTTGTAAATCTTTCTCATTATTCTTTAACGCTTCAAGAATTCTTTCAGCTTGCTCTTTGGAGATTTTAGAATCTTGTTGTTGAGGTTGACTTTTCTGCTCTTGTTTATCTTGTTGTTCATTTTGATTCTGTTGATTTTGCTTATCCTTGTTTTCTTTGTCTTTATTATCATTATTATTCTGTTGATTATCTTGGTTTTTATCCTGTTTATCGTTTTTATTTTCTTGATTCTGATTTTTTTGATTCTGTTGTTGATTATTTTTCAACAATGAAAGTGCATAGGAAAGATTGTATTTTGTATCCATATCATTTGGATTCAATTTCAAAGCATTTTTATAAGACTCTACACTTTGCTCAATCTTATTAGACTTTAAGTATGAATTACCAATGTTATGATATAATTTTGACTTTAGTTCTTTATCATCAGTCTTTTGTAAAAGTTCTTGATAATTCTTGATTGACTCTTCATAATTTTCTTGCTTGTAATAGGAATTCCCCAAATTAAATCTCGGTGGAAATGAATTCTGATTTTTTTCAATTGCTTTTCTGAAATTTAACTCTGCATCTGAAAATTTTTTCTGATTATATAATTCAACACCATCATTATTTAATTTTCTTTCTGACTGTGCAAATGAAGACAGATTTGTCAATGTAAATAAAAAAACAAATATCAAAAATCTTTTCATTTTTCAAGTCCTAATTTTTCATTCATTCTTTTGATAAACTTTGATTTTTTATCGTTAATAAAAACTTCAATCAGCAATAAAATCAATGCAGGTATAAGAAAATAGTAATATCTTGTTTCATAATCTGAAATTCGTTTAGTGCCGAATTCCGCTTTATCAAGGTTTTGAAGATCGGAGTAAATTTTTTCAATATGATCTTCATAATTATTGCCACGAAAATATTTTCCACCTGCTTCACTGCTGATTTTTTTCAATATATCTTCGTTAAGTTTAGACAATACTATGTTGCCATCTTTATCAGTTTTAAAACCTATTCTATTCTTCTGACTATCATAAATAGGCATAGGAGCACCCTCAGGTGAGCCAAGTCCTACAGCATATATTTTTATATTTTTTTCTTTGGCAGATTCTATAGCCTTTTCGATGTCTCCTTCGTGGTCTTCTCCATCTGTAATTAAAATGATTGCTTTTTGTGTTGATGCTGTGTCAAAAGACCTAATAGCCATTTCAATTGCTGATGCAATGGCTGTTCCAGGTTGAGGTATTATTCCAAAATCAATTGCTGATAAAAATAAATTAGCAGCTGAATAATCTATTGTTAAAGGAAATTGTATATAAGCATTTCCAGCAAAAACAACTAAGCCAATTCTATCCCCTCTTAATTTTTGAATAAGTTTTGATACTTGAAATTTCGCTTTTTCTAATCTGTTTGGTTTAATGTCTTCAGCACTCATACTATATGAAACATCTAAACAAATAAAGACATCAATTCCGGTTTGTTTAACTTCCTGAAATTTTGTTCCAATCTGAGGGTTAGCAATTGTCAGAATTAAAAGTATAAAGATTAACACTTGAACACTGAACTTTATTAAAACCTTTTTAGAACTATAATCAGGAAATAAAAACTGTTGAAGACTTGATTCAGCAAATTTGTTTAAAAGTGTTTTCCTTCTTTGATTAACAAAAAAGAATAACAGAATAAAAACAGGAATCAACCACAAAAGGAAAAGATAATCTGGATTTTCAAATCTGAACATTATGGTAACTTCCTGAATATAGTTTTACTTAACAATATCTCGATAAAAAAAATAATTATTGCAGGAAAAATCAAATAAGAATACAGCTCTGCTGCAGATTTATAAGAAGTAATCTCTACCTTTGACCTTTCAAGTTTATCTATTTTTTGATAAATCTCCTCGAGAGCTTTATTGTTTGTCGCTCTGAAATACTGACCATCTGTATTATCAGAAATTTTTCTCATTAAAGCTTCGTCAATTTCCACTGGAACCATTTGATACCGAGTTCCAAATGGAGTTTGAACAGGATAAGGAGCTTCGCCGCGAGTTCCAACACCAATACTATAAATTCTTATTCCATAAGCTTTGGCTATTTCGGAAGCTGACAGAGGATCAATCTCGCCTGCATTATTAACACCATCAGTTAATAAAATAATAACTTTGCTTTTTGCATCAGTATCTTTAAGGCGATTTACACCATTAGCAATAGCATTACCAATTGCAGTTCCATCGTCCAACATTCCGTTTCTAATTTCCTTCAATAAATTTCTAAGTACACTGTAATCAACAGTCAAAGGACATTGTGTAAACGCTACACGAGAAAATATTACTAAACCAATCCTGTCACTAACTCTTCCCTCAATAAATTTATCAGTTATCTTTTTAGCTGCTTCTAATCTGTTTGGTTTAAAATCCTCAGCTAACATACTACCAGAGATATCCAACACAATTGCAATATCAATTCCTTCAGTTGTAATGTTAGTTCCTGAACTGAAAGATTGAGGTCTTGCCAATGCAATTATTATCAAAGTTAAAACCATCATCTTGAGAAAAAATGGAAGATGAATCAATTTTACTCGAAGACTTTCTTTTGAATACAAAAAAATTTTTGTATCAGATATTTTAATTGCAGATTGATTTCTTTTCAACTTCAAAAAATATATTAGTGTAATTAAAGGCACTAAAATCAAAAAAGACAGAACCCAAGGGTACAAAAAGACAACATCCTTAAACATTTACACTCTCCGCATTTTTTTCAATCTTTGAAGATTCATCTTTCGGAATTGTTAGATTAATAATTTCTTTAGCTTGTATCATCATTATTCCATTCAAATCCGGAACAGGATTGAATTTTGCAAACTTTACTAAATCAGCGTTGTTAAAAAATGATTCGGTAGTATTGATAATATTTTTTGCCTCATCATAATTTTTAAGATACTGTATTTGCTCTGATGATGTAAGTTCTAATGCAGGAAAAGAGAATCTTCTTTCAAAATACTCTCTGACAATTTCTGTAATTCTTGAATGATATTCTTTGACTTTACCATTCTGCCAAAGTTTTTCTCTTTCCAATTCATCAAGTTTAGTTAATGCTAAAACGTGTGGCGGCAAAATAATTTGAGGTTCTATTATTTGTTTTCTTTCTTTTCTAATGAATTTTTTAATTAAAAAGAATATTATAGCTAAAACTAAAAGAGCTAATAAAGTCCAGAGAATTATTTCTAAAATGTCCAATGGAATTTTGATTGGCTCTTTAATGTCTTTAATATCTGATTCTGTTTTAATTTCAAGGCTATGAACTTTAATCAACAAAGAATCACTATAAAAAGAAAACTTAGTAGTATCCTTATTTGAAGTTAGAAGAAAATGAAGTGAAGGTATATAAATTTCTGAAGAATCATAATATGCCAGAATAATTTTTTTATAAAACTCGATTGAATTTTCAGTTGTGTCAAATTTTGAAATTGATTCTTCAATTACTTCAAATTTCTTTAAACTGTCTTTATAAATTGGTTCATTAAGAATAAAATCTTTTGGATATTTTGCTTGCAATTCAAAATGGATATAATCACCGATTAAGTAATCAGTAGTGTCAGTCTTTACTTTAATATCAAATTGTGCAAAAAGATTTACATTAAATAAACAAACAATAACTAAAAATATTTTTCTTACCATCGTTTTTCTCTAACCTTAAAAAATTGAACAAGCGGTTTGATATAATCTTCTCCAACGGAAATATTAATATTATCTATTCGATTTACTCTGAAAAGATACTGCCTGTTTTTAGCAAGCTCAATTCTCTTTTTCTTATAAAAGTCAAGAAAATTTTTATTAGAGGTATCAACAAAAAATTCCTGCCCTGTTTCTGCATCAAAGAATTTCACAAGTCCTATATTTACTAAATCTTTCTCACGAATGTCTTCAATTGATAAAGCAATGAAATCGTGTTTCTTGCTTACAACACTTAAAATTTTTTCAAATCCATCATCAATAAAATCAGATAAAAAGAATACAATTGAACGTTTCTTTATTGTTGTGTTTAAATATTCTAATGCTGATTTTAGATTTGTTTTATTCCCTTCAGGTTTGAAAGATAAAATTTCACGCACAATTCTTAAAACGTGTTTGCGTCCTTTTCTTGGCGGGACAAACTTCTCTATCTTATCGGTAAAAAGTATCAAACCAACTTTATCATTATTCTTTAGAGCAGAAAAGGAAAGGATTGCGCTAATTTCTGCTGCAACTCTTTGCTTAGTTTTTTTCTGAGTTCCAAAAGAAAGTGAACCGCTTAAATCAATCATCAGAATGACCGTTAATTCCCTTTCTTCTTCAAATATTTTTACAAATGGGTGACCAAATCTTGCAGTAACATTCCAATCAATATTTCTTATATCATCACCGAATTGATATTCACGAACTTCAGAGAATTCCATTCCCTTTCCTTTGAAGACAGAATGGTATTCTCCTGAAAAAACTTGATTGACAAGTCCTTTAGTTCTTATCTCAATTTCACGAACTTGTTTAAGTAATTCTTTATCAATCATTATTAAGGAACTTCAACTCTGTTTAGAATTTCTTTTATAATATCTTCACTTGTTAATTCTTCAGCTTCTGCTTCGTAAGAAATTGCAATGCGATGTCTCAAAACATCATAACAAATCGCTCTTACATCTTCAGGAATAACATAACCGCGTCTTTTAATGAAAGCCATTGCTTTTGCACCCAATGCAAGATTGATTGAAGCACGTGGTGAAGCACCATAATTGATTAGATGAGTTAAATCTTTAAGATTAAATTTTTCGGGTTCTCTTGTGGCAAAAACTATATCAAGAATATACTTTTCAATTTTTTCATCGAGATAAACATCGTGAATAATTTTTCTTGCATTTAGAATTTCTTCAGGAGATATTATTTGATTTACACTGATAATTTCACCACTTATGTTTTGCTTAATAATTTTTTGCTCTTCTTCACGTGATGGATAATCAATTTTCACTTTTAACATAAACCTATCAACCTGAGCTTCAGGCAATGGATAAGTTCCTTCCTGTTCAATTGGATTCTGAGTAGCTAAAACAAGAAATGGTTCTTCTAACTTAAAGGTTTGCTCGCCGATGGTAACTTGTCTTTCCTGCATCGCTTCGAGTAAAGCAGATTGTACTTTAGCTGGAGCCCGATTTATTTCATCAGCTAAAATGAAATTAGAAAATATTGGTCCCTTTCGTATGAAAAAGTTTCCTTCCTTCTGGTTATAAATTTGAGTTCCAATTAAATCAGCTGGCAATAAATCTGGCGTAAACTGAATTCTTTGAAATTTAGATTTCATTGATGCGGCAAGAGTTTTTATAGCCAGTGTTTTAGCCAGACCCGGAACGCCTTCAAGTAAAATATGACCATTTGCCAAAAGCCCTATTACTAATCTCTCAACCATTTGCTTTTGACCTACAATCACTTTTGAGATTTCAAGAAATAAAGTGTCTATGAAAGCACTTTCTTGTTTGATTTTTTCGTTTAATGCTGCAATATCCAATTTAAACCTCTTTTAATTTTTTCATTTTTGACGAGTGCAAACTTAAAAAGGTTAGATAGTTTTAACAATTCAATAATAGAATAAATAAAAAGGCTGACTAAAGCGTAATTTTTTTTTGAGTTTCTTTGAGTCTTCGTGACTTTGTGGCATTCAATCTTTTATGACTAAGCCGATTGTCAATGATAAAAAAATTTTAGCCACAATGACACTAAGTCACAAATTATACAAAGAAATTTTTAGTCAGCCGCTATAATAAATTACTTTATGAACTTATTATTTAATTAGAACTTTTCTTTATTGGTCTATAAAAAATCTTTTTCTAAATTCTTACTATGAGCAATACGCTGAGGGATAAAATTAAATTCTCTTTTGGGATACTAAATCAACTTTTTTTGTTTAGAGTATAATAACATCAAATTTTTCTCACTCATTCTAAAAGCAGTCCCATGATTTCTAACTGCTCCAGATTCTTTCAAATGCATCCTTAAGTCAAGAAACATTTCGCTTTTTTGAAATGCTTCTAAAAATTTTTCAGGTGTTGGATGTTCAAGTAATAAAGCCTCGTTAAAATGAAAATGCTATTTACCATCAATCTCTTTACTGTCAGCAAAAACTAATATTATCCTATCCATCTTAGTCATAAACTTCCCAACAAGTACATAGGTGCTCCACTCAGCATAATGGAAATCAGAATCTTTATTGCGAAGAATAATTAAGTTCTTATTAGCATCGAGTTTGATGAAAAATCCTTGAGCGTTTGGCGTTTTATTATTAACGGTACTGTAAAGAGCTTGTCTGTAGTTTTCATCTTTATAACCATATTTTAATATTAAATCTTTTTGTTTAATCATCCAAACAGCTCTATTAAAAGTGAAAAGCGTAATTAAGGAATTTGCATTTCGTCTTGTTGTTTTTAGTTCCACTCTACCACCAATATCAGGTATTGCAATATTTGTTTCAATCAAACCAAGTTCTTTCTCTAATAAATGTCCTATTCCAGTAGGACCTCTTCTTGAGGTTTCAATAAAACCTTTATTTCTAAGTTTTTCTAACCTTTTTATTAGTTCTTTAAGTTGCATTTTAATTCTTTTGACAAATGACAATAAACTCGTTACTCATAGTAGTTGAGGTTACTCCAGCAACATTAGAAGGGCTATTTTTTGATGGCATCCGCTTATTGGGAATATTCCTAATTATAGTTTCGATATGTGTAAAATTATTTTCAATAAAAAGTTGTGCAGTAATCTCGTCAGTCGGAATAGTTATTCCTTTCACTGTTCTGTTACCAACAACATAACAGGCATATCCGCCTTTTTTAATAGCGGCTGAAACGTGATTGATTGATTTTTCATAGTCTTGATAAAATGCTATAACGTCCCTGCCTCTATCTGAATCTATTTTATAAATAGTTTCAACAACATCATTCAATAAATCACTTCTAAAAATGTAACCTGAAACTGCCTTTTGTCCACCCATCGAAATATTATCAATTTGATTAGCTTCTCTATAACCTAACCATTCATTTGCAAGTCGTGAGAACTGTCCGTAAGCAACTGTTGTTCTCGAATCGCATTAAGGAGGTGATGTAATAACTATATCAATAGAATTTGGCTTTATAATGTTCGTCGGAATTTTCTCTACGGTATTGAAATCGTAAACCGAAGTTTGTGTTTCATTATTACAAGATTGCATAAATTCTAAAAGCCCTTTTTTATTGCGGGACAATTTAGAAATCATCATACCAAAAACGTCAACTTCTTCTTTTTTGTGAAAGTTTTTACTGCGAACTAATTTAAATTCACCTTTCTTAACATAAGAACACTCTCTAACTGTTTCGCTAAAGGCAACATTAAAAAAGTTCCTGATTGAAATATTATTTATACTTTCAATATAGGCACGAATTATTCCTAGTTTTTGTTGAACAGATTTTGAAAACCAATAATCAATATTCTTAACATTAGGAATAATTACAGACTTAATTCTATCAACTTGAAAATTGATTGAAAAAATAAAGTTATTAAAATCCTGAAGAAATAAATCCAAAACTTGAACGTCAATCTTGGTGGTTTTTGATTTGGATATAAGTCTTGCAAGCGGGTTAATGTCTGTTCCTACGGCATTAATTCCTTTAAGGTTTGCTTCTACTAAAGAAGTTCCTGAGCCACAATATGGATCAAATAAAACTTTTGATTTCCCAGCATATTTTTCAAGAATCCGTCTTGCAACCTGCGGAATCATCATTGCGGGGTAAGAATGAAAACAATGAGTGAACTCTTTTGTATTTGCTCTTCGGAAATCCCAAGTTTCATCAATTACCTTTCGAATTGTAAAATTCTCTACTTCATATTTGAATGAGTTGTAATTCAAACTTTTATCAATTTCGTTTAAAGATTTTTTAACTGTAGCTTTTGAATTTATTTCTACCCTAATACCACTCATTTTTGGCTTTACTTATTACAATGTTTTCTATTAATAATTACTTCACCCAAATTAAATAAAATTTTAATTTAAACCGATTTATGTTATTAGTTAACATTAAGATTCTTGGTTACATAACTAAAATCTATTTTATGAAAACTTAATCTCCTTTAAAATAAATTTCCAAAATTGTCTCCTAAATTTTTTATTGTAATTAAAAGTTTGTAACAATTTTGAGACATAAAAAAATTTTTCTTAACTAAACAAAACCCATCTGTTCAAATTTATAATAATTCTATCTTTTTTGTTTAATGATTTTTCTTATCCATTTATTAATATGCTTTAATTTTATAACGCTTCCTCTGAAGCTAATTAGTATTTTTGTAAAAAATTTTTAAGAAATTATGAAAGCAAAATTTAAGGGAGTCATTTTTGATATTGATGGTACTTTAACATTTACTAATCAACTAATCTTTGACTCATTCAATTATATTGCTAAAAAATATTTAGGAAAACCTTTCACTGATCAAGAAATAATAGCTCTTTTCGGACCGACAGAAGATGTAATCTTTAAGCAACTTTTTCCAAATCATTTTGAAGAAGTTAAAAATGATTATTATCAATATTATCACCAAAATCACAACATCGCCTTACTATATGACGGCATTAAGGATTTACTCCTCGAATTGAAACAAGCAAACTGCATTCTTGGAATTTATACTGGCAAAGGCCGAACTTCATCCTTAATAACTTTAAATTTTTTAGGTGTAAGAGAGCTCTTTGATTTAATAGTTACAGGAGATGATGTTGAAAATCACAAACCATCACCTGAAGGAATTATCAAGTTTATTAAAGAGTTCAAATTAAACAGCAGCGAAGTTGTAATGATTGGTGATGCGCCTTCAGATATTATCGCTGCCCGTGAAGCAAATGTTGAAATTGCTTCAGTTATATGGGATAGTTACTCTGCTGAAAAAGTAAAAAAATTAAATCCCACTAATTGTTTTTCAACAGTAGATGAACTCAGAGAATTTTTATTCAATGATGAAAACTAAAACTTAAACGGATAAATAAAACTTACTCTCGGTTCAATTCTTTTTTGCGGTTCGAATCCAATCACCAAATCGTTTTTATCTCTAATTGGAGTAAAAGTCCAATTATAAATCATAGATACTAAAAGATATTCAAATGGTTTGTAACCAAATTCTGCAAATAAATATGATCTGTCATCAAGCTTAAACAAATCCTTTTCATCTTTGATATTTATTTTATCATAACCAGCTCTTAAAACAAAAGGAACGTTTTCCGGTTCAATAGCAGAGCGAATGTTTAAGATTCCACTATTTGGTGCTTTATCTAATCTTTGATAACTGCCCTGAATATCAAAAAGATTTAATACTCTTATAAGTAAATCGCCGTAATAACCATTTAAGTCTTCTGTTAACGAATTAAGAAAATCAACTTTTGTGAAATAAGTATTTGAAGTTGGAATGCCTTTGAATCTTTCAATTTCATATAAAGAGTTGAAATATGCAGGAATATATTTACCATTATTTATTCTTCTCTCTAATTTAGTTGAAAGCGAAATTAGTCCAAGACCATTAAAATTAAATTGAACTCCAGTAGCGATACCACTTCCAAAATCAATCATTTTATTGTAATCTAAATAAAGTAAAATTTTAGTTGAAGCTGTTTTAATCAAAGGTAAGCCAAAATCAATACCGACAAAAGATACATCTCCACCATCTTTTACAACTTTAAATTCTCCCTTCGAATCGAAATATCCACTATCAACTCTTGCCAAGTTGTTGAAATCTGAAATAAGAGTTACGCCAATTTCTAAATTGCTGATAATTGGTAATTCTGCTGCCGATGTGAACTGAATGGGCAAAATATAGCCTCTCACACCTAAAATACCAGACTGTCCGAACGAACTATAAATTGATTCAAACCCAAACTTTCCGAAATTTATATCTGCAATTAAGCCAATTCTTCTGTTATCGAAAGTCGGGCTATTATTGTAATTGTTCATTATAGTTCCGTGGCCTAATGAATAATAGCCTAACGAACCAAGTCTTAAATAAACAGGCTCGTCCTTCATACCATATCTGACATAGCGAATAATACTTAGATAATCAGAAAATTCATTAAAATTTTCATGTCTGATCTTTCCGGATGATTCAAAATCAAGGTTTAAGTCCAAACCTACACCGAAATTCATAAAAGAAATTTCTGGTTGAAATCCAAGTCTGTAATGAGGCTTTCCATCAATCCAATTGAGTCCAAATCCACCTGTAATGTTTCCTTCATCTGGTTTGGGATAATTGAAAGTCTGACTATTGATTTGAATTGAAATGATAATAACTAATGAAAGTAAATTTTTAAGCATAATTTTCTCCAAGAATAAATTTATAATCCTATAACCCAAACTTAAAGAAGTTACTTAAATAAATGGGATTTAAATTTTAGTTAATGATATATATATTGGAATTGATTAGTTTTTCAGAACCAAAAACTTATGAGTTAATATGATCTTATTTTTTGATGTTAACATCAAAATATAAACTCCATTACTAAAATCACTATAGGATAGCTTTAAGTTACTTGAAAAGGGATTTACAAAGGATTCTTTAACTTTTTCACCTAATATGGAGAAAACTTTTACACTAATTTCCTCTGAATAAAATTGTGGTAATAAAATAGAAAGCTCTCTGAAGTTATAATCATTATATACAACAAATTCGTTATTATCAAGTTGGTTCAAATCATTTATTCCTACGGGGTAATAATTGACATTTATAGTATCAGAATAATGAATTGTACCATCAATGTCAATTTGTTTAAGTCTATAATAATATAAGCCATAATTTGGAAGAGTTGTATCAATGTAAAAGTAATGTTTTGGTGAATTAGAATTTCCGTGACCAGGGATAAAATCAAGCGTTACGAAAATTAAATTTGTATTTGCTCTTTGTAATTCAAAACCGAAATTATTTACTTCTGTGGCAGTACCCCATCTAACTAATACCCCATTGCTTAAAACGAAGGCTTCAAAATAAATTAACTCAACGGGCAGAATTTCGTCATCTTTTTGAGAAAAAGATAAATCGTTGAAAAATAAAATTAATAACAAGAAATAAATTGATTTTTTCATCTTAATATCGCAAGTTTTTGAGTTATTGATTTTGTTTTATCACCTTTCTTCAAAGACAATTTGTATAAATAAACTCCATTAGCAATCTCATCACCATCTTCATCTTTTCCATCCCACAATACTCTGTTAAAGTTTGTTGATAAATTTGAAGCTGGAACTTTTATCGTTTTAATTAATCTTCCTGCAATTGAAAAGATTCTTATAAAAACTTCATCAGGTATTTGTGTCAGAATAAAAGTAAAATGTGTATTATTTGAAAAAGGATTAGGGTAATTATAAACATCTAATAATTCTGCATCTTGCGAAACCTTGAAGTATCTTTCGATTATCGGCTTATTGGATAATCTTCCATAAATATCTTTAGCAAAAATACGAATATTATGCTCACCAGAGTCAAAATTAGTTAAATAATTTAGGTTCATTTTTCTATCAATAGTATCATAGCTGAAAGAAATTTCGTCTGAGTAAACTCTGAAACCATCAACAAAAATCTGAACAGCCGATGTATCTTCAATTGGAAACCAAACAGGATATTTTATCTCAACATTTACTTCAGAATTTGGCTCAACATAATCCCAATCATAAATCTCTTTTTTATTAAATCTTAGCCAAACAGATGAACTTGAAATAGAAGTTAAAGTATCGCGTTTCACAAAAAAAGGAGTTAAAAATGTATTATTGTTTTCGTAAAATTCTCTAATCCTATTATCAGGGTCAACTTTTAATTTGAAATAAAAATTACCGAATAAATCATTAATTGAATTGATACTTTTATATTTTAAATTAACTTTTTGATAAGGTAATATTGATGTAAAAATAGTATCAACAAGTAGTGAATACTCATTATTGCTATCAATCAATTCAAGAATAACTCTAACTGAATCCGCTCCTGATTTTCCAATGTTAAAAATAGTAGCATCAATACTTATTCTATTCCCTTGATAAATAGTATCTTTATCTATTTTTATAGTTTGATAATTGATAGCCAACTCAGGCAGTGATTGATATTTTGCAGCTAAAGAAAAAATATTAGGTGATTGCTTTAATGAATTTGAATATAATTTAGCCATTATCTTAATTGAAGAATAGATGTCGGCATTTATTGAACTAATGTTTATTGAGTCTTGATTTGTTATCAAATGATATAAAGTATCCATTTGTCCATTTTGTCTAATGCCTATTGGAACGTAAGAAATTGATGCACCATTAGGAATTTGAGTTTGAAATTTCACATAATTCCAAGCCTTTGCATAATTAATTTCTGGAAATACAACATAACCTGAGTCATAAGTAACATTTTTAGATACTTCAACCTGAGCTACACCTTGAAAAAGTTTTTTATAATCTTCTGGAACGGAACCAATTGGTGCGCCTTTTTTACCAAGGATACACCATCCTTCTCTATAAACAACACTATCAATATATCTTGAACCAAGTGTTTTAATGGCATTTCTGGAAGGTGAATTTGATGAACCTAAAATATTCTGTACTGCATCAGCAGAAATAGTAATCGCCATTATAGTTCCTTGAGGTTGCCTATTTATATAATTAGTCAATGAATCACTAACTCCAGGATCAGGAACATTAAAATAACGGATGGAAGTTGGTCTAAGTGTCATTGTATCAATAATTGCGGTAACTAATCCCCAATAATATGTATTTGGTAATTGTTCATAGCCATTATATTGAATTGAACCAAAAGCCCCATCGTGTCCACCGGCAGATAAAATTTTTAGGGTAGTAGATTCTTGTTTTAATTTCCAACTGTTTGATGAAGAATCAAAATATGTTTGAGAATAATAGAAATTTTTTTCTTCTTCTTCATTGGAGTCTAAATAAAATTGGTATTCAGAGAAACCCTGTATAAAAGATTTAGGTTGACTCCAATATGAAATTAAATCATCAGTTTTAGTCCTGTAATAATATCTTTGGTTAGGTATTAATTCATTTAACATAACCCTTGTATATAAGGTATCAAATTGATAAGAATACTTGGTAGATGTATTAAAATTCTTAAATCTGGATAACTCCAATATAAATTTTTCATTTACATTTTGTCTTTTAACGAAAGGACTTATTACGTCAATATAATTTTTTGAAGTATTGAAGCTATTTGATATTTCTATTGTTGATAATGCAGTAGAATTGACAATGTATTCATATATAATCTGATTATCGTCTTCATAAATTTCATCTATTAAGTTTTGAGAATCTAAATAAACTTTTAATTTCTTTGACCCTGCAATACCATTAACTGGAATAGATATAAGTAGTGTATCAATAAATTTTGGGAAAGGTAGGTTTAATTGAGAACTAAACACCAAAGTATCCTGATTAAAATCTTGCAATAAAACTGAGATAGAATCCGAATTAACTATCCCATAGTTTTGTAATAATATTCTGAATTTTATAGAATCAAGTTGATCATTTGGTTGTTCAGTTAAAATTTTTACTGAAGCAGAGTTGATAAAAAGATTTGGTTTTTCAGGTACTTTAAAACCAATAATTGGATCTCCTAATAATAAATTACAATACGTAAAAACTCTATTTATATCACTTGTTCCTGTTTCGTTTAATTGTCTAATCTTACTTATAGTGTGAGCATAACCCAGTCCTTTTAGGGAATCTTGCATTAAAACTTGATAATAGTACTTTGGGAAACGCAATGAAGTGGACAAATAACCCCAACTTGAATTACCCAAGTAAGCAATTGCTTGCCCATTTACTGATTGAGTAACAAATAATTCACCAAAGGCATCAACATCAGGCTCTGCAAATTTTCCAGTTGAACATCCAAAATCAGTTATTAAAGAATGTCTATTATTATATTTGTTTTTGATATGCTCGACTTCAGTAATAGAATTATCCCAGGTTCTTGTTCCACTATGTCCAATGTAAGAAATAAATAGTCCTCCTTCATCTATTACCTTTTGAACTTGCTCCAAAGTATAAGGTCCAAAATTGCTGGGTGGATTTATGGTTTTATAAAAATGAGTTGCATTTCCGAAAAGTGGTATACTTTTAACATAATTGTTCATAACAAAATCATTGGCTTCTTTTATAAGTTGAAGTTCAGAAGGTTTTGTTGCATCTCCACCACTAAAAAAGACAAATGATTTATTAAAAATGTCAAAACGTTTTGATAAATAATTTTGATGCTTTTGCAGATAAAACAGAACTTCAGAATCATTATTAGCAGGAATTCTACCAACGTGCATTTGTGGGAAATGAATATTAACAGTGTCCCACATTACATACCAAGGATCACTTACTGGATTACCATATGAAACAAGAATATTCCTCTTTCGAGGATTAGGTGCAGGCGTAACTACATTTTTATAATCGTAATTTGCATCACCAATTAAGGTTAAAAAAGTTGGCCTCGGATGTCCCCAATTTGCATAAGCATATTTGAGAAAATCTTTTATGGATTCAGCCTCGGGTAATCCATAAGCAAATTCATCAAAGATATCATCATTAAATACCAATGCAGTTCTTATGCTATAGTTGTTGGATATAAAATTTTTATATTGATTTGCAGAATTTTGTAGGATTTTGTTAGTAACTATAATATAATCTGCTCCTACTGAATTGTTACGAAGATTTGTAAAAAACTTTTTGTTTTTTAGAATAGGTGTCCCAACTCTATTTGCCCTTGTAATATAGTACTGATTGCCTCCACTTATAGTATCTACAAAATTTATAACGTAGGGGTTTGAACCTGTTGTTGAGAAATTAGTTATTTTCTTAAATGATGGATGAATCTTATAGATAATTAGGTCACTTACATTTGTAATATTTTCAATTCTAATATTCCTAAAAGCTGACTGTACTGTATCTGGCACAATAATTTTTAATGTGTCGTTTACTACAATATTCCTTCTGAAATAATCAATATCAACCCAATCAATTAATGACTGATGGAAAGAAGCAGAAGAAGGTAATCCAAAAATTCTGACTACATTATTACCATTGACAAGTTGATTGGAATTATAAGTGCGAGAAAAATTAATAGTCTGTTTATAATTATAAACAATAGTATCTGTAGCACTTGTGCTATTTAAACTTAAACCATTTCTATGAGCATTGTTAATTATATTTGAAGCATAGCTAATCAATCGTGCAATTATGTTAACAGGGGTGTTAGGGATAAAATCTCTTGCATTAAAACTTGCAGATTGAAAACCAGAATTACCTACGAGCAACCAAGTAAAGGTTTTATTCTCTTGCCAAAACGGTAACTGAACTCGAGCAGCAACCGGATCATAATACCATAATCGTACATCCTGCTCTAAATGAACTTTTGTAAGATGTGATTTAATAGTATCTGGAGTAGATGTTGGATTAGTATTACTAACGTTTACTCTTCTACCAAAATTTCCATCCCAAGTAAGCCATACGATTGTAGTATCAGTGTATCTGTTAAGATATTGTATGTAATCTTGCCCAAGTTGAACTATATTTCTGTAATTTTGATATGTGTAATTTCTTTCAGCATAAAACTCAATAAAATCATTTTGATTGAAAATATTATCATCTTCCCCTTCTACATAAATTGGTTGTTCTTTTCCTCTTAAGAACAATTTAAATGTTTTGGGATTTATTATATTAGGATTAACTCCGTAAGACAATAAATTATTATAAGTAATTCTGTAAACATTATCTGATGGAATTGCAAGTTTTATATACTCTTTAGAATAGTCAATCCAGTTTCCTGTTGAATCTGTAGAATATATATCGTTTCTAAATGACTTAAAATTTTTTGCTTGCTCAAAATTGATAATTACATCTTTAAGCATTTCATCATAAAAAGAATTAACTGAAGAATTTAATAAAAAATTTGACGGAATATTTTTGAAATTTATTTTAATTAAGCAGGAATCAGTAATAATTAAGCTTCTATTGAAAAAAGAATATTGATAAGGATTAACTTTAATGACTGCAACATAAAAATCTCTAATCCAAGTATAACCAGCAACTTCTAAGTTTAGAGTAGGATAAATTTCAAAATTTGACAATGAATTATCAGGATCAACTTTAATATATTCCAATGAAGAATCTGAACTCAACTCAATTAAAGGATTTAATTCTAAAATGACATTACTAAGTTTTGATTCATATTTATTTAGAAGTTCTAATTCAATTTTTGATTCTGGAGGGATTGCTATATAAAAAACTTTAGTTGGTAATTTAGGAAAGCCAGGCTTTGATTCATCTAAAGCCTCAATAAAATCTATTTTCTTAAAACTACCCTCTTGAGATTCTATAAAAACATCCGGTATCCTTGAATATTTAATTAGGATTCCAGTATTATCATTTTCTTCTAATGTGAATTGGGGGAATAAGTAAGAATTCAACAAAACCGAAATAAATAAAATTTTGATTGTCTTCATAAAAACTCAATTAATTTTGGTAAAAAATTCTAACTTTAGTAAAATTATTCTCAAAAAGAATAAGGGAATACCAATTATATAACGCTTAAATAGTCTTTTGGGTTCAAGTAAAAATCGGAAGAACCATTCAAGCTGAAGTTTTCTTACCCATTTGGGTGCACGTCTCTGTAATCTGAAGTGAAAGTTAAAAAAATTTCCTACGCAAAAAAAGTTTAATTCTGGTAACAACCTTTTAAGTTTAGATGCTACTATTTCTTGTTTTGGCTGACCCATTCCTAAAAGTACATAATCAGCTTTTGATTTTCTTATTTCTTTTATAATTTCTTCAAACTCCTGTTCTGTAAAATAACCTTTATAGTAACCAACTATATTTGGATAGCTTTTTATTATATTACTATTGACAAATTCTTTACTGAAATTACTACTAATTATATATATCTTTTTTTGAGTCATTATGAGTTTTTGAAAGATTAAATCATTTATTTGAGTTGAATCAATTCTTTTCAAATTTTTAATATTCAGAAAGTTAAAACCTAAAAAACAACCTATCCCTTCCTGATAAAATTTTATTTCATTAAATACCTCTCGAAACTCTTTATCAGAAAAATAAATATTGAATGTATTTTGATTAAAATAACTAAGAATAATTCCATTTTCATTTAAAAAGATTCTTTCAACAAAATCAAAAATTTCTGATTGATTCTTTAATAGTTTTTTAAGGTTTATAATTATCATCTAAATAAATCTTTAGTATAAACTAAATAAAAATTCCCATATTTCTTTCTAAAAATTCCACCATATAAAAGTTTTTGTTTTAATCTCACTTTATCCACATTAAATCTAAACTCATAATCGTGAAATGTTCTGAACGTGTATGATAAATATTCTTTTTTAATTTCTTTATCAAAGTCATAAAAAACAAAATAATCCGGTTTCAATACTTTTAAATATTGCATTAGTTGATTATTTTTTAATACATTATAATAGTCAAAACTATTTATTAAACCGTCTCCATTGACAACTTTCCTCTCTGAAAAAAATCCAATTAGACCTGAGTAATCTATTTGAAAAACTATTTCTGATTCTTTTATTTTTTCTTTTAATTCTTTTGCAAAAGTTAAGGCAGAATCGTGATTATAGTAATTTATTCTGAATAAAGTAAAATATATTACACTTACTGGAATAGTTAAATAAAATAATATATGAGAAAAATTTAATTAGCGTTACAAAAATTGTGTAAAGAGGAGTAGAAAAAAAGAGAGCGTTTACCTAAATAAGCAATAAAAAAATAAGGAGGTAAACGCCCTATGAATCGTGCAAGCGAAAATAAAGTAAA
>Ga0308414_1000034_pt1 | contig 82889 bp, 62 predicted proteins | sample HotsprSampleOS50_FD_205667 | JGI IMG/M metagenome (GOLD analysis project Ga0308414, IMG submission 205667) | Hot spring phototrophic mat microbial communities from Octopus Spring, Yellowstone National Park, Wyoming, United States - 20090730_OS50 ... | reverse complement strand
GATCGCGCGAAAAACCACAATCCTTGATAAGCTTACAGGTAACAAAACAATGTCCGACTTTATCATGGATTTCCCTGCCAAACGCGGGAGGATCGTGCTGCTTGTCCCACGGATAGTTGCGCTGCCACCAGTCTTTCCAGTTCTGCGCACATTTCATCTTGTCTATAATGCGGCAGGCCGCTCTTGCGATTGCACATAATCCATCTGGATCTGCTCCAACAGTCGGTCTTCCGTCCACATACCCATACCAATTCCACCCCTCTCCTGCCGGATCCCTCTGCGAAAACCGCCCTACACCCGGTTCGTAGAACCGCATGCCGAGGTGGAGGAGGTCGGTGAGTGAGGAGTCCATCCAGTGGGTGTAGTACCCCAGCTGCCCGACGTACCGATATGGATTGTCCGCCGTCGATACCATGATCGGATATTCGTTCCCCCACGCATCATAGTCATACCGATCAGTAACCGTACTCAGCCTCTCCACAGGATCGTGCCGCCCTCACCTTGATAGAGACTTACTCAGGCTGCATACAACACAACCCCCTCTCACTATGCTAGTCACCGTTGCCGTCACAAGTCAATCGACAATTTCGTCTTCGGTGGCATGCAAGTAGGACGACCACTATGCACAGGATAGACGCTGCCGATATGACGGGAAGCCACTGCCGCGCTGGCCGCAGACGGTTGGCAGCGAAACACATATCCCTCTCTTCGATATATACGTTCATCCTCTGCGGCCCGGTTACCTTCCATATGGCGCACCGATCCTCGATAGCGTCGGCCTGCCACGTCGGAAAATACCTAAATTTAGGTATTGTCTTTGGGCCGCAAATGGTTATAATAAAGGGGAAGAAGTCGTAGCATTGTAATCACGGCCGGTGTGCAGTATGGCGCCGCCGGGATCGGGGGTTGCAAATGCAGCGAAGACATATGCTCCTGCCGGCCCTTGTGGGTCTTCTCGCACTCTGCGCGATTGCTCCCCTTGCCCACGCCACTCCGCCTAGCAGCGAGGTCCCCCTGCCGACTCAGGCCGCCCACACATCTAGCCAGGACAGAGAAGGAGCTGCGCGGGCCATTATCCGCGAAGGCGAGAGGGCAAACGATGTGACAGACCCCGCGGGCGCGCTCGCATTGTTCGAGAAGGCCATTGAGCAGTACCCCGACACGGAGGTGGTCCGCTTCGCATATGTTCGGAAAGCTGAGACCCTCGTCTACCTCGACAGGTGCGACGAGGCGATCCAATTGGGCCGATGGGTGATAGAGAAGTACCCAAAGACGAAGCCGGCGTGCTGGGCCCAGTTCTGGGTTGGTCAGGCATTGCTGAAGAAGGGAGAGAGACTCGCGGGCATGACGGCCCTCCGAGGGGTGAACGGCCTGCTGCCCGACAGGAACGACCTGACGCCGCTGGACCTCTCACGATGGGTCCTGGGGGAACTCTGCGAGCCTCAATACCTGCTCCACAAGGACATCGGGGATGTGATGAGCTTCCTAGGCATGGGCAGGGACGACGCGCAGTCGAGGGCGGAAGTCTACGCGATATTGGCGGCATACAGGGGCAGAGACGGCAGAATAGACCGTGGCAACTCATTCATAGGTAGGCTTGAGCGGGAATGTGCTGATCAGAAGGTGGAGCAGGACTGGGCGAAGGCCAAGGTGGCGGCAAGTTACCTGGACAAGGCAGGCACTGATGGAGAGTTCGTCAATCTCGCCATCGGCATGTTGCAGCCGATCCTCACGAACAACAATGACGACGCGGCGGCGCAGGGCTGCCTCTCGCTGGCCAGGTTCTATAGGCGGGGCAATCTCTCTGCAAAGGCCGAAGAGGTGCTCAGAGCCGGCAAGGAAAGGTTCCTGGCAACCAGCCACGGTGCGGAGATCCTGTATGAACTAGCGACGCTTCTGACAAAGCAGGGAAGGGACACAGAGGCGAAGCTTGTGCTGGAGGAGCTGCTTCGCGAAAAGGGCGACTCCAAGTACGCGGCCCCCGCCCGGCTGCTCATGGCGCAGGGGGCCGGAGTGAAGCCCACGCGCTCACTCGCGGAGTTGATCCAGGAAGCGGCGAAGGACTTCGACCCGCAGTGGATGCACCTGGCGTCCTCACCGAAGGGCGGGGAACTCGGCGATCCCGTGATCGTGGCAAGGCAGATAGTCGCACTATCGAAGGATAGAGATGCGTACATCGAGATAGCTTTCGGACTTGTGGACAAGCTGGCGGCAAGGGAAGGGTATTCGAAGGAGGATGTGGAGAAAGCCAAGGCCCAAGTCGCATACTGTTTCCTGGAAACTGCACGCGCACGGCGGGAGTTTTGGCCGGATACGATCAGTTGCGCCCAATTCATGGCCGACAGATGCAGAGAGAGCGGCGACTGTCGTGGTGCGAGGCGTCTGTATGAAGCGGTGCTGGGGCTCACAGGTGTCAGCGCTGAGATGCGCGCGATGTCCGAGTATGGACTTGCGCTCTGCTTCATGGATGAACACCGTGACGACGCCGCCAAGCGTGCAATGCTGAGGGTACTGGAGAGGTACCCGGACACGCAGGCCGCCAAGAAGGTGCGCGGCCGCCTGTGGGCAGGAGGTGGACAGCAGACAGAGTGACGTAAGAGCCAGATTTCCCGGGACTACTAGGTGCTGCCACAGACACACCGCATCCGTGTGATCCTTACGGATCTGGGTGTCGCCGTGTCTTGTGACCAGTAGCGCTGGAGTGGCCGGATGGCTGGGCGGTGGGAAGTGACATTAGCCCAGCCCTGGGTATTGCGAGATATCGAAAGGAGATAACATGAAACCTACGGTATTGGTTTGGATACTGCTTGTGTGCCTGTCAGTCGGACAACAGGCCATCTGTGATACACGCCAGTCTGCTGTTCTATCGGCGGCGGAGATGTCGCTGATACAGGGCGGATGCAGCATCTGCGGTGTCGATGACACCGACTGCGTTAAGGTACAAGACGTGAGCGACCTGGACCCGTTCGACGATTGTTGGTTCTGCAAGGGCGGACATAGCAAGCAGGTTAAGTGTGACTATGGCGGAGTAGGGTTGCACTGTAGGGCAAGCGAAGTTAGCGACTGGTGTGGTACAAAGTACTATGGGCAGGTACAGATGCTCTACCCGGGGTCCACGAAGAAGTGCAGCGACGTCGGGAGTACTACTACGCACGGCGGCTGTTCCGGTACCGGGCTTGGTCCGGGTGGGTCGATGTGCCCGTAGGTATACCTTCCAAGAGAAGACACGAAAGGAGGCTGCCATGGTTAACCGGATAGCATTGATCGCGGTTGTGCTGACTTGTATCGCACCTATAGGCGGCTTGGTCATCTTTGCCTCTTCTAGCGGAGAGGAGCCGTCTGCTCAGTTCCTCGCTGCCGGGATGAAGGATCAGGAACGACCAGGCATGGCAATCAGGGTAACGTATGAGTATACGGACGAGGTGGAGTATGCGCCAGGTGTGGAAGTAGAACACCCTATGTCCACCGTCACCACCAGGGGAGTGTATGTGAGGACTCAGGGCGTTGTGGCGCTGCGCGAGACGGAGGTGCGGACATACAAGAACGGCTCAGTGGCAGAGACAATCACCAAGAGTTCTTACAACCGAGCAACCGGTGAGTTCCGGCAACTGACTGAGACCGATACCGGCAAGTACGGGATCATCGCCTCCACTAAGCCACTGCCGGGGCACGTGCTCACGATCATGTCATCGATGACTCGTTACGATCCGCTCTTCAGCGGCGCTGAAACACCAGTCAGCCGTCTGGTAGAGGATGGGACGGTCATGGGACGTGAGGCTGTCGGCGGTAAGGACTGCTGGAAGACGGAGTTGTGTTCGGGCAAGGAATGCGACCAGAAGGACTTGGTATGGGTGGACCCGGAAGTAGGCTTCAACCCCCGGCGCATCGATATCGTCGGCTTCCGAGGCTCCAGCGAGAAAGGCCGTTTCAGCGTGGAGTTCAGCGATTATCAGCAGGTTGCTGAGGGCGTGTGGTTCCCCATGAAGCACTCAACTCGCCTCATAAAGGGGGGCAGCACCGCAGAATCGCACGAGTACGCAGTCAAGAGCGTTGATTATTACAAGGCGCCCTCCCCTGAAGAGCTGTCCGTTCAGTTTCCTTCTGGGACTCGCGTGAAGCTGATGGATGATGGCACCGAAATCGTCATCCCCTAGGTCAAGGATAGCGAGACGTGAGGAGACGCGGATGCCGGATTGCCTTGGGGCGATACGCTGGTGTGTGCTGGATGGGCGCGGGAGTCCACGCGTGACGAGCTGTGGTAAAGGGCTACGGCTACGAATAGCTCTTTTCGCCTGCTTCCTGGTTGTGCACCTATCCACCGAACAGGTACATGCAGAGTCTACTGACCACGTCCTATGCGGACCGACTGCGCTGCTGGTTGTGTGCCGAAGTCTGGAAGTGCCCGCCGACCTGGAGGAACTGAAGAGGCTCAGCGCTTTCAATGAGGAGCGAGGGACTACCATGCTGGGTCTGAAACAGGCGGCGGAGGCGAAGGGCCTTCGAGCCGTCGGAATGAAGATCGGCCTCGAAGAGTTAGTGGGCGCAGACTGGGTAGCAATCGCTCACCTCTGGGGCAATCATTTTGTGGTCGTGGAGGCTGGGAAGGACGGCAAACTCCGGGTCACGGATCCGCCCTACGGGCCGAAGCTTGTGCCCCGTGAGCAATTCGCGGAAGCGTACTCCGGCTTCGCACTCCTGGTTGCGAAGGATGAGAAGGCGTTCCCGAAGACCGAGGCGAAGGGACCTGATCTGAGGTGTGATGCGTATACCTATGACTTCGGCTTTCTGGAGCAGGGGAAACAGGCGGCCCATACCTTCAAGCTCAGGAACGAGGGCACGGAAGACCTGGTGATCGGGGAGACGCGCGCCTCCTGCGGCTGCACGATTGCACTAGCGTCCCAGCAGCGGATACCTCCGGGCGGCAGCGGCGAGTTGATTGTCACCTTCGACAGCACGGGCCGGCAGGGCGGGCAGACGCATACCGTCTTCGTGCAGTCGAACGACCCGATATCGCCGGTCGTTCAACTGCAGGTGGGCGGCGTGGTCAAGCCGGCGCGGGTCTCCGTTTCCGTGAGGCAGTTAAGCTTCGGCACAGTGAGGACGAGAGACGGGGTGTCCAGGGAGATATACATCGCAGACCCGGGCAACCCCTCGCTCAAGGTGGAGGAGGCGAAGTGCGACTCTCCCTTCGTGGATGTGTCGCTAACGAACCGTCCGGGCAAGGAGATCCTTATCTACGTGGTGAAGGCATCCCTGCGACCGGGGATGCCTATTGGGCAGTTTGCGGCCATAATCACCCTGCGCACGAACCATGCTAAAGAACCTATTGTGGAGATCCCCGTGACGGCCGACGTGCGAGGGGATATCGAAGCCTCCCCGGACATGTTCTTCTTTGGCATGCTCAAGAAGGGACAGAACCTGACAAGGACGGTGACCCTCTCCACTACCGGTAAGGCGCCCCTGGAGATCACGAGCGTCGAGAGCCGTCTGGACTGCGTGAAGGTCAGCACGTCGGCGAAGGTAAAGGGGAAGGAGTACGCCGTCACCGCCTCTCTGGGGGCAACCGCGCTTACCGGGAACATCAAGGGAGACGTGGTCATACACACCACCTCGACACACCAGCCGAAGATCATCATACCGCTCTACGCCTTTGTAGAGGAATAGGCAATCCACACGTCGAATGGGGTTACTACAAGGAGGCTGGCTGGAAGTGATCTTCCCAGAGAACGCTGCTGATGCTATGGCCCGCCTTGCCCTGCTAAGCAAGAGAGAGCGCGAGGTGCTGGAGAGCGTCTTGAGGCGGGGCGATGTGATGGCCGCGTCTAAAGAGTTGTTCCTCTCGGTGCAGACGGTCCGCACTCATCTTCGCAACGCCCGGGCCAAGCTCGGAGTTCACACCACTCTGCAGGCCGTCGCCGTTCTGAGTATGAGTTTGGCGGTAGTCAGCGGAGGCAGACCACCCGGCATCACACCCCACTCTTCACTCGATTTCTGAAAAGCGTCGGCATCCTCGTTGGCATGGGTAGAAGGAGCCGACGAGGGCCGCATCAGGTCCGGCGGCGTCTTACACCCGGCTCGTAGAACCGCACGCCGAGGTGGAGGAGGTCGGTGAGTGATGGGTCCATCCAGTGGGTGTAGTACCCCAGCTGCCCGACGTACCGATATGGATTGTCCGCTGTCGATACCATGATCGGATATTCGTTCCCCCACGCATCATAGTCATACCGGTCGGTGATGGTACTTAGTCCCTCCGTCATCATCACTGTGCTCCCAAGTCCATCGAAGTAGTAGTATTGCGCCACCGCTGGCATTCGGCACTCGGATATATACTTCTACCAATAGACCTGACTTCCTTTTTTACCAACCGAATAATCGCAGCTGGGTAGGTGACAAGCAAACAGGCATCGCTTTAAATAGTCGCTTTCAGCCCCTCTCGTTCAGTTAAGCTGGGAAACAGTAAGGGCAGGTTATGGGTGCTGTACATATTGCCGATTGAGCCCGTCCACGTGCTATCGCTTTGCACTCCTCATTACGAATAGCCCGGCGGCGACGCCATCATTTGTGCCGAACTAATCCCCTATCAGACACGTCGAAGGCTTGCCTCAGTGCATCTGTAGTTGCGAATGACAGCATCAGCAACGCCCGATAATACTGCGCTTGCAAAGCTATTGCCATTGTTGCAACTCAGAAATCAGTTCTGTGCACTGCTGGATGCTACTGCATTGAACGCATGCCGAGGTGTCTCGTAGAATCCGATGAGACGGCGTCAGGTCCGACCCGGAGTTCAGTATCCGGCTGACGCATTTGCACAGCTGTCACCTCGCCAGTGATATCCTCTATCGCTTGTGGCCTATCTAATACAGTGTTCTTCCAAATCGCTACGCTCCGGCATCCCGGGCCGACGAACACCGCACTGTTTCCCGACCGGGGCTTAATTGAGTTTTCAGTGATGTGGATGTCGCGCAGTTCGGAGTCTAGGTGTATTTCGCTGCCCGGCTTAGCCTGACAATTGAGCGCAAGTAGATTACTACGCAAGACCACACAATCCCCGCCGTGGTATCTTGGCTTGCGAAACACGATGCCATGGCCGCCATTGTTTACGATTTCGTTGCCTTCGACGAGGTGCTCGGTATCTCGCTCGCCAATCGAAACACCGTCTGCGGCATTCTCCGAGATGTGATTAGCGCGGCAAATCGAGTGTGTTGTCCGGAGGCAATAGAATACACCGCATCCGCCATTGCCCACAATGCGATTGTCTTCCATTGTGTAGCCTACCGAGCCGCTACCAGGATGCAGGCCGGATCCCGAGTTGCCGGTGAGACTACAGCGGCGGATGGTGATATTTGCGCACTGCTGAAAGCTCACGGCGTCTCCCTGGTAATTCGACACTGCTACATCTTCGACAACAATTCGCCGGCATCCGAGCAGGTAGATACCGCCTCCTCGACAGCCATTCAATTCGCGTGTCTCCTGGGTGTTGCCGTCAATGACTATGCTTTCGATAGAAGTATCAGCGATCTCTATGCCGCTTATAATAGGGAAAACTGTGGTAACGCGGCCGTTTCGGTCGGGATCATAATCGTGATTAAGCATTCGGTCTATGAAGAAGTGACAACCGTCTCTGCCGACAATTGTCGCCACTGTCTCATAAAAACCGAAAGCGTTGTCGTCGGTGATATGGACACCCATGCCGATATGAAGAAGGTCTGGCTTGGTGACGGTAATCTCATAGTGCCCATAGCCCAGGTAATCGGCCAAGGGAATGCTGATGCTGGGCACCTTGAGCAGGCGAGGATTATCCTTTCCGATTATATGAACTCCACTTCTCAAATGGAGGCTGTCATGCATGAGGTATGTGCCACCTCTGATTTCTACTACTCCGCCACCGCAAGAGGCTACTTCATCCACTGCTCGCTGAAGTACCGAGTTATCACTGTGATTGCTTTCGTGCTGTTCTACGATGATCTTGGTGGTCACGCGTAGACCTCCCGTACGCTGTGAGAGATGTTTGCAAAGGATTCTTTGATTTAGAGAGGATTTCGCTCTGGCGTGCCAGATTTCCTAGGATATTTTGGAGATGTTCGGCGCGTTTTTCTTACCACAACAAGTGACCGGCACATATCGGTGGATGGCAGTACGAACTCATGGACTGCCTCAAGTCGTCCACCCAGCAGGCCAATTGCTCTCTCAGCCTCCTGCACCTCTTCTCTGACATCGGGTCCCTTGTAGGCTACGAACGAGCCATCAACCTTGCAGAAAGGCATGCAAAGCTCTGCCAGCACGTTGAGTCTCGCCACGGCTCTGGATATCGAGAAGTCATACTGCTCTCTGTACGCAGGCGTTCGACCGACGTCTTCAGCGCGCCCGTGGACCAGTTCGGATTTGCGGAGTTCGAGTTCGTCAACCACCACCTGGAGGAACGTAAGTTTCTTTCGTACAGAGTCCAGCAAGGTCATTTCCAAGTCTGGCCTAACAATCTTCAATGGCAGGCCAGGCAAGCCGGCACCCGTTCCCACATCTATCACCTTGGCGCCGACAGGGATTTCGACAAACTTGAGAAGGCTCACCGAATCCAGGTAATGTTTGACAGCAATTTCGGCCGGATCTGTGATACGAGTGAGGTTGAACTTCGCATTCCATTCCAGCAGTAGTTCGGTAAACTTTTCAAACGCATCCAGCTGAAGGTCGCTCAGCGAGATGCCGAGGTCATGTGCGCCGGCCAATAGGATTTCTCTGACCGAACCTTCCAACCTACTTCCTCGCTGTTCTAACTTTCCAGGCCATCGGGGGAACGGCAGCGGTCTTGGTAAACATGGAGGCTTTCAACCGTCCGGCCATTTCACCCCTGCACGGGAGCTGACTGAAAGCGAACCCTACGATTCCATCCAATCCTTTGTCTCTCACCAACTTGGCCTGGGAGACGGCTCCTGGCACGTTGTTGTTGAAAACCATCAGACCGCAATACACGTGACGGCCGTATGACCATCTCTTTAAGCCCTCTAGCCAGCTTGCAAAGTAGGTTGAGCTCTTGGCGTCGGAAGGGTTCTTGTAGTTCATTGGCATGTTAGCGTCGATGAGGCCTTGTTCCATCCACAACCTCCAATCCTGGAAAACGTATGCGAAGGCGTCAGTCTTGGTGAAGTCCGATGGGCACGGACCCCATGCAATTGTCGCGGCAGACAGCTTGACGTGGGGTCTCAGGCGGTTGATCTCTTCGCGAATAGCTCGCACGGTCTCCGTAACCTGCTCACGTCGCCATTTGCACCAAAGGGGATCGTCAGGCGATGGTTTTCCGGATCTGCTGTATTTTTCATTGAAACGAGCTACGGCAATGTTGTTGTACCCCCATGTTTTTCCGGGATAGCGTATGAAGTCAAGCATAACGCCGTCCACGTCGTACTTGCTCACTAGGTCCCCCACTACTTTGACCAGGTAGGCTCGAACCTCGGGTACTCCCGGATCGAGGAAACGACCGTCTTGGCTCACTGACTGGCCATTGATGTCTTTGCTCAACCACTCAGGATGCAAACTGGTGACATGGCCTTGCGGTGGAGATTGTGTTGGGGAAGTCCAAACTCTAAATGCGTTGACCCACGCATGCAGCTCGAGACCCTCAGTCCTGCATTTCTTCAGCGCATAGTCGAGAGGGTCGAAATCAGAGGGCGCGTTGATATTGGTAGCACGGGGTTCATATGCTGATTTGTAATAAGCATCCCCAACCCGCCGGGCTTGCAAAATGAGCGCATTCATATTGCAGTCTTTCGCCCACTTGACAGTCTCATCAATTTCCGAAGGGCTCAGCATCCCCGGCTGCCAGGTGTGCACCCATAGCCCACGGAACTCCATATCTGGAGCGCTAGACAGATGACCTATCAACATAAGAGTGGCCGGCAACAAAACAAACAAGCGCAAGTTCTTAATCATTGCCAAATCCAGACCTCGCAGTCTGTCAGTCGTTAGGGTTCATTGTCCACATATTTCTAGGACGTACAGTCTGTTCCCATTTCATCCAGCGGACATGCGTGTCAAACATAAGGTAATTCGCCCCACCAGAGTGTGCATCCCAGAAGAGATTAGTCTGATACGGCACCTTCGGCCAATGGTTTGGCGGTGCGGTGAGCTGTCCCATCTGCGCAGGCAGAGGCTCGATTATATGTGCAGACCGATTGTTGCCACTGCTATCCTTACAGTATTCTTCCGCCATCAGGGTAGTTTCCGACGGAGCCTTGTACTTACTGAAAGGATATACGGTCCGAATCTCCTCACTGACCATTGCATAGTGTCGAGGTTGCGACTGATCCGGCGGTGTAAATGCATCTACTCCCTTTGTAGGATTATCGGGACAAATCCAAATCTTTCGTGATTTGATATATGGGTCGAGTACCTCGTCAAACCCACCTTTGTCACCCATGGGCGGATTCCATTCTTTAGGGAGACGATCATCCCAATCTGCGGCGTACATCCAAAACGCTTTGCCTATTTGGCTCATGTTGCCAATACACCTGACTTTTCTACTAGTGCGCCTTGCCTGCACGAATACTGGAAGGAGGAGTGAGGCTAGTATGCCCACTATGAGTATAACAACTAGCAGTTCAATCAGTGTAAAACCCCCGAAGAGGGTGTTGGTTCTTGTTACAGTGTCATGGTCTTGGTTCGGAAAATAAACGTGTCGGATTTTGCAAACTGTCATCGCTTTCTTATTCCTTCGCCGATATTGTAGCATGTATTTGCGTTTCTGATAACCCCACTGCGGGGCGAAATTAGCGGCGACAGTCTGAAGAACTACCGAATGGTACTAGGAACATGCAGGAGTCTGGATGGGAAGGGTGTAATAAGAAGAGTATGAAAGACAAGCTTTTCATACTTTTCTTCGTGCTGTCGCTCGTTTCCACAGTGTCCGCAGGGCAGAGGTATTTCGTCTGCACGCTTTGGACCTATATGGATGAAGCGAAGAATCCAGCGCTGACAAGAGAATATCTCTCCATGATGAAGAAGCATGGGTTTAACGCGCTGTCCATCGATGCCCATTGGAACATTGCCCGTCCTGACGGCACGTATGATTTCACCCAGTTCGACCGCATTGTTCAGGAAGCTTTGAACAGCGGTTTCGCGATCTTTGTGCGTGTCAATACGAGCTGTACATGGGGATTGAAACCTTACTGGCTGAAAGACGAACACCTGGCGTGCGAGAAGTCCGAAAAACCGTTCATTCGTCCCGTGGACAAATCTGGAATACCCTCCATCTCGAACCGTGAGGTGCTGACGCGGATGGCGGACTTCTACACCGCGCTTGCTAGGCACTGTCGGGAGAAGTTTGGTAGCGGGAAGGTAGTCTGCTTTACTGGTGCTTTCAGCCTTTATCTCGAGAGCGAGTATTGGGAGGAGATAGACTACTCGCCGAGTGCAAAGCGCGATTTCGTAGTTTGGGCGCAGAAGGAATATGGCAATATTGGCACGCTGAACCAGAAATGGGGAACGAACTTCCAGGAATGGGACGAACTCGACCTGGCGACGGCTCACCCCACGGCTCAATACCTCTTCTTTGAGTACTCGTTAAAGCGGTGGTTTTATCTGATGAACCAGGCCTTGAAGAGTGGTGATCCGAAGGCACAGCTAGGTTTGCAGACGGGATGCACGTACGACCATTACTGGCGGCGAACTGCCAATACTCCGAGATTCTTCGACCACGTCCGATGGGTCTTCGTGGCCGATGCGCCTATATATCCACATCGGTTTACATGTGACTACTTGAGGGGTATTTCCCAGGGCAAGATAGGAGTTGCAAACGAGATTGATGGTCCTTATCAAGAGACATTGACACCAGAGCGCGTCCTGAGTCAGGGCGTGGAGACATGGGAGCAAGGGGTCGATACGCTATTTGTGTGCAATTGGAACTTGGGCAACTTGAAGGACGAGAAATTCAAAGAACCTTTGAGAAAGCTGGGTGTACTTGCACGTCAGCCGGGTACCGTTATCAAAGCTGATAGGGCTATTTATGTTTCGGTGTGGGATATTATACACAATGGCTACTGGGGCGGAATAAGCGCATACTTGGATTTCTATAATGCGCTTACTGACAAGGACAAGCGTCCTGTGGATATTATCAATGACGGAGTGATTGAGCGAGACCCCCATGTTCTGGATAAATACAAAGAGATCTACCTGCCGAAGAATGAGTACATAGCCGAAAGTTCCAGGAAGGCACTGCTGGCAGTGAAGAGCCGGCTGAAAATAGTGAATCCTGAAGTGGCTGGCATAAAGGACGAGTACAAGCGCCCAACGAAATCCCTTCAGACCAGCGCACGGTGAGAGAATCTGCGCTGGCGATTTCGGTTGTGAGTAAGAAAAAAGGCCTGTCGAGAAACGTTCCCGACAGGCCTTAATGTTTCCAAGTCATAGACTTGCTAGATGCAGAGGCTTCCAGTTCCCAGCCAGAAGTTCTCTTGTTTCTATAGGGTCACGACGCCCGGCATTTGCATGACTATCACTTGCGCAGCCGTATTCAGTGATGCACAAGCGTTAACGAAGTTTTGCGGGTCTTCTGTGTTCACCGCAAACATACCATAGTGCATAGGAATCGCGTAGTCTGCAGTTGCATCACAAGCTTTCACGAGTTGGGCAGCCTGTGTGTAATTCATGTTGTCATATTTTCCGTTGATGCAAACGAGCATGATGTCCGGCTGCTGAGCCACCACCGTGTTTACTAGCGTAGTGTCATACGCCGTGTCGCCGGTGATATAGATCTTGCGGCCTGCCATGTGTATCACATAACCCACACTGTCCGAGGTATGGTTGGCGTAGACTGCCGTTATCTGGATACCATTCCACGTCATAGTCTGCCCGCGGTTGATCGCAGTCCTGCGGTTTGCAGGAATACCAATATCACTGGCTGCGAAATGATTGTAGCATGATGTTGGCCCCCAGAAGACCGAGGAGCTGCTGTTGCAGATTGGCTGAAGCGTCCATGGGTCGGTGTGGTCACCGTGGTCGTGGGTGCACAGCGTCAGCCCTGGTTGAACGTTCTCAGGCGGAATGGGAACCGGCACTAGTCTGACCCAGGTATTGTTTGGCGGCACTTGTGCACAGTAGTCGGAAAGATACAAGTCAACACATATCTTCCGGCCTTCGGAATCCTTGAATAGGAATCCGGCTTGGCCTAGCCAGTATATGCGCACTTTGCCGGGTGGTACTGGCAAGTCCAGCCACTCCTGCAGAGTAGGTGTGCGGAAGAGCACGTCTTCTTGCCTCCTTGGACGAATAATGGCTATTGGGTCTGGCATGTTTGCCTTGCAGGAGACTACGCCGGTGACGATGATCATGTCATCGAGCTTTGGCTTGGGGTTAAGCTTGGTTGTATCTACTTGCACTGGATTACCAGAGCCATCGTCAATCTTCACCCATGTGTTGCTGCCGTCCACATAGATGACTTTGCCCCAGGTTTGAACCAGCGCTCCGACGTTGTTGACTCCAATGGCACCGGTGCACCCTTTCTGCAGCCCCTGGGCTTCGCCCCCAACCATTTTGTTGACCATCATGGGTGGCACAAGAGGAGATGAAGCAGTGCCCACAACTGTAACAGTCGCATTCTTGATGGCTCGCTCGCCGCTTGACTGGGTGTAGAGTATCCCCGAAACATTGACCAGCTTGTTTTCGGTGGCGTCAGGCAAGGACGTTCCACCAATGTAGACTTGTATGCCGGCAGATCGGTCAGGCTCCTCGATATAGAGGCGATAGGCATAGGTGCCATATCCACAAGTGATCACCTTGCCTTCCAGGGATACCTGTGAGTTTTCTTCCCATGACTTTATCTCGCCTATCGTTGCGGCATGGATTGTTCCAGCTATTAACAGCGTCACTAAACTTAGAATAAGAACGGTCTTCATGGTGACCTCCCAAAACCTGGTATATCATACAGGTACATGCACATTCTATTATCGGTTGAAAATCGTGTCAATCAGCGAAATTACCAGAATTTATGCTGGGCAAAAATGAGTTTGTCCACAGGGACGCAGTGGACGCCTTTACCCAGACCTGGCAAGGAACCGCCAGAAATTTCGGCCAAAGAGGTCCTCCACATCCCGCTGGATTTCTGCCTCAGAAATAGTCCACCCCGTGGTGGCTATGTCGGCATACTTGTCCACAAGCACATCAGTGATAATCCTTCGAGAGTGCTCCCATTTGTAAATAAGTTGATCCAGGACTCGCGCGTCCGAATGCTGAGGTATGACACTTTGTCCGAGTAGCTCGAAGCGCATTCTGGTGATCTCTTCTATGATGCTGGGGTTGTTTAGGAACCACCAACATCCGAAAATCATCAGGTTACGGAACTTCCGTGCTGCCACGCACAGCTCGTGCTGATTCTCTCGCGACAGCATGGTCACCATGAACTTGTTGTCTGGGTAGTTCGCGCAAAGGTATTCCACGACTCCGATATCCGCCTTGCCCACCGAGTCGCCCGCTAGTTTGAGCGCAGGATTGACTAGCTTCTTCACACCTATCATCATGGCGAATGGCACATTCCGCTCTCGCGATACCGGAAGCACACAATTCTCGATGATACGGCCACGGGGTGAGTCCTTTGGAAACGCAAACGACGGCGGCAGTGACACCGCCATGTAAAGCGCATCCATGCGGTCTATCCATTCATTCAAAAAGCGGCGTATCTCAGCAAACGAATCTCCACCGAGGTCTTCTCTGACTTTGTAGCCCCATTCTCGAAGTCTAGAGCACGCAGACGGCCAGGTATTCAAAAGACAGTCTATTCTGAGTGCGGCCAGGAACCGGTCGTCACCTTTTCGCTCGTCGCACCAGGCAGGGCGCTCTGCGTCATCGAACGGGTCGTTTGTCATAACCACCGATTCAACGTTGGACAGTTCAAATACCTTGTCGACGTAAGCTGTTACCGGTTGATTCTTGAAGAACTTCCGGTAGTCACTCAGACTGCGGGCACTGACATCCAGGCCAAGTTTGTCTAAGACAGTCAGGACGCCCCGACATGCTTCGCTGTATGGCGAGTGCTGAACGAACAGTGTTTGCCAAATAAGATCTGCCTGCTCTGTCTTAGACATAGACCAGAAAGTGTCATAGGTTATGTCCACCCATCTCATGACCTCAGCAACCAGGTAATGATACGTCAGCAGTTCGTCTATACCCCAGAGAAGCAGTGCGCCGAAGTCTGGTGGGTAGATGTGTGTATGCACGTCCGTAATCTTTGTGGCGGCAACCGCACGCGATACCATATCGCGAATCTTAGTTGTGTCCGTTCTTGCATGTCCTTCCATTTCCAATCTCCTATTTTTCGAGATATAGACGTCTAAGACGTCAGGGCTGTCATAGACGTCATAGGCGCGGTTTGATCCGCAGAGCTTTTATCTCCCATTTCCCAAAGGGAACAATTACACGGTTGTTTCTGACCGGTATGTTGGGTTTACCAAGAGGCTTTTCGATTAGATTGACTTCCGATACCTCCCCAACGGCGAATCCGAAATCTATAATCGCGACACCGTCCTTACCTTCTGCCTCGTAGAATCTCAGTATGACATCCTGAGTGTCTTCGGCTTGTTTAAGGGCGGTGACTATGACATTCGAAGGCTGGATTTTGAGAAAAGAGTATGCCTTTGGCAGGTTTCCTGCGTGATTAGTGTCCACAATCGCAATCAGTGGATTGTTGAGCTCATAACCTTTCCTGACGGTATTTGCATCTGTCCAGTCGCCGGTGTGCGGATACAGGGAGTATGTGATCTCATGCCGGACCTGGTCTGGCTTCGGGTCTGGATCATAGGAGCATCTCAAAAGGCTCAGACGCATGACATTGTCTTTGACGTCATGGCCATACTTGCAGTCGTTGAGCAAACTCACACCGTAATCTGCTGTCGATATGTCGATCCACTTTTGTGCTGGAACTTCCTTACCGTTCGCTGGGCGCTCGATACTCCCGAACGGAATCTCGAACCTAGCTTTCCCGTTTTCCAGGTCAACAGGAAATGCGACTTTGAGCATTGGAAAATCTGCCTTTGGCGTTCCGATTTCATTCCAATCCGCTGTCATTCGAAAGTCTATCCGCGGTACGCCTTTGTAAAGAACGACATCCTGCTGGAAGGAAGAGTTGTTATACTTGTGCCGCACTCGAATGACGCTTTCCACCGGACCGGCTGAGATCTTTTCCACGGATTCCGCTTTCATCAAGTCAAAGATCTCACCAGTAAAGCCAAGCTGCCAGGCGGTCATCCCGTGTGGTCGCTCCATCCATATCTGCAACACGTCGGCATGGTGATTAGGCGGCAGAACCTCGCGGCGAGCAGTCTTGTCATAGACACTGACAAGCGTCCCGGACACCGGATCAACTTGCACTTTGAAGAACTCGTTTTCGATAAACAGCGATTTGGAGGGCGTAGGTTTGCTGGATGCCGAGCCTTGCGCGTTTAATTCAAAAACCTTGTAGCCGAGCGAAGGCACATCCTGCGCCAGGAAGATAATTTGATTTTCCGAGATCTGGCTTGGGACCACTCTGCCGTACACATCAGTGACGGATACCGCTCTGCAATTTTGAAGAGCCTGTGGAATATCCACGCGCACGACGTCGGTACGTTTCCAGGAAAGAGGATTGAAAACGACAACGGGTATTCCGTTGCCGCTCGTGTTTACATTCTCAGCGATCTTTCTGAGAGCATTTCGCAAAGCATCCTGGCCGATGGCATGTGCCTTGTCGAATAACTCCCTAGAGTATTCGTATGAACCATGGATAGCTGAGCCGTCAAAGATGTCATGGAATTGATTGAAGCAAGCATTTCTCCAGGCTTCTACAAATGCTTTGCTGGGATACGGGATTCCGTACGGCTGTGCAAGTGTGGCGAATGCTTCTGCAGTAGGAAGAAGGTTCTCGAGTACTCGATTCATTTTCTTAATGTCAGAGTGCGTTGTGTAGCAGCCCTCGAAGACAAAGTTCAGTTCATTTCACACAACAGGCCAATCTTTTTTTTCGGCTAGCAATGTGTCATAGACATTCTTGGCAGTGTCAAACTTGACCGTTGCGTAGTCTGGTTTCTGCTGAAGCTCAGTAGCTTTGGTGAGATCGCTTTTAGTAGGACCGCCCCCATGGTCTCCGACTCCGTAGACAACCATGCCATGCTTCACACCATATCGGTTGGCTATGTCCTTTGCTGCGTTTTGTACACCGTCATCGATGGAGTCACCGTACCCGCCTCGATTGTATGCCAGCACCCTTGACCCATCCGGGGCTTCCCACCAGAAAATCGGATAGCCTGCGCCACAGCGGCAAAAGAAATAATACTTTATTCCGCTCTTCGCCAAGATCTGAGGTACTGTCCATGCGTGCCCGAAGGTGTCTGGCTCCCAGCATATTTCCGGCTCCACGCCAAACTTCTCCTTGAAATACCTGTTCGCGTAAAGAATCTGCCTCACGATGGATTCACCCGACGCCATGTTCATGTCGCCCTCGGTCCATGTGCCTCCCGTGATTTCCCATCGACCCTCCTTGACCTTCTGCCGGATTTTTTCGAATAAATCGGGATAGTTTTCCTCTATGGGCAAATACGCCGAAGCCTGGCTTTGAGAGAAGCGGAATTCCGGGAACTCGTCCATGAGCTTTAGCACGGTCGAGAATGTGTTCTTGCACACATCTATAGTCTCGGGCCATAGCCATAGCCAGTTCATGTCAATGTGCGCATGTCCTACCAGGTGGACTGTGTAGTCCTTGATGAAAGTTCTAATCGGCTCTAGTTTCTGGCGGACGGTGGGAAATGAAGCCTCGAACGCTTGTTTGTCTCGGCGCGCTAGGGCATTTATGTCCAGTGCTGCGATAGCGGAGGAAAAAGCTGTACGACCAAGTTCCCTTTTCTGCGCATTCTCTTCGTTGTTGATCAACCGCTCGCAATCTGTCAAATCGCTCAAGATCAGTCTTGCCGAATCGGGTAATCCATCGAGAGCGCTTGACTCCAGGCGAGCGACAAACAAACGCCCTGGTCCGCCGGTATTGATTGCCTTGACAGCTATGACATATTTGTCACCGGGTTTGGCGTTCTCTGTTAGCACAATCTTACCTCTATCCCACTCAAACTTCTGCTTGAAGACACCATTGACATAGCACTCCCCGGCATCGTCGATACCAAGGTACAATGTCATAGTCGAACCTGCCACCGCTTTAACGCCTATCTTTTCCGGTATGACAAAAGTGGTTCTTATCCAAGCTACCTTGTCATCGTTGCCGCCCCATTGGAACTCGGGATTGGCTGTCCGCCAATTAGAGTCGTCAAACTCCGGTTTCTCTGCCCCAGGTATATCACCTGTGTGGTATTTCCAGGTAACACCTATGTTTCCTGCCAACTCTCTTAAGCTTTGCATAATATCATCTACCGAGGATTGTCCGTAAGCTCCTACGGGAGGCGAGATCAAAGCCGGCAGAATTAACAATGTGAGATTGATGATGATGATACCTCTTCGCATTACAGCCCTCTATCAACAGTGTAGTGAGTTCTTCGCGAGAACCCCTCACAGAAGATTTCGCTATTCGTGAGGGCAGTACCTTCGCGTACTTGGCAACATGGCTGTAATTATGACAGAGATTTACCGCCAGTAAGTCTGCAAATGAGGTATCGGCTGCTTACAATGCCCGAGAACGCATACGAGGATTACTGGTGGGCGGACGCAGACAAGGCAGGATTCTGACCTCTATGTCATTTAGCTGTGTTCGTAATACAGAGTTGCGGTTGGCTTTCTGTTACCCGACAACCGCTAGGACTAGAACATGGGAATATACTTATCCTGAAACGCGTTCGCGAAGGGCTTCAATCTCGCCCGAAGAGCCGCTTATACCATGGCTTCTTACGCGTTATTTCCTCTTGCACCGCTGATGATGGCATGAGCATCTTCAGTTCTTCTTGGAGGGTCTCGACGCGCCCTTGGAGAAAACCGACTTGGCCAGATCTTTGCTCGAGCTGGTAATGGAGTTCCTGATTCTCTTTTCGAAGTTCGCGAATCTGCTCTCGAAGAGCGTCTATGACATACTTGACAGCGGAGTCGGCAGTCTGGCTTGCAATCTCCATATCCGCAATCCTTGGCTCGGTGACTTCCTCCGGCGAGCTTTCGTCTATCAGTCTTGCATCAGCTACTACTTCCCTGGGTTCATCCTGGAAACCATCTCCGCCTTCCAGCCGCTCCTTGTAAGCCAATACCTCCTCGCGGTTGAACATGAGCTTGACATGGCCATCCACGCGGACAGGAATAGCCTTGAGTCGTTTCTCTTTAACATAGCGCCGAACTTGGCGGTCGCTCTTGTCCAAAATCTCTGCTACTTCGCTTATCGGCATGTCATAGACAGCATCGTTCATCTTCTTATTCACCTTCTCCTAGATTCATGCGATCTTGTTCCGAATACAGAAGCGCGGAACAAACCATACACCCTGCCAGCATTCCGAGTGGCCGCCCACTCTGTAACTCGAGACCGGACGTCGCTGTTTGCACGCTTGTAATTGGCATTGGCGACCGTGCCCAGTTCCAGGCAAAACCTCATCACATCTGGGCAATGAGGTCAAGGATGCGCATTAGATCGTCATCGTCATAGAATTCGATCTCAATTTTCCCGGCGTTTGCGTCGTTTCGGGTGATGGACACCTTGGTCCCCAAAAAACGCCTCAATTTGTCTTCGACATCCGCAAGGTATGGATCGGTATGTCTTTGACGTCCTGTTGCACGTGAAACGCTCGATGTCTTAGATGTCCGGGAAGCTTTCGGTGTCCTAGACAGGCGCTCTGTCTCTCTGACACTTAGCCCTTGGGATACGACTTTCCTCCAGAAGTTGAGTTGCTTCTCCCTGTCATTGACAGATAGCAGGGCTCGGGCGTGTCCTTCGGTTATTTCGCCTTTGCTCAAACTCTCTAATATCTCGGGAGGCAGGTTTAGCAAGCGCAGAGTGTTCGCGATGGTTGAGCGGTTCTTGCCGACTCGCTCTGCGATTTGCTCCTGAGTCAATCCGAACTCGTCCATTAGCCGCCGATAGGCCTCGGCGCATTCAAGAGGGCTGATGTCCTCGCGTTGGAGATTCTCGATCAATGCTAGTTCCAGGGATTGTCGGTCGTCCACGATTCTAACTACTGCTGGAATGCTTTGCAGGCCGGCTAAGACTGTTGCTCTGAACCTTCGCTCGCCTGCGACAAGCTCATAAGCGCCATCATCCGTGGGGCGAACGATCACAGGCTCTATGACGCCGTGCTCGCGGATCGAGTCCGCGAGTTCGTCAAGCTTGTCCTTGTCAAACATCTTTCGCGGTTGTCGAGGGTTCAATCGTATACTGCGAATGTCTATGACGGACAGAATCTCTACCGGCATGGGCTTGTCATGTTTGTCTTCTTGGTGTCCAGGCAGACTCATATCTCGCTCCCCGAGATGGTGTCATTAGCGTTGTTTCCTATTTAAGTGTTTTCACCATGTCAAAGCTGATATCCTCCTAGCTGCCGAGCGGAGAATATTTAGAACATCGTTCAGAAGCAGATCTAATGACAAAGACAGCGGCTGTCAATGTCATGGCCGTCCTGCAGTTGTTCTTCTGTCTCACTCTGATGAAGGTGAGGGCTATATAGGCCATTAATAGAAACCTTAATATACTAGAGGTCTGACACGCGAGTTAGGGTTTTGTGATTTGGTAGATTAATTAGTTAGTGCATTATCTAGACAAATAAGCAGGGCTACCTTCGGAGGTAGCCCTTAAGGGAGGTGTACGAGGATAGCGTCTAGTTATAGATCAGCGAACGCGATCCGCCTGGGCGCGTCGCATCATCATCTCTGCAATCTCGGTGCTGTCAACCTTGTATTCGCCCTTCTCGATGCGCTCTTTCAACTTCATCACGATGTCTTCGCGCACATCAGGCGCGGCTTTAACCATCTCGACTACTCGCGCAACCTCTTCTGCATCTGGCTCCTTGGTTGCCGGCAGCGAATCTGGGGTCACGGTAGTGAATTCTAGATCGGTCTTCAGGTTCTCGGTCGGCCTGGCTTGTTCCGCCGCAAGCAATTTTGCCACTTCCAGTGCTGAAATCTGCATTTTGCCCTCCACTTCGGAGGCCGCCTCAAACAAAAAAGGCAAACCTCCTGCAGTTGAAGACGGCAGCCAGGCTGTCATCCCCGGTCGCCCGGGATTAGACCCTATGGCTTTGCGTCCCCTTCTTTCGAAGAGTTTGCCTTTTTCGCTTAGTATTGTTGTCACTAGTTATTATCGGCAGGCCGCTCGTGATTCCTCAGGGCGAGTTTAGAAATTTCTTGGTAAAGTTTGACCGGCTCCGACAGCCTCAATATAGCAGACATTAGCCAAACTGTCAACTGCAATCCTAGAGCGGAGGTTTCCTGTCATCCGCAGGAAATGCGTGCCTCCATCCGGTATTTACATAATGAAGCCTGAAGAAGGAAGTTCGGCCGAAGATTGGTTTGCGGGCACACGACCATAATCCCCGCCGGCCACAATTCGCCGATTGCGATATTTTCTATCTTGATCCTAAACTTGGAGGTATGCTTTGTCAGCACAACTACGGATGATTCGGCGCAATCTTGATGATCTGCCGGAAATCGAGTTACCTCGGGGCTACGAAAACCGGACTTACCAGCCTGGAGATGAGGCTTCATGGGCCGAGATTATGAACTCGGGTATTGGGGCGAACTGGACTGCTGAGGGATGCTCGGAGGCTCTTACGTCGAAGCCCCAGTTCTTGCCAGATGGACTGTTTTTCGCCACCCATGAAGGCAAGCTGGTCGGCTCAGCCTGTGCATGGAGGAGTTCTCCAGACGAGTGGAAGGAGGGTTACCTGCACATGGTTTGTGTTCTGCCTGAGCATCGAGGCAAGAACCTGGGGTATCTCCTCACCCTTGTCGTCTTACACTACTTCAAGGACCATGGATTCCAGTCCTGTGTCCTGGACACCGACGACTGGCGCATCCCAGGAATCAGATCATACCTGCGCCTTGGATTCGAGCCGGTTTATCTTGACGAGTCGCACAAGGAGCGCTGGCAGAAGGTGTTTGAGCAGGTAAGACCAGAGAAGACCTGAGTCACCAGGCGGCCTTATCAACTCCGATCGCATTTGACGCCGGCGTTCTCGCGGAGCAGGAAATTTGCGCCAAAAGGTTAAACTACACATGGAACTGATACTTTCCTGATATATGAAAGGATTGACCGCTATGGATTTCAAGAAGTTCAAAGACCCTGAGAGCATACTTCGACCAGCGCCGTTTTGGGCGATTAACTCGAAAATTACCCCGGAGGAGACCGCTCGCCAACTTGGGGATATGGTTGACGTTGGCCTATCAGGTGGCTTCTTCCATTCACGAGCAGGACTAGTTACTGACTACCTCGGGGAGGAATGGTTTGCCGCCATGAACGCCGCCATAGACATGGCAAAGCAAAAAGACGGTTATGTTTGGCTCTACGACGAAGACCTATGGCCGAGTGGGAATGCCGGTGGCCAGGTAGCAGGAATGAAGGATGAATACCGTGCCGCAACCCTGCAAGCTGAGTTCGTCCCCGCCGGTGAAGAAGCGATGCCAGATGGCGATGATGAACCAAAAGCCGCATACATCCTCAGCGGTCGACAGGGCACGAGAGCCGATAAAATTGAAAAGATCGATTTTGAAGAAGCTCGGAATCGGCTTGATTCGGAGCGCCTACTTTTCCGCCGCCACTATATGGAGAAAACACCTTGGTGGGGTGGGGAATCCTATGCAAACCTTTTGAATCCTGATGGCGTGAAGGAGTTCATCAAGCTCACACATGAGGTCTACAAAGCCAAGCTGGGTCACGAGTTTGGCAAGCGTATACCAGGGATTTTCACGGATGAACCCCAGCTTTCCCAAGGACCAAGTGCCCTGCCGTGGTGGGAGGGCATTCCTGAAGTCTATGCGAAGTGGTACGGGCGCGACTTCTGGGCTGACTTGCCATACATGTTTTTTGATGGCCCGGAAGCACGCAAGATACGTTTGATAATCCATCGTACCTTCCTGCGCCAATTCTGCGAGGCGTTCAGCAAGCCTATCTACGAGTGGTGTGAGGCAAATGGACTGGAGCACACCGGGCACTACAACGCAGAAGACAGCTTCGAAGGCCAGATTCGCTGTCATTGCGGCGGAATAATGGCTCACTACAGATACCAGCAAGCTCCCGGAATTGACCACCTGTGCAGACAAACCGACGGCTTCACCTATGGTGGTGGCATGCTTCTCACCGTTAAGCAAGTTGGTTCTGCGGCTCGACAGCTAGGACGGAAGCGGGTTCTTACCGAGATTTTCGGCGTCTCCCGGCACACAAACACGTTTGAGGATTTCAGGTGGCTAGGCGAGTATGACATGGTACTGGGCGCAAACTTCCTATGCCCACACCTAACCCTCTATTCTGCAAAAGGACGCGCGAAGCGAGACTATCCACCGAACTGGAACTATCAGCAGACCTACTGGCATGAGCTACGGCCACTGAATGACTACTTCACCCGCCTGGCGTCTGTTCTCACGAACGGGGTGGCAAAGCCAGACGTACTTGTGCTGCATCCAATCGAAAGCGGTACGGCAGCACATAGGTTTGGCTTCCAACCTCCGAGCGGAGTTGGACGAACGGTCTATCAATACACTGTATCCGGCAGAAAGCGCACGATGCCAGTTGACCTGCCTGCCGAGGATCTAAGTGCTGCGCATTACCTGGATCAAATGCTCCGGCGGGTGCTCGAGTCCTCACTCAATGCTGGCTATGACACCGACCTTGGTGACGAAGGTTACATCGAGGATATGGGCTCTGTGGAAGGCTCCCTCTTCAGAATCGGCGAGATGGCATATCCCGTGGTCGTTGTGCCGCCCTCGGACACGTGGCGACCTAGGACTTATGAACTTCTAAAGCAATTTGTGGCACACGGCGGAAAACTGATATTCGTCGGTCGCTTGCCCAAAGAGCTAGACTGCGAAGATGCTGCCGAACGGTGGCGAATACTAGCATCCATGCCAGGCGTGCAGACGGTTCCTGCATCCAGACGGCAAGTGCAGGAAGCACTGGACAAGGTAGTGCCTAGAACGTATTCCCTCAGGGACAAAGACGGCAACAGTGTGCCGAGGACCTATGTCCACCATCGCGCAGATGATGACCAGGAATTCCTTTTCGTTGTCAACTCGGATCGCAGTCATGCTCATGACTACGTGTTCACCGCTTTTGGCAAAGCAGGGCAGCCATTAGCTGTCTGGAATCCGCTCGACGGCACGCGTGTCAAGGTTGACACCACGCAGGTAGGGCAGGATCTTCGCTATGAGTTTACCCTGCAACCGTGCGGCTCTACGCTCATAGTGTTAGGATCAGGTGCGGACACAGACGCCATACAGCCGCAAGAAGTACCTGCAGTAAGGAGTGCTGACATTATTCCGCTCCCCGATGCTTGGCAGTTCAAGCGCTCCGAGGAAAACGTGCTTGTCATGGATAGGATTACTGCATCACCAGATGGCGGTAAGACATGGTGGGCTCAGGACATGGAACATCGGGTTCGTCAACGGTTGGCAGAGCATTTCGGAACAACAGACGCCCTCTTGTGGCAGCCCTGGGTGGCTATCCGCAAAGGTGTATTTGACGGCAAGGGCGGTCCGGTAATCCTCAAGTACCATTTCCGAAGCACAATCAGCCGCCCTAAGAGCGCTTATCTAGTCATAGAAGACATAGACAAGGCTGACGTCATAGTCAATGGCAGCGTCATAGACACGTCCAATACCGGTTGGCATTGGGATAGAGCATTTGGAAAGGTTGACATCGCTGACCTGATTAAGCCAGGGGTGAACGAAGTCGAGGTACACCTCAACTATGACTTCCTCACTGTCGTAGAACCCGCGTACATAGTGGGAGACTTCGGCGTACAGCTCGCAAACCTGTATGAAGGTGAGATTATCGAGGAGCCGTCAACGCTTCGCTCTGGTTCGTGGGTGGATCAAGGCTATCCATTCTATTCTGGCTCAATGACATACATGGCGACTGTGGATTTGCCGAATGATGGTAAGCGCACCATCCTGCGATTGAACCGCCCGTCCGGTATCTTGTACAAGGTCCGCGTCAATGGCAGGGATGCGGGCAAGATTCTTTGGCGTCCGTTCCAGCTTGACCTGACGCCACTCCTGCAGGCTGGAAAGAACGAGCTTGAAATAGAGGTGGTCTCCAGCCGGCAAAACAGCTTAGGACCTCTGCACGAGTGGGAGGGCGATGACAATATGTGGGTAGGCCCGGAGGCATTCGAGGCAGAGCGACTGCTGAGAGAAGAACTCAGCCTCTTCGACTACGGCTTGCTAGGCGGCGCTGAGCTGGCTCGCATTTGATATTATCGCAGCATGCTGGGTCTGCAGTGGGTTTTGACCTTGCAGACCTTTCGATGTTGTATTTTACTGGAGGAAAACTTATGCCGTTTAATGCTCATGACAAGCAAATCCTTCGAGATCTCGCGAAGCAGGTGGCTGAGATTGCAGCGGATCCATATAATGCAGAGCGGCGAGAAATGTGGAAGCGACACAATCGCCTTGAGAAGGTCAAACCCATGGTTCTTGCTTTCCCCGAAGGCGCATGGCGTGAATTGCTTCCCCACACCGTTTTACAGTGTGAAGATCAATCCGCTCGTGAGCTGGAGTGGTACCTCCGGCATGTCATCTACCGCTGGGAGCACCTTCGCGATGACAATGTGATAGAACCGCATATAAGGGTGGGCCTGCACTATCGGACAACAGGGTGGGGACTGGAGCCTAAGCAAGTCCAGAGAACACTTGAGCACGGATCGTGGGGCTTTGACCCCGTGCTTAAGGAGTTTTCGGATTTCAAGAAGCTCAGATTCCCGGAGTTGATAATTGACGAAGAATCTACGCAGAGGGCTTTCGAGGATATTAGCGATGCGCTAGGCGATATCCTGGAAGTGAAAATCCATCATCGCATTTGGATTGACACCAGCCTGGTATACGAACTTGCGATACTGAGAGGGCTGGATCAGCTTATGTGGGATATGGTGGATAACCCGGAATGGCTGCACGAGGTCATGATTTTCATGACCGACGGTGTCAATCATCTGCTTGATCAAGTAGAGGCGTATGACAAGTTAGACTTAAACAACGGTGATGACTATATAGGATCGGGGGGAGTTGGATATACGGATGAGCTTCCTAGCGCTGGCTTTTCTGGCAAAGTCCGGCTTATTGATCTCTGGGGCAGTGCAAATGCGCAGGAACTGGCGCTTGTTTCGCCAGAAATGCACGAGGAGTTTGTTCTGCAGTATCAGCGCAGGTTGTTAGCTCGATTTGGTCTGAATTGCTATGCGTGCTGTGAATCGGTCACTGATCGCCTGCAGTATGTAAAGCGAATTCCACGGCTGCGCAGAATTTCGATAAGCCCATGGGCGGATGTTCGGGTTGCCGCAGAAGAGCTTCAAGACAAATATATATTCTCATGGAAGCCTAATCCCGCGCAGTTGTGCGGTCACTTCGACCCCGAGCGTATCCGGAAGGAAATCAGAGAAACGCTGACCATTGCAAAGGACTGCATTCTAGAGATAATCATGAAGGATACGCACACTGTCGACAACGAACCGAGTCGGCTGTGGACGTGGGTGCAGATAGCTCAGGAAGAGACGGCGCTTTGTTGAAAGAAGTACTGGCGCAATTAGGTCAGATTTGTTGACAAATGGGCGTAAAAGAGGTATAAAGGGATTGTAGACCTGCCATGATGCCATACTTGGCTTGACGCCGCGCTGGTTTACTGCATCCTCCGGCAGTAGTCGGAACATCCCCTATAGGGAGGGTCCGCAATGAGCGTCCACCGTTTAGGACGAAGCCAGGGGTTTACCCTCATCGAGTTGCTTGTTGTCATCACCATAATCGCCATCCTCGCGGCGCTCCTCATGCCGATTTTTGCTGAAGCTAGGAACAGAGCACGCCTATCTGCCTGTTTGAGCAACGTCAGGCAGCTTGCTGTGGCAACCCATGCCTACTGTGCCGACCACGACGATTACTTCCCTATTGGCCGATCAATTCTAGGTAAAGATGACAACCACTGTTGTTTCGGCAAGCAGGGTTGGTGGGACGCTACATACCAAATCGGAGATCCTACTCCTGCCGAACAACGGGCAATGTACCGCTACATCAAAAATGTCGAGATCTGCCGATGCCCGCGGGAGAAAATACAACCAGCGGTGGTCGGTCTGGGAAATGGTAAGGATCGCGATTTCGACATAGAGGGTACTAGCTATGTCTTTGTGGGGGTGCTGGGCATCCCATACAACTGGCCGCATCACCGGTGCCTGTTTCACAGAAAAATGAGTGATGTGAAGTATCCATCCAAGCAAGTGATGCTGGGCGAGCGCGGACTGCACGACTTCTGGGACTATCAAAACAAGCCAGCGGACTGGGGAGGGCTGGGATATAGGAACCATGATATGAAGTCGCCCAGGGCTGTCGTTGCCTTTGTCGACGGACACGCAGCTTTTGTCCTCTTTGAGAAAGGGCGCTGGGAGGGAGAGTTCCGAGGCAAAGATTGGAGCATGGCGAACTGGATACTAGTCCAGCCGAACTGGGGGCACAACTAGGTCTTTGATTACGCATAGCTTGTGTTTATATCCTGCTAACGTAAAGGAATAGGCGAGCGGTGGATCGGCCTGCTATGGAGCGAAGCCCCAAAGTCAGAGTAGGAGAATTGAAGTATGTCCTTTTGGCGTTCGAAAAACCACAATCTAAACAAGACTGGGTTCACACTCATCGAACTGCTGGTCGTCATCGCGATTATTGTCATTCTCGCTGGGCTTCTCATGCCGGTACTGGCAGAGGCGCGAAATAGGGCTAGGCTGGCGGCTTGCCTGAGCAACATGAAGCAAATTGGTGCGGCAATGCTTCAGTATGCCCAAGATCATGACGACCGCTATCCCGTGTGCAAAGATCACCTTGGCTATTATGACAACCATTCCATCGGCGGCAAGCAAGGGGTTCTTATCACACTTCCTAGCGGGGCGGTCATCGGCTGCATAGTCCCTCCCGAGCAACGCCCTCTGAATCGCTATACCAAGTCGCTGAAAATCTGGCAGTGCCCCAGGGAGAAGGTACAACGAGATCCGCTAGGGGATGGGTCACACCCCGACTACGAGGTAGAAGGAACTAGTTACGTAGCCAATGGTGTATGGTTCTGGAATGGCGTGTGGTCGCCGAGTATTTACGGACGGCCGCTCTCAAAGGTGAAGTATCCTGCCGCTACCATAGTCTTGGGAGAGCGAGGAATCCAGGATTTCTACAACAACCATCCCGGTCGGGGCTATCGAAACCATGACATCAGACAGCCAAAGTGCGCGGTGGCGTTTGCAGATGGGCATGCAGAGTACATTCTCATGACCTACGGCTGTTGGGAGGGTTCGCAGAAAGGTAAACCTGTCTCCGAAGCCAAATGGATAATGGGTTCTCCGGATTGGTGCTCCGCCTGGAACAATTAATCACCTCTCATGCCAGCGCGCAGTCAAGGTATGAGGGAGTCTAGTGGGGACAGTTTCATTAGACAGCACTCACAAAGCCTCACTCTTGTCCAAACAGCCTCTGGGGTTTATCCCTTTTTCCAAACTATTGACATCGGCTTCGTCCAGATCGTCGGTGAGTATCGGGCTTTTCCATTTTCCGGAGTAGTAGTAAGTGACACTCATCAGCATGCCCAATACGAAACCGGTCAACATCCCGTACCAAATCCCGTCCATGCTGTGCATCCGCTCTGACAGATAGGTCGCTACTGGAACACGTACGATTAACAAAGACACGGCTGCAAAGCAAGTGGTGATCAACGTTCGTCCAGCTCCATTGATTACACCGTTGCTTACGAATAAGGTAGCTAGCACCAGGTATCCCGCGCCCACAATTCGGAGGTAGTGCACGCCCAGGTTAATCACTTCCGGGCTGTGGGTGAAACCCCTCATAAGTAAATGCGGGATGATGATGAAAATCAAGGAGGCGCTAAGCGCTATTCCGCCACCCAGGGCAATTCCCCACTTAAAGACTTCGTGGACACGGTCATATTTCTGCGCGCCGATGTTTTGACCGGCGAGCATAGACGCCGCCATACCGACAGTCATAGCCGGCAAGAAAGCAAACTGGTCTATACGTGATGCAGCTCCAAAAGCGGCCATGCCACTTGGTCCAAAGCCGTTTACTAGACGTGTTATGAGAAGCATGCTTATCGAAACGAAAGAGTTTTGCACGCTGGAAGGAATGCCTATCTTAACCATCAGCCAGCTAGTTGGCCAGTCCAGACGCAACTTGCGCCAATCCGGAAGGACTATGTGGCGTTTTCGGTACAAATATACCACTGCCGCGGTCGACGCAATGACGTTCACTACCACTGTGGCAATCGCCGTTCCATTGACACCGAATTTGGGAAACCCCAGCCAGCCGAACATCAAAATTGGGTCGAGAATCGTAGCCATCAGCACGGCCGCGCCCTGGAAGTAAAGTGGCGTCCTCGAATCCCCTACACCACGAAGGAGTGAGGCTATCAGGAAAATGGCAAACGCAAAGGGTATGTGCCATACAAAGATTCGCAGGTAATTGTATGCCACAGGCATTATTACAGAAGGCGTACCCATGAGGGCCAGGATGGGTCTTGCTAAGAAAAAGCTGGCGAGTGTACACACCAGGCTGGCTATACCTGTCAGCACAAACGAGTTCTGCACGATTCGCTTGAAGTGCGCCCAGTCTTTCGCACCGTATGCCTGAGATGCCAATATGCCCGCAGCCATCGTTAATCCGATCGCGAGTGACATGAGCACGAAGAAAGCTGGAAAACTGACCGTCACAGCTGCCATTGCGTTGTCGCCCAGCCCGTTTCCAACCCAGAACGCGTTTATCACGCTATACGCCATCTGAATTCCATTGCCGACGAGCATGGGTACTGAAAATGTGATTAGGTGGCGAGGAATACTGCCTGTGGTCAGGTCACTTCCTTGTCTAAGTGAATCGTGTGCGTCTTGCCTCTTCGCTTCGTAGTTCATATGTAGATTATACCATCTACGAGCCGTCTTCGTCTGCCTGCGCGTGGCTCATGACAAGACCCTGATGCAACTCATGAACTGCCCATCTTCGCAGCAGCGAGCTTCTTCACCTCGACATCGTCGAAGAAATTGCAATTGAATGTTATGCCCTGTACCTGCAGGTGGTGAAGGAAAATCGTCATCTTCGGCTTCACCGGACGAACCTGAAGCTTGATCTGTGTCCACTCCTTGTGGCTGGGAGAGAAGGGTGTCCATATCACGTAGGGAGAGTTCGGGTCCTTCCCACCCATAGGATCTACCCCGAGGCGATTGGCCACGTCTCCACGCAGCCCATCCGCCGTCTGATAGGTCATGCTCCAGACCGAAACCTCGTACAGTGCGTCCGGCTCGACTGCGATCGTCTGATAAATGCCACCGTCCTTGATGTTCGAACCGGCAACAGCCCCAAAGAATCCCTTGCCCGAATGAGGCTGGAAACCTTCCGGGAAGGCGTCCGGGATCAGACCCTTGTGCCAGCCCGCGGGGTTTATGCCCTCAGTCGTACCAAAGCGCATCCAGCCTGTGAACCATGTGTTGATGCGGGGGATGTTTTCAAAACCAGGGTCGATGAGCGCATCCGGTACAGGTGTCTCGGCCAGGGTAATCTCTACACCGGACGTGCCGCTCCGCTCTACCTTCACCGCCTGCTTCATACCGGAAGAATAGTCCGGGTGGAAGGCGAAGAGGTCGTACTTGCCTGGAGTCAAACCGTCCAGCGTGAAGTTGCCCAAATAGTCCGTAACCGCCCATCGTCCCAGCGGCACTGTGCAGACAGTTGCCTTTGCCAATCTCTGCTTTCCATCTGGCCCAAATACCGTGCCCGAAATGGTCGACTTCGCGAGTTGGCCTTTTGTCTCTATAGCGGATGGTAGTGGCCAGCTTGCATCATGCAGGAAGATATCGTCGAACCATACAAAGCCTGCTTGTGCATCCACCGTTAGAGTTACCCTCAGTCGCCTGCCTTGCGGAACGGTGCGCAGAGCAATCGTGAGCGGCCGCCACTCAGAGTCGCCCTCGCCTAAAAGCTTCACGGTACCTTCTGTGATGGAGCGGTTGAAGCTATCGGTGACCGTCAGGGTGAGCGTCACGCCCTCGCCAGTGCCTATCACCAGACCCTGGGTTTTCACCCACACTTCGGCAGCGTAGACGTGGTCTGGCAGGCTGGTCTCATAGCTTGTGATGTTCCATATGCTGTGAGCCTTACCATCTGCCCGGACGCGCTGGCTGGAAGAGCCGGTTCGCTTCGTCTGGCCGTCAAGCGCGAACGCCTCCGAATCGTCGTAGGCTGTCCATCCACCCGCGAGCCGGTCGCCCGGGTTTCCGTCCGGTGGTGAAAGCCAGCCTGTGCGCTTCACAACTGCATTCCAGATCCTCGGCTTGCCCGGAGTCAGGGAGAGTTTCTGGGTTTGCGTGGATTTGAACCCGTCACAGTAGCCGGAAATTTCGTATTCACCTGCCGGCACGTTGGCAATGGTGAACTCTCCTTTGGCATCGGTGATTGCCGCGTAACACCCGAAGCCTGGCCGCCTGATCCAAACTATGAATCCCTCAATACCCCGGCCCAGCAAGTCGTCAGTTATCTGCCCCTTCACCGCGCATGGTCCCTTAGGCATGTAGTCCGACCCCTCTGGTTTTGGAAGTGCCGCGATTGCGTCATACATCGGCGTGTGGCTGAAGTCCTCGCGGATGAAGTCCCAGCCGTTCCAACCACTCCATCGGGTGTCTTGCAACATAAAAGGCATGACAGCCCTCACCCGTGGATCAGGCAACCAGTACTTCTTATAGGCCTCAACAAGATATTCCGCTCGGAGCTCCTCCGTGATCTTTGGAAAACGAGGGTCTTTCTGATTCCCCAGTTCGTAGCCTGTCTCTGTCATGATGAGAACAGGCTCCTTTACGCCGTGCTTTTCCAGAGTACGTGCGGTGTAGACGTGGCTGTCTACCCCATAATCACCGAGCGACTGACAGTAGCCGGGTGGGTGGTTTGCCGCGTACGGATGCATGCCCCAATGGTCTACATACTTGATCAAGTCGGGCACCTTGGTCAGCATGGCATCATAGAAATCCCAGCCACTGCCCGCCATGCCCGCTGTGCCAAAACTGAGGTTTGGATCCACCTTCTTCAAACCCTTACTCGCCGCTATGCACATCTCTGCATATATCTCGGGGTGCTTGGCATAGAAACCGGCGTTAACCTCGTTGCCATACTCAAAGTATGGGATGGTTATCCCCCTCGCGTAGACTTTCCGAAGCCAGTCCTCGTATGCCTTGCTGAAAATAGTGAGTGAGCTATCGGCATCGCGCTTAGGGATTTCAGGATTGTCTGCGTCGTAATACTCGTCTGGCAGTCGAAGAGCCGTCAGAACTGGTATAAGGTGCATCGCTCGGCAGGCGACGACAGTCCGAACGAGGGAGTCTATGCCGTCATCGTTAATGCCGGCGCCGATTCGCACATATCCCCACTCTCCGCAAAAGTCGCGTGCGAGCTTCATATGGAAAAGCTGACCGACTGTATTTGCGTCACCGTCGGTCATCAGCATTATGCCGAACTTGTTGTTTGGCTTCTCTCCTAGAGCGTAGACCGATGTGCAAACTAAGATTACAGCGGTCGCAAACATTAACTTACGAAACACTACAAACCTCCCGGAGCTTGCATTGATGGATGCTATGTGACGTTCCTGTGTGTCGTTGGGCATCGAAGGGCTGAAATCCTCCCGCCACCGAACTGGTCGTCGAGGGGATCAGATGCCTATGGAACTTGCATTGCGTCGCGGCTAACCCCACAGGCAATGCGTTGCTTTGTGAAAATGAAGTCCTATTCGACTGCGACCTTCGAAGCGGATTCGCCCGCCACCCAGCCTGTAGAGAAGGCGGCTTGCAGGTTGTAGCCGCCTGTAACCGCGTCTATGTCTATCACTTCGCCAACGAAAAACAGCCCACGTACCAGCTTTGATTCCATCGTGCGAGGGTCTATTTCCTTGATGCAGACTCCACCCGCGGTGACGATTGCCTCATCCGCCGCTCGATTGCCTGCAACCGTGAGCCGCAAGTCAGTCAGCAGATCAACGACTGTCTTGAGCTGTAGGGCGGATATCTTGTTTACCGGAATATCAGGTGGAATACCAGTTAACTTGAGAAAGACTGGCACGAGCGACCGAGGGACCAACTGGGGAAGATAGTTCTTGAGCTTTCGGGTTTGAGCGAAGTCGCGAATGAGGCGTTCGTCGAGTTGCTCGCGGTTCAGCGCCGGCTTCAGGTTAATCGACAAGAGCACATTGGACTTGTCTTCTAGTGCCGCGTACTGCTTGCTCAGGGTTAGTATGATTGGGCCTGAAACGCCAAAGTGTGTAAAAAGCATTTCTCCGAACTGTTTACTGATTTTCTTGCCGCTGGCGTACATGGTCACGGCAACATTTCTGAGACTGAGTCCTTGCAACTCGGCAACCCACGCCTCCTTAGTTTCGAGAGCCGAGAGTGAGGGCTTCGGTGGGATTATTGTGTGGCCAAGCTCCTCCGCCATTTTGTACCCGTCGCCAGTGGATCCGGTACGTGGATAGGTTATCCCTCCTGTTGCCAGCACCACTGCGTCTGCGCGCATCACGCCGCCGAAAATGCGCACTCCGGAGACCGCCCGTCGGCCCTCTTCTGATGCCAGGGAATGCTCATGTGTTTCAATTCCCATGGCTCGGACGCCTGTACGGATCTCCACCTCCAGTCCCCGAAGCCACGACTCCAAAGCCGCTACCACATCCGCCGCCCTGTCTGAAACAGGAAATACCCTGCCGCCGCGCTCCACTTTCGTAGGAACCCCAAGCCTCTGCAAAAAGGAAATAAGGTCTTGGTTTGAGAATCGGGAAAACGCCCCGTAGAGGAATTTTCCATTTGGGCCAAAGGCTGTTATGAAGTCCTCTAGACTCGCAGTGTTCGTGACGTTACCGCGTCCCTTCCCTGTTATGCGGAGCTTGCGGCCTAGAATGCCATTTCTCTCAAGGAGCACAACCCTTGCGCCGCACTCCGCCGCACGTCCTGCCGCCAGCATCCCGCCGGCTCCACCACCGATGATAATCACCCTTTTCATATACCGTTTCCAAAAATACACAAGCTATGGTGCCTGCAGATGAATCCCGCATAGCCCCTCTCAGGCTGGAGAGCTTCGCACGACTAGATAATTGGAATTTGCGAATACCGCCTATGACAGCCCCTGGGGTTTCTGCTATTCCGTGGGTTGCCCCTTATCAGAGTTTTGCCAGGAAGTAATCTTTTGAGTCCTCGAATGCAGCAGGCAGATCGTCCAGGATATACCCGATAAATTTGGCTAGCCGAGGTGTGCCCGAGTGCACGAGAATCTTATCAGCCATGAATACCGTGCCGGGATACTTCTTCTTGAGTTTAGCCGCAGTGTCCGGCGCCAAACGCATACCCGCGCCAAATTTGATGATAACCTGCCCCCGATCCGTCGCAATCGCAGCTATCCCGGTTCTAGCTGCCTTCAACCTCAGCTTCAAGATTTCTAGTGAGTTGACAACCGACTTGGGTGGGTCGCCAAATCTGTCTTGGAACTCTTCCACAAGTTGGTTTACGTCGTCCTCGGTCCGCACAGCCGTCATTTTCTTGTAGAAAGAGAGCCGAACGTTTTCCGTTGGGATGTAGCTAGTAGGGATGTAGGCATCCATCGGCAAGTCTGCCGGCGGAAGCTCGAATCGCTCTGGTTCTTCGCCCTTCAGCTCTTGAATTGCTTCAGAAAGGAGTTGGCAGTACATGTCGAAACCCACGGCTGCCATATGTCCGTGCTGTTCAGTACCCAGCAGGTTGCCGGCGCCTCTTATCTCCAAGTCTCGTATAGCGATCTTGAATCCGGAGCCCAGGTCGGAAAACTCTTTTATTGCCTGCAATCGTTTTTCTGCCGTTTCGGTCATTATCTTGCGTGGACCATAGAGAAGGTACGCATAAGCTTGACGGTTTGACCGGCCGACGCGTCCCCTAAGTTGGTAGAGTTGAGCCAAGCCCATCCTGTCTGCATGGTTGATTATGATTGTATTCACATTAGGTATATCCAAGCCGCTTTCAATGATAGTGGTACACACAAGAACATCGAAGCGATACTCATAGAAGTCAAGCATCACCTTTTCTAGAGCATCTTCGTTCATTTGACCATGGGCGACTTCGATCCTTGCAAATGGCACCAGCCTGCGCAGGTGGTCGGCAATGTGCTCTATGTTCTCTACCCTATTGTGCACGAAGTATACCTGCCCATTTCGATCGAGTTCACGAAGAATAGCATCGCGTACTAACTCGTCATCGTATTCACGCACGTATGTCTTCACGGGTACGCGTCCTTCCGGTGGATCATTTATCAGACTCATGTCCCTTATTCCAGCCAGAGACATGTGAAGCGTTCGAGGAATCGGTGTTGCCGTGAGCGTCAGCACGTCAACGGTCTTCCGCAACTGTTTCAACCGTTCCTTGTGGACAACGCCAAAGCGATGTTCCTCGTCTATGACCAGCAGTCCCAAATCCCGAAACTCTATGTCCTTGGAGAGTAGGCGGTGGGTGCCTATGACTACATCCACTTCGCCGGTTCTAAGTCCCTCTATCACTTTCTTCTGCTCAGCGCGAGTTCTGAAGCGGCTCAGCATCTCTATTCTCACAGGATAAGCCGCAAGCCTCTGGGAGAATGTGTTGAAGTGCTGTTGTGCTAAGACAGTGGTTGGAGCCAAGATCGCCGCTTGCTTTCCATCAGTTACCACTTTGAACACGGCTCGTATGGCAACCTCTGTCTTGCCATAGCCGACATCACCGCACAGCAGTCGGTCCATGGGCTTCGGCGATTCCAAGTCTTGCTTTATCTCTTGTATCGCCTCAAGCTGGTCAGGCGTTTCCTCAAATTCAAAAGCAGACTCGAGTTCCTGCTGCCAGGGTGTGTCCGGTGAATAGCTGTACCCATCGATTGTCTGTCGTGAGGCATAGAGCTCCAGCAGTTCCTTAGCCATTTCCTGAGCAGCCTGCTTGACACGCTTGGTCGTTCTAGCCCACTCAGACCCGCCCAGCTTGTTGAGCGCTGGCTCTTGACCCTCAACGCCTATGTACTTCTGCACGCGGTCGATTTGCTCCACGGGCACATAGAGTTTGTCTGTACCGGCGTACTCTATCAGCAAATAGTCTCTCTCCCCACCGGCTCCGGACAGCTTAGTGAGCCCTCGGTACCGCCCTATGCCATGATGGATGTGAACCACATAGTCGCCTTCCTGAAGCTCGAGTAGCGAAGAAATGGTCAGCCCTGCCCTAAAGGGTTTCCTAGTTCGTATCAGCCTGCGCAAGCCAAACATTTCTGCGTCAGTTACGACCATCAGGTTTGCATCCGGCAGTTTGAAGCCTTCGCGCAGTACACCTTCCGTGACGTAGATCCCACAGCCGTCTTGAGTAAACTCCTCTGGTAGACAACCGGCAGGCAGTTCGTACTCATTCAGAAGTTCGATTACTCTATGCGTCTGCTTTGTGATAATCAGCACCCGGCATTCGTTCGCCAACCAGGTCTGCAACTGCTCAGCCAAAACGTGTATCTGACCGCCGAACATATCCATGTGTGCACTGGAGATGGCTATGCGATGAGGGTCCTCAAGCCAAGGAGTGGGTCGAGGTAGCGCGGAGAATAGCATCAGGCGTTGACTCTGCTTCAATCGTCTCAAGGCTTCTTCAAGAGGGATTACATGGTCACTGGGCAGTGCCAGTGTATCTCCCCTGGTAATTCGGGCGTGTAGAGACTCCAAGAGTTCGTCATGCAGTTGTTCCCAATGCGACTCGATCAGGTGCGGCTCATCTACGATGATCAGCGCATGGGCTGGCACATAGTCCAGCAGTGACACTGTCTCCGGATAGACTACGGGAAGATAGTATTCCATTCCATCGAAGTATGCCAGGTTTCGCAATCGAACGACGTCGTCCTCGACTTTATTTCGCAGTCTCTCAGCGGTTTCGGCATCCAACTCGGATTCAAGGTTTGCGGCTTCAGCGTCCGACAACCGCAACAGCTCTTCGGCAGCGGCATCAGCCCTGTCGTTCGTAAGGAGAAGCTCACGGGCAGGTGCGATGTCGACTGACTCTTTGTGTGCTACAGACCGCTGGGTTTCCACGTCAAACGCCCGTATGCTTTCAACGAAGTCGCCGAACAACTCGATTCTGATGGGCATTTCTTCGGTAGATGGAAATATGTCCAGAATGCCACCACGCCTGCTGAACTCTCCCTGTCGCTCCACCATGTCGGTCCGCTCGTAGCCAAGATCTACCAGCTGGCGCATGCATTCTTCTAAATCGAGCTCGCAAGCCTTTTCTATGCGTATTCTGTGCGCTGCTAGTACATGTGGAGGGATGGTTCGCTGGAGAACAGACGCAATCGGTGCAACGACAACTGAAGGCCTTGCATCCTGCAAGCAAGCAAGTGCGGACAGCCGCCTGCTTATGACATCTGGGTCGGAGTCCCCTTCCTGGTAAATCATGCTGTCGGCAGGCGGTATCAGCAACACTTCGCCGTTCGACATCCCGAAGGCAGACATATCTTCATACAGTCGCTCTGCCTGCTCGTGGTTGTAAGTTATCAGCAGGATAGGGCAACCGAGTGACTGGCGCAAAGCGGCGACCATCATGCTCTTGACGACCGGCGTCAGCCCCTCGACACACAAGTGCCCCGGAGCATCAAGTCGGCGCTGAATTTCTCTAACCTGAGGTAGATTGCTCAGCAATTGCAGTGATCTTTCCAAGCCCATGGTTATCTCAGCAAGTCTCTCATCGAGTGTAGTCTTGTCTTGAACAGCACAAAGCCGAAAAGGGTTTTGGCCCGACACCTAGGGGGTCCACCAAAACCCTGAACACTCTTATTTCGATCATGTAATTATATCACATATGGGGTCTTTATGGTTTATTCGATGTGAATATTCGCCCAAGAGAATAACACAATTTCTGCCACATAGACATTCGGGCTTCGACTTCGGGGACAGGCTGGTTATTACGCGCATTACTGGATGGCTCTAATATGACTGCTATTTCACCCGGCTTCACCCAGCCTTGTTTTCTGGCTTCGACTTCCTTGCCTAGTGGAGTGTCGAGGTTTCTGAGCTCGCGTTTGAGCCTAGCGTTCTCAGCTTTCTCCAAGGCAATTTGCTTCTGGATTTCAGCAATTTCTTTCTTTTCGTTGTGATAGATGAGATACGGTTTTACTGCCTTTGCAGCCATCGAGCTCACAATGAAGAGAACCAGTGTGACCAGCGCGAACATCTTGGCGCTCTGCAGAAACCTGCGAAGACTGGGTGACAACCGGATCTTCCGGCTGGTTCTGCGATTGCCGGATTTTCTCATGGCTGATACACCTCCCAGGTTCGTTTGTTTGAAGTCACCACTTGTACCTCTAGCATTGCGATATATTGCGGGAATTCCGCGCGAGGTTTTATTCCAAATTCGCCGGGCTCTGTGGATAGTCCTTCAACGATGGAGACTATTTTTCAGCCACTCATTGCCTGTCCCACGGTGTGCACCTTGATCAGGTTCGTACGACCCGGCACACCGGCGGGGACTCCGGCTGTGAGAACCACGACATCGCCATCTCTGACCAAGCCTGCGCGCTTGACGCTGTCGACGGCTTCTTCCACCATGTCGTCTGTATTGCGGCTGGGTGCCACGAGAAGGGAGTAGACTCCCCATGAAAGTGCTAGTTGCCGGTATGTGCTGGGCGAGGTAGCAGCAGCTACGATCGGTGCTGGCGGACGATATTTCGAGACAGCACGCGGAGTCATGCCGGACGAGGTAGGTGTGACAATTGCCGTGGCTTCCAAGTCCAGCGCAATATCCACCGTTGCCTGTGCTATGGCATCCGTCACATTCTTTGCCACTGCCACAGATTTCTCCTGCCAGAGCTGGCGATAATCGAGAGATCCTTCAGTTTCGACTGCAATTTTTGCCATCATTCTCACGACCTCTATGGGGAACTCCCCGATTGCCGTTTCACCAGAGAGCATCACGGCGTCTGTGCCGTCTAGGATGGCGTTGGCGACGTCGGTGACCTCGGCTCGCGTTGGCCGCCGATTGCGAATCATGGAGTCGAGCATTTGGGTGGCAGTAATAACTGGCTTGCCAGCGGCATTACACTTCTGGATGATCTCCTTCTGCAGCGCCGGTACCTTCTCGATAGGCATTTCCACGCCTAAATCTCCTCGAGCTATCATGATCCCATCCGCCGCCTGGATGATAGCGTCGATGTCTTGGACTGCCTCACTCTTTTCGATCTTTGCAATAAGACGAGCGGGCTTCCCCGAAGAGCGAATCATGTCTCTCACAGGGTCAAGATCCGAAGCCCGGCGCACAAAAGATGCGGCAACCCAATCGACGTCATTTGCCAGGCCGAACTCCAAGTCTTCTATGTCAGATTCGGTAACCGCCGGAAGAGGGATGTCCGTACCCGGCATGTTGATGCCCTTGTGTGCTCCTAGGATGCCGCCGACTACGACAGTCGCTATTATATCTGTGGGTGTAGTCGACTGAATCCTGAATTCCAGTTGGCCGTCGTCAACGAATATCGGGTTGCCCGCCTGAGCCTGCTTGACAAGTTCTGGATAGGGTAGATTGACCTCTTCTTCATTGCCTGGCACATTCCGTGTGGTGAACACAAACCTTTGTCCGGGTCGGAGTTCAACGGGCTTTAGCATAGGGCCGGTTCGCAGTTTCGGTCCAGGTAGGTCTTGGAGAATGGCGATTGGTGCATGTCGATCCTGCTCGATTTGCCGCAGTTGTCTTATTCGCTCGCCATGCTGTTCTTTTGTGCCGTGTGAGAAGTTCAGCCTTGCAACGTTCATGCCTGCTTCTGCAAGCGCTCTAAGCATCTCCGGCGATTCTGTAGCTGGTCCGATTGTGCATATAATTTTCGTTCGCCTCATGACTGGTCACCGGTCCTAACGTTATGGTATGGCAAGTATGGCGGAGAACATGGATCAAAGCGTCCTTGCTCTCCGCCTGCATTGATTTTCGGTACTGCGTGCAAAGCTACGGCTTTCGAATGTTGTAGAATGCGCTGAGTCCAGGGAAGACAGCCTCTTCCGCCAGTTCCTCTTCGATTCTGAGAAGCTGGTTGTACTTCGCTACACGATCCGTTCTGGAAGGTGCGCCGGTCTTTATCTGGCCGGCATTCATAGCAACTGCGATGTCAGCAATTGTGGCATCTTCGGTCTCGCCCGAGCGGTGGGAGACAACAGCTGTGAAGTTGTACTTCTTCGCCATCTCCATGGCTGCCAGTGTCTCTGTCAGCGTACCAATTTGGTTGACCTTGATAAGGATGGAGTTCGTCACTCCCATCTGGATACCCTTTTTGAGCCGTTCGGTATTGGTCACGAACAGGTCGTCTCCTACGATTTGGATCTTGTCACCCAGGCGGTCTGTCAACAGTTTCCAACCATCCCAGTCGTCTTCTGCCATACCATCTTCCAGTGAAATGATGGGGTACTTATCGACCAGATTGGCGTAGAAATCCACCATTTCTTCGCTGGTCTTCATCATGTCGGACTTCCAGAAGTAGTACTTGCCTTCTTCGCCTTTCTTCTTGGCTTCATCGAAGAGTTCGGAGGCGGCAGGGTCCAAGGCGATGTAGATCTCGCTGCCCGGCTTGTAGCCAGCCTTCTCGATCGCTTCTAGAATCAGGTCCAATGCTTCCTCGTTGCTCTTCAGATTGGGAGCGTAACCGCCTTCGTCGCCAACTGCCGTGCCATAGCCCTTGGACTTGAGAACGCTCTTGAGCGTATGGAACACTTCCGCGCTCCACCGCAGACACTCGGAGAACGAAGGTGCGCCGACTGGCATAATCATGAACTCTTGCAGGTCCACACTGTTGTCCGCATGCTTCCCACCGTTGAGGATGTTCATCATAGGTATCGGCAATACGCGAGCATTCGTTCCGCCTATGTACTTGTAAAGCGGCAGATCGAGTGAAATAGCGGCAGCCTTTGCCACAGCCAGAGAGACGCCCAAGATCGCATTTGCGCCTAGGCGGCCCTTATTGGGGGTTCCGTCCAACTCGATCATAAGATTGTCTATACCCACTTGGTCCGTCACATCGAGATCAACGATCTCGGGAGCAATCACGTTATTTACGTTGTCTACGGCCTTTGTGACACCTTTTCCGCCATAGACTGCTTTGTCTCCGTCACGCAGCTCTACCGCTTCATGAACGCCGGTAGATGCACCAGAAGGGACAGCCGCGCGGCCCATGGTCCCATCGTCAAGATACACGTCTACCTCGACCGTAGGATTTCCTCGGGAATCTAGAATCTGCCGAGCGAGAACATACTCTATTGTAGGCATGATGAAACCTCCTTGCATGACTTTTGCTATTGGTATATTTCCCAGATGACTATGCCTATACCCGCAGATTATAACACGCCAGGGCTTGGTTGTAAACGAAAGCAGATTTGGGGCGTCCGCTTGCAGGAAATCTTGTGCGGCAAAAGTAACTGTTGATAGCGAGGGGAGGAATAAGCGTATGGCAAAGCTTGCGATCAACGGTGGTGAGAAAACCCGCACAAAGCCTTTTCCCAGTTGGCCGGTTTTCGATGACCGAGAGATCAAGGCGCTGGAAGAAGTCTGCCGAAGTGGACACTGGGGGTGCATTTCTGGGACAAAGGTAGCCGAGTTCGAAAAGAAGTTCGCCGAGTTTCAAGATGCGAAATATGGCGTCTGTGTAACGAATGGCACAGTGGCGCTAGAGATTGCTCTGAAGGCGGTTGGAGTAAAGGCAGGCGATGAAGTAATCGTACCGCCTTATACTTTTATCGCATCCGCCAGTTCAATCCTCAATGTCGGGGCGATTCCCGTTTTTGTGGATATCGAATCTGATACCTATAACCTAGATCCGTCGAAGGTCGAAGCGCATATCACAGACAAGACGAAGGCTATCATGGCAGTGCACATCGCAGGCTGTCCTGCGGACATGGATGGTATCATTGAATTGGCGCGGAAGCATGGCCTTAAGGTCGTGGAAGATGCCGCACAAGCACACGGAGCAAGCTGGAACGGACAGAGGGTAGGTGCTATCGGAGACGTTGGGACTTTTAGCTTTCAAGCGAGTAAGAACTTGACTGCGGGTGAAGGCGGCATCGTGGTAACAAATGACCCAGATGTTTACGCACGTGCCTGGTCTCTGCACAACTGTGGACGAGTTCCCGAAGGTCGGTGGTACGAACATCGAATACTGGGAACAAACGCCAGAATGACGGAGTTTCAGGCGGCGATGCTACTGGCACAAATGGAGCGTCTCGAAGAGCAGACAAGCACTCGGAACGAGAATGCCGTGTATCTGTCCCAGATGCTCGCGGAGATAGATGGCATTCGGCCTCTCAGACGTGACCCTCGTGTCACTACTCACGCCTATCACCTCTACATATTTAGATATGATTCCAAAGCCTTTGGCGGTGTTCCCAGACAGCGTTTTATTGAAGCTTTGAACGCAGAGGGAATTCCCTGCGGATCCGGGTATGTGCCCCTTTATAAGGAACAACTGTTTTACGTAGAACCGGATGGTTGTCCCATGGGATGCGCATTCTACGGCCAGACGATGGATTACAGCAAAGTCCATTGTCCAGTGGCGGAACACGCCTGTGCTAATGAGTCCGTATGGCTTTTCCAGACGATGTTGTTGGGTGATAAGTCGGACATGGAGGACATTGCCTCTGCCATACGCAAGATCACAGAGAATGTCCATGAATTGAGGTTCGAGTAGTACTCCTGGGAAAAGATCCTCGCGGCTTTTGGGACACTAAAATGAATAGCCAATTATCCTTTTTTGACTGCAACGCTCAGATTGGAAGATACTCGGTCAAGCATCCGGAGGCATTCACGACTTCCGAAAAGCTTGTGGAAGAGATGGAATACAGTGGGATCTCCGAAGCCCTAGTTTATCATGCGTTGGCCAAGGAGTATGCTCCATCCGTCGGCAACGAACTGCTTATGAACGAGATTCACGGCAAGCCTCTGCATCCATGTTGGGTTGTCATGCCGCACCATACTGGCGAAATGCCTCCTCCCGATTCATTGCTTGCCGAGATGAAAAGATTCGGTGTGCGAGCACTGCGGGTATTTCCTGTCCAACATCAGTTCAGTCTGAGCGATTGGTGTTCGGGCGAGCTCTTAGACATGGCAGAAGCCAACCGAGTGCCGGTTTTCTTGGATTTCGACCAGATCAACTGGGAGGGTGTAGCGCAGGTCATGCGGGATCATCCCAAGCTCAATCTGGTACTGCTTAGAACTTCCTATCGAGTGGATAGATATCTATATCCCTTGCTAGAGCGATACGAGAATCTTCGCATTGAGTGTGCGACATATCAGGTAGCTGGTGGAATAGAGGCAATTTGCAGGCGGTTTGGCGCGGAGCGGCTGATCTTTGGGACTGGCTTGCCGATTTTCGAAGCCGGGCCATGTGTCGCCCAAATCACCTATGCCGACATTAGTGATGCTGAGAAGCGCTTGATCGCCGGCGACAACCTCCGGGAAATGCTCGCATGGGCTGACTGTAGCGTGAGGGTATGAGTCACATGCATGATATCAAGAGACGAGTGGAACAGGGGATTCCGCTGAGTGATGAGCTTATCATAGACGCGCACTGCCATATGGGTAGGTGGTTCAACTTCAACATTCCCGCCAATACCGCTGCGGACATGATAGCGCAGATGGACCGACTAGGCATCCGGGCGTGTATAGCGGCACATCATTCGTCCATAGGTCCCGATTTTCGATACGGCAACGACGAAGTACTCCGGGCGATGGAAGAGTTCCCAGGGCGAATCTATGGTTATGCCACGGTTAATCCTCACTACGGGGATAAGGAGCTGACCGGTGAGCTAGAGAGGTGCATTTCGGCTGGCATGGTGGGCATCAAAATTCATCCGGATCTCCACCAATACCCCGCAGACGGTCCGAAATACGCTTGTGTATGGGAATTCGCGAATGAGCGCCGTTTACCCTTGCTGTCCCATACTACGACGGGGGGACACAATGGGGTTAGTATGTTTCGTGCCTTGGCCGAGAAGTACCCGAACGTGAAGATCATCCTGGGACACTCGGGCTTTGGATCGGAAGGCGCAGATCAAGCGATTCAGGCCGCGCTCGATTACCCCAATATCTACATGGATATTGCCCAGTCGACCATCATGTATGGCACACTTGAGCGCATGGTACGCCAAGGCGGCGCCGGCCGGGTGCTGTTCGGCTCGGATATGCCTTTCCTAGATCCCAGACCACAGGTGGGAAGATTGGCTTATGCAAAGATTTCAGATGATGAAAAACGCCTGGTTTTTGGATTGAACGCATCAAAGGTGTTCGGCATTCGGTGAAGAAGCGAGTGGTGGACAGTTTCATGGCTGATGGCGTGTTTGGAATCCGGCGCATATCTAGTGGTGCACGAAGTTCGTTCTTTTCTAAATCAACGAACATCCTCGTGTTTCTCTCATTCCCATGTTTCGTTTTGATTAGCAGGTTTTTCCCTTTCGACAGATTGCCAGTCCTATGTGTCTTCCGTCTGGTAACCGGCTATCCGTGTCCAACGTGTGGGCTGACGAGATCCATTGTTGCTATCATGCATTTCGATTTGATCAAGGCGGTTCACATGAACCCTTTTGGCTTTCTGATAGTCGGGGGATTAGCAGGATGGTGGGTGGTCAGCCTCTATGAAATGGCTACCGGACTTACCACGAGTCTCCACCGGTGGATGGTCAGATACACGCTGCATCTGGTATTGCTTTGCCTTGGGGCATTAGGCTTGTTTGGAGTGCTTAGAATAGCCTGGTTGATCAAACACTGATAGCGTCCGATTAATCAACGGTCCCCCTGCCACACTATGTCTGCGGACACACGATCGGCGAAGGTCAAGTATGGCAATGAGTCCTCGTCCGACGGAGATACCTCGTAAGTATGGCCTCCGTCATCCTTCAGATTCCTGCCTATGCTGTAGAGCACAAAGCCCTTGTCTCGACGCTTGTATATGAAATCCTTGCCACTGAAGGGGTCTTTGGGCAAAGGCCAGTCGAACAGCTGGCTTAGTTCTCGAAGCGATTTGGGGTAGGAGGAGAACAAGTACTTGTGAGTTGCCAAGGCAATCAGGATGCGATCTCCGTAAACGCGAGCCACAGTCTCGTCTCTTTGCCGCGCACTCTCACCGAAATTTGGGCATAGGATGGTGGAGCCAATCGCATACACTGGAAAGGCTAGTCTTTCTTCTCTAACCTCAGGTTTAACCAGACGATAGGGGAATCTGGCGGCAGCTATCTGGCTTTCCATTTTTCGCATGTAGAACAACTCATCATCAGCGGCGCGCAGGCGGTATGTCCAGGTCATCTTAGGGCCGGGTCTAAGCGCTGCGACACTCGTCTGGTCGTTCAGCAATTCTGATATTATTCGCTTGTCGCCTTTCCTGACCCCCTCCAGCATGTCAAGGCCCATTGCTCTTTCGCCCCACATTGCCCTGACGAAACCAGTGTATGGGTCAATCTGGACTAGCGTTTCATGTAGCTTCTTTGCCTGGTCTTCGTTGATATCGCCGTAAGAGAGGATGGTTTGGAGTGCCTTGGAGGCAATATTAAGGCACTCGGCTCTGGCTTGTTGGCCAATTAGGGTTGGCTCGCGGTGGAGTGATTCGCTAGCCTTGTATGCGAGGTTGACATGCTCTGCGGCACGGTCCATTTGCCCCGCATGTGCGCTCAGTATGGCGCTTGCGGCTAGGAGAGTTGTCAGTCGCCTGACCTTGGCCAAATGTGGAAAACGTACGTCAAGCGGCCCGTCTCTCCAATTCACAGGGAATCTGCAGTCGGGGCGCTGAGACGCCTTCCCTGCAATGACAATGGCGGGCTGATGATTCCGCACTATCCTTTCAGCTTGCGACCAAAGCGTGGGATCCATGGCTCTTTCTTGCCAGGACAAGAAGCGGGTTAACGTGTCGAAATCCTCATGCGCATCTGGGTCATCCATGGTGTCGAAAGCTTCGGCGTAAATGAGAGCGGCGTTCTCGTCGGTGCGAAGCTTGGAATCGTCCAGGTCAGCCGTGGATATCGGATACCCCTGCCGTCGGATGTCGAACAGTCTGTTGCGGATTATTGCGTCCAGAATGTGTGGGAGGCATGCCAGGACGATTATCGCCACAACGACTAACCCCAGACTCAACCTAGCTATCCATTTAAGCCATTTCACTGCAGGGTCACCGGTTGTAGGAAGACTACTGGAGCTATTATAACTCAAACATTCTTCCACGGGAAGAGAAACCTAACAATGTCAAGTCACGCTCTTACCCACCATGTCCAGCAAGATCATGCGGTGTGTCACTGAACGGCGCGGAACCCCCTAAGGCGAAGCGAGTTGCTCACCACAGATACCGAACTCATGGCCATTGCTCCCGCCGCCCACATGGGATCGAGGAGTATTCGGAATGAAGGATATAATACCCCAGCCGCCACCGGAATCAGAATAATGTTATAGATGAATGCCCAGAACAGGTTTTGGCGGATTGTGCGCATAGTGGCTTTGCTGAGCGAGAGAGCTGTTATTATGCCCTGCAGATCGCCGCTGATAAGAGTTACATCTGCAGTCTCCATAGCGACGTCGGTACCCGTCCCGATGGCGATTCCCACGTCTGCTTGTGCCAGAGCAGGGGCGTCGTTGATCCCATCACCAACCATAGCAACCTTCTTCCCTTTTTCCTGCAGCTTGCGTATTTCGTCTGCCTTCTGCTGGGGCAATATCTCCGCTACCACCTGGTCAATGCCCACCTGCCGTGCGACTGCCTGAGCAGTGCGCCAATCATCACCTGTGATCATGACAACCTGCAAGCCCATGGCTATCAGAGAGGCTACTGCCTCAGATGCACGCGGCTTCACAGTGTCCGCGATGGCAATCATCCCAGCTACCCGATGGTCAATGGCCACGAAAACCAGTGTCTTCCCTTCAGCAGTTAATGTTTCGGTAGGAAGCTCATCTAACCCCAGCTCTTTCTGCTCCACATCAGCCGAATCCTTTCTCGTGCGTTCCTCTATCAGCCGCCGACTGCCTACCACTACGGCATGACCCTCGATTATCGCTTCGATTCCCTGGCCGGTGATAGATTGAAAGCCACTCGGACTAGTCAGCTCGATTCCTCGGCTCTCAGCATACCGCACTATTGCTTCACCAAGAGGATGCTCTGAGACACGCTCGGCAGATGCTGTGAAGTACAACAATTCTGTTTCCGAAAAGTCGTGTGTACCAATGACGTCTGTCACGACAGGCCGTCCCTCAGTCACAGTGCCGGTCTTATCCAGTACAACGGTGTCTATCCTGTGCGCAGTCTCGACGGTTTCGGCATTCTTGAACAAGACTCCGTTTTCAGCCGCCTTGCCTGTTCCCACCATGATTGCCGTAGGTGTCGCCAGACCAAGCGCACAAGGACAGGCTATGATCAACACCGCTATGGCATTGAGAAGGGCATGTGTGAAAGAGGGTTCCGGACCAAATATGTACCAGACCACAAAGGTAATGACGGCAATTCCTATCACCACCGGCACGAAATAACCGGCTATGACGTCCGCCAGGCGCTGGATAGGCGCTTTTGAGCCCTGAGCTTGCTCGACGAGCCTGATAATTTGGGCTAAGGTGGTATCCTTGCCAACCTTTGTCGCTCGAAATCGGAAGCTTCCAGTCTTGTTAATGGTGGCGCCGATTACCTCGTCACCGGCCTGTTTGACCACGGGAATCGGTTCGCCCGAGATCATGGATTCGTCGACTGACGAATGCCCTTCTATGACCACTCCGTCCACAGGTATTCTTTCGCCAGGCCGGACTATCACGGTGTCACCGACCTGTACCTCATCTGTGGGAATGTCTAGCTCCCGGCCGTTCCTGACTACTCGCGCAGTCTTCGCTTGCAGGCCAACTAGGCGCCGAATTGCCTCGGAAGTTCGCCCTCGTGCTCGAAGTTCCAGCAGGCGGCCGAATAAGATGAGAACGATTATCACTGACGAGGTGTCGAAATAAAGTGCCGGTTCGGTTGCTGTTACCTGCCGAAAGAATTCCGGGAAGAGGATGACTCCAGCACTGTAGAAATATGCGGCGGAACTGCCGACAGCAATGAGCGTGTTCATGTCTGCCGCACGCTGTCGTAACACCGCCAGAGCCCCGACATAGAACTGCCATCCACCCCAGAATTGGATTATGGTCGCCAGTGCCCAAAGCAGGTATTGGTTTCCCATCCAGGCAGGGACAAACGGGACCAGGTCACGAAAACTACCCAGGAGGACGGGCACAGCGATGAGAGCACATATGACTGTTTTTCTTCGCAATCGGCGGTAGAGGGACTCGCGGAATGCGCGCTCGCGGTCTTCGGTTTCTTCAGCCACCACATCATAGCCGAGGTCTCGAATAGCCTGAATCAGGTCGGCGGGTCTAATCTTGTTGGAGTCATACGTGATTGTGGCACGCTCAGTCGCGAAGTTGACGACTGCGGATTCCACGCCATCCAATTTGGACAATCCGCGCTCGATGCGAGAGGCGCAACCCGCGCACGACATACCGGTGATAGAAAACTCAATTCTTGCTCGCGGCATATGTTTCCAAGCTTCTTACGTACTAAAAGAATCTTACAATTAGTCCGGCGGCTATGGCAACCATGAAACTGGTTAAAGTACCCACGAGGTAATATTCCGCAAAGTGTTGTTTCTTGAACTCGGGGAACCTGGCGATGGATTTGGCACTAAAGACAAGTCCAATGGCAGATGCATCCAGCTTTGGCCAAAAGATGATCAATGTAGTTATCAATAGGCGCTCCAGGACTCCCACATATTTCCCTGCGTTCTCGATACCTGTGGAGCGATGGTCGGGGTCGTTTGGTCGTAACGGCGCTGTAACCAGTGGAACCACCAGACTCCCGAATCCTGCGGAGAACAAATATGCGGCTATGAGTAGGTATGTCCTGGGCGACATCCACATCGAGGCAAGTTGGTCGGCTAAGTCTGGAAATGAACCGATGGCAGCCAGCAAACCAACTACCGCAGAGATGTGGAGTATGTGCAATAAGGTGAAGCCGTACCACGATTTACTTGCCATGACACCAAGGGCGACTTCCAGTCCAAAGCGTATCAGGGAGAAGATGACAACTGCAAGAAACATGCCGAGCCGGTCTAACGGTTGTGCACTGGGAACAATCAATAATGCACTGAGGATTAAAAACACCGCTGTGTTCTTAAGGTTGCCAGAGAGTCTGCCCTGCCATGTCTTGCTCGCTTGCGTACGCATCCACGCGTTTCGGCAAATTAGGAATGATGTGAGAAAGTGGGCGGTGACCAACTTCAGGGCTAGAAGTGTCATCTTCATTCTCCTGTCAACGGTTTATTGTTGAACCATAAGTATTCAACAACAAAATGTTTAAACCCGAAATATCAACTTAAATTTGTTGACAAAACGTCACCAATGAGGATCGAAAGTGACTCCACTGCTTCGGCAATTTCACGCCAATGGGTTGACTGCAAGCGCCGTTCCACCCCCTGAGCGGTGATTCCCAGCTCTCTGCCTGCACGAGCCAGATTGCTGTGAGTGGTGTAGGCACGGACCGCCTCCCACTGTTTATCCGTCCATTCAGCCTCGATTAGGTCAACCAATAGGGAAATGGTGTTCGCGGCTGTGTCCAGCGCGTCAATGCCGCTCTCATATACGGTACGGCGGTTTGTACTTCTAGCTTTCTCTATGGCTGTTCTGGATCTGGAAAATGCGGGACCTTCCATCTCGGATGTAGATGCCGCCAAAGGTGATGCTATTTCACCTATACCTACGCCCACTCGACATTCCAAAGGGTGAATCAGCAGACGAAGATAATGGATTATTCGAGGACACGCGACAGGTTCTTTAACCAGACCCTGAAACTCGTCCCCCAGAGTGATTCCGAAGGGGACAGCGACAGAATCGCCGAACTGCTCGTTGATTGCTGATGTGGCTTTAAGTAGAATAGGACGCAGAGGTCGCCCCGTAGCTTCATATACTTGAGTGGAACTGACAATATCTACCGTTACCGCCGCGTAGACTCTCTGATTCCCCATTCTTTCCCGCTCACAAGCATTAGTCGGACACCCGGCCGAGTATAGCAGAGGTACTGGTGGCAGTCAACCTGCTCAATGGATCATTCTAGCGATGACTTTGCGGTCTAAGGATTGTGCCGGACTATCTTGCCGCGACCCATCAGGTTATTCTCGACAGGTATCCAAACCGCGCGGCCAACCCATGGTAATACAGTTTGAGCTCCACCTCCCAGATTGCCATAATAATAAATATATTTTCGCAGGAACAATGCTACCTCCAACGGCGCTAAAAATGTGGGTAAGCTTATCTAGGCTTGTATTCTACTGGTTCTTTGAATCGAACGGTAATTCCTTTTCACTTGAAGCTGGCGCACTTCGGGCTCAAGGCGTCAATTGCCTGTGCGAGGTCCACCGCGTGTTCGTCAAAGCCATAGAGTTGGCGGATTATGCACTCAATCTCCTCGTCCAGCATGTTGATTTTGCGAGTGATACTGGAATCAATCTCAAATCCGGGTTGTTTGTGCAATTCCAGCACTCCATCCACCATCTCTACCAAACGATCGTGAAGCATCTTGTGCTTCGACAGAGACATATCGATTGCGGGAAGTGGGATGCGGTCGAGGTCGGCCTTCTTGACCTGGGCGATTGTCCGCCAGTTCGTGAGACATCGTGCACGGTAGTATACGTCTATTAATTGCGAGTTCAGTATACCTAGAATAAACCGGAAATCAAGGTCACTGCGGTTTTCGTGAAGAAAGTACAGGGACTGTTCGGGATAGATGCCTGACGTGTCATATGTGGCCACCAGCCTACGACCTGTCTTGCGAATCAGAACCTTGGGGGATGCCCCCAACTTGGCCGGGTCGGACGTTCGGCCTGTGAGGTTTTCCCTTCTGAAGTCGAACCAATAGGTTTTGCGGATCTGATATCTACCCACTCCGCTCCCTTTCAAGACGGGAATCTGAGTGTCGCTGGTCTGAGTGTCATGGATTAGGTGAGACTTGCCGCCGAACCCCGAGGTGCATTGGCAAATATCTCCGAGCCAAACCCGGCCAGGCAGTTGCTCCATCCTTTGAACGACCTTCGCAACCGCACGGGGTAGTGGCGTCGGAAACTCACAGCGGGGATGCCGAAGCACCTCATCCTGCGAGCACATCAAGGTAAATCGGTCGTGCTCGACCGCCGGAAACAAAGTCCCGGACTTTGGTTCGGCTTTTCGAAAAACAAAAATCAGGGTGTCTGCCGTTGCGCCTGGGAATGGGACACCATATATTAGCAAGATAACCTCTGTCTGAGTGAGCAGGCGGCGTCTTAGCTCGGCAAAATGCTTGTTGAATGCCAGCCTGTCTGGCACGATGAAGGAAAAATAGCCGCCAGGTCGAGTTAGCTCCAGTCCCCTGGCTATGAAGTACTCGAAGACATTCGGCATGTATGAGTTGCCGCCAAACCTTTGCCGGAGAAAGGCGACTTCGGCATCCGAATACGCCCGAGAACCAAATCTGCCAGACAGTGAGACCCACGGCGGGTTGCCGACCACAGCATCAAACCCGCCTCGTGCCATAATATCTGGGAACAAGCGATGCCAGTCTACGCCTCTTGCGGACCTGCCGTTTCCGGTTCCGGGATCTAGAATTGCGTCTCCCAATATGAGATTTGCCGCTGGTAACATGGAGGACGCACGGTCGAGGGCCGAGGAATCGATGTCTACCCCATATAGACAACGCTGAATCTCTGTCGTTGTCGCATGTGGGTATCGAGCCTGGAGGTATGAACAGGCACCCGAGAGAAACGCGCCGGCACCGCATGCGGGATCTAGTATGCGCAAATCCAAACTACCCGAACGCTTTGCCTCCCGAGCGCAGTGCGTCTCAGTTGGAGGAATCCCGAGCGTTCCGATGTTTCCCGAGGCTTCCAGGTCGTCGCAGAGCCGGCCCAGAGTATTCTCGACGATTAGACGAACAATGTTCGGCGGCGTGTAATATGCCCCATGACTGACGCTCGTCTTTCTATCTGCTTCGGCCACAGCGCACGTATCTCCCTAAACAAGCCTCTCGGCGCGCCCAAGACAACATCGCTGATTCGAAGTCACGCAGACGTTGCCTAGTAATGCCAGTCTACGTCGGCAACTTCCTTTGCATGACATTCGATGAATTCTCGGCGTGGCTCCACTTTGTCGCCCATGAGGGTGGTAAATATCTCGTCAGCCAGAATGGCGTCCTCGAGTTCCACGCGCTCTATGGTGCGTGTGGCGGGATCCATTGTGGTCTCGTAGAGCTGATCCGGATTCATTTCACCCAGACCCTTAAATCGCTGGATCTTGATGTCCTTTTTGCCACGTAGACCCTTTATGAATTCCTCTAGTTCGGCGTCTGTGCGTGCGTAGAACTGCTGATCCTTGCCGACACTCACGCGATACAGTGGTGGCTGTGCGATGTACACATGCCCGGTCTCAATCAGCGGACGCATATACCGGAAGAAGAACGTGAGAAGCAGTGTGCGAATATGGTCCCCATCTACGTCGGCATCAGTCATTATAATGACCCGATCATAGCGGAGTTTGCTCAAGTCGAAGTTGTATGTGGCATCTTTGCCGTTTCCGTTGTTACTTCCATTGCTTCCGGAATCGAGGTCGTCTTCCTCAAACAGCCCATTGCTTTCCACATCATCTATGCCACCCTTGGCTATGCCTGTGCCCAGGGCAGTGATCAGGGCACGAATTTCTTCGTTCTCAAGCGCTTTGTCTAGTCGTGCTTTTTCCACATTGAGGATCTTACCCCTGAGCGGAAGGACAGCCTGATAGCGTCTGTCACGTCCCTGTTTCGCCGACCCGCCTGCCGAATCCCCCTCGACAAGGTATATCTCGCACTTGGAAGGATCGCGCTCCGAGCAATCGGCAAGCTTTCCAGGTAACGAGGAATTCTCAAGAGCGTTCTGCCGCTTCACGAGGTCCGCCGCCTTGCGCGCAGCTTCTCGTGCTCGGGATGCTGTCAGAGCCTTATCCACAATTTTTCTGGCAACCGCAGGATTTTCTTCGAGGTATTCCGACAACGCTTCGCCGACGATTGAGTTTACTATGCCTTCGACTTCGCTGTTGCCAAGCTTCGTCTTTGTCTGTCCCTCAAACTGCGGGTGGAGGAGCTTGACAGAGATTACTGCCGTCAAACCTTCACGAACATCTTCACCGGAGAAGTTGTTATCTTTCTCCTTCAGCAGGTTGTTCTTTCGAGCGTAATTATTGATTACTCTGGTGAGAGCTGTCTTGAACCCGGATAGATGAACACCACCCTCCGCCGTGTTGATGTTGTTGGCGAAGGTGAGAATTTCCTCATGATACCCTTCGTTATACTGGAGGGCGATTTCCACATCATTGTCCTCGCGCTGGCGAGCGAAATAAATCACCTTGTGAAGGGGATCCTTGTTCCGATTCAAGTGCTCCACAAAAGCCGCGATGCCCGTCTTGTAATGAAATGTCTGGGTATCACCAGTGCTCTCCAGGGTGAACGTGATGGTGACGCCCTTGTTCAGATACGCCAACTCACGCAGTCGCTGAATCAGGATCTCTGGGTTGTATTCGATCTTTCCAAAAATCTCATGGTCAGCCAGCCATCGAGTGTAGGTACCAGTGGCTTTGGTCTTCCCTATCTTGGTCAGTGGACCGGTCGGAACGCCTCGCCTGTAGTCCTGTCGCCATACGTGACCTTTTTGACTTACTTCTACGTAGCACCACTCAGACAAGGCGTTGACGGCTGATACACCGACGCCGTGAAGTCCACCAGAGACTTTGTAGGCTCCGCTGTCGAACTTCGCGCCTGCATGGAGCATAGTCATTACGACTTCAACACCAGAGACACCCATTTCTTTGTGCGTATCGACAGGTATACCCTGGCCGTTGTCGCGAACGGAAATACTGTTGTCCGTATGAAGTGTTACGTCTATGCGATTGGCTCTGCCAGCCAATACTTCGTCTATGGAGTTATCTACCACCTCGATGAAAAGATGATGCAGACCCTTGGTACCCGTGCTTCCAATGTACATAGCCGGGCGCATACGAACCGCTTCTAGACCCTTCAAAACCGTTATTTGGTTTGCATCATACTGGTCTACACCATTTTCGTTCGTTCTGATTTCCTCATCAATGGCCATTTCCGTGGTCTTACTCCTTAAAATAGGCAGTTTGCCGGGGTGAGTTTGGGGCATTTCGAGGGTCAAACACGCTCACGGGCAAGCCCGAACACAGCCTCCCCGAGTGCCTCGAACCTGCTTAATTATAGCACGAAATCACGTTCAGGGTCAAGGCAAACTCGATCTCAGACGCCGCAATGCCGGCCGCGGGTGTGATACTTCGGCCGGCACTGTGGTCATGCTTGCTCATCCTATTCTGGAACTTCCCTATCGAGGCGGGGCTGGCCATCCTTCACCAGTCGGCATTCCCGGCATGGACATTTTGCTGTATCCAGCGGGAATTTCGAAGACTGAATCCGGGACGTCTTTTACCACTATGTTTTTGAACTCCATGGACATTGGGAATCCAGAGGCCGTCTGCTCCATCTTAACCATCACGCCAAGTTTCTTCGATATCCATACAGTTTGCGTGCCTACCGACTTATCCTGATAGATGAGCTCGTATTTGTCGCACAGATACCCGTTGACTGTTTCCTTGCCTACCAATCGTCGGTTCACGCGATCCTTCGAGATTTCCTCGATTGCCGACGCCGTCACCGGTTCTGGCTCTTTGTATTCGACTTCCATATAAGCCTTCTGTTCCGGGAAGATCAACCAGGTTACTTTCTTGTCTCCGCGAATTATGCTCACGTGCTTCTGCGTCCCCATGGTGATTTCCTGACGCATCTTGTTGCCTTTGACGTATATCTTGCCCGACTGCGTTTGCCCTCCCGCCTTGTTCACGAAGTCCGCCGCAAACTCTTCGACGGTGCTTGTGGGATTGGATGCCTTCTCTTGTTTCGACGCCGTCGTCGATTCTTTCGCCGAATTGACTACTTTGTCGGAACTCGACGGGGTTTTCTTCGAGCATCCAATGATACCGAGAGTCAAACAGACGCTGATGACTATCAGCGCAACCACAGAAATACCGATTCTCGACCGCATTACAATCCTCCTCATGTGATATCTTTCCAGCGGAACTAATCCGATTGACCGGCGGTACTGTCTCCTAGCTCAATGGCCGTGGAGCTACCTGGAAGCGGACTTCGCCTTCTTTGGGGCTTTGTCAATTATCAAAAAGACCTTCCCCTAGGTCTTCTGCTGGTTTCATCATCCTGGTCTCTTCACGGTTCCCCAGGCATTTTCCTCTTGAAACCTATCCCTCTACCACTCGAACTTAATTTCGAGTTTCTGCCCGGCGGTCAGGCTGAGCGGCTCCCAGAAACGGAGAACTACCTGATCGCCTTCTTGCTCCAAGTCATACGCGAATGACTTCTTGCCCACGTAGGCAAATGTCGATTTAGGTTGGACGCCAGCCGGTAGCCGAAGTCCCAATCGCTGGATAACCAATTCACCATACTTGAGATCGATGACGTTGACTTGATACGCTTTGCTTCTATGTTGTCTGAAGCTTCCCCATCCCTTTGCTGTAGTGAAGAAGGAAGTGTGATTCTCGGGCTTAATGCGCGGATCAAATCCAATGCTCTTTTCTGGGCCGCGGTATGAGAATCCTTGCGCGAATCTCAACAGCGCCCAACTGCTCATGGCACGCGCATAATGTTCTCCACACTCGATTTCGTTCCACGGGTTTCGCTTGAATGTCTTAGGCCGAGGCACGCCGTTGTATCGATCGTCTATAGCCTTGACGATTTGATAAGCCTCAGTGATTCTTCCCTCGCACAGCATGAGACCAGCGACTTCGTACTCGATCCCCGTCCACACCTCATCGGCGTACAGGATAGCGTTCTGGGGACGATCCCCGTGAGGCCAAGTGCAGTTCAGCAAACCTTTGTCGCCTGCGGTGGCGAAGACTCTCTGCTGTTGGACATTCGCGAAATCCCACCGCCAGTCATACTTCATAATCGAGTCGAGAGTGATGCCTACCCTGTCCTTGGGTAGTAAATAGCCCAAGCCAAGAACGTGCGCCCACCATTGGCCCAGAAGTTGGTCGGCATGACACCCCTTGCCGTAGGGTCTGTTGACATTCTGCGCGTTATTCTCTTCAGGCCAATCTTCCAGAAGCCAAGCAGAGTCTGTCAACTGCTGGGCTTTGGCCTTGCTGTCTATATGCACGTAGTACTCGCCATTCCACAGAATGGAATCCAGCCTCTTTGAGCCTGATTCGAAAATGGAACGATAGCGCTTTGACGACTCCTCATCGCCCATTACTTTTGCCATCTCCTCAGCGGCGCGCAGGGCGGCTAGGTAAAGCGTACCAATGAACGTATTCGGCCCATACATCGCCGCATCGTATGTGTTCCACTGCTCGTTCACCAATACCCCGTCGGCATTCTTGTCCCATTCCCGAACCACGAAATCCATGGCCATCTTGATGTTTGGCCACATGTCCTTCAGCCAGCTGTCATCTGCGGAAAGCTGGTATTCACGGTAGCTCTTTAGAATTGTGCCCAGGTGTCCATCGACAAATGGTCCATTGCCACGCGGCAAGCTCAATGGAAGGATTGTACGGTGTCTCACTGCTCCAGACGGCATTTGCTGGATCTTCAAATCCGTATGACGCATGTTGCGCTCTAAGTCCGGGAAGAGATGAGCCAAAGTTTGCTCGTAGTTCCAGACATGAGTGCAGTTCATCGGACAGCAACCACAACCTTCGAAAGCATGGAACGAGCCATCCTCGATCCATAGACAGGTCTGACTAGTGAGAGTGCTCGCTGTGGCAAGGATGCGGTTAATAAACCAATATGGCAAGGTGCTATCATAGAACGTGTCCCTAAACCTACGGGTTTCGCCAGCGAGCCGTCCATAGTTCTTCCTCACATAGTCCACAACCGCCCTTGAATCTGCGAACCAGTTGTTGTACATCCTGCCGAGCCTATATTTAGAGAGGTTGGGGTCATACTCGGCATAGAGGTTCGGGAAGTGCCACGCAATCACAAAGGTGACTCTACGCTCCTCTCCAGGTCTTAGCTCGAGGGGCACAGCCATCGCGCCGTTCCAGGTGCGGCCGTCTCGACTAGCCGCCGTGGAGCATGGATTGTCCAGTCTCCCATCCCTCGCGAAATCCGCCCACAGGCTTGGCAGTATGTCCCATTGTGATGAAACCGTCGCCGAATCGCTCAACGCCGCCAACGCCATCGTACCATACTGGCGCTCTTCTTTGGGCAGAGAAGGGTTCTCCATGTAAACAAGGGTGAGATTCTTATCAGTAATCACGCGGTTTGTGTTGCCACCGTAACCTTTGAACTGCACACCCTCGATTTTGGATAGACCATCGTAGTTGACGGCATTCTGGAGAGAAGCCAAGATAGAAGTACTCACCCTCGTATTGCGGGCATTCTTTACCCTAAATTCGAAAATTATAGCAGGTATGCCGGAGTCCTTCGAATTCATTGGAATGAACGGTGAGAAGACCTCAGCCCGAACCTGAACTGGGAGACTAGGGTCTTTGTATCTAATCTCAGCTATTGGATACTCACCGACAAACTCTATTTGTTGAACAGTTGGCAGATCTTCCACAGGCTTCAATTGGAGTAGCCTGGACACCGGTTGCTTGCGATCCGACTTTGCCCAGATAGCAAAGAATTGGTAGGGCACAACGCACGAGCTGTTTACCTTGTTGAATATCTGCCACTCACGCAAAGCCCCATCGCCGCAAATGGCTATGTTTCCTGCCCCGATTCCGCCAAGGGGCATTGCCAAGTCTGTTAATTCATCGCCTTTATACACTTTCCGTTTGGTGGTCTGAAGCAGGGATTTGAGCCATCGCTGTTGTTCTGCCACCTTTGCCAGTTCCTCAGCCTTCAACTGAGCTTCCTCATCAGGCGAAACTTCGCGAATGTCATCAACGTTTATGTGCCCCCAATCGCCTCGATTCCGGTCAGCTATTTTGAGGTAAACTCTCTTTCCCTTCAGCGCGGAGACATCCCAGATGACTCGTCGCATTTTCTCCTCGTTTGTACCGGTTTCTCGGTAAATCTCCGAGTTGTCCGCCTCCGAATACAAAGCAACATAAGTAGAATCCTTGTGACTTCCGCCTCCCACCAATAGAGAAAGCTTGCCAGAGGTAATTTCGAACACCGGGGAAACCAACTCGACTTCGGCTGCATCACCGTGGTTTTCGTAGGTGCCTATAAAATACTTTCCTTGTTTGCCGAAGTTACCGCCGACTCTGTCGTCGTCCTTGTCCACCGGCAGTTTTCCGGCATCCCCGTAAACCACAGTCCATCCTTGGAGAGTGCCATCTTCGAAGTCGAATGCTACTCCCGCGACACATATTCCGCAGAAAAACCAAACAAGTACACATGTGATTATCGAAACACTAATCCAATGCACAAGATTCCCTCGCTTTCCTAGAAATCTAAAACTCAGATTGGCTTAGCCTAGCCGCCTTCGCAAGCCGGTATAGCTTAAAAACACTACTGGATTTTATAATTATCTACCATCGCCCAATAATCCTTCCCCATCATAGTTCCCTAGGGTTTTCCGGTATGCTATAATCTGACCGGTGGCAATGCCCACATTGGCGTGTCATAGTTCCCTAGGGTTTTGCGGTATGCTATAATAGCCACGGTACGCCTGTTTGAAGACTGGGGGTCATAGTTCCCTAGGGTTTTCCGGTATGCTATAATCTAACGCACGACCATTCTCCTGTTCTAGAGTCATAGTTCCCTAGGGTTTTCCGGTATGCTATAATAATCCGGTGCACGTCCTCTTCGCCAGGGTAGTCATAGTTCCCTAGGGTTTTCCGGTATGCTATAATAATCTCCTTGCGGATTTCCTCAGGACAGAGTCATAGTTCCCTAGGGTTTTCCGGTATGCTATAATGCTGTACCCTCGGGCCAGCCTGGCTTGTGGGTCATAGTTCCCTAGGGTTTTCCGGTATGCTATAATGAAATACCTATGGATGTCCTCCGCTTGAGGTCATAGTTCCCTAGGGTTTTCCGGTATGCTATAATTAGGCATAATTGTAGTTGTAGTCCTCCACTGTCATAGTTCCCTAGGGTTTTCCGGTATGCTATAATTTCGTAAACCACAGGTATTGAGGCCTGTGCGTCATAGTTCCCTAGGGTTTTCCGGTATGCTATAATTAGACATGGTACCGTATCCACTGGTCGGCTGGTCATAGTTCCCTAGGGTTTTCCGGTATGCTATAATCACGGAATGAATTGTTGTCTGTAGCCAAAGTCATAGTTCCCTAGGGTTTTCCGGTATGCTATAATCCAGTGCTACTAGTGTCCCCAGCTTCGTCTGTCATAGTTCCCTAGGGTTTTCCGGTATGCTATAATACGTGCGGTGAAAATGCCCCGATTTTCTTCGTGAAACGGGGCATTTTGCCTATTGCGGGGCGCTAAAAATCCAGCACTATCTGGGTATATTTGGGGTCTTCTTTCTTCTTTTTTTCGCCGACCAACAAGAGAATCCCGGTAAACTGCTTCTCTGTCACTTGCATACACCGCACCGATCCCTTCGGTGGCAGGTTGTATGATAGCCGCCTCAGATGTGTGTTAACCGACTCCTGGCCATTGCATATCCTGGCGTACACAGAGAACTGTATCATATCGTATCCATCGTTCAGTAGGAACCTATGGAATCTGTTGTACTCTTTTCTATCCTGTTTGGTAACGACCGGCAGGTCGAAAAACACCATCAACCGCATGATTCTACTCATAAGCGTGTACTTCCGGACTTAGGAGGGCAGGCAGTTTCAAAGGGACAGGGCTTTTCTGTCGGCAAGCCGATATAAAAGACGCTGCCGTCAGATCAGCTGAGTGCAACACGGAATGCCTCTCTCCGTCAATTAGGACATTCCATGACAGCACGGAAACTAGTTTTTGGCGGTGCTCTTTTTGGAACTCGGATTCGCCGGACAATTCAGTAGCCACGCAGAAATCTACGATTGGACGAAGAGGCTCAAGGAAATCGTCTGCTAAGTTGTATGGATTCAACTCATTTCTGTGATGGATGCCTTGGGACAGAAGAAAGCCATGTGCCGAAAGTGCGCGCGCCACCGCTCCCCGCAAAACGGCATAGCCGTAATTCAGACCAAAATTTAACACGTCACTGCGTCCGCGGACAAACGTCGGGCCGAAAAGCAATCGGAAATACTCACGCGCCGCCGACGATTCCACATTTCTGGTATCGCCGCTTGTGACGGTGTCCACAAGCCCTCTTACAGCCTCCCAACCACGCCTGTCGAGGAGCCTCAAGCATTCCGCTTGATTCTGGATCTTCTGCCGGATTATTGCCTGCCAACATCGCTTTCGGAAGGGCACAGTGGTGCCAAGCTGAAGGCGCTGAATGCCAGATAGTCTGCTGTGTCCAGCCATTGGTAGGGAGGCAGAGACAGGCAAGTGAGAACCGTCGCAGGTGAGAACAGCTGTGCCGACTTCCGCACAGCGCGATAGAAAAGAGGAAGACAGGAGCACCTCTGGCGACTCCAGCACCAGTACGGCAATATCTTCCAGGGGAAGAGTAGCCCTGTCTTCCTGCTCTATCACGATTTGACTGTTTTCAACCCTAAGTCTGGCTGGATTCCGTATTACAATTACCCGCCACGCCAACTCGCTTCTCTCTCTTTACCAAATGATAATCGCCCAGCAGTCCCACCGTGTACTTTTCAAAGATAGTAGCCTGGGAAAACGGAACCCTATCCCTAGTCTTCGCATTGTTCGGGTCGCAGATTTCGATAGAATTCCTATTGACATCATAGCCCCTGTAGTAGCCGAAGTGCTCTTTACCATTTGCCACGATGCGTACGAGATCATATGGATACAGGCTGAACATGAAGTCTCCAGGGACGTCCGGAATATTACCTGCAGCAACATCCTTCGAATAGATGGGGGTAGCACGCCACTTTGTCTTGCCCTTCTCATGCCTTGTAGATATATCAATCCGTATCATACTTGAATTGTCGGCAATTCCTCCTCGCACGTATACGCCCGAGTTCTGCGTTTGACATATCTTCACCCGTCGCACGAGCGGACCCGGTTTGCCATCCTTAGTCGGTTTGTAGAGGGGTTCAGCGAATGCCTTTTTGGCATCGTTGCCATACTGCTCCATTCGCTCGCGAATGGCTGAGTACAGTCTCGGATCCGTTTCCCGAGCCAATAGACAGTCTAGGCCCTTCTCGGTCAGCTCTGTTAGCGGCTTTCTAACCGTGCTTTGTCCCGTATCAGCGATATGCTTCCGCGATCGAATAGTCTCCTCATGCAGCTGCCTGAGTGCTTTTCTGTACGGTGCCCGCGAAACAATCACTCGCCGAAGGTCTGTACCTTCAGGAGCTTGCAATCCGAGTTTCTCCATCTCCGACACAGGGTCGGATGACAGCCGCGCAATCAATTCCTTCCTAAACAATTTCCATGGCTGAGGAAACGCGAAATTCCGCGCTCCTACGAATTCGATGACCTCATCCGTCCTGGTGTCGACCACCGAATCTTCGCCGGGATGCAGTCTGCCAATTTCTCGAAGCTTACGGTACTCGGTGATCCGTTTGACTAGCTCTTGGGTGAGGGCGGCAACACACGCGGCGTCCACCGCATGATGTAGGTCGTCTTCTTCACGTTGCTTCGACAGACCCCACAACCCTCGTGCTAGCGCAACCACCTGGCCATTCATGCAAACCACTGGCACTTTTTCTGCTGGGTCCGCGAAAATCAGCGTGTTTGCGATGAAGTTCTTCAAGTACCGCCCAATCCACCTAGTATCATTGAGGTTCCTTTTAATGAACTTCTCTTCCGCTTCTTGATCAAAATCTTTTCTGAGTAGCTTCTCTCTTTTCTCATAATTACGAATGTTCGCATGAACCCAGTTCTCGAATTTTGACCATCTCTGCTCGTCTGATCCAAAGTACTCGAACGGTGTTCGATTCTGCTTTTGTCTATTTTCACTGCCGAGAACCAAGACTTTGTTTGTGTATGCGTCATCGAAGCTTCGACTGTACGGCAGTATGTGATCTATTTCTGCATATCCAGGCTCCCGCAGCAGCCTGCTTATTTCCAGCGGCTTTTGGGAATATGCACACTGCCCATTCTGCTCTCGGTACAGGCGGTACTTCAGAATGTCTTCACCGCTGGGCTCAAACGACGGGTCTCCTTTTAGCTCCCTCAGGTGCTGCTTCTCTTCTTCACGGGCTTTGCGATTCTCTTCCTGCTCTCTTGCGATCTTACTTCTTTCCTCGTATGTCTTTCCGATATCGCGTGCAAGTTCTATATGAACGCGATAAGGTGAACCGTACCGTGCTATGACTGCATTGATGACCTTGCGCGCCTGCGTTAGAGCCCTGAGCACTACCGGATTTCGGATTTCATCAGCGTTAATAGGTGGCAGTTTCTCAGATTTGTCCAACTGAACCGGCCGGGAGTGATTGTATCCGGCTTTGGCACAAGCCTCGTGGTACTTATATCCGTCTTCGAGATGTGGCAATATCTTCAATATAGCCTTGCGAGAGAGATGAGAAAAGCCGGTAAAGCTGGGAATCGACGCTATGGCTTCCACCAAAGCAGGCTCGATGCCCTTTTCGTCGAGATATTTGCGCAGATCTTCATCTGTCTTGTACAAGGTGAGAGCCGCGGCCAGATGGTCAAGCGTCTCGAAATCCTCACTGTACTTGTCCCAGGTGCCGGCTTCTGATAAAGCCTTTTTCAGGGCTCGGTATCCGTGCATAGGACAGAGTGCACGATTTTCGCACTCAAGCGACTCTGTTGTAACTCCTTTTTTCTTTTGCACATACTGCAGACCACAGAAGCGGACATCATCAGAAAGATTCAGGATTTTTCGGATGTGCGCATATTTGATTTCGCCGCGCTTGTACGCTTCCTTCAGCACAGCTTCGCGCTGATGTGCTGTTAGTTGCTGTCTATCGCCATTTTGGTAGTAGGTAAGTTGATTTAGTTTCTGAAACAGCACGAAGCGTTCGACCGTAGGCATGCTCTTGGGTGCACGGTATTCATCAGGTTCGAATGTACACTTGCCAACTTTACGCAGAATGTCATCTCCGGATGCGAAAGGCATCTGCCATCGGAATAGTTCTAGATATTCTTCCTGAAGCTCCGTGGTGGCGAACTGGCTGCCCAGCTTGCGCTGACACTCGAATAGGGTGTTGATTTCGTCCTCGAGAATCGCTCTGTCCAGAGTGTTCTTGTATGAACCGGCCTTGTTTCGCTTGCACTCCTGAAATTGCTCGTCCTTGTAAAGCATTTCACCCGCAGTACGATAGCCTTTTTCGCGCAACATCTGAGTGTTGGCCTGAACACTGGCCAACATTTTACCTTCTTCGCCATCTTTGGCGTCCTTGATGTTCTTCCGATTTGACTTGAAACCACGGTATTTTGCGATGTGGAAAAGGGCACGTGCAAGTTCCTGGGGCGTTAGAAGGCGGTCAAGACCTTCTGCCCGGAGCTGCCAGGGATCTTGCTTACCGTTCTGTACCTGAAAAGCCATTTCGATTTCCGATTGAGGGATCAGTCCTCTGCGAACGAACAATTCCTTTATGCGCCGTAGACGGCCAGCCCTCCGCCTAAGTCGGCGACGCGCGGATCTAGCCAATCTCCTAGGCTCGGCAAGTGGAGCACCGTTTTTCGGTGACTCTGCTGCTTGGAACGCGCGAACTCCTAGGTCCACTATTCGCTTTGCATCAGGATCGAGCACAGCCCAGCCTACCGAGGCTATGCCAACATCAAGTCCCAGTATGTACCTCATAGAAAGTTCCTCCTTCCATAAAAGAGGATACCCCTGCCGGCATGGCCGACAGGGGCAAACCTCACGGCTTGAAAACCTTATCATAGTAACCAAGGGTTTTCCGGTATGCTATAACCTTGCTACTCCCTAAGATCTCAAGCCTACAGTAATATAGCATATAGTTTATCAGTTGTCAAGGGGAAATTTGCAAAATCTCATTACAAGTTTGTGCTGTGAATCTACTGGCATCATTGTAAGCCCATATATATTGCAAGCGAATCCAAACTTGCCTCGAATAATTGCTCGCCAAAGTGAAAGCGGTATTACGGTCGGGGGCGGGATGGAAAAGGCACAGCAATAAAATTCCTGGTTGCCAAATTCGGGGTCAGAAACGTTGGAGGGGCAGTACCTGCCGAGGAAGTGCGGGGCGCGGAACCGTTCACGCCGAAGTTGCGTCTTATATAGAGCACAAGAACGGAGACGGAAACACATCCCACACAATCGGTTTGACTCACCTAGTTTCCGGCAAAAAACTTGTCAAAGGGAGGAAGGAATTTTGAACCGACTTCCAGAATTATTTTGTGGAAAAACCTGCGACAGCAAGGGGGAGTAATTACATGAGTTATAAGAAAAGGCTGGTGTGTTGTTGTTTGATTATGAGCGCACTCAGCCTATGGGTATCAGCGGTTTTCGCGGCCGAACTGGAGCTCGCAGGCATCAGACTTGGCAGGCCAGCGAGTACAGTCATTCAAAAATACGGTAATCCAACCGAGGTCCGTGTGGGCGCGGCTGGCCAAGTACAAATCATGTCACCGGTAGCGGCACCTGCTCAGCCGTCACCTTCTTCGTATCCAACTATGGCGCCATCCAGCCCCTTCCCCAGTCTGACGGGCGTGCCTTCGCCTGCTATGACCGGTGTGCCAACGGGAACGACTGGCTTTAGCCCTAGTCCGTTTCCCACCAATACGCCTTCGCCGATGGGTGGGTCAACAACCAACGTTGTTCAAAAGGCGACTGCACCGGAAGTGACCTGGGTTTACCAATTTCCCAAGAACAAGACTCTGGACTTTGTCATCAGCCCGGATGGACGCGTGGTGGAGATACGAGCTTTTGGTGTGGACTGGCCGAATATTAGAACCTCGAAAGGCATTACTCTGGGTCAAACCTACAAGGATGTAATCCTCAAGTACGGATTCCCTGAGGAGCACGAACGTTCCGGAGCGCAGTTGATCACCAAGTATCCGGAGAAGCACCGAGCGCTGTTTACGTTCGTCGGAAAGACTCTCGTAGGGATTACCATCGCCTTGATGGATTAGTCTCTCAGTGCGTGGCGGGGTAGTTCTGTGTGGCTGGCTTACAGTATGCAAGAGAGGAAGTCAGGCAACGAGTTAACATACTCGATGTCGTGTCCGAATACGTAACTCTGAAACGGTCCGGAAAGAGTTACAAGGGCCTTTGCCCGTTTCATGCTGAGAAGACCCCTTCATTTACTGTAAGCGATGAGTTGCAGACTTGGCACTGCTTCGGCTGCGGCGAACACGGTGACGTCTTTTCTTTTTTGATGAAGATCGAGAACCTGACGTTCGCCGAAGCCCTCGAGCGTCTCGCTAAGCGCGCAGGTGTCGAACTGCCGAAGTTCCAGGGCCACCGAGTCAGCCGCAAGGAGCATCTGGCAAAGCTAAACTCTGCTGCGGCTGCGTATTACAATGCTCTACTCAAGCGTACACCTTTGCCGAGGGAGTATCTGCGCAATCGTGGGCTTGCCGACCAGACTATTGACCAATTCCGGCTTGGATATGCTGCACCAGCTTGGGATGGCCTCGTCCGGTTTCTTACGGGCAAAGGTGTAAGTTTGAAGGACGCTGAAGAGGCTGGTCTGGTCATTCAAAGTAACCGCGGGGCGTATGACAGATTCAGGCACAGGATTATTTTTCCGATTTTCGATATCCAAGAAAGAATCATCGGGTTTGGCGGAAGAGCTCTGGGAGACGAGCAGCCGAAATATCTAAACTCGCCTGATACGCCGCTTTTCAGTAAGACCCGGTCCCTGTATGGGCTGAACCTTGCCAGAAAGGCGATTGCAGATAAAGGCTATGCCGTCCTAGTAGAAGGTTACATGGATGTCATAGCCGCTCATCAGGCAGGGTTTACGAACTGCGTGGCAACGTTGGGCACTGCGCTTACTGCCGATCACATAGCAATACTTGCTCGATATGCGAAGCGAGTGGTGTTGGCATACGATGCGGATTCCGCTGGTATATCTGCCGCGTTGAGAGGTGCGGCGATGTTCGCACAAGCTGATTGCGAAGTCCGAATCGCCCGACTGCCGAGCGGAGATGACCCGGACAGTCTGCTGCGAAAGGGGCGAGTGTCGCAGTTCGCCGCCGCTTTGGAAGGCGCCTTACCGATCACGGATTACAGGCTGGCGCTGCTTCGAGAGCATTTTGATTTGTCGAACCCAGCACAGCGGGCGGCTTTGCTCAAAGGTGCCGCTCAGATACTTGCGGACGTGCCTTCGTTTGTTGAGCGAGAAAAATACATAAAGGAATTGATAGACTGGCACCCCAATTGGGGTATCGGGCTGACGAGGGCTCAAGAGCAAATTCGCGCTGATGTCGAAGCTATAATCAGCCGACGACGGGGTACACGGACGCAAGCGCCAAAAGCAGGGAATGCAAGCAGTACACCACGACCATCAACCGCGGTGGAACGCGCCGAAAAAATAGTGCTTGGTGCCCTCATGAGAGGGGAGGAGCACGCTGAACTTGTGCTGAATAATCTAACACCTGAAGACTTCTCAGCCGAGCTGACGCGTAAAGCAGCAAGGGCTGTGTTTGAGGCATTTGTGCAAAATAAGGGAATAAACTTACCAGACCTGCTCGAAAGGGTAGACAAAGAAGTAGGCCGATACCTCAGCGAACTGGCAGTTGAAAGTGGAGGACCTCCGATTACCGAGCAAGTTCTGCGGGATTGTGCAACGCGCATAAAGGAATGGGAGTTGAAAAACAAAACAATTTCTGATATCCTTAACACTTCCATCAAAAATGGAGTAATAGACACAAGCGTAGGCCCCCATAGAGAGGCTATGGCAAGGCTGGAGGAGTTTCTCAGAAAATCAGGGAAGCTACCCGAACCCGGTGAAAGGGGGGAACGATAGATAGTGACAGTAGAAGAGCTAAAAGAAAGCGTCGAAATGCGCAAATTGTTCGATGAAGGCAAACGCAAGGGCATACTTACCTATGACGAGATCAACGACGCAATAGGTCACCGGGAAGATCTGGATCCAGAACAGATGGAGGATTTACTGCAAACCTTCGCCGCCGAAGGTATCCAGGTGGTAGACAAAATCAAGGATCCTGAGATAGAGGAAGAACCGGCGTCGGAAGTAGTAGTCCGCGATATAGATGTGCACGACCAGGAAATCAGTGCCCTGGAGGGTTTGCCTATTGACGATTCCGTGCGAATGTGGCTGAGGGAAATAGGCAAGACTCCGTTGCTGTCATCCGAAGAAGAAATTTACCTAGCTAGAATCATTGCGGAATCCGATGGCCGAAGTCCTGAAGCCATGGAGGCAAAGGAAAAGCTAATCCGGGCTAACCTGCGGCTCGTCGTAAGTATTGCCAAGCGATACAGCGGACGGGGCATGTCGTTCCCAGACTTGATTCAGGAAGGGAACATAGGTCTCATCCGTGCCGTAGAGAAATTCGATTATACGAAGGGTTACAAGTTTAGTACTTACGCCACCTGGTGGATACGCCAGGCAATTACCCGTGCCATTGCCGATCAAGGACGCACAATCCGCATCCCTGTGCACATGGTAGAAACAATCAACCGCCTGGTCAAGACATCCAGTCACCTGCTTCAGGAACTGGGGCGCGAGCCGACATTGGACGAGCTGGCGAAGGCAATGGACATGCCAGTTGAGCGAGTCGCCGACATCATCAAGATTGCGCCCGAACCGCTGTCGCTTGAAACACCAATTGGCGAAGAAGAAGACAGCCACCTGGCCGATTTTATCCAAGATCAGGAATCGGTTTCGCCCGACGATGCGGCTTCGCATCAGCTTCTCCGAGAGCGCATAGTGGAAGTGCTCTCCGAATTGACGGATCGTGAAAGAAACGTGCTTCGGATGCGGTTCGGCCTGGATGACGGCTACCCAAGAACACTGGAAGAAGTTGGCCGCCACTTCAACGTCACTCGTGAACGCATTCGCCAGATCGAGGCTAAGGCGATCAAAAAACTTCGTCATGCCAAGCGTAGGAAGAAGCTGGAGGAGTACCTCACATAGGCAGCTCAGGATTTTCCGAATTTCTGCGGTTGCCTACGTCGCCTCTTTGATCATAGATACTGCTCGTAGGTAGTCAGTTACCCAAAGCCCAATTTCTACCGGTTGTCTGTGTGGTAGACAGCCGAAATCCATTGTCTATACCAAAGTCAACAAGAACCAGCCGAGATGCCTTGATTGACAAGGTACTACAGTTCGTAACAAGTCTTTGACTTGAGCATAATGGATTGTGACGCCGCGGAGAGAACTTGAGCCCTGACTGCACAACAGTATCTTTCGAAGAAACCGCGTAGGAGAACAAAATTGCCAGACAAATTCAAGCTATCGAGATTGGTGCGTACCGTTGCGTCCGAAGTATACATCATTTGGGATGGCGATAGACGCGTCGGTCAACTGCACCTGCACTTCGCCCACTATACGGTCCATGTGACCATCGTGCTCGAAGAGGACATCTCTCTTAGTGAAGAAGAAGATCTGCTCGCACAGATTGACAACGACGTCGTTTCCTCGTACTTGCCCAGTTTCGAACGCGAAGACATGTTAGTCACGATATTTCGAGGCGAAGAAGTGAATGCTTTCAGCTATTCGCCGCCCGGGCTGGACGAAATAGAGGATGACGAAGCAGAGTGACTAGCTCTTCTTGCTGAGTGTCGATAGAACTGGGATGTCTTGACACAGAATGAGCCAATGCTATAATAATAGACAGCTGTGAGAGACTGTCCTGTTGGCCAGGCTAGTCTTTCCGGCTTGGGGTTAGAGAGGGCCCAGACTTTCTAACCCCACCCCCATTAAGCTCGGTTTTCAATCCCCCACGTCTATGCCTTTCGCCATCGCCATCAGATCTCGGCCCTCTTCGATTTCTGCGGCGCATTCGTTGCACCCGCGAAGTATGCGGACCCATTTTACCGTGCAAATCGAAATTACAATCGTTGCTAACACCAGCATAATGATGGTCAGGACACCTTTGACTATATCCGGCTCTGGGGACAGCAACACGTTCCTGCTATATTGTATGCCAGACGTGAAAATCGTCACCCCGAGGAGCAGAAACGGCACAAACGCCGTGAGCGCGTACGACCGCTTCGCCGAATGGATGAGGATGTATGATGTTCCGATCGCAAGAGCAATGACCCCAAGCAACTGGTTGGCAATACCGAACATCGGCCATATGGTTTGAATTGTTCCGTGGGACACGAGATAGTACCAGCCGTACGAAACCAAGAAGCTCGTCACTACCACTGCCGGCAGCGAAGTACTCATCCCGAACGAAGGATGTATGGGTCTGAGCATCTCTTGCAGAATGAATCTGGCAACCCTCGTGCCGGTGTCAATGGTGGTCAAGATGAACAAAGCTTCGAACATTATGGCGAAGTGGTACCAATACGACATCAGATGCTTCATGCCCGGGAGACTGCTGAAAATCTTCGCCATTCCAACTGCGAGCGTAACCGCCCCTCCCGTGCGACCAACCAATGTTTGCTCGCCCACCATTTTCGTGAGCCTAGGAAGCTCGGTGAACTGAGTGCTGAACACGGTTCCTAGCTTAGCATTTATGGCAAAGTAGTCGTTTTGGTAGAGGGAACACGCAGCGATTAGAGCCAGTATGCTGACGACACCCTCCACAAGCATCGCCCCATAACCGATAGGCCTTATGTCTGCCTCACTGTTGATCATTTTCGGAGTTGTGCCGGAGCCGATTAGAGTGTGGAATCCAGAGATCGCCCCACATGCTATTGTCAACATCACGTAGGGCCATACTGGACCTGGGATTATCGGTCCGCCGCCTTTCACGAATTCCGTAGTCGCCGGTGCACGCAGTGCCGGGTGAACAACTACGATGCCTATAGCAAGCAGAACCACCGTGCCGAGCTTCATATAGGTAGAAAGGTAGTCTCTCGGGCACAGCAACATCCATACTGGCAAAACCGCGGCTATGAAGCCGTACGTCGGCAGTGCGACAGTCAGCACATTCGGCGATAAGGTAAACCATTTAGCCGCCGCGCTGTGCGAAACCGGATTGCCCGCTATCACACCTGCAACTAGCAGTACAACGCCGATTGCAGATGCCTCTGCCACCTTGCCTGGGCGTATCTTGTACATCCATTGCCCCATCAGAAAGGCGATCGGAATGCTGCAGGCGATCGTGAAAACACCCCAGGCACTCTCCTGTAGCGCATTGACAACGACTGCCGCTAATCCAGCAAGTGCGACGATGATTATGAACAAGACCGCGAAAGCCGTGCACCAACCTGCCACAGATCCTAGGTACCTGTGGGCGATCCTCGAAATTGACTCTCCCTTGTTTCGGACGGAAGCATATAGAATGATGAAATCTTGCACGGCACCAGCGAAAACAGCCCCAAACAATATCCACAAAGCACCCGGCAGATAGCCATATTGAGCCGCAAGTACCGGACCTATCAGAGGGCCCGCTCCTGAGATCGCCGCAAAGTGATGGCCAAATAATACATACTTGTTTGTCGGATGGTAATCTTTTCCATCGCGATGCTCGTGAGCGGGGGTTTTGCGCATTTCGTCAATGACAGCTACCTTAGCCGCCAGAAATGCACTGTAGTAGCGGTATGCAAGCGCGAAGAAACATAGAACAATAGCCAGTAGGGTCAACGAATTCATGGGTTCTCACCTGCAGAAGGATTTTTCTGCCATCAATTATGAACAGCGGCTGGCCAGTGTGTCAACTTCGCTTAACTCGCTGGCTCTGCGGCTTAATGAAAGAAGGAGGACTTCTTTGAAGGATTCCGCCCAGGCCGCTTCGACGTTGGAAACGGCCTGCGTAAGTCATGAACCTGAGGTTTGTCCGCGGCAGTACTCAGGCTAATTCGCCATTCTACACCGCCGCTGTCTGCGGAGAGCTCTCTCTAGTTGCTCAAGTGAGACGTAACCTGTTTTCACAAGCAGTTTGCCGATGGGTACAGGGTCGAGACCCTTACTGTAGATTTCAGTTTGTACGTGCAGACAGTCTACCACCAGCTCACGAGAAGCTAGACCCATTTCAATCATTATTTCCCCTATAAGTCTATTCTGCTTCATGCTAAGTTCCTCCAGCGCTTACTGATATCATTCTGCACCCACTAGCCCATTTGTGTCAATCAGCAATATTGACAGTATTTGCTCCCTAACGCTGGAGTTGGAGTTCCTTCTCTATCGTCTCGAGGTACAAGCTGTGCAGTCTTTCCGTCACACGTCTCTCCGTGCCGCCAAGTTCCACGTTGTTGACAGAGGCTATTGGCGCAATTTCCCAAGTCGAACTGGTGAGAAAAGCTTCGTCTGCGCTGAGCAGGGAACTTAGTTCGAACTCGCCTTCGCAGACTTCGAGACCGTTCGCTTTTGCCAGGTCCATGACGATCCCTCTCGTAATGCCCGCTAGGATTCCACAACTTAGGGAGGGAGTGAAGAGCTTACCCCTCGAAACCCAAAACACGTTCGAGGAGGTAGCTTCAGAGACATTGCCGCGATGATCCAGCAGTATCGCGTCATCGGCGCCGACGCCGCAAGCTTCTCTTCGCGCCAAGATCTTGGGTAGTATTCCGATTTGCTTGACCCCACTCAGGGGGCTGAGTTCGTCTGTCGGAAATCGAGAGACTATCAGCCGGACTCCCTCTCGAAAGTCCGGTGGCGTGTACGGCTTGGCGATGATTACTACCGTAGGCAGCGCGTCTTCGACGTCATACCAAAGCCGGCCGGTCGCTCCTCTGGTCACTGTGATTCGGAGATACCCCTCTTGGAGATGATTGGCATCGAGTACGGAATGTACACCTTGTTCTATCGCGTCGTGGTCTGGCGGCTTGAGCGATATGATGGCACAGCCGTCTGCCATTCTCCGAAAGTGGGCATCCAGCATAAACGGCTTGCCTCCGTATACTTTCAGGGTTTCATAGACACCGTCTCCGTACAGAAAGCCGCGGTCGAACACGCAGACAGCTGCCTCATCGGCAGGCATCAGCTTCCCATCAACATAAACATACCCCCACGTTTCCGTTAACTCGAGTCTTGGCCGCATCTCAGCACCTCGAAAAAGGCTTTGCCTTTGTCCAGCGTCTCTTGGTATTCCACCTCTGGTTCGGAGTCCGCTACTATGCCACCGCCGACGTTGAAGTAGCAGGCGTTATCCTTGATAACGGCAGTCCTGATCGCGATGTTTAAATTCACAGATTGATCGAATCCTAGCCACCCTATAGATCCAGTGTATACACCGCGTCGAACGGGCTCTAGTTCGTCGATAATCTGCATAGCCCGTATCTTTGGTGCACCGGTGATTGATCCTCCTGGAAAGCAAGCCAGAAGGAGATCTGTGACATCACGATCATCTCGCAACACGCCTGTGATGGTAGAAACCAGGTGATGCACGTTTGGATATGACTCTACAACCATCAATTCCGGTACGTGTACAGATCCGAACTGGCATACTCTACCCAAGTCGTTTCTTTCCAGATCAACAATCATCAGATTCTCAGCCCTATCCTTATCACTTGCCTGAAGCTCGAGTGCCAACCTGCCGTCCTCCACGTCATCAACGCCCCGGGGTCTCGTGCCCTTGATAGGACGGGTCGCGACAATGCGCTCTCTTGGATTGTAGACCAAGAAGGACTCGGGTGAGGAACTTAGAATAGTAGCACATCCGATGTTCAGATAAGCTGCGTACGGCGCAGGATTACTCGCCCTCAGCGCCAAATATACTTCCCACGCATCGGCGTCGAGACTCCCGACAAACCTCTGTGAGAGGTTGACTTGGTACACATCACCGGCGGCAATGTACTCCTTTACCTTCCGCACGGCTTCGCAGTATTCGCTTCGAGAGAAGCTCGAGGTCAATGCCCCAGCTCGAATTCGAACGGATTGTTTGGTATCAATCGGCTTCTCTGACTTCGCACTCCAAACCAGTTCTTCTAAATACGCCAGTTCATCGGCTGAATTTCCGGTGTTGTCGAAGGAGCAATGGGTGAGCACTACGGTTCGGTCTAGATGGTCGAATATTATAGCCCCGAGGTATATCCCCAGCCAGCAGTCTGGCATACCAACGTCGTCCACTCTGGATATCTGGACGTTTTCCACAAAGCGAAGCAGCTCGTAGCCGAGGTAGCCCATCAGACCACCGGGGAATACCACTTCATTGGAATAAGGGATGGTGAAAGCGCCCAAGACGTCTCGCAGTGCAACGAAAGGCGAATCATAAATGCGCGTGGTGGAGAATAATTCGAGGACTGTCCTATCGCCAGTTGTGGTCAATGTGCCGAATGGCTTTGTGCAAATGACTGAGTATCTCGCGCCGGGAATCCCAGGGGAAGGCTGGCTTTCTAATAGCACCGAACCAGGAACATGGGCTAGCCGTGAGAATACGTCCGCAGGTTCCACCCAGAACGGAAACTGGCGAAGTTGTACATGCGAAGCTGACTGTGCGAGAGATGGAATGCACACCATACACCATCAGAAGAGGCTGAGCTTCGGCTCTTCCGTTTGCGCTTCTTGCACTTCTTGTTTCTCTTGTATTGCCTGTATTCCTTGTGCCTCCCTCTTGGCTTCGATTACTTTTTGCCTCGCTACAGCAATGTCTGAAACCAGCGATGCCCGTGCTGCCTCGAATTCCTTCCCGTTTTGCCGGAGAATATATGCGGGGTGCAACGCTGCCATAGCATACTTGGCGTAAGGACTGGAAAACCACCGACCACGCTCTTTCGTCATCCGGAAGTCCTTGTGAATGACCACATTCGCCGCCGGTCCACCGAGACATAGAATCACCAGCGGTTTTATGATTGCCAACTGCTGCTCCAACCAAGGAAGACAGGCGTTGATCTCCTGAACCCGCGGAGGCCGATTCCTCACACTGCCATTTTCCACCAGACTCGCCCGGCATTTTAACACGTTACAGATGTAGACATGCTTTCTCGTGATCCCATTCTCGCGAAGTGCCTGATCTAATAGCTGACCCGCTCTTCCAACGAACGGTCGCCCTGTCAGGTCTTCCGTGGCACCGGGACCTTCGCCGACCAACACGAGGGGTGTATTGGGATTGCCTTCGCCAAAGACCACGTTTGTCCGGGTCTCGCATAGCTCACATGCCCGGCACTCAATGGCTTTTTCCCGGAGCTCTTCCATCTGGCGTTCTATGTCTGTCATGTCTGCCATGTCAAGACACTCCCAGTTCGTCTATCTTCCTTTTCAGCTTGTCATAGGTGGCTTCCAGGCTTTCGGGTAGAACCTTCGTTTCGCCAATGACTGGCATGAAGTTCGTGTCGCCGTTCCATCGAGGAACTATGTGCCAGTGGACGTGGTCTACTATCCCCGCGCCAGCTGTGCGACCTAAATTGACGCCCAGGTTGAACCCGTCTGGTTGCATCGTTGCCGACAGTAGTCGTATGGAGAATCTCACCAGGTGATCCACGTCCAGCAACTCCTCATCTGTCAGCTCATAAAGGTCTGCCGTGTGCTTGTAGGGCGCCACCATAAGATGCCCCGGATTGTACGGAAACGAGTTCAGCATTATGAAGCTCTTTGCGCCGCGATATAAGATCAGGTTCTTCCTATCTTCTAGTTCCGCCGGAAACATACAGAATATGCATCCCTCGACTTTGCTACCTTCTTCTATGTATTTCATGCGCCATGGCGCCCACAAGCGTTCCATAGTCTAGTTACTCCTCACTTGTATGACTTCCAACCCAACGCAACACCGTGTTCGACGATGGATTTTCTACTCCTTCGCACTTTGCTGGACGTAGTTTATCTGGAGATCACTGATCATACCCTTCAGTTCCCGATCTTCCGAAGGCTCGAGTTTGCCCTCAATCTGCTGGACCAACGCCCTAATCGAGTCAATAGCTACCTTGGCCTGTGCTAGGTCCTTTTCCAATTGGCCAGTGACGGGATTCTTGACTAGTCCCAGCCACTGCCAAGCATGTGCGCCAAGTATGCCAATGAACGACTTGACTAGAGAGTAGACATCGACTGGCGGAAGATTGGCCATTTCTTCTTGCGAAAAGGCTTGTTGTTCCGAGCCCATATCGGCGCCGGCCTGTGCCTCCTTGGCCTCGGGTTCGGCTGTTACCTCGCCATCCTCGCTGAATTTCACTTTTCTCTTATCTATGACTTCATAGCCCTTTTCTTCTTGCTGATCTGCCAAATCACTCTCCTCCTTTCGCCTGAATCCTTCCGAGAACGAGGATGATTATCACTGCAAACAGCGCGCCTGTCGCATCGGCAATCCAATCATCCAAATCCGCAGACCTGCCGGGAACATATATCTGGTGTATCTCGTCTGCAGCACCATACAAAACCACTATTCCGAATGCCTGGGCCTCTGCCCGCATTCGTGATATCAGCGGTCGCAGTCTACTGGCGCGACATGCGAGCAACCCCAAGCCTGTGTATGCAAGAAAATGCTGGGCTTTGTCCCACGAAACTAACGATCCCGGCAAGTCGGGAAGCGTATGCAGCGACGATAGGAAGTGAATCGCCGCCATATATACCAACACCGGCAGCCACGCGGAGATAATTATCCATTTACCTGTCTGCTGGCTATCCGTGGATTTCTGAACTGTTTTCTGGTTGCCCGCTGTGTGCATTAACTGCTCATCTGCAAGAATTCTTCTTCGGTCAATACCGTCACTCCCAGCTCCCTTGCCCTCTGGAGTTTCGAGCCCGGGTTTTCGCCAGCGACGACGAAATCCGTATTCCTGCTGACACTCGATGCCGCACGCCCCCCCAGTAATCGCACCTTCTCTTCCGCCTCTTCTCGTGTCAATGATCGAAGTGTGCCAGTGAAAACGAATGTCTTCCCGGCGAATCTGTCGTCTGCTTTTGGCGTCTCCACCCTGGGGTTTATTCCGGCCTGCCGTAGCTTCTCCAGCACCTTGATATTGTCCGGCTCGGAGAAAAACATCTTAATGCTCCGAGCAATGACCGAACCAATTTCAGGTACTCGGCTGAGCTCATCCTCAGACGCATTTCGAAGTGCATCAAGCGATTTGAAATGATCCGCCAGCACCTGCGAAACGTGCTCCCCTACATGACGGATTCCCAGCCCGTAGATCAACCTAGCCAGAGTAGTATCTTTGCTCCTGTCGATAGCGTTCAGAATATTGGTGGCGAGCTTTTCACCCATACGCTCCAGTCGCAGCAGATCTTCCTTCCGCAGGAAGTATAAATCAGCAGGGTCGTGTACCAAACCCTTGTCAACCAATTGTTCCACCTGCGCGGGTCCCACGCCCTCGATATTCAGCGCGTTCCTTGAGGCGAAATGCACGATTCGCTCCTTCACCTGCGCCGGACACGCGATATTTACGCACCGCGCTACTGCCTCGCCCTCCGGACGCTCTACGTCACCACCGCAGACAGGGCACTTGTCTGGCATTCTGAAAGGTCTCTCAGACCCCGTCCTCTTTTCCTTTACCACCTGCACAACTTCCGGAATCACATCACCCGCCCGCTGGATCACAACCGTGTCGCCTATCCGCACATCCTTCCTCTCTATCTCATCCTGATTGTGAAGGGTCGCCCGACTGACAACCACACCACCAACTTCCACGGGCTCCATGATTGCTACCGGAGTCAGCGCGCCTGTTCGTCCCACCTGAACTATGATGTCCTTGATGACGGTCGTCTCCTGCATCGCAGGGAACTTATACGCAACTGCCCAGCGAGGACTTCTCGCCACATAACCCAACCTGTCTTGAAGATCCAGTGAGTTTACCTTCACCACCACGCCGTCTATGTCATAGCCCAATGTAGCGCGCTTTTCACCCCATTCAGCCACGAATGCCCTCACTTCATCTATATTCCGACACAGACGGATGTTTGGATTGACCTTGAATCCCCAAGACTTCAGTGCTTGAAGTACTTGATAATGAGTGGAAAACTCGCCGTTTTCGATGTAACCTATCCCATATACGAAAATATCTAGTTTTCGTCGTGCGGTGACCGATGGATCCAATTGGCGCACAGACCCAGCCGCCGCATTACGTGGATTCGCAAACGTAGGCTCTCCCTTTTCCTCACGCTCCCTATTAATGCGTTTGAATTCCTCGTGGAGCATGAACACTTCGCCCCGCACCTCGACAATCCGGGGGATAGGAAAATTGCCAGTGATTGTGCCCCCCTCTTCGCCTTCGAGTATACCTAGCGTCATCTGTCTGCCCGATGACTTGGTTTCTGGCTCGATAGGGCTACTGAAAAGCGTCAGAGGTATCGAATAGATGGTTCGTAGGTTCTGTGTAATGTCCTCGCCCGTGTACCCATCGCCGCGGGTCGCGCCTCTCACGAAACGGCCGTTTTCATAAGTGAGCGAAACCGCCAGGCCGTCGATCTTCAACTCTGCCACGTATTCGATATCCGCATCCGGTGGCATTCCGAGCATTCTCTTGATACGCTGGTCGAAGGCCAAAAGCTCCTCGTCCCCGAATGCGTTGCTGAGACTGAGCATGGGTTGTCGGTGAGTATATGAAGCAAACTCCGCCAGCGGTGCAGCTCCCACGCGCTGGGTAGGCGAGTCTGGCGTCACAAGCTCAGGATGCGCTTCTTCCAAAGCGATGAGCTCCTGCATCAACCGGTCATATTCGGCATCCGATATCACGGGGGAATCTAAGACATAGTAGCGATAATTGTGGTAATTGATCTGTTGCCGAAGTTCTTCAATCCGTTCCGCTGGCGATTTTTGACCCATCGGCAGCCTCCATCCGAACAGCACCACACCGCGCTGGTACTGCTGAGTAGTAATTATCCATGCTCTATTCAACGAAATTCTAGTATCCACACCTTCCTTTGTCAAACGGCTGCGCGGGATATCCGAAGCACCGAGACTGTCAACCGAAGAGTATACGCCACTCCACATGAAATCCTACTTACCCAGAGGCGACTCGCACAAGGGCCTGCATATCCTCCACAGACTGCAATAGACGGCAGTCTTTTTCTAATATTTCCAAGTAAACCCTTGCATATATCGTTTGGCAATGATATAATGCGAGAGGTTCTCAGAAATGACCTGTTAGTTAATGAGAGGAAGGTGATGTAAATCAACTATAGGATGTCACCGGAGTAGTGCAGTAGGATGTACCATTCTGTAGAGAAGAGGAAGGTGTGTCGTAATGTACTATGAACACAGGTTGAGTGATTTCCGTCTGACCACCACCGCATCTTTTTCCCCGTAGTTAGGTGGTGTCCGTTCCTCGTTGTCCCTGTTATCCTCATATGCGTCCTCTCCAGCGCTCTCTGTACCTCGACTCAACAAAATGAGCTCGCAGCGCGTGCCTTACTGAGTGACGCTGAGCAGCTGATAGAAGCTGGCGAACATGAGAAAGCTCTATCCATCATCGATCAGATACAGTCGACCTACCCCGACACAGAGGCGTCTGACTATGCAGAACTTCGGCGAGCCTTCGCGCTGATGTACACCGATCGTAACGAAGACGCAGAGCGAGTGGCACGGGCACTTGTCGAGGCCCATCCGAACACTTTACTTGCAGCGTGGGCACAAGCTGTAGTGGGAGAGGCGGCGGTCAGACGCGGCGCAATTAATGAAGGGATAGCCGAGCTATTCAAAGTGGGCACCATGCTTCCCAGTAGAGGAGACATCGGACCGCTGGACATGGCCAGAGGAGTCCTGGGCCGCGTACTTACTACCGGCTTGACTGACGATGCTGATCCCTTGCAGGCGATGACTACCCTAGGTATGGACGTCCGAAACACGCATCTGAAGGCTGAGGCACTGGCTATCATTGCTGTCTATAGGATGAAGCAACACCGTATCGATTTGGCTAACCCCATTGTTGACAGGATTGCTAGAGAATGCCCGGAGGAGACGGAAGCATGGATGTGGGCGGCCACGGAGATCGCGAGCATGGCCGCACGACGTACGGACGAGCATGCGGCTAAGGCGGCAGACATTCTGTCTCAACTGTGTGCGTCGGGATTCCCCGGGGATCAGCAGAATGCAAAAGTCCATCTTGCTCTGTCAAGGTACTACCGCCGGCAAGGTAAAACCCTAGAGGCGCTCACAGTGCTCCAGAATGCAAAGGAGATGTGTATGGGAACGGCCTCCGATGCCGAGATTCTCTTTGAGCTTGGCAGTGCCTTGTGCCGCGAGGGGAAATCGGACGAAGGTCTGGTTCTACTCAAGCAGATCGTAAGTAACTATCCGATGTCAGGTTATGTGCCGCCTGCCTTGTATACTATAGGCACATGCTGCCCGCGATCTTGGAGCATGGCGGTGGACGCGTTAACCACACTCGCACAAGGGCCATACAGCGAGACATGGCGAGGGTTAGCGCTATGCAGGCTTGGTGGTCTGCTACGGCAGACCAACAGGGCGAGGGCTAGGGCCTGCTATACCGAGGCGCTTGAGATATTCGAAAGCCGACTAGCAAGAGGAATTGCCGATCCGATTTCTACCTGGGCAAGTATGCTCGAAGCACGTGTGGAGGGCATAAAACGAGCACTCAAGAGACTCGACGCGGAGGAGGGAAAGAAATGAAAACCATACGGTGCGTTTTGTTAGGCGTCTTTATAGCAATTGCTTCCATAGGGGCCTCAACATTGGCTTATGCTGAGCGCCTCTACTCTGCCAATCCACAATACGTGCCGAGTGCCCCTAGCGATACAAAAATCGTGCTCGCAGTCATGGTGGGCGACCACCCTCATGTAGGCACAGAGCGAAACCCTGTCCAAATTGTGGCCGGCCAGCAAGTTACGTTTAGGCTGTATTACCAAACTGACGGAGAGATTGTACAGGAGGTCACTGATCCTGATACGTGGCAGGATCCCTTCGAATACGATGACGAACTGGTTTTGGTAGTGGACTACGGAGATGGTACTCCATTCGGCCAGGCACAAGACCGTTGTCCCTATCTAACGCACACATATACAGCTTGCGGGCACAAGACGGTCAAGTGGACGGCCTACGACCGCCATATCATAGGTTATGACGACCAGGGCCTACCTATTTATAGCCCCGATACAGACGATAACGACCCGCCAGGCATCGAGCAATGCCAAGAAAAACTCTATTTGGATGTAGTTCCCTCTAGCCCGCTGAGCATAGACGGTCCCACAAGCGTGTGTGCAGGAAAATCGGTTACATACAAAGCCAAAGCCAACTCCGAGCCCGTTGGTCAAAACTGCTTGGGATATCTCCGTTGGCTTATAGATGACACGCCCATCGCAACGGGGGTAAACGAGATAATAGTTGGTAGCGACTGGGCGGGCGGCTCCACTCATAAAATATCCCTAGAGTGGATTGGAAACCCGGATTCGCTGGTCAGTCTCAAGGTGGATGTAGTTGAATGGCCACCCACCTGCGACAGTCTGCCTGCTTACTGCACAGGGGCCAGCGCCGGGGGATGTCCCAGCTGCGGCTCATCTACCAAGTTTCCCAGCCCAACGCCCTGTTGCCGGACCGTCCTGCCAAATATAGAACTGCCAGGACCTAGCCTTCCCGGTAACGCCATCGGTGACGATCCATGTGCATCCGGGACGATGCGGGTCTACGAATGCGATGACGAGTACATAGTCATAGTACGTCCACCCTGCGGTGACGCCTGCCACATTGCAGATTACACAGATGACAATGCATTTCCAGACGGCGTGGACACGTGGACATACCATTTTAGCGACGGAAGCTCGCTCACGAGATATAATGCGAACAACACATACACGCTTACCTTGGCAACAGGTGACGTGTATCATTACGACCTGTTCTTCAGCCACCCCAGTAATGCCGAAAAGACGGGTTATGTCACTGAGGTTCGTGACCCTAGGGGGAGGCTCGTATCCTCGTACAGCTATAAAGATGGTACCGGCGCCCTCGAAAGTATCTTTACTCCTGATATGGGCAATTGGACTTACGAAACTAATGAGAGCCAGCGGGTGACGAAAGTGCTGGGCCCAGATGGCACGAATGCAACAATCAACTATTCTGGGGACCTCGTGACCAGCATAGTCGTTAGAAACGCAGAGGATACAGTGCTGTCAGAAGAAATTCGGGACTATGACGAGGAGGGACGTATAACGAGGATTACAAAAGATGGCCAGACCGTCACCTATGACTACAGCACCCCTACCAAGATCGTTATGACAGAAACTAGTGCTGATCCGGCCATAGTTACCGAGTATGATTACGCTAGTCAGGGGCCCCGTGTGACGATAGTGACAAGAAAGTCCTTGGGCCAGGGTGATGATCAGGTAACCATCTATACATACGCCGAGGATGAGAAAAAACATCTGATCAGCGTGCAAGACCCGGCGGGTGGTATAACGAGCTACGTATACCATAACTCTACTGACAATGACGATCCCAGACTGTTCAACATCGTCAAACAAGTTACGGATGCACTAGGTAATACCACACGGTACCAGTACTACGACCCAGACACCGTGGGAGGTTTGACCCTCCTAGAGAGTGTTATACTGCCCCAGGTGGGTGATAAGGAATATCGCACTGAGTACACCTATGTGTATAGAAATGGCCGGTACTGGCCGTACGTTCAGACCGTCGAAAAGCATGAGAAAACTCTGCCCAGCGGCCCAGATGTCGTCTACAGCGCGACGAAGTACTTCTACAACAGTGACTGGACGGTTCAGAAAGTCCAAGACGGGCCGAGCCTGAACACACTTTCCGACGCAGTGGTGTACGATTACTACTCAAGCGATGACGAGTTTGGTAGAGGCGGTCTCCTTAAGACAGAGGAAATCCCGAACGTAGGGGGCGCGAGCAAATTCACCTACTACGACTACCTTGATAGTGATCAGAACCTGCACGCCTCACCGACCAAGATCGGATACGACTGGTATGACGCATCGGCCGACGATTACGAAACAGTCTGGACAAATTATACGTACGACAGTATAGGGAGACAGGTGAGCGTAGCTGGCCCACGCAATGGAAACGCATTTGTAACGACGACTGACTTCTCCTACGACGGTTCGCTGGCGGTGGTGGAAACGACATTTCCCGCCGTCTACCCTGAACAGGTTCGACGGACGCGGATTGTCAAGTCCGGTCCATGGGGTGTGCTAGAGGAAAAGGATGAGAATGACAACCGAACCTACTACAGCTACACCGCTGGGAGGTTGAACCGGATGTGGACATCGGTGCAGCATGGATTAAACCCCTTCGTTCCGTTGGTGGAATACCAGTACGATGAGTTTGGGAACGTATCGTCTGTCACAACGTACAAGGACGCGAGCACTGGGCGAACGACTGGGTACATCTATGACAGGTTGAACCGAGTCAAGGAAATTGACCACCCTGGAAGCCTGGGGACTGAGAAGTTCCAGTACGACCTTGTTGGTAACCTTCGGGCAAAGATGGACGGAAACGGTAAGATAACTGTTTATGAATATGATGCACTGAACCGGGTGGTGAAGGTCAGGCATGACTACGGTGGCACCTGGCCTGTTCCCGATACCTATGAGATCGGTGAATACCCAGATGTTGCTTACACCTACCATCGGGACACGGGGCTCGTAAAGACGATGGTGGACGTGCTCGGGACGACCGTATACGACTACGACCATCGGGGCAGAGTGGTGAGCTACGATCCGCCCAGACCGTCCAACTATGTGGTACAATACACATACGACAACGCGGGGAACAAGACCTCGATGGTGACGCCCTACGCTACTACTATCTACGAATACTACAAGAACGGGCAGCTCAAGAAGCTTTCTGTCTCGGAGGTGAGCGGACTGGAGATC